>Ga0114129_10010949_pt1 | contig 12920 bp, 11 predicted proteins | sample RhiMetdeltSRZDD1_FD_80071 | JGI IMG/M metagenome (GOLD analysis project Ga0114129, IMG submission 80071) | Populus rhizosphere microbial communities from Tennessee, USA - Rhizosphere MetaG P. deltoides SRZDD1 (version 2) (version 2) | ecosystem: Host-associated > Plants > Roots > Rhizosphere >...
GCGGATGTAGCGCGACAGCAGGTTGCGCAGGTCCTCATCGTCGTCGATGAGCAGGATGCGCATTACTCGTACGCGATCTGGACTTTGGACAGGTAGTCGTCGTACTCGCTGATCGTGGCCTGCAGGGCGGCGCGGTAGCCGCTGCGCGCGCGGACAGTCAGCGGCTCGCGCCCGAGGGCCGTCACTTTGATCCGGCGGTACGAGTCGTCGAGCGCCTGATTCGTCGGCGCGTACGCAATCGTGTACTGAGTCCGAATCTGGCGCGCCAGCGCGACCGCGACGCTGTCGATCTCGTCGATGTCTCCGGGATAGTACGCCACTCCACCGGTGGTCTCGGCGAGGCGATTCAGCTCGTGCGCGGCTTGCTTCGCTCTCGACACGTTTTCGTCATTGAGGAGACCGATCGCATAAATCGAGACACCGCGCTCTTCCGCGATCCGCTGCACCTGCGAGGCCGAGCAGGTGCTCGCGTTGTCGTTGCCGTCCGTGACGACGAGCAGCACCCGGCGGTCGTGTGTCGCGTGCTCCGAGAGATAGCGCTCACCGCTCTCGATCGCATCGCGCATCGCCGTGCCGCCGATCGAATCCACGCGAGAGAGGCCGGCCTCGAGCGCATGGACGTCATGGGTGATCGGCACGTCGACGCGAACTTTATCTGCAAAGTTCATGACGAAGACTTCGTCGAGGGGATTCGACGCCCTGACGAAGGCGAGCGCGGCCGCCTCCACTCGCGCGCGCTTCGATCCCATGCTGCCGCTGTTGTCGATCAGCAATCCGATCGACACCGGCACATCGTCGTTTCGGAACAGCGCGATGCGTTGTCGCCTGCCATCCTCGGATATCTCGAAGGCGTCGCGCTCGAGATCGGTGACGAGCTCGCCGCGGTTGTTTTTCACGGTCGCATGAAGAACCACCAGGCGCGCCTCCGTGCGAAAGGTCGGCGCCTGCTGCGCGCGAGGGACGCCGGCGACGAGCGCCCACAGCGCACAGACGAGAATCGCGCGCGTCCGGCTCATTGCGCTCGCCCTCCCTCGAGGGGCGACAGCTGTACTCGAATCAGCGTGTTCACCGGGAAGACGACGTCCCGCCCCTTGCCGAAGACGCTCGAATACGTCGAGCGCGCCGCGCCATACACGCCGAAGGCGATGGCGACCGGTCGCGAGAGCTGACCGAGACCGGCGCCGATCAATCCGAACCCGAACCATCCGGCGACGCCGCGGCCGCCGCGATTCGCTTGACCGACGACCGGTTCGTCATCATCCGCGTCGTTGTCGAAGCGGCGATGATGCTGTTCGGCTGCGGCATGCAGCGACATGACGGCCAGCGCCGGCGCGATGAAGCGCGTCTTCGAGCTCGTCGCGTGCGCGCCGCCTTCATCGTCGACGACCAGGCGATCGTCTTGCACCGCTTCGACGGCGTACATTGATGCGAGGAGCCGTGCCGCCTCACGCTCGGGCGCGCGCACATGCTCGATGAGAAATCGCAGCTGGCCGTTGCGATGCATCGGCGCCGCGCACTGCGCGAACGTGACTTCGCCGTCGAGCGTCGTCCCTTCGGGAAAGATCAGCCGATGATCCGCGGAAAACACCGGCTCTGTGAGGACCGCCTGCATCGGCGTGCCCTTCGGCGTCTTCGCCGAATCGAGCGGCGTCACGAGGCGCGCGGTCAACACGCTCTGAGGCGACGGACGGCTGTCGGCCGATGCTCCTTCCGCAGCGGCAACGTCGCCGAAGGACACCGGGGTGACGAGCTCCGCCGTGTAGAAAGTACCGGCGAGCAGATACTGCGGGTGGTACGGCAACTGCGCGATCGCCGCTTCTTTGATCCGCTGCATCTTGCCGGGCGCTTTCACGGTCGCGATCGCATCGTGGACGCGTCGCTTCACCTGAGCGATCGCCTCCTTTGCCCGGCTCTTCGCCGCTTCTTTTCCCCGTTCGACGACTCCAGATGTCTTCGACGCCGCCGTCGTCGTCGACATGGTGAGGTGTTCTCGCCCGGCGCCGACGACCGTGGTGATCGGCATCGCGGTACCGTCAGACAGCACCAGCGTGTCGAACTGCACAACGGGCGTGCGCCTCGGTGTGAAGTCGCCGCCGAGCATCGCGCGCGCGCGCGACCACCGCGACGGTGATTCGAGCCGGGCGATGTGACCGGTAACCGGTGTGCCAGGCGGAATGACGACACGGTCGTACGCGTAGACCGGGTCGACGACGGTCGCCGTCACGATCTGACCGACGTGCTCGATCGCGACCCGGTCGTTCAGCCGCACACGCAGCGGGCGTCCCGCCGCGACGACGAGCGCGATGCGATCCTCCGGTACTTGACCGCGGACTGAGCTTGCTGAGAGCGCGACGCAGACGCACGCAACGAGCGCGCGGAACCGGCATGACATAGGAACACCCAGGGCAGGCGGCGGCCATTGTCGCACACCCACACGCCTTGACGAGTTCGTTATGAAATCAGAACTTGAATCATGCGGAAAACTGCAGTCGCCGTGGCGCGCGCGCGGACACTGGTTGCCGAAAGAGCGGGGAGGTCGAGGCTCGCGTAGGGAACGTGCCCGTCGCATCGGTCGTCGTGGCGATTGTCGCGTTCGACGCCGACGTGAGCACGATGTCGGCGTTCGGCAGGACGGCGCCGGTCGCGTCGACGACGACACAGGCAAGAGAAAGAAGCACGCTCCGTTTCGAGAAATTCGTCATGCGCGTCGACGTCGGACGAGCAGATCATACCGCCATGGAGGACCGAGCCTCAGCGGCGCGTCGATGCGCGGCGATGTGTGGACTGGCGTTCGTCGCTCGCCTCGGTTACCTCGTGTGGGCGAAGCCCGCCTTCAGCGGCGTGTATTGGGCGATCGCCACCGACCTCCTGCATCACGGAACGTTCTCCATCGGAGGCGAGCTCACCACCGACTTCGAGCCGCTCTATCCCTGGTTTCTCGTCGTGTGCCGACTCCTGGTGGGCAGCGAGACGTTCTTCGTGCAATGGCTTCAGGTTGTGCTCGCGTCCCTCGGTGTCGTCGTGATGTACCGATTGACGTTCGCGCTGACCGAACAGCCTCGCGTCGCGGCGATCGGCGCGGCGCTGTACGCCGTCGATCCGTTACTGATTCGCCAGGCGGCTCAGCACAGCGAGGCGCTGTTGACGACGATCCTGCTGATGCTCTTCGCCTATCTCTTCGTTCGTGCGGCAACGACGAAGGACGCGATCGTCGCGGGTGCCGTCCTCGGCCTCGTCGTCTTGACGCGGAGCATGACGTTCCCGTTGGTGTGGGCCGCCGCTCTGGTCTGGGCTGTGAATCGGCGATACGCGGCTGCGATCGCTCTGCCGATCGCTGCGCTGGTCGTCGTCTTCCCGCTCGTCGCGAGGAACTATTCGGTCAATGAGTCGTTCCGACCGACGCGAGGCGGTCTGAATCTCTTTGCCGGCAACCATCCATATACATCATTACTACTGCCTGAGTACGATCTCGACCTTCTCAGGCCTCTTGCCTATGCCGTGGTGAACGAGCGCGTTGGAGCGGCGCGCGACTCGGCTGCGTACGAGCAACTCGCCGATCGGATCCTGACGGAACGCGCGATCGGTTACATGCGCGCCGCGCCGGTTGAAACCGTCGTTCAGAAGTTGAAGAACGTTGCGTACTTCTTCTCGCCGCGGGTCGTACCGTATCGCATCGGCGGCTCGCGTGTGGCGGTCGCGCCAGACGGCAGGATCAGCGTCGAGGACAGTCACGCACGTCCACGGGCGGAAGTCCTGCTGTACGTGGTGTCGTACTCGATTGTGCTCGTGGGCGCAGTGGCGGGCGTCTATCTGCGTCGTCATCAACTCTGGAAAGACGCAATCCTCTGGTGCATCGTGGCGACCTTCGCCTCCATGTACGCGATGTTCGTCCCAGCGACGAGGTACCGCGGCCCGATGTCGTTCGTCCTGCTGTTCTACGCAGCGGTCGCATTCGGCGCGTCTCACAGGGCCAGGCGTTCAATCGTCCAGTAGACGGCGGTGCAGGCGATGAGCGTCGACGCGGGCACGACGATCCGGCTGCGATACCAGACGCGATCCGCGCAGTGCCATCCGACGAGGACGAAGGCCGCGGCGATGACGGCGAGCTGCCCCGCCTCGACGCCCACGTTGAACGTCAACAGCGCCGTCAGAAACTCTGACCGCGGAAGCCCGAGCTCCTTCAGCGCGCCCGCGAAGCCCATGCCATGGAGAAGTCCGAACGCAAAGACGAGGGCGACGCGCCACGACTTCAGGTCCGACCGAAACACATTTTCGATGGCGACATACGCGATAGAGAGCGCGATCAACGGCTCGACGATCTTCGGCGACACGGCGACAATGCCGTACATGCTCAGCCCCAACGTGATCGAGTGAGCGATCGTGAACGCGCTGACCTGCCACAGCACCGCGCGAGCGCGGCCGCTCAGCAGGTAAATACCGAGCACGAAGAGCACGTGATCGAGTCCTCCCGGCACGATGTGGGTGAAGCCCAGCGTGAGATAGCGCCAGACGATGCCCAATCGATCGACCGCTGCCGGCGGCGACGCGATCGCGAACGGCGTGCTGCGCTGTCCGCCTTCCAGCCATTCGGTGGCGACGTTCGCGGATGCCGCGCTTCGGATCGTCATCGCATACGACGCGAACGTCCAGCCGTAGCTCCAGGTGAAGTGCTGCGCGCCGGGAGGAATCCGGCCGGTGAGCCTGATCGCCGCGACCGCGGCCGACGCGTCGCCGCTCCCGGATCGGATCGAATACGCGATCGCAGGACGAGCGTCCGACGCGTCGAACGTCAATTTCACCCGACGAATGAATGTCTCGTCGTCGAAACCTGACAGCGCCGACGACCCCTTTGAGGCCTCGAGCTTCTCGACGAGCGTGGCAGCGTCGGTCACGATTTCGATGTCGTACGTTCGGTCCTCGTGAAAGGCAACCGACACGCGCGTCGTCCCGATCTCGTGAGCGTGAACCGGTGTGCCACAAACGAGCGCGACGAACAACGCGCACAGCGCCGAGGGGAGGGACCGCACACTAATTCGCATTGCCGTTCGTCGATCGCGTTTCGAACGTGAGCGAGGCCCAGAAACTCGACCACTCCGCAGCGGCACCGGCAGGCGCCGGCACCATGTGCACGGCTTTGATCAACCACATGCCGCCGGACCGCAATCGGAACCGCACGCGGCCGTTGGCATCGGTGCGAGCTGTCAGCTTCTCGGATGGGTTCAGACGATTCATCGCGACGACGAGCACGCCCGCGAGCGGACGGTTCTCGTACGTCAACCGAACGGGAAGATCGTGATCGGCGCCGATGAAGTACGGGTTGCGCTCGGCAACGAGCTCGAGCGGAAAGCCGAGCGCTCGATCGATCTGCTTCTCATTCGCCGATCCGGACAACACGAGGCTCTTCGCGCAGCGTGAGAACATGTCGCGCGCCTTCGCGCCGGTTTCGTGGCGCCGCGCTCTGACCGCGGCAATCGCGTCGAGTCCCTCTTCCTCGAGGTACTGATTGAATTTCTCGGCCGTCAGCTCCACGACGCTCGGATTGCTGCGATAGCCGATGACGAGCAAGCCAGGCATGGCGACGCGGAGAAATCCGGCGGGATCGGCGCCGTCGCGGCCGACCAGCGGCACCGTCCCCGCTTCATCAGCGACGACGAATTGATTGATGAGCGCCGGATCGCGCGGCAGCGGATCGCCGAGGAAATCCTGCCCGACCCGCAGCCGCACGCCGACGATTTGGCCCGACTGAGGAGAGAAGGTCGTCGGAACGATCCACATGTCGTGCGCACCGAGCGACGCACCGCTCATCGCGATGGCCACGACGAGAAATCCGAGACGATGAATGGTTGAGATGCTCGACATATATCTCCTTGGTTCGCGAGGTTCGCAGGGTTCGCGAGCTGCTCGGGATTCTTCAAAGAACCCAGAGCACCTCGCGAACCTTGCGAACCCCGAGAACCAACTCGTTAGGGAATGTTCGGGACCGTCGGGACGTTCACGCCACCGTGACCCTGGAACAGGCCCTGATGTGCAGGCGCGAGGAACGGGAACCGATCGAGATAGTCCTTGTCGTTCACTTCCACGCCTTTCGCGAGACCGGCGGCCGGATCGCCCGCGACGATCAGACTGATCAGCACGCTGTTCACGTTCACCTGATTGCGGTTCGGCGCCGTTCCGCCGCCAAGCCGTCTGCCGTTGGGGAACTTCGAATCGATCGCGGCATCGAGCGTGATGACATCGCCGGTGAACCCGTCGGCGACCGGAATCGGCCGGCCGAGGTTGATGGCGTTGATGATGTCGATGCGCGGCCCCTTGAGCGTGGCGACGACCGCGTCGGGAACATGCAGCGCCTTGTAGATGCCGAGCGCCTCCGCGTCGCGCACGAGCACGGGAAACAGCACGTCCGCGCCGAAGTTGGTCACGTCATGGAGCGGGCTGGTGCGCAGGTAGAGTGTTTGACGCTGCGTGCCGACGAGGCCGGCGTTGAAGAGCGGCAGCGCGTTGCGGCCGACCTGCACCCAGCCGCCCGATCCTTTGAGACCCGTGATGATGTTGCTCGTCGTCACGGTCTGCGTTTCCCGTCGCATGATCCGCGCCCACACGCGCAGCAGACTGTCGGTCGATTTCGATCGCAGCTGGCCGTTGTGCGGGATGCCGTGCGGGAAGATGTCGCTCATCGGAACTTCGAGCGCGATCGAGAAGAGATTGAAGCCGGTGAACACGTCCTTGGCCGGCGGACGACGGGCGCCGGGGATTCCACCGAGATCGTCCTGGTTCAAGTTGACGAGATCGAAGATTCCCTTTTCATCGAGCTGATACGGATCGTCGAACTGGCCCGCGATGATTCGTCCACCGTTCGCGAGCGGGTGGATGAAGCTGTCGACGAACGGCTGATCGTAGAGACCCACTTCGCGGCTCGTGGCATCGCCGGAGTCGTAACCCTTGAACGGACCGAGACCGTAGACGAGCCGATCGGTTTGCGGTCCGTGGTTGTTCGGCAACACCGTGAGATCCCTGCCGATGACCGCGACCCTCTCGTCATCGTCGCCGTCTTCAGACCGCTCGATGCGCGTGACCTTCATCGTCTCGGTGCCGCCGGTGAGCTGCCAGAGCAGCTCGTTGCCGCCGCCGAGCGGATCGGCGGGGCTGGGCGCCGCTTCGGGCTCGAGCCGGTTCTTGAACTCGACGCGGTACACCACTCTGTCTTCCAGGCCGGCGCCTTTGGCGATGTGGAACTCGTAGCGATAGCCGTTGCACGCGCGCAACCCCTGGTTTCCCTGACCGGGCTCATGAAGCGGATTGAAGTCCATGATCAGGTACAGCTTGTCGTGCGAGCCGTTCGACACCCAGGCGTAGGTGTCGGTGTTGTCGGCGCACGGCTCGTTGAGAATCGCCAGCGCCTCGCGGTGGCTCGACGCGTGCACCGTGATTCCCGTTGCGGCGAGCGCCGCCGCCGCGATCAACCCTTTTGAGATTCGTTTCATAGCACTCTCCTTATCCGTTCGATGCAGTTCGGCAACCCTTCTTCATTACGCCGGAACCGCCGAAACGGATTTGGTCTATCCTGCTTCCACCGCCGCCGGACGTCCCCAAGGAGGTCGCCACGATGAAAGCCTCGCTGATCGCCGTCGTCACGGTCGCGTTGAGCGCGCCGCTCGCGGCGCAGTGGTTGAACCAACCCACGGCGGGCATCCCGCGCACGCCCGACGGCAAGCCGAATCTGGCCGCGCCCGCGCCGCGCGCGCCTGACGGCAAGCCCGATCTTTCGGGCCTCTGGCTGAGGATTTCTGCGAAGTACGCTCGCAACATTGCCGCCGATCTGAAGCCCGAGGACATTCAGCCGTGGGCGCGCGCTCTGGTCGAGCAACGCCGAGAGGATCTCGGCCGCGAATACATGAACGTGCAGTGTGTGCCGTTGGGCCCGGGCTACTCCACCACCGCCGACATCACGGGCGCGGAGATGGTGAAGATCATCCAGACGCCCGGGCTCATCGTGATGCTCAATCCCGATCTCACCTATCGCCAGATCTTTCTCGACGGCCGCTCATTGGAGTCAGACCCCAATCCAAATTGGATGGGGTACTCGGTTGGGCATTGGGATGGGGACACGCTGGTCGTGGAGAGTTTCGGATTCAATGACCGCACCTGGCTCGATCATGATGGCCATCCGCACACTGAAGGGTTGCGCATGACCGAACGTTACCGCCGCCGCGACTTCGGCAACCTCGATCTGCAGGTGACGTTTTCGGACCCGGCGGTCTACGCCAAGCCCTGGACTGTCGCCGTCCGCGCCGAGTTGGCGGCCGATACGGAACTGATCGAGTTCGTCTGCAACGAAAGCGGCCACGGCCTCGAGCACTGGGTCGGCAAAGCGTCAGATGAAAGAAAGAACGAGGTGCCGGTCGCTCCAGAGATTCTTGCGAAGTACGTCGGCACGTATGAAGAGCAGCCTCCGCTCTGGCGAGCCATCCCCCGCTTCGTCGAGATCACGCTCTCGAACGGCAAGCTTCTCGCCGAAATGGACGGGAGAGGGAAAGTCCCTCTGATCGCGACGTCGGAGACCGCGTTTGCGGGTTTGTATGGACTCGGAGTCGAGTTCATCCAGGGCGGCCCCGGGCTGTATGTGAAGCACGTCTCCGGCAATTACCGGTTCGCACGGAAGTAACGCTGGCCGGATCTCAACGAGCGAACGGTGAAATTGTCGTGCCGTGTCGCGCTCCCGATGAGAGCTGATAGATGACCCGTCGCGCACGGTTCAGCGAGCCGAGCGGCCGGAAATCGCGGGTCGTGTTCCACGGCGAGAACACCATCGGCTCGCCGAACTGGCGATCGAACGAGTCGTCGACGGGCTGCGCCGGAATCGACAGCCGCGCCACGCGGATCGGGACCGATTGCCGTTCATCCCACGCAACCGCGTAATCTTCGATCGGCATCCTTTCCCGTTCCGAGCCGTCGACCAGCCGCTTCTGAAGAAAGAAGTCGAACACCGCGGGGCGATGCTCGATCCAATCCTTGAGGAGCTTTTTCAGATAATCAGCGGTCCGCCGGCGCGGGATCTGCTTCGGCTGCGGTGCGGCGGGACGCATCAGATACTTGACCGTGACGTCGTGGAGGCGAAACGGCGCGACGCCCCAGAAATTCGTGTTCAGTGGATTGTCCTTCGGCGACGCGGTACGCCGGTAGCGAAGACCCTTGAAGTTTCTGATCAGCGCGATCGTTTTGCCGACGATCCCGCCGTCGATCGCCCGCATCAGCGTGGTGTAATCGCGAACGTCCGAGGCGATGTAGGCCGGCTGGTTGAGGAACAGGAAGTCCTGCGTGTCCTCGGTTTGCGTCGGGAAATATTTTGGACGCGACACGTCGAACACCTTGATCGCGAAGCCGACGCTCGCCACCCAATCGGTATCCGGGCCGGCGGGGCCGTCGCCATTCGAAATGCGGACGACCGCGGGATACCGCGCCGGCGATTCGAAGACGGCGTGCCGGAGCTCTGCATCGCCGTGTTCGATCACCTCGAAGTCGGCTTTGAGCGAGGCGTGGGACTTCGCGTGGATCGCCCGGCGTGCGGGAAGGTGCGTCGCCGTGTAGTGTTTCGCGAAATGCTGTTCGAACAAGCGGACGTAGCCGGCAATGATCTCTGCCTCGCCGTCGATCTCGTACTCGCCGGCGCTGGTGTCGATCTCGATCGTCATAGCTTGGAGGCGATGACGCTCGGCAGCTCGGGATCGGGCACGCTGCCGAGCAGCGAGAGCGCGTGCTTCGCCAGCTCGCGCGGCACGTGGCCGGTCAGGTGCGCGAAGCGCCCGGCATGGTCTGGAAAGACATCGAAGATGCCATACTCGCCGTCCTCGAGCCGAATCGCGAACCACGCCGTGGTTTTCGGTTCTTCGTCGACGAGCGCCTTCGCATCACGAAGGAATTGCTCGACGGCCGACTCGTGGCCGCTCTTCGCCTTGAACGTCAACAGCAGCCCCTTCGTCACCGGTTCGGACGGAGTCGCCGCCGGCAGTTTGTCGGCGAGGACGTCGAGGCGGACGATCTTGGGCGGCGCGGTGAAGAGCGCACCCGCGCGCTGCATCAGACTCGACGCCACGGCTCCGCCGAGGTGCGCGTCACGCGCCGCAGCGTCTGGAAACGCGTCGAAAATGCCGTACTCGGATCGCCCGAATCGGATCGCGAACCACGCATCCGTGCCGCGCTCGGCCCCGACTGCGGCGGCGGCGGATTGCAGCAACGCTTCGACTTCGGCGTCCTTACCATGAATGACCTCGAGACGAACGAGGAGGGCACGAGTTGACATGGCCGACCTTTCGCGCTGCAGAAATTGTGAAAGGCTTCGTGGACGCGCGAGAGACTAAGCGTCTATTCCCATCGTGTCAATCACAAATTGAGTCACAATGCGCGCATGCATCTCGTGTTCGCATCCGGCTTCCTGGTGCCGCAGCGGTTGATCGGCGTCGATTATTTTCGCGGCGTCAGCGCGGCATTCCCCGATGCGATCTTCCCGGCGGTCTCGCCGATCGCGAGCATCGCGCAGCGTGCATCGACGCTGGCCGACGCGATCCAGACGGCGTTTCCGAGCGGCCCTATCCATGTCGTCGCCCACAGCCTGGGCGGACTCGACACACGGCTCGTGCTCGCGCGCAATCTTCGCGGTCTTGGCGCGCCGGGGCGTATCGTGGCGCTCTCGACGATCTCGACGCCGCACCGCGGAAGTCCGATCGCGGATCTGCTCGTCGGTCCGGAGCCCGGCGGCCACGATTTCCGCACGCTCAATTACCGCGTGATCCGTGCGCTGGCCGCCGACATCGGCCTCGACGCGGACGCGCTCGCCGAGCTGTCGAGCGGCTTTGCCGCCGCGTTCAACCGCGACTGTCCCGACGTCGCGCACGTCCTCTATCGCTCGTACGCGGGCGGCGCGCAGGAGTCGATCGCGCTGAAAGCCGCGCACCTGTACTGCGAGTTCGTCGGCGCCACCGCTGACGATCGCATCAACGACGGGCTCGTGCCGCTCGCGTCAGCGCGCTGGGGAACGTTCGTCGATCCGGTGTGGCCCACCGATCACATCGGCGAGGTTGGCCACAGCCTCAACGCGCCGGCGCTCGTCTCCCGGTTCGATCACCTCACCGCGTACCGACAGATCGTCGACAGCGTCGCCGCCGCGGCGGCCGCGAGAGGACTGCCATGAGCACCGTCGGATCGATCGACATCGAAGGGATGACGGACGAGGATCGCGCGTACAAAGGATCGACGTTTCGCGAGGTCGTCGACGCCGTGTTCGCCAATCCGTATCAGCGCGTGTGGGGTGGGAGCGGTGAAGCGCCGCTCCCGGTGCACGAGGTCACGCTCGCCAGCATCATGCACGGCGTCCTGCAATCCGGGCGCACGGCGCTGCTGAAGGCCGCGGAACGCACGGTCGACTCCGGCGCCGATCTGCGGTGGGGACCCGACGCCCGCGGCTTCCGGCGGCTGCTCCACCCGAACGGCATCTGTCTCATCGGCCGCTGGCAGATCGTGGAACCGTCGACCTATTCGGGCTACTTTGCGGCAGGAAAGACGGCGCTCGTCGTCGCGCGCTATTCGACCTGCTGCGCCGAGACGCGACGCGGCTTCACGCGATCCTTGTCGATGGTCGGCAAGCTGTTTCCGACTGCCGACCCGCAGGATGCGCGGCCGCTCCGCCCGGCGAATTTCATCACCCAGCAGGACATCGGCGGCGACCGCACCGATTTCATCAACGACGTCGAGTTGCGCAACGCGCCCGACACGACGGTGCTTCGCCGCGGCGCCGGACTGCCGATCATCCTCGTCACCGGCCTGGCGCTGGCGCGCGCCGACAAGATGCCGTCGATTCGACAGCTGTACGAGATCGCCGAGCTCGGCAAGCCGGCGTCCGAGCCGACACGCACGCCGGAATACATGCGGCTGCTCGTCGCTCAGGATCAGCCGCGCATCCCCGGCGACCGGATCGATTTCCGCGACGAGGTGATGGCGCAGATCTACGACCGCGGCGATCCGACGCCGAAGCGGACGCTCACGTTCACGATCGAGGTGACCGACGAAGGACGGACGACCGGGCCGAACGTCCGCGAGCGTCGCACCTTCAGCAACTGGCGCCGCCTCGGCACGATGGTGTTCGATCGCGCCGTGGCATCGCACAACGGCGATGCCGTGATTCATTTCAACCACCCGTCGTGGCGCGACGATCGCAACGATCCCAAGACGGCCACGCGCGTCGGCGAGCGCAAAGTCCGGTGACGGCGGCGCGTCATCACGACGGTCAACGAACTGACTCGAGCAGCCAACTCATTAACTGCGCAAAAACGCCCTCGAGTCACGCGGCGATGGTCTTATAATTCCGCGGCTCCCTCTTCGCGACAAATTCGCGAGCATCCTTCGTCGATCCCCACGGATAGGGTCTCGGTCCCCGGCTTTTTCCGCCTCGAAGGAGGTTCATGTGACACCGACACGTCGAATGCTGGCCGCGGCGATCGCGACATGCGCCGCACTCGCGCTCTTCGCCGGCTGCGGCAACGGCGAGCGCGACACCAGCAAGCCGATCCAAGACGAAGCAGCACGCGCCGGAGTCGCCCCGAAAGATCTGCGGGCGGCGACCGAGGACTATTACGCCGACATGGATCGCGGGATGTCGCGCCATCCCGATCAAGTGTTGGCGGCGCTGCCGTTCCTGAAAACGCCCGAGAAGGCCGTCGAGACGTTCGTGATTGGCCGCAACAACTGGGTCGTCTGGACGGCGGGCAACGACACGCTGTGGAATTTCCTCTCGAGCCACACGTTCGGCGCGCTCGATTTTCTGAAGACGCTCTCGACGCACAGGGCGCTCGCCTTCGGCCGGAACAAGGGCGAGTACGGTCGCTGGACGTATCTGGGTGTCGTCAACGAACCGTGTTTCGACGCGGCTA
>Ga0114129_10010951_pt1 | contig 12918 bp, 12 predicted proteins | sample RhiMetdeltSRZDD1_FD_80071 | JGI IMG/M metagenome (GOLD analysis project Ga0114129, IMG submission 80071) | Populus rhizosphere microbial communities from Tennessee, USA - Rhizosphere MetaG P. deltoides SRZDD1 (version 2) (version 2) | ecosystem: Host-associated > Plants > Roots > Rhizosphere >...
CGCGCCGGCTTGCCATCGACCTCGAAGACGTCGCGAAACTGAACCCAGCTCAGCTCACCTTCGGGACGCATCAAGCGAGCAGATCAGCGCGCAGCGTCCGCCGTTGCCGCAGCGGATTGAGCGATCGACCTCGCCGGTAAAAGTATTCCTGCTCGTACGTTTCTTCGGCGACGATGCCGGAGAGCTGGCCTTCGAACTCGCGAACGTACTCGCCGGCGCGCGCGATCACCTGCGGCAACGACGGAGGTTGCGCGTGCACACGATCTGCGGCGACGAGCATCAGAACCGCTGCGCAGGTTGCGTCTCGAGCGATCATCAGCCAGCACGCGTTGAAAGTGAGCTTGGTCATCCGCCCCGTACAGCGTTGCAAAATGGAGTGCATTGCGTCAGGGTGGCACACTAAGTCATATGCAATGATGTGTAGCTATGTGCAATCTCTACGGGTACGTCACTTGCCCTACCGCGCGGGCGTAAGATGATGAACCTGTACATGGCCGGAACCGATTTGGTACGCTGCGAGCTCACCGCGCTTGGGCCGCACGGTCCGTACCGGCTGGTCGTCGATCACGGTCAAGGCGCCATCGTCGAATATTTTCACGACCTGAAGCAGGCGTTGGCGCGCGAAGCCGAACTGGAGCAGCTGTTGATGTCAGCACGGGGTGCCCACACGAAAGGAGTCGCCGCATGAGCGCGACGCCGTCGAAAGTGTTGATTATCGACGATGACGAAGCGGTCACGCAGACGTTCGCGGGCATCCTGCGGCTCGAGGGCCACGAAGTCCGGACGGCACTCGACGCGGAATCGGGACTGAAGCAGGCAGATGCGCTCGCGCCGGACGCGATCATCGTGGACCTGCGGATGCCGCTCATCAACGGCCTGGGATTTCTGTACCGGCTCCGGGCGCGCGAGCGCTGCAAGAACACGCCGGTGGCGATCGTCACCGCCGACTACACGCTCGACGAAAGCATTCCGCGCGAGCTGGCGGAGCTCGGCGCTCAGCTGCACTTCAAGCCGCTCTGGCTCGAAGACGTGGTCGACCTGGCGCACTCGCTCCTGACGGTCCAGAGCGTCAAGCCGCCGCGGCGGATTATCGCGCACTAGGCTGCAATACCGTAATTAAGAATTGAGAATGAAGAATTAAAAACGAAGGGGCAAATCCCGTGATTCCGAATCGAGGGAGATGCCCCACAGTTTTTTAATTTTCAATTCTTAATTTTTAATTTCCAGTTTTTCAATAGAAGTCGTGGGCGTTGAAGTCAATGTCCACTCCACGCATGCCGTAGACGGCTTCGGCGCGAATCGACGTCACGCCCTCCAGGTTTTGCAGCAGCCCTTCCACGATTAAGAACGGCTCCTCGACGATCACCAGCCGATCGCGCGTGAAGAGATCGGGACGCACGATGATGTTGGCGATGCCGGTTTCGTCCTCGAGGGTGAGGAAGACGAAGCCTTTTGCCGTGCCCGGACGCTGGCGGGTGATGACCATGCCGGCCACGCGCACGCGGCGGCCCTGACGGATGGCGCGCAGGTCGATCGCGCGGACGACGCCGCGCATGGCCAGTTCGTCGCGGCGGAGCGCCATCGGATGGCGGCCGACCGACAAACCCATGCCGGCAAAGTCTGCAACCAGTCGCTCTGCCTCCGTCATAGGTTTGAGGGGACACTGCGCGAAGAAATCGTCGTTTTTCACGTCATCGAACAGTTCGCCAGAGGGGCGTACAGCACGCTCGGCCTGCCATAGTGCCGACCGTCGATCGTACCCGAACGAATTGAGCGCCCCGATGTCGGCAAGCGTGACGACCTCGTCCCGCCGCAGTCCGGTGCGCGCGATCAGATCGTCGAGCGAGCCGAAGCGCTTCGCCGCCGAGCGCGAGAGCGTAGACTCTCGCCCTCGGGTGAGGGGTGGCGTGACGAACCAGGCGTTCGAGCACACGTTGCAGAACCATCCGCGATCGGTCTGTTCGAGCATCGACGGATCATCGCAGCCGCACTTTGGACACATGTCGGCAGGCCCAAAGGCCTGCGCCACACCCGTCGTCGTCGCATCCGTCGTTGTAGTGCGGACCTTCAGGTCCGTCCGTGTTGCGGCAGCGATCGCTTTGCCCACGTCCTGCCGCAGGCCGCTCACATAGCGCAATCCCAGACGAATCGCGCCGTCGGATTCGACCGTGCAGTCCCAGCCGGAGATCTGCACATCGATCGGCTGAAAGCGAACGCCGCGGCGCTGCGCGTCCTTGACGAGCGTCGCCGGGTGATAAAACCCCATCGGCTGGTTGTTGAGGAGCGCCGTGTAGAACGCCGCCGGATAATGCACCTTGAGATATGCGCTGGCATAAGCGAGCAGCGCGAAGCTCGCGGCGTGCGACTCGGGAAACCCGTAGAGCGCGAACGAGGTGATCGACTGGACAATCCGATCGGCGGTCTCGCCGGTGATGCCGTTGCGCGCCATGCCCTCGCGCAGCTGCACCTCGATCTGTTTCATCCGCTTCTCGGATCGCTTGAACCCCATCGCGCGCCGCAGCTCCTCGGCCTGCCCGCCGCTGAACCCGGCCGCCACCATCGCCATCCGCAGCAGCTGTTCCTGGAACAGCGGCACGCCAAGCGTCCGCGCCAGCACCGGCTCGAGCGACGGATGGAGCGGCACCACCGGCTCTTTGCCCGACCGGCGATTGAGATACGGATGCACCATCTGGCCGACGATCGGGCCGGGCCGGATGATCGCGACCTCGACGACGAGGTCGTAGAACGTGGAGGGCTTGAGACGCGGCAGCGTCGCCATCTGCGCGCGCGACTCGACCTGGAAGACGCCGATCGTGTCGGCTTCCTGGAGCATGCGGTAGACCGCGGGATCGTCCGCGGGCAAATGGGCAAGGTCGATGCGCGGTCCGTGTGGTGGCCAACATTGTTTATTGCTCGCGGGGCCCCACCCCCGCTCGCTGAAGACCTCGGGCTCGGGCGTAGTCTCTCGCCCTCGGCTGGACGCTGCGGAGTCAGCGTTGATGTGTTCTCCATTCACTAACGCCAGCGCGTCCTGGATTGCGGCCAGCATCCCCAGGCCCAGCAGATCGACCTTGACGATCCCCATGTCGGCGCAGTCGTCCTTGTCCCATTGCACAACGACCCGGCCGGGCATCGTGGCGTTCTCGAGCGGGACGACCGAATCGAGCTGCCCCTGGCAGATCACCATGCCGCCGGAATGCTGGCCGAGGTGACGCGGCAGATCGAGCATCTGCTGCCACAACCGCGCGAACAGCTGCACGCGGCCGTCCTGCACATCGAGGCCGACCGACGCCATCTGCCGCGGCAGCGAGTCGGTCGTGTCGATGAACTCGAAGTGGTTCATCACTTTCGCGAGCCGATCGATCTGTGCGGGATCGAAGCCGAGCGTCTTCCCCACCTCGCGCGCCGCGCTCCGCCCGCGGTAGGTGATGACGTTGGCGGTCATCGCCGCACCGAGCCGTCCGTATTTCTCGTAGACGTGCTGGATGACCTGCTCGCGCCGATCGCCGCTCGGCAGATCGAGATCGATGTCGGGCCATTCGCCGCGCTCCTCCGATAAAAAGCGCTCGAAGAGCAATTCCATCTTCACCGGATCGACCGCGGTGATGCCGAGGCTGTAGCACACGGCGCTGTTGGCCGCCGACCCGCGGCCCTGCACCAGGACGTCGTGCTGCCGGCAGTAATTGACGATGTCCCAGACGATGAGGAAGTAGCCGGCGAGGTCGAGCTTCTCGATGAGATCGAGCTCGCGGGCGATCTGCGCGCGGGCGCGATCGTGATACGGGCGGTAGCGATCGTGAGCGCCGACTTCGGTCATCTTTCGGAGGAACGACGACTGCGTTTCGCCCGCCGGCACGGGATAGTCGGGAAAGCGGTACCCGAGATCGGCCATCGTGTACTGCAGCCGATCGGCGAGCGCGCGCGCGTTCGCCACCGCTTCGGAACGATCGGCGAAGAGCGCTTCGATGTCTCCAGGCGGCTTGAGAAACCGCTCCGCGTTCGGCGCCAGCCGGCGTCCGGCGGACGTCAAATCACTGTGATGGTGGATGCACGTCAGCACGTCGAACAGCGGCCGCTCGGCCGGCGTCGCGAAGCGGACGCCGTTGGTGGCCACGACCGGCACGCGAAACGCCTCGGCCATCTGGACGAGCACCTGGTTGTCGGCTTCCTCGTCGCGGCGGTGATGCCGCTGCAGCTCGACGTAAGTGCGATCGCGGCCGAACACACCGACGAGGCGATCGAGCAGTCCGCCAACGCCGAAGTGCCGGGTGTCGAGCGCCGCGCGGCCGGCGAGGGCGATGAGACCGGCGGTATGCCCGTCGAGATCTTCGAAAGTCAGCGCGCCTTCGCCTTTCGGCGCGCCGAGGTGGAGGCGGGTGAGCAGACGGCAGAGATTGCGGTAGCCCTCCGCGGACTCGCAGAGAACTGGGAGGACGAATGGCTGGTGGTGGGCCTGGTGCGTCGGGTAGGCCGGGTGGGTCGGATGGGTAGAAATCTTATCTTCCCGATCTGACCCACCTGACCTACCTGGCCCACCTGACCTACCTGGCCCGTCAGTAGCAATCGTGAGCTCCGCCCCAATGAGCGGGCGAATGCCGGCGGCGGTGGCTGCTTTATGAAAACGCGGCGCGCCGTAGACGCCGTTGCGATCGAGCAGCGCGAGCGCCGGGTACCCGAGTTCTGCCGCGCGCTCGACGAGCGCTTCGGGCAGCGATGCGCCTTGAAGAAAGCTGAAGGCGGAAGCCGTGTGAAGCTCGATGTACGAGGACACGAGAAAAACATTCGAAGAAGAAAATCTTCACCACAGAAGACACAGAGGACACAGAGGTCAAAGTGGTGAAGCGTGTTCAATCGACAATCGCATCAATGAACCACCTGTCGGTTTCGCGATCCTGGAAGATCCGATAGACCGCTCCATCGCTGAGCGACACGTCCCACTCGTCGCGATTCCAGCAGGTCAGGCAGGTCTGCTCTGACCTAACTGACCCACCCGACCCTGTATTCCACCAGTTCCCCGAGGTCCGCCAGGGGCCCGTGCACGCGAGAACCGATCCGCCGGGAAAGCTGCGGCGATCGGAGGTGACGCGAACGGGGCGGCCGTCGACGACCGCCACGCGCGCGGGAACAGGTTGACGACAACGTCTCAGGGCAGAAACAAGCTGACAGCCTTCGGCCGAGCGCACCTCGGCCTCGAGCGTAGACTCTCGGCCTCGGCTGACAGCGAGGTCTTCAGCGCCTCGATGCTCTGTGGCAAATACCTTCATCTCGAACGCACCAGGCCGGTAGGAATCGATCGTTGCCGGCGCGCCGATCCGGTCCTGCCCCATCAGCGCGCCCAACCGCGCGAGCAGCGTGGACAACTGCTCGGGCGTGGCGTGCGCGCGCGTGAAGAGCTTGTGCTGCAGGACTTGTCCCGGGGTCGGGTCGATGGCCACGGTCACGCGATCGATGCCGGCCGACGGCGGGTGCGACTCGAGGTCGAGGAGCGCCAGCGTGCGCAGTGTCCGCACGTCGCGCATTGGCGTCGGCAGCTCCAGGCGCCGCGCGTAGACCTCCGCAGTGACGAGCCGGAGCGTCACGTGCAGCACGGCAGCGCCGCGATCGCGCCGCTCGAGCCTGATCGAGAGCGGCTCGAGCAGCCGCGTGAGCACGAACGACAACGGCTCGAGCTCTTCGATCGGCCACTCGAGCTCGAGCGTCGACTCGAAGCGCTCCTCGGGCAGATCCGGCACGAGCGGACCGAGATCCTCCCCGCGCGCAATGGCCTGCCAGATGACGCCTCGACGGCCGAGCCGCGCGGCAAGATCGGCAGCCGGCAACGCTCCCAGCTCACCGAGCGTCCTGAGGCCCCACCTCTTGAACACCGCAATGGCGTTGGTCGAGTCGTTTGGATCGTCCTGAGGAATCTTGTCGAGCAGGCTTATGGATAGCTGCGAGAGCGCGGCGGATTCGTCGCCTGGATCGATGACGATGATGCCGGGATTGGCCAGCGCAAGGACCATCGCAGCCGTTTGGGTACCGGCAATCGCCACGTGCACACGCGCGCCGCGATCGGCCGCTTCGCGGCGGATTTCAGGCGCGATGACCCGCGGGGGACCGAGCAGCCGCTCGAGCCCGCGCACGTCAACCGTCACGAGATCGTCGCGATGCCGTTGATATCGTGGGGAAAACTCTTGCGCAATCGAAACGAGATCGAGCGCTGAGCGCGCAGAGCCAGCACCCCTCGACAGGCTCGGGATGCCCTGAGCGAGGTTGTATTCGGCGAGTCGAAGGGCAGAGCTCGCAGAGTCGTTCAGCATCGGCGGCTGATACAGGCACGCGAAGCAGGGACGCGGGCACGGCGGCGGCGCGGACTGTTCAGACATGTTCGCGCGCGAGCGTCGAGAAGGTGGCGCTCGCGTCCTCGCGATCCCGCGCCCGCGCGCGCAGCACGCGTGCCGCGCAGGCGAGCCCATCGAACAGCCGGCCGTTGAATCTGATTCCCACTCCGTGGGCCGGGTGGGTCACGTGAAGCGTCAGTCCCGCCGAGCTGCGCGCCATCGGCTCGCGGCCGACGAGCACGCAGATCGTTTCCCGTCCCTCGACCATCCGCTGCAGGCGGAGCCAGGTCGTAAACGGCAGGCGCCGCAATGCCTCGAGCGGCGCTTCGCCGGCATCGAACACGACGAGGCCCATCGTGCCGGCCTGCAGCACGAGCGTGAGCGCGCGAACGGCCTGCTCCATCGCCCGTTGATTCATGTCTGCGCACAATCCCGGATGCGTCACGACATGACCGCGGATCCAGAGCAGGCGGGAGAGATCGACGCCCGCATGAGCCGCCGATTCGACGTCGAGCATGTCGAGCACATCAACGAGCGCGACCAGTTCCCCGCGCCCGGTGGCGGCGGCCATCATGCGCAGCATCGCGCTGGCGCGACCCGACGATCGTGCCCCGACGATTTCAGAGAGCTGTCCGCGCGGGAACCCTCCTCCAAGCGCTGCGTCCAAAGCGGTAACACTCGTCGGGCCGATGGCGTATTCATCGTGGGGATCGAGCGGAGGGAGCGACGTCGTGAGCGTGCGATCGAGCTGGCGGGCGCGCAGCAGCGATTCGAGATCGGCCCGGGAAGCATGACGAAGCGGCATACTTTCGCTAAACTTTCGCCTTCAAGCCGTCACTATAGCTCACCCCCTCACATCGATCAAGCCTGCCGAATAAGGTAAGGTTTTACAGAGCTTTGGCCGACGCCGCACCCCCACAAGTCACCACCGCCACCACCGCCGACGCTGTCAGTCCGCCCATCATTCTGGGCTCGAAGGCGTTGAGCCGGATGTTCGCGGCGTTCACGTACCGCGACTTCCGCGTCCAGTGGATCGGCGCCTGTACCTCGAGCATCGGCACGTGGATGCAGATCGTCGCGCAAAACTGGCTCGTCCTTTCGCTCACCCAATCGGCTTTTTTCCTCGGCCTCGACGCCTTCCTGCAGCAACTGCCGATCATGCTCCTGACGCTCATCGGCGGCGTGCTCGCCGACCGGCGCGATCGCCGGCGGACGCTTCTGACCTCGCAGTACATCCAGATGGCCACATCGGGCGCGCTCGCCGCGCTGATGTACTTCCAGGTGGTTCAGATCTGGCACATCCTGGTGCTCTCGTTCACCACCGGCGTCGCGCAAGCGTTCGGCGGGCCCGCGTATCAGTCGCTCATCCCGTCGCTCGTCGAGAAAAAAGACCTGCCGAACGCGGTGGCGCTCAACTCGATCCAGTTCAACATCGCGCGCGTCCTCGGGCCGTTGCTGTTCGGCGCGTCGCTGACCGCGTTTGCCGCGTGGGGCTACAGCGAGCCGCAGGCGATGAACGCCTGTTTCCTCCTGAACTCGCTGTCGTTTCTCGTCGTGATCTACACGCTCTCGGTGCTGCACGTGAAGCATATCCCGCAGACGACGACCGAGAGCATGAGCACGCAGTTGAAGGGCGGCCTGTCGTACGTGAAGTCGCACGGCAGCATGGTCGCGCTGATCATCCTCGCCGCCGTCACGACGTTTCTCGGGTTTGCGGTGCTGACGTTTCTGCCGATCTTCGCGAGCCAGGTATTCAAGGAAGGCGCCGGAACCTACAGCCATCTGATGGCGTTCTCGGGCGCAGGCTCCGTCGTCGGCGCGCTGGCGATCGCGTGGCTCGGGAAATTCAAGCGGATGGGACTGACGGCGCTGTTGGTCCAGGCGGTTTACGGCCTGTTGATTGTCGCGTTCTCCACATCACGACTGGTGTGGTTGAGCGACCTGCTGCTCTTCATGACCGGCGCCGCGCTGATGGTCGTCTTCTCCACCGTCACGTCATTGATTCAGCTGACGGCGCCCAACGAGATGCGCGGCCGCGTGATGAGCATCTATATGGTGGCGTTTCGCGGCGGCATGCCACTCGGCAGCCTCGTGAGCGGCTACCTCGCGACGTTCATCGGCGCGCCGGCCGTCATCGGCATCAACGGCGTCCTCCTCGTCGTCGTCGCCGTGTACTTCCTCATCCGCAGCCACGGGGTGCGGGAAATCTAACCACATCATTTTTTCTTTGCCGCCCAAAGCTGCTCCCGACGGATGTCTTCGATGATGTTCTGCGCCGGGACGAGCTCACGATCCAGCTCGAGGGCCTCGCGCGCGGCTGCGAGTGCTTCGTTCAGCTTCTGCTCACGGAACAGGAACTGCGCGCGAAGCGTCCACGCCTGGGCGGTCGCGTTCGTTTCGAGCAGCTTCGAAACGGCTTGCTCGGCTCGATCGGCGTGCCCCTCCTCGTAGTCGATCGCCGCGAGCCGCAGCTCGACGTCGCGATCGTTTGGCGCATTCCTGTCGGCCGGCTCCAGCGCCGAACGCGCCTCGGCATATCGTTTTTCGCTGATGAGAAAGTCGGCGAGCGCCAGGCGCGATCGATAGCGATTGGGTTCTCGTGCGGCCGCGACGTTCAGACAGCGCTCGGCGTCTCGCTTCCGGCCGTTGGCGAGATAGAGCGCTGCCAGCGATCGGTTCGCGAGTTCGTTCGTTGGTTCTGCAGCGGTTGCGGCCAGCAGTTGTTCCTCGGCTTCGGCCGTGCTCTGTCGTTTGAGCAGCAGATCGGCCAGCGCCATCCTGGCGGGTACCAAGTCCGGACGGCGCTCGATGATCGCTCGGAGCGCAGGTTCGTCCTGTGGCAACGGCTTGCCGTCGACGATGGCCGATGCGTCTGCGTAAGCCTCGTACGCTTCGTCGAGTCTCCCCAGTCGCTGGTACGCGTCGCCGAGCTTCTGATGGGCCTCCGTCCCGGCGGGCCATTCTCTAACGGCGTTGCGGTATTCAATCAACGCCGCGTCGTCGCGCCCCGTGCGCGCGAAGTCGTCGCCCCGCGCCATGAAACGGCGCGCCGCGTCCTCGGGATCGCGGGCACACGACGCCGTCAGAAACGCGGCGCAGAGGAAGAAGGCGAACGATCTGGCTGCCACGACGGTCTCTCCCTTTCACAGGTAAGGGACGAGGGCGCGCGCAAACTGGATGCCTCGTCTCTCCGAAACCGAATCGGAGCCGGTGACGGGGACGACGAGCCGCACGAGCGAGCCGTCGTTTCGACCGAGGCGGATCCGATCGTTGAGGAGCCTCCACCGGCTGGCCAGCTCGTTGGCAATCATGCGGCCGTGTATCGAATACCAGTACATGACGAGCACGCGCGAATCGCCTTTCTGAGCGATCAGGCGGCGGAGGGGACCCGCCGTTCCATCGGACAGATTGACGTCAATGGCGCGGTTCTCGAGGATGTCCCAGCCGGTGCCTGGCAAACAATGAAGCGGTGAATGGATGCCGGCGCCTGGTGTTTGGCCGGCATAGTACGCAAGGTAAAGATCGAGCGCGCTGCCGTCGGCATCCGAGTACGTGCGGTTGAGAATGGCGTCGGCGGCGGTCGCACGTTTGGTCTCCGCGTCGATTGGATCGCCCTCGACACCCTTCCACGCGCCGATCGTGTACGGAACGACGGGCGGCGCCGCTTCGCGCGGAGAGGTCTGCATCGCGCGCGCGACGACCGCGGTCGCGCCGACCAGCAGCGCTGCGACAGCCAAGCGAACGGCGCTCATGCCCGCGCCTCTTGAAACGCCGCCACTGCCTCTGTCCGCTGGAGGAGCACTGCGCGAATCGACCAGATGGCGGCCAGTGAAACCACAAACGTGAGCCAGCCTGCGAGCGTGTGCCAGGGATCCCGCGTCATCGCCGGACCCCACGCTTCCGCTGCCGCGCCGGTCGCCGCCACGCGGAGGCCGTTGGCCAGGACCGAGACCGGCACAGTCGCCGCGATCAAGAGTGCCCGACGCCACAGCGGTCCGTCGGTGGCCCACGCCAGAAGAATTCCGACCGATGCAAGCGACACGACCGACCTGAGCCCGCTGCACGCCTCCGCAATCTGAAGGGTCGTCTGTGGGAGCTCGAGGACGTTCCCGTCGCGGTACACAGCAACGCCGCTGTGAAACAGCATCCATTCAGAGCTGCGCGCTGCAACCGTCTGCAGCGAAGATGTCAGCGCGGTCACGACGAGGTCGGGCAACGGGATCGCGAGGAGCAGGAACACGAGCGGAGTGAATGCCGCTGCCGTCGCGCGACTGCCCCACAGAAACCACGTGAGCCCGCCAAGAAGGACAACGAACGACGCACGCGTCGTAAAGAGATCGGCGGCGAACAGGCCCGCGAGGTACAACGCCAGGCTCGCGCCGATGATGAGCGCACCGATCGATGCCGAGAAAACATTGCCGCGTGATGGCGCACGAGAAAGGATGTCGTGCCGCCGGTTCCAGATGACGGTGAGCGCAACGGCGGCGAGAATCGCGCCGTATGACGCGTCGGGGCTCGTGACCCACTGGAGCACGAGCCCGCGACCGACGTCAGCGTAAAGCCAGGCCACGCTCCCGACGAGCGCGATCGCCAGCGCCGCTCGGATCGAAACTAGCTGAGGCGTCGTCGAAGCGCTCCAGCGACGAAGGCGATCCCGGTGCCAAAGAGGAACAGTGTCGAAGGCTCGGGGTTCACCGCGACCTTGCCACTACCGAAGGCTTTGCCAGGTGCGTCCTTGGGTCCCTTGTGGCCGCCGCTGAGGTCCGGAAGACCGGATTTATGTTCGTTGAACAGCGGATCCTTGAGCTTCTCGTCCTTCTTGGGATCCGGCGATGCCCCACCACCACCATACGAAGGCGCCGAGGAGCCCGACCGTGAGGGAGTTACTCGTGACGACTCTTCCGAATCGTTGCGCCCGGTCGTCCCGGCGCCGACTCGACTGCCGACGTCGCGGCTGAAGGCAAATGAACCGGCGCCGTACCTGCTCTGCCTGAGTTCCGTGAACCTGTCGTTGAGGCGTCGACCGCTTTGACGCGAGCCGCCATTATCTGCCGCAGATGACCATGTTTCACTTTCCGCCCTCGCAAGATGCTCAGCCGCGGAGTGGCCGCCGTTGGCGGAGTAAGAAAGGGGCGCCGGTATGCCGATCGGTACGTCGAGCGCGTCGCGGCTTTCTGCTGCGAGAGCCGGCTCGCCAGTCACGAGGACGCCGGAGCCCGCTGCGGGCGTGTGTCCGAGCCACGCGCCGAGCGGATGTGCGATCAGCGGCGTGAGCGCGTGGCGCACCGGCGCCGCTGTCATGCCGGTCGCCACGACCAGCACGACCATCAATGTTAGAACCTGAGCCTTCCGGATCGATCGATGTCGTCTCATCGAAAACTCCCTGTCGGCAAATCGGCAGGCGTTGCCGAGTTGCCCGCAGAGCCGTTTGCACGAACGCTGCCACGATACGTGCGCGCGGCGCACTCGGTGAATCGCCAGCGATCGGAAAAAATATTCCGAAACTGAGACTCCGCGCGTGCCGGACGGGAAGCTGATTTCTATTAAATGGCTCAGGTTTTGTGGAAACCTCTGGATCGACATCACGCAGCCGTCCGACGTGATTAGAGGAGATGCAGCCACTGTGAATATCTTCGAGCGCGACGAATTCAAACGAGACACCGGCGCGTCGTGTGCCGTGCGATGTGCCTTTGCAGGCTACAATACCTACTCATCCGATCATGCCTCTCATCGAACTGATGACAAGCTCCGGGCTCGGATCGCTGCTCGGGATGCGCCACGCGCTCGAGCCCGACCACCTGGCAGCGGTGACGACGCTCGTGAGTCGCGAGCGAAGCGGAGCCAGGGCCGCGCTGCTCGGCATGTGTTGGGGGCTGGGCCACACGTTGACGCTCGTCGCGGTCGGTGTCGTGCTGATTGTCCTGCGGGCCGAAATGCCGGCATCCATGTCGGACGTTTTCGAGCTTGCCGTCTCATTGATGCTGGTCGGCCTCGGCACCCGCTCGATTCTTCAGGCGGCGCGCGAAGGACCAAACGGTCCGACGCGACCTCACCGGCACGGCCGTCTCGTCCATAGCCACGCCGGCGTCGCGCCGCACCTCCATCTGGGCACGTGGACGCTCGCTCGCCGCCCGCTGCTCATCGGTATGCTGCACGGCCTGGCAGGCAGCGGCGCGCTGACAGCTCTCGTCCTCGCCACACTGCCGACGACGACGGCGCGTGTGGCCTATATGGCGCTCTTCGGTCTGGGATCGACGATTGGGATGGCGGCGCTGTCAGGTCTTCTTGGCTGGCCGCTGGCGCGACTCGGCACGCATCACGTTGTCGCGCGTGGCATCACGCTGCTCGTTGGGTGTACCTCAACGGCACTCGGTCTCTTTTGGGCATATCCGTTAATTGGTAAGTTCGTGAGTTGGTGATCGAGTGAATTGGCCTCACCAATTACCGAATCTTCACTGTCCAGTTCGCTGAAATTTCCGACGGCGCGAAGCACATCTTGTCGTCGCACGCCTGATAGGCCAGCACGCCTGAAATCGTGACGCTCTCGCCCGACTTCATTTTCGCCGGCACGGTAATCGGCTGCGTGATGCGGAACGGC
>Ga0114129_10010952_pt1 | contig 12917 bp, 13 predicted proteins | sample RhiMetdeltSRZDD1_FD_80071 | JGI IMG/M metagenome (GOLD analysis project Ga0114129, IMG submission 80071) | Populus rhizosphere microbial communities from Tennessee, USA - Rhizosphere MetaG P. deltoides SRZDD1 (version 2) (version 2) | ecosystem: Host-associated > Plants > Roots > Rhizosphere >...
ATCATGCGAAGAGGCGCAGACGCACATCCCCAAATCGTACTGTTACGATCTTGCCATTCTCAACGAGAATTTTCAGGCTACCGTCTGTTTCCAGCCCAATGACTTTGCCTATAACGACCTGATCGCCTCCCATTTCTGCGCGGACCTCCAGGCCGTAGTAAGCAAGGGACTTTTCCCAGGAGTCCATGAACGAATAAGTATGCATGTGCGGGCGCAGAGCTATGAACGATATAAGAATATCGTGTAGTAACCTGGTTCGATCCGGTACTTCACCGAGTACATGTTCCAGGCTAATTGCTGGAAAGCGCAGCACATCGGTGGCTGGTGTGGCACCTTTGGCAACATTGACTCCAATACCGATGACAACACAGTCCACATCTTCGCCAGCCCAGGTTAATTCAATCAGAATGCCAGCCACCTTGCGGCCATTCAACAGGATGTCGTTGGGCCACTTGATTTGCGGTGCCAATCCCAATTTCCCGAAGGCGTCAATCAGCGACAACGCGGCCAAACCCACAATGCGGGAAAGATGTGGCATTTCATCTGCTCTGGGCCGCAGAATCAAACTGAAGGCCAGGGCAGTAGCGGGGGGAGTGAACCAGGGACGGTCCAGGCGGCCACGGCCAGCGGTCTGCTCATCTGCAATTATTATGGAAAGATCCGGTACATCTTTGGCCGCCCATGCTATGGCTTCATCGTTGGTGGACCCTATGGAACTGAAATAGCGAACATCCCCTACTGGCAGATCGGAAAGTGTTTGAATGAGGTCCTGTTGATCCATGGAATTCTATGGTAACACAAACCAGGGGTTGATAAAGCCCCCGTTCTGCCGTACTTCGAAATGCAGGTGTGCGCCTTGTGAGTTGCCAGTGCTGCCAGAGGCGCCAATCCATTGACCGGCACCAACGCTGGCGCACACGCCCACACCAATGGTGCTCAAGTGCGCATAAAGAGTTGAATAGCCATTGCCGTGATCGATCTGGATCACATTACCATAGCCATAATTATAGCCGCCCGTCGCCATGGTGACTACACCACTATCTGCGGCATATACAGGCGCACCCTCCCCTGCAGCGATATCGATGCCAAGGTGTCCTGACCAGTAATCATTCCCTGATAGGGAATGAGAATCGGCCGGCCAGGCGAATCCACCCCCTCCAATAGCTCCACCGGGACAGGCACTCTGACTTGTCGGCGAAGTGCCCGAGGCACCGCGCGCAATCGTGGGAACAATCCATTGCACAAATTCACGTTGTCCACCAGGAATCATCACCCATGAACCTGAATCGATCTTCGGATCTGAAAGGTCGATGCTGTTTCCAGGGTAGTTCAAAATATCATCAATATTTGCGCTGAATTCATTGGAGACTTTGTCGAGTGTATCATTTTCTTCCCATTGATAATAGATGCCATCGGTTGGGGGAATTGATAATACCTGCCCGGGCTTAAGGCTATGTGGATCGTCCTGCAAAACATCGTAGTTGGCCCACAAGACAGTCTCGGGCTTAAGTTTGAAGGACTCAGCAATCGCAAAGATAGAGTCGCCGCGTACAACACGATACTCCTCGGGCTGGTATCGAGGCTTATCTGCCGGGATGTTGGTCTTCAACTGAATATTTCTCCCTATGGACAAAAACGCTACGGATCCACCCAAGGCGGGCATAGCCACCTCTGGCTGTTTCTCATCTGGGGCTGTGGTGGGCTGAGGCTGCAATGCTGTCACCGTGGTGGTGGATTGCTTCCAGGCCATACCGCCGAAAACTATGCCTGTCACCAGGACGAAGGTAAGCCCCCAACTGCCAATCGTGAGTTTATTGTTGCTGAAAAATGTTTTGACCTTTTCCATACAATGCTGACACTTGATTGCAATCAGGATACGTTCACCGCATAATTCCAACGATCACGATAAACTGACCATAGGTTGCGCAATGGATACTTGTTTTCTAATCCTCTCGTCCAAGGTTTTCCAGAAATTCCTGATTATTGCGGGCACGGTCCAGGCGTGTGATGATCGCTTCTGTCGCCACGGCCGGATCCATGCCTGCGCCTTGGGGCTGTTGAGTGGTCATTTGAATGTACATACGGCGCATCAGCCAGACACGTTGCAACAGATCCGGACCTAGCAGCAGGTCTTCGCGGCGTGTAGACGAGCGTTCGATATCCACAGCAGGGAAGAGTCGGCGCTCCTGCAACTTGCGCGAGAGATGAAGTTCCATGTTGCCGGTGCCTTTAAACTCTTCATATACCACATCATCCAAACGCGAACCCGTATCTACGAGACAGGTCGCAATTATCGTCAACGATCCGCCTTCTTCAAGATTACGCGCGGCACCAAAGAAACGTTTGGGCGGGTACAAAGCGGAAGGATCCATACCGCCGGACAGCGTGCGCCCGGAAGGGTTTACCACCAGGTTGTATGCCCGCGCGAGGCGCGTGATCGAGTCCATCAAGATTACCACGTGGCGGCCAATTTCCACCAGTCTCTTAGCGCGCTCTAAGGCGAGTTCCGCGGTGCGCACGTGTGATGTGACCGGTTCGTCAAATGTGGAGGCAACCACTTCGGCATCTACTGAGCGGTCCATATCGGTGACTTCCTCAGGGCGTTCCCCGATGAGCGCTACGATCAAATGAACATCCGGATATTTGGTTGAAATCGAGTTGGCAATCTGCTTGAGAATTGTGGTTTTTCCCGCCTTGGGAGGTGATACGATCAAACCGCGTTGTCCACGGCCAATGGGAGCAATAAGGTTGATCAACCGTGGAGCGAGCGTATCGTGGTCAGTTTCTAGGTCGAAGCGCTTATCGGGAAAAATGGGCGTCAGGTTTTCGAAATTCGGTCTGCGTCCGGCCTCTTCAATATCCTGGCCGTTGATCGATTCCACCTTCAGCAGCCCGAAATGCCGTTCACTCTCACGCGGCGGCCGGACCTGACCAATAACCAGATCGCCTGCTCGTAGATCATGACGGCGAAGCTGGGCTTGCGAGACGTAGACATCCTGGTCGCTAATCCGGTAATTGGTTGCTCGCAGGAAACCAATGCCCTCGCTCATAATCTCAAGGATGCCGCCGCGCAGTTCGATGCCTTCCTTCTGAGCCTCCGCCTCCCGAATCATCATGGCAAGCGTCTCTTTCTTGAGGCGGTTGGAGTTGGGAATGTTCAGCGTTTTCGCCATGCCGCGCAGTTTTGAAAGAGGTTCGTTCTCAAGTTCAAGTATTTTCATATGTTTTCTCGTGTAGTGATGTGATGGATGAAATGTCAGCCAAACCAGTATAGCCCCTTGGCGGGTTGGTCTGGGAGAGTCCCTTAGGTTGTCGGTGAATTTGGGTCTACGTTCAAGTTCGTATCAAGCGCCACCCGTGCAGGTTGAATCGCCATGCAAACGGATAACGCACTTGGGGATGTCAAGGAAGCGGGGAATTTCGAATATTATAGCATGTTCAGAAGGTCAATGCAAGCAGTTCATTTCTTTTCGAGCCGAACTTTCAAATTTGAGAGCAGGGCGCGTTGAGATTGATTTGCCTGGCTGACCACACTATTTTCGAGAATTTTGATTACCTGAACAAAATTAACTGTCTGTTTGATATGGGTCCTCTTGTCCTTATCCTGGGAAAACATAGTTGAAAATGAATTTACCTCGGTGTGCATCCAAAAAGAACCTATCTTGTAACTTGACGTTGAGTTCGAACCGGTAGGCAGTATAATTCAAAAAACTTTCCCCACTGAGGTGTTCATGATAGACCCTATCATATTTACAATCCCCTACGTGAATTGGCCTGTACACTGGTACGGTGTGATCTTGATGACTGGTTTTCTGGTCGGTTCATGGATGGTTGAACGCGAATTAAAGCGGCGCGGTGAGAACGGCGAACTGATCTGGGATGCAGCGATTTGGGTGTTAATTCCGGGAGTGATTGGCGCCCGGCTATGGTATGTGCTCAATGCCACGTTGGGCGGCGACACGCGCTTTAGCAACAACCCCGCAGAGATTTTCAGGGTTTGGAATGGCGGCTTGCACATTTTTGGCGCCTTTTTATTTGGCGCGGCCGCGCTCCTGATCTACCTGAACAGGAACAAACTTGATCCCTGGCTCTTTTTGGATGCCATAGGACCTGCTGCGCTCGTAGGTCAAGGTATTGGAAGGCTTGGCAACTTTGTCAACCAGGAGTTATATGGTCCTCCGACGACGCTCCCATGGGGACTGAAAATTTTCCCTGAGAATTCCTACCAGATACCCATTGAAATGCAGGGTCGCTCGAACCAGGAGATCCTGACTTACATCGAGACCACACGATTCCACCCGACATTTGCCTACGAGATGCTCTGGAACTTCGCCGCGGCCGGTTTCCTGCTGTGGCTCTCGCGCCGTTACGAAAAAGAATTAAAGCCAGGCACGGTCTTTGCAGGCTGGCTGGTGTTGGCAGGTGTTGGACGCACATGGATCGAATTCTTCCGACCTGACCAACCTAAGATTGAAGGATTGGGCATCAGCTATTCTGCGATCGTAGCGTCGTTGATGGCAATTGCCGGCGCGATTATGTTGATGGCCCGATACCGGGCCATCAATCTTCGCGCTGCTGAGAATTGGGAAGAGGAATACAAAATTTCCACCCAGCCCAAGCCGGAGGAAAAACCAGAGGAAATTATTGAAGAGCAGGATGTGGAAGCACCCCGCGCGAAAAAAGTTTCTCGAGTGAATGGTAAAGTAACGACCAAAAAGAAGAAGTCCGACGCGAGCCCATTGGCAGTGAAAAAGAAAACGACTGCCAAAGCGAAGAAGTCTTCATAGCCTTGAACATCTCCAGCCGGCTCAATTGAGCCGGCTGGTTTTTCGTGAATCAACATCCACGATTTCGAATCGGCAAATATCTCATTAAATGCAGTTTGTGAAAATCTGATTCGGCTGTTTTAAGCCTCACGGTTTCACCGTTGCTGTTGCTGTCGGTGTGACAGGCAGAAAATCCAACGTGGGTGCAGGCGGAGTAACGGTCTGGAATCCATGCTTATCTGTAAACGTGAAGTATGTGACCTGACCAGGAAAAATCTCCACAAAAAACTGAACATCCTTGTCCAGATAGTTGATGAGGATTTTGTAGATGCCGGCGGGTAGGTCGCTTAGAACCATATTTTCCTGATAATAAGGATCTGAGTTGGCCGCGCCTTTTGCATAGGTGAACACTGTACGTATCGGCCTTTCGGAGGGAAGTGGAAGCACATCCACAGGGAACTGATATAGTATCTCGCCCTTTTCGCCTGTCAGTCTTCCAACCAAGACGCCCCAGCCCTGAGGGGGTGCCATCCATAATTCGGGGTTGTACGTTCTGAAGAATGTATTTGGCCCCATGCGTACTTCAAAATGCAAGTGGGGGCCGGTAGTTACGCCAGTGTCACCGACCAGCCCAATTACATCTCCGGTTTCAATATGCTGACCAGCGACCGCAATGATCTCGCTCATGTGAGCGTAGGTTGTGTATAGAGTTTCGCCCTTGTAACCGAAATCATGTTTGATGACCACCGCTTTTCCATACGGATCATTCTCATTGCCCTCGGCTCCGGTGTATAGACCCCAATTCGCCGAAATTACCGTGCCGGGACCTGCGGCAAGGATCGGCGTTCCTTCCGCGGCGTCAATATCGACGCCGGTGTGGACGATATTTGGTGCAAAAAACACACCTCCATACCGATACTCAGCCAACGGCCAGTTCACATTGTCTGCCGCGATGGGTCGGGCGAAATAGAAGTGATCGTAAGCCGAAACAGCCCACGGCACAGGGTAAAGAGGCGGACGCCATCCCGAAACAGGTTCTGCTCCCGGCGTGGGGAGGAAGAAGCGGAAGGGCACAATCGTGGGACGCGGCGTCGCTTCCGACCCAGCCGCCACCTGGATCGGCGTTTCTCCGGCAATGACCGCCGTTGAAGTTTGATGCACTTCTAGGCTTGTTGGAGTGGCTGGCGCGCAGGCCGCAACGAGAAAAACGAACAGGATCACGGTTTTACAGTCCATCCGTCTGATGATGGGAGATAGTAGCGAGCTCCCACGCTGGAATGTTATCTTCTTCATGGGACAACAGGGGTTGGAGTTTCCGTTGGAGTCAGCGTATTTAGGAGTGTTGGTGTGATGCTGGGTGTGCGCGTTGGTGTCGCCGTGCGGGTGGGTGTGGCGGTACGCGTAGGGCGCGGCGTACGTGTGTTCGTTGCTGTGCGTGTAGCTGTGGCCGTACGTGTGGGCGTGTTCGTAGGCGCTAGCAATCGAGTTGGGGTGAGCAATATTTCGGGTGGATAAAGCTGAAGCATCGCAGAATAAAAATCTATACCATCGGTGAGTGCAAATTCGCTGAAGCGCGCGCCGCGATAGAATGTACGCCAATTTGGTAGCGCTGGCACACGCTGCCAGCCATATTGCCGTGCCAGCGATGTGACATCGGTCCAATAGCCGGGTGGCACACTGCTGTATTTACCGCCCTGCTCATAAACTTTGGGGTCAAGGTCATAGCGCGCGGATAAGTCCCAGGGTGTATCGTGCAGCGGTTCGCCCAGAGAACCGTCCTGCAATTGTGTGCGCAGATACAGTCGCCAATAGGTTTGCGCACCAATGTCTTCGCGCACAGCCACCATCCAGCCTGCATTGGTCATCAGTGAGTTAATTGCGAAAGCGCGTCCTGTATATAACCAATCCTGTTCGAATCCGGGATCCAGTGATGTGGTCAGTGGAACGAAAGCGCTTTCCAAGCTGGCCAGCGCATCCCAGCCGGCCTCCTGTATCACACGTTCCCGCAACGCCACAAAGGCTTCGTCGGCCAGATCATGTAATTGCGGATAGGGAGCCTGCACACCGGACAGATCGACAACCGTCCATCTGTCATCCGGACCTTCCGATAAAGGCTCACCACTGGCCGCCCACAGTGGGGCCGGCGTGAATTGCGCGGCTCTTTCAAAATGGTTTGGTAGCGAAGCAGGCATCTGCAGGTTTGCCCAGATTAAGCCACGCAGATTCATTGGGAACGGTGTTAACGGTTGGATAAGCTGGCCCTCGAGAGAATAGATTGTTAAATACATCTCGTTAGGCGCTGATATCGTGGTGAGGATCTTATCGCCAGTCGGGTTCCATGCTGGATAATCCCCATCGCCTATCCATTCCGCCGGAACGTTGCGTGTAGCATCCCATACATAGATTCCACTGCGTGCAATAATTTGTGCCGAGGACGCCCAGGCAAGCCGCGTTCCATCCGAGGACCATACAGGATGTGACTCAGCGGCAAGCTCGGTGCTGCTCAAATTTGTAAAACGGCTTTCACCGGTTTTATCCAGGTCTGCCAGAATCACTTCGCCATTTGAGATGAAAGCGATCTGCCGCCCACCCGGCGACCAGGCAGGAGCGTAATCAGCATTCGGTGATTCAGTCAACTGAATGGCATCTTGTGCCGGGTTTTCCGCGGGTCCGACGAAGATGTCAAGATTTTCATCCTCATAGGCTTCATATGCCAGGAAAGCGCCGTCGGGTGACCACGTCGGTGCACCTTCGTAACGTTGCGTATTAGTCAGCTGGGTGAGATCGCCAGTGGTGAGATTCAGTACGTACAAATCCCAGAAACCCTTGCGGTTGGACGTGAATACGAGCCGTCTTCCATCGGGGCTAACGGCCGGAGATACATCATCCCAATCACCAACGGTCAGACGCGTGAGAGGTGTCTTCTCCGGGATGTAGGCAAAGAGGTGAGCATAGCCATCTTCTTCGAAAGAAAAGATGACCATCTCCTGTGCTCCGGTTGCGGCAGTAAAAATCAATTCCGGTGTTTCCGTAGCCGTGGCAAATGTTGAAACGATCTCCGGTGGCTTGGTTCCAATGGACTGTGTACAGCCCAGGAGCAGGCCGATCAAAACCGAGATCGTTATTATCACAGTAAGGCGGGGAAAAAGCTTTCGCATCGGCAACAATTTAACACGAAGTGAAGGAAGTACACAAAGGGAATTTAGTCCTGAGGGTTGGAGAGGCTTACTGCGGGCCGGCCTCGTCACTCGATGCAGGGGAGGGCTCGGTGGGTTTTACATCAAAGGCAAAAGTGCGTGGCGCCTGGCTGGGTCCATCCGGGTAATAGAGTTTGGCTTCGATGGTATAAGGATTCTTCAGCTCGCCGCGAATATGCATGGTGAATTCGATTTTCCAATTCAGCGGTTCCACAATGGTGGATGAGGCAACTTCTTCTCCATCTGCGTCTCGGAGCAGTACTTCGATATAGGGTCGTTTTTGAAAAGGGGTCATTTCGATGTTGACGTGCAAGCGATAGCCATCGGGATACGGCTGTGCGGAAAGGGACGTGATATTCGTCTCTTCCGGTACCAGTCGGTTGAGGTTATCTTCGGGGAAAAAGAAATCCATGGTTAGTCTCTTAGCGACTCTTCGTCGCTGGGTCTGATGGTCGCATAGTTTCCTGGTCTTGAAGTCGTCGCTTGCCAATCGTAATTCGTAAATCGTAAATGGAAAGTTATCTCATTCATCGAATAAAAAAGTCGCTTCCGAGTACAACCTCACACCTTTTTTCTTTACACGTTCTTCGACCCATTGCTGGAGATAGTCCTGCTTGTATGCCATCGGTTTGCCGCTCGAAAGCTCGTGCAAGGGATAGTTCAGATGCAGCGCGCGGGGCGAAACCGTAAACCGCGTGATGCCCGTGGGTAACACAATTTGTTGAGCGGCCAGTTTAAGGACGGTTTTGATTTTGAAATGGGGGAAAATGATCAGCGCGGTGATATCCGGGTAAATATGTTTAAAGGTATCGATCAGCGTCTGGCTGGTTCGGTCCAGAGAGGCGCTGGTTTTATATACATTGACGATTTTATGCAATGTGCTGATATGCGTCGGAAGATCACTGGGCGTTTCCCTCAACATATAAAATCCCCCATCTGGCAACCGGATCTGTACCGGCACATATTTGGGTGCATCCACAGATTTACGCGGGTTGACCTTTACCAGTTCGAGTTCCTTGATCCGTCGCAGCCTGCTTATCAGCGTTTTGGTCTTCATTCCCCAGGTTACGTGATTCCATGTTTGCAGGTTGACATTGGGATTGTTAGCTTCCACGACCTGCGCAACGATATGCGGGAATTCCAACTCACGTAGGGATGTGACCCGGTTCGCACCATCCAGCACCATGAAACGATTTGAATCATCCGCCAGTGGCATCACGATCGGCGGGTTGCGTAAAACCCCAACGGCGCGGAGTTTCTCAACGAGTGGCAGAGCGCGCTGATAATCATGGTCTTCGTGCAGGATCAAACTTTCAAGTGGAAGGATGCGCAGCGTGGGCAGGTTCGGAATCATCGGGCGAAGGATACCATACAAAGTTTTAGTCTCAAATACTCATCCTGCCCGGGGGAGCTGGGTTGATGGGTCTAAAAGAATTAATGCAGCTGCAAAGTCTTGTGGAAGTTCTGCCGTAAACGTAACATGCTCCTTGGAGGACGGATGGATGAGTCCGAGTGAATAGGCATGCAATGCCGGACGAGCCATGGTTTTGGATTCTTTTGCACCGTACAAGATATCTCCCAACAATGGATGTCCCAGTGCCGAAGCATGGGCTCGAATTTGATGTGTTCTTCCGGTCATCGGCGACGCTTCGACCCAGGCCGCGGCCTGATATCGTTTCAAAATTCTAAAACTTGTCTCGGACGGTTTCCCATTGCGATCATCCACTACTGTACGATGTTTATGCCCCACATTGACTCGCAGCGGAAATCTCGTGATTTTCTCCTCCCACTTGGGATTTCCCTCCACAAGGGCATGATACAGTTTTCGCGCCTCGTGCTGCTCGAATTGGATACTCAGCGCACGGTGAGTCTCTTCGTCGCGCGCGAAGACGATCACGCCAGTGGTAACCTTATCGAGCCGGTGTACCATGAAAATCCGTCCATATTTTTCTTCAAGCATTTTCAACAAATAAGGCGCGCCCTGTTCCCACCCATCTGGCAGCACAGGCAGACCTGCTGGTTTATATGCTATAAGTAAATGTTCATCTTCGTAAAGTATTTTCATGGTTACTGAGACACAGAAGTCGCCTTTGCCTTCTTTGCGAGTCTGCTATGCTTCAAGCCAGTTCCAAAGCAGACCAACGCGCCGCCCAGAAAGAAGGAACTGAAAGATAATACTGCAACCATCAAAAATAGCGTACCCATCGAATAAAACTCGAAAGCCGAAACCCGGTAGGAAAACCATTTCCGATACGAAATTTGCCCCTCCACACCGCCATGCTTTCGGATTTCACGAATCAGAAAGACATTCCGGAGATGGCGAAGGTGTACCGCTACTTCCACCAGGAGAAACAAACCCAGATACAGATTATATAACCAGGGCAATGCGAGCAGTCTGACGATCACCCACCAAAGTGTAACAATGAGAATGCTGCAGAGTACCAGCAGGGCAATGTGACGCGCCGAGATCCGTTTGAGTGCATCGACATCCGCTTGAAACTGCGGTGTCAACTCGTAACTGCCTTCGAACTGAAAGTGCCCAATCCCGCGAAATCCCCGTGCAGAGTAGATCGTCAGATAGTAATCGCTGATGTAGAGAATGATCCACAAAACGACGCCGGGCCAGGGACTTCTTGCCAGCCAGTATTCCATTTGTCTCTCCAGGTTTTCAATGTTTCCAATTGAGGCTTACAAAGGAGCAAGTAAATGAATTGTAGCATTGACCGGGGAAGGGAACATTTTCTGTTACAGGACGTCAATAAAATATATCTGTATATGGAGAAGATAATGAAAAAGTACGTTTATGTTTTGCTCGCCCTGTTGATTTTGTCCGCCTGCTCAGGTGAAAGCCAGGCGTCCGTTGCCGGGAACTGGAAACTGGTCTCGTACGGCGATCCAGCCAGCCCGACGGTGGCTGTGCCAGATGTACAGACTTCTATTGAGTTCAAGGAGGGTCAGGTTAACGGTAATGTAGGTTGCAATGGCTTCGGTGGCACATATGAAATCGATGGTGACAAGATCACATTCAGTGATGTCGTGTCCACGTTGATGTTTTGCGAAGGCCCGGTCGGCGATCAGGAATCGGGGACGCTGGCCGTTTTGAATGATTCGGCGACCTACGTTCTCGACGGCAATACACTGACTTTGACTTCGTCGGATGGCACTTCGGTGGTCGTCCTGGCCCGGCCGTAAACGAAAAGAAGAAAGACGAAAAAATCAAGAGCCGGAGGCACTTTCTGGCTCTTGATGCATTATTCACCTGGATATCTCACATTTTGAGGGACGATGTCATAACGCCGCGAGTCAGGGTCGTGCCCGCGTTGCAGCGCCATCTCGTAGCCGAACAAATGCATGGGCAGAACATACAGCGGGGGAGTAGCGAATTCGTCTAAGGAAACTGGCATCTGAATCACATGGGTAGCAAGCCGCTGAATGCCAGGCGTACTCTTGTCCGTCAACACAATGGAGGGCGCATGGATCATATCCGTGACGGTCAAAAAATCCAGAACTCTACCGCTGGCGCGGCCATGCGGCGCGATGAAAAATAATGGACTGGTCTCGTCCACCTCTCGCAACCGCCCGTGCATGAACTCCTCCAACTCCTGGCATTCTGAATACATCTTGGATGTCTCAATGATCTTCAGGGAGGCTTCTTCCGCCGTACCGAGATTTGGCCCGGTCCCCAAAACAAAGATATTCGGTGCCTTGGCGTATATCTCTGCCAGTTCTTTGATTTGACTCCTGCCTCTCTCCAAAAACTCACGTGCGCCCTGTGCGGCCTGATTGATTTGATGAAGCCAGTAGTTTTTCACCCGTGTCTCCCCACCCGCCAGTTGAACGGCGAGTAAATAGAGGGGGATGAGCGCCTGAACATATGATTTCGTCTTAACTGAGATCTGATCGTCCTCCCCACCTGTCAAAATGACTGCATCCGCGCAACGAGTCGCCGGAGAGCTATCATGAGCCGTTATCGCCAGAGTTGGAGAACCAGCCTGTTGGGCTCGTTCCAGCGCGTCACAAACTGCCTGGGTTTCGCCGGTGGTGGAGATCCCAATAACCAGTGTTTGGGGCCCCAACAATGCAGCCTCCGCATAGGCCGAGAAAGTAAAGGCGGGAATCGCCTTGCATGAGATTCCTGTGATGTGTTCGATCACCGATTCCCCAACCAGACTATTGTAGAACGAAGAGCCATGTCCCACCAAAATCACTCGCCTGAACTCAGGTCTGGACTTTGACCAACTGGATAGAGCGTTCTCGGCCAGGTCAATACTTTTCTGCCACGTCGTCTTTTCAGCCAGCGCCAGGATGTTTGTCAGCATCGGATGAACAGTATTCATTCTGTCTCCTATTGACTGATGCGAAACGGCGCGTACAACGCACGGATGATGCGATCTCCACCCTGCCACGGATCAGACGCACCCCTGGCCTGCTCCTCGCTAAACTTCATCAACTCATCTGACGCGATCGCGACACGCCCCCGCAATTCCGAGAGTTGCGCGCTGTTGATCATGCGGATGCCACCTGCCGCTACATCCGCGTTCAGAATGGACGGCACACCTGCCTGAATGCATTTGACGAAGTTATCGATCTCCGCGTGGAACGAGCCAGCTTCAGAGAGTGCATCTTCCACATGGATGATCCGTTCGCCAAACGTCCGGCTGATGATGCGCAGAAAGTTATGTTCGTTTTCGTCGACGCAAGCCGTGACCGTGCCAGTGTTACCCTGGACTTCGATATACCCATGCACATCGCTACCGTCAGGTCCCAACTCGGGCCAGGCCCACGTCGCTTCGATGACTGCTGTAATCCAATCTCCATTCTTCGGATTGACAAAGAGAACTTTGAAATGAGCATCATCATCGGTCTCAATTTGCCGGAAGCGACCCCCGATCAAACGCAGTTTTTGTCGAGCTTCAATTCCTAACGAACGGACCTCCACCGGTGACTTATCATA
>Ga0114129_10010953_pt1 | contig 12917 bp, 5 predicted proteins | sample RhiMetdeltSRZDD1_FD_80071 | JGI IMG/M metagenome (GOLD analysis project Ga0114129, IMG submission 80071) | Populus rhizosphere microbial communities from Tennessee, USA - Rhizosphere MetaG P. deltoides SRZDD1 (version 2) (version 2) | ecosystem: Host-associated > Plants > Roots > Rhizosphere >...
ACGCGGTGCACGCGCGGCGCGGTCAGTTCGAGCAACCAGCGAATGTCGGACGCGGCCACGAAATGCCAGGTCGGCCGCATCACATGGGTGCGAAGAATGCGCCCTTCGTCACATGCGCGTTGAACCTGGGCGTCGGTGGCGCCATCTGCCATGCGCAGACCGAGGGCCCACTTGGCCGGCCCGTACTCCTGCGCCTGCACGGCTCCGAACCACGCCACCACGTCGCCTGGACGTCGAAGACTCGGCGTGGTGATGTGGTGATTTCGCAGTCGGCGTTCGGCAATCGTCACGGGTTATCTGAATATTACTTCCCGACTGAGGCCGCTCGAAAACGCGAAGCCTCAACCAACGCCGGCGACCATCTCGCGGCCGCGACCGGCGCAAGTGCGGTCGAGTTCGGTTTCGTTGAGCTTGCACCGAACGCGATCTTGTCGGAACGTACGTACATGCGAGTCGCGCAGGTTGCACCGTTGAGCGAAAGCGTACCGCCGAAGTTATATGGGGGGACCGAGCGTGTCGTGTCGTTTCTGACCGACCAGCTCGTCGATCTCGGTCATGATGTGACGCTCTTCGCCAGCGCAGACTCGTCGACATCCGCTACACTGGCGCCAATGTGGCCAGAGGCGCTGCGATTACAAGGCACGTGCACCGACCACCTCGCACCACACCTGTTGATGCTGGAAAAAGTGATCGCGCGGATCAATGAGTTCGACGTCGTTCATTTTCACATCGCGCAACTGCACTTTCCTGCGATGCGACGGCTGCCGGGCGTTCCGCATGTGACGACGCTTCACGGCCGACTGGATATCGACGAACTCAAGCCGCTGTATCAGGAATTTGCCGACATCCCGGTGGTTTCGATTTCCGACTCCCAGCGGCTCCCTCTCCCTCACGCGGGCTGGGTCGGCACTGTTCATCACGGTCTGCCTCTGGAACTCTTCTCTCTCCATCCACACCCCGGAGACTATCTGGCTTTTCTCGGACGCATCTCGCCGGAGAAAGGTGTCGATCGCGCCATTGCCATAGCAACGGCGTGCGGTGAGCGGCTGCGCATCGCGGCAAAGGTCGACCCCGCCGATCGCGACTATTTCGAACGCGACATTCGTCCGCTGCTCGATCACCCGCTCGTCGAATTCATCGGCGAGATCCCCGATCGCGAGAAGAACGCATTTCTCGGAGGAGCGAAGGCGCTGCTCTTTCCTATTGACTGGCCGGAGCCATTTGGCCTCGTGATGATCGAAGCCATGGCGTGTGGATTGCCGGTGGTGGCATTTTCCGGCGGCTCTGTCCGCGAGATCATCGACGATGGCGTGACCGGGTTGATCGTCGACTCCATCGAGGACGCCGTGGCTGCAGTCCGGCGCGTTCATACCATCGACCGCGGCGGGTGCCGTCAAACGTTCGAACGACGGTTCAGCGCTCGTCGAATGGCTTCCGACTATGTCGACATCTATCGACAACTGATCGTCAGGAGCCCTGAGCTGGTGGCTTAGCCGGCGGACCATGGCCGAACTCGTCAGCCTTGAAGAACACTTCGCGATCGTCACCGAAACCGATCGCAGCGGATTGCCCCGACGTGTGCTCAAGCATGGCGACACGTTCGGCGTCTTCGATCTGCATGGAGACGTCGTCTCCGTCGAGAACGGAGAACAGGGCCTGTATCACTGTGGAACACGGTTCCTGTCGCGGTTCGAGCTGCTGCTCGGGCGGCGGCGGCCGCTGCTTCTGAGCTCCACCATCAGCGACGACAATACGATCCTCGCCGTCGATCTCACGAACCCGGATGTCGTGCGCAACGGCCATGTGTTGATATCGCGCGGGTCGGTGCACATCTTCAGGGCCCGCACGTTGTGGAATGGTCATTGCCTCGAGCGCATACGAGTGGCCAATCACTCGCGGCACTCGATTCAGACGCCGCTGGCACTGCAATTCGATGCGGACTTCTCCGATCTCTTCGAAGTGCGCGGAACACAGCGCGAACGCCGCGGGCATCGAAACGGCGATCGCTCAACGGCGGCGCAGGCGGTCATTCGATACGAGGGGCTCGACGGCACCGAACGGCGAACCGTCATCGATTGGAACCGGACGCCGTCGCGTTCGGATGCCGGCGCCGTGGTCTTTTCGATCACGCTCGAGCCACAAGAGGTGACCGAAATAGAACTTCGCATCGCCTGCGAAGTCGGCGAGCCTTCGACCGACATTCGATTCGGCGACGCGCTTGAACGATCGAAAGCGGCGTTCGGCAAACACGACATCTGCAAATGCAGTGTTGTGAGCTCAAATGACAGTCTCAATCGGTGGTTCAGCCGGTCGGCTGCAGATCTTCACATGATGCTGACCGACACGCCGAACGGCGTGTATCCCTACGCGGGCATACCCTGGTTCAGCACTCCGTTTGGACGTGACGGAATCATTACGGCGCTGGAAACGCTGTGGGCTGCACCTGACATTGCGCGCGGCGTCCTCGAGTTTCTCGCGTCGACCCAGGCGACGATTTACAACGCGGCACAGGACGCCGAGCCGGGCAAGATTCTGCACGAAACGCGTCAGGGCGAGATGGCCGCGCTCGGCGAGATCCCATTCGGCATGTACTACGGCAGTGCCGATGCGACGCCACTCTTTGTCGCGCTGGCGGCGGCGTATTTCGAGCGAACAGCCGATCACCAATTCGTTGACTGGTTGTGGCCGCATATTCTGGCCGCGCTCGAATGGATGGATAAATCCGGTGATCCGGACGGCGATGGATTCATCGAGTACCAGCGCCGCAGTCAGACCGGATTGATCCAGCAGGGATGGAAGGATTCGTACGATTCGGTATTTCACGCAGACGGGTCTCTGGCCGATCCGCCAATTGCCACATGCGAAATCCAGGGATACGCGTACCAGGCATGGCGCGGCGCCGCAAAGCTTGCCAGGTCAAGGGGCCACGCAAAAGAGAATCGCGACTGGCGCGCACGCGCGATGCGGCTGCGATCGCGTTTCGACGATGCGTTCTGGTGTGATGACATCGGCATGTTCGCGCTGGCACTCGATGGCCGGAAGCAGCCGTGTCGCGTACGGACGTCTAATCCAGGGCATTGTCTCTTCAGCGGAATTGCCACCGTCAAACGGGCGCGCAAGCTCGCGACGGCACTGATGAGTGATGTGATGTTCGCCGGGTGGGGGATACGCACAGTGGCCGCTGGAGAGGCCCGATACAACCCGATGTCGTATCACAACGGGTCGGTGTGGCCCCACGACAACGCGCTGATTGCGTCAGGTCTGAGCCGATACGGATATACCGATCGCGCCGCGCGCATCATGACCGCAATGCTCGAGCTCAGTCAGTGGGTCGACAGCAACCGGCTTCCCGAGCTGGTCTGCGGTTTTCATCGGCGCGGTGGTGAATCGCCCACGCTCTATCCCGTCGCTTGCGCGCCGCAGGCGTGGGCGTCGGCTGCGGCATACATGCTCCTTGGTTCATGCCTCGGACTCGAAATCGACGCGGCGGCGCGGCGCATGTGGTTCCGGCGTGCCATGCTTCCAGACCGCGTCGATTGGATTCGCCTCACCAATCTCTCGATCCTCGACGCCAGCGTCGATCTGCTCGTGACACGTCACGCGCAGGACGTGGGCATCGAGGTCCTTCGGCGCGAGGGGGATATCGAAATTCTCACCGTGAAGTGAATGCGCATATCAACGTCATTCACTGTCACGCTGCGATCATGTCTAAGAGAAGGAAAGGAGAAAAGAGAAGGGAGAAAAAGAATTGTCTATTCTCCTTTCTCTTTTCTCCTTTTGATCTCTTGGTACCGTCAGTTCCTGCCAGTGAAGATTGTTGGGATGAGCATTAGAACTCGAAGCGAGCGCCAACCCTCAGCTGCCGCGGCGCCGTGAACTGCTGGCCCGCAATCACACCTGACACCCCTGCCGCGCCGAAATCCGGGTTAGGAACGCTGCCCGAGAGCTCAGAAAAACTGTTGTAGTCGAGCACCGTCTGCGTGTTGAAGACATTGAACGCATCGGCAATCAACAGCAGATTTCGACCACCGAGTTTGACGGTGTATGACGCTCCGAGATTGACCGGTTTCGTCCACGGTGTGCGGGTGCGGAAGCCATCCGACGTTTGAAAGCCGGCACCGCGCGCCGTGAGCGGGATCTCACCTCCCGAGTCGTAGATCGGATGGGCAGCAAACGCGGTCAGTGGGGCGCCGGACTGGATCTCCATTCCAACCGACACGTTGAGTCCCATCTCGAACGCGTAACTGCCATACACCTTGACGTCATGCGTGCGATCGAGCGGGAGCGGTCCGTTGCCGGCAGTTCCCAGGAAGCGGATGTCTCCGGCGTATCCAAACTGCGCGGCACCGATCGTCGAGTACGTGGGATCGTTGGTCGGGTAGTCGTAGAGCGACGAGATCCCCGGATCCGACTGCCCGTTGTCGTTGCGGAAGAATCCTTCGAAATTGCCGTGCAGCCTCGACCATCGATACGACGATGTCAGCGACCACCTGTCGGACAACCGTTTGCTGGCCGTCAACTCGATCGCGTCGTAGTCATGCACCGGCGACTCGAAGCTGATGGTCGCGCCTGGAATGTCCTGAACCACCGGCGTGTCCGGACCAGGATTGGTCAGCAGGTAGTTCGCGGTCGCCGCGCCAGGCAATCCGAGCGATGTCGCGACCATCGGGTACGTCTGAACGTCCTCGAGCACTCTGCCGATGTCGCGATGAACATAACGGACGCCGACCTCCAGCCCACGCCACAACGGGTACTGCGTACCGATCACCCACTCGTTGTAGTAGCTCAATCCAGCATTCGGATCGATGTCGTCGCCGCCTGCGCCGAGCAGCGTGAAATGGGTTGTCGTCTGCGCACCGTTGGTGGCATTGGTGGTGACCACCCCATCTGGCACCGGACGCGTCAGATTCGCATCGAAGTAGTCGGCGGTCAGCGATGCATCAGATGACAGTGCGCGCGAGGCCAGATCGTTCGGCACGCGCGCGTAGTAGCGGCCGTAATTGCCGAAGACTTTCGCCTTGCCGTTGCGTGTCGGATCCCACACGACACCAACGCGAGGGGCCCAGTTGTCTTTCAGCGTGAAGTCCTGAACGATCGTGCCCGACATGTTTTCCTGCTCGTACCGCACCCCCGGACGGATCGTGAGCGAGTTGCCAATCCTCCATGCATCTTCGACGAAGAACGCCGCGTAGTGCTGAGTAGTGGGACGCTCGTTGGTAAGGCTGGCGCGGCTGACATGATAGATCTGTCCGAAATCTGGATCGGGAATGATGTCGACGACCGCACCCGTCGCTGTTTGCTGCCCATTCGGAGCGGTGAAGGTTGGCCCGGTGTACTGCAACAGCTGGCTGAAATCGAGATGCTCATAATCGAACCCGTAGCGCACCTGATGTTCGCCCATCCCTGACAGAATCGTCGTCGCCTTCGCTTGAACCTGCCAGTTGTTGCTGCGATTTCCCGCTTCGTAGAACCCGAGCCCACCCGAGAGCACGCGTGGTGTGACGCGGACGTCGCGAATCTGCCATTCGTTCACGGCAGGCGTCTCAAGAATTCGATTGAGCGCGCGACCGAACGACGCGTCGACGAGTAAACGGGGAGTAATCACCCCGTTGTACTGAACGATCTGGTTGTGGCCACCGTACTCCAGCGAGCTGTAAGCACCTGTGGTCTGACTCAACAGCGATCCCGCGCGCTGTGGGCCCATCGCTCCCGTTGCCGGATCACCGAAGAACGAGGTGTCGACACGATGCGACGGCGTCAGCTGCCACGTGCCCTTGGCGGCATAGTTGATGATGCGGCGATCGCGATCGACATTGCCGAGGTCGTGTAGTGGAAATCCCTCCGGCGCAACGAACGTCGCCCGTTCCCACTGGGGATCGATCGCACCGAAGAAGAAGAGTCGATTCGGGAGCACTGGACCGCCGACCGTCGCACCGGCATCATTCAATCGTGACGCGACCGTATTGACGGTACCCTCGACGCTCTGGACGGTCTTGTACTCGGCTTCGAAACTGTTCGGACGCGCGTATCCGAACGCACTTCCCTTGTACGCGTTCGTGCCGCTTTTCGTGACAACGTTGATGACGCCACCGGTGGCCTGGCCGAATTCTGCTTCGTAGCCAGCGGTCTTCACCTGCACTTCCTGCATGAAATCATATGGTGTGCCGTTGCCCAGCGAGCCAAACACGATCGAGTAGGAGCCAAGCGCTCCGTACCCTCCGTTGGTGATGTTCACACCGTCGATGACGTATTGATTCTCGAGACCGCTCGATCCTTCAACGGAAGGGTTGGCCGCACCGACACTGCCGCCGGTGCTGACACCGGGAGTCAGATACAGCGTGTCGCTGAAACGGCGGCCGACCGGCAGCCGCGACAGCGTTTCGCTGTCGAGACTGGCGCCGATGGCCGCGCTCCGGGTATCGACCGATGTTGAAGGGGACACGACTTCAATGGCTTCATCGACGGCACCGACCTGAAGCGTCAACGAAATTTCCGTCGTTTGTCCGAGCTGCACCTGCACATTCGACCGATCGAGTGGAGTGAATCCTTGCAGCGCCGCACGGACGGCGTAGCGTCCCGGTGTCAGAAATGGAACGGTGAATCTGCCATCACCGTCACTCACCGCCGTTTTTGCCCCCTGCGATCCGGTAATGGTGATCGCGGCGCCCGGAACAGGCAGGCTTTGTGCGTCGACGACCCGACCCGAGATCGTACCGGTGGTTTGTTGCGCGGACGCGCCCCGCGTGACGAAACACAAGATGATTGCGAAAAATACGAGACACAATTTCCTCATACACAAGTCCTCACTAACTACGTAGGTCTGCGGCTCGTAATTCTTTCGGAGACGCTGATGCACACGCGCGTCTTCGGCCTAGACTGAAGAGATGCCCGCCGCAACTGTCTCCGCGAGCCTGCGACACTCCGTCCGCCGGTGGGCCGTGTGGCTCACGTGGTCAGCGCTGCTGATCTTCGCGACTATCGTGATAGGTGGCGCCGTAAGCGCGCGCCGGCGCCTTCCCGATCTCCAACCGTGGCACCGGATCGTTCCACGTGACCTTCGCGCCGCCGACGTAACGGCACGGTCGACGCTCAACGACTACCTCGCAATTGAAGATGCAGCCTTTCGCACCATCCACGATCGGATCGAGCAACAGCTCGATGCCGGCGCGCGAGTGCCCGCGAATCGCTACAACCCCGAGGGCATGTCGCATCCGTCGCGGCTGGGCACTGACTGGAATCGAACGCAGGTCCTCGCGCCGCCGGCCGAACCCGTCGGTGGCGCTCTGCTCGTGCATGGACTCACTGACAGTCCGTACAGCATGCGGACGATCGGGGAGGAACTGCGCGGGCGCGGTTATTACGTCGTGGCGTTGCGTGTGCCGGGACACGGGACGGTGCCGGCGGGCCTGACGGACGTGACCTGGGAGGACTGGCTCGCGGCGGTCCGACTCGGCGCGCGGCAGGTTCGAACAACAATCGGCGACAACAAACCATTGCTGCTCGTCGGGTATTCGAACGGCGGTGCGCTCGTCCTCAAGTACGCGTTCGACGCTCTCGAAGGCTCCGGCGATCCACCAGTGTCTCGAATCGTGTTGCTGTCGCCGATGATTGGCGTACAGCCGTTCGCATGGCTGACGCGCCTGATCAGCATGCTCGGACCGCTTCCCGCATTCGAGAAGGCACGGTGGCTCGACGTCTACCCTGAGTACAACCCGTTCAAGTACAACTCGTTCCCCGCCAACGCTGGACTGCAGACGTGGCGGCTCACGACAACGCTCCAACGACAGATCCAGCGAGCCGCCGGCGCAGGCCTCGCGTCGCGGTTGCCGCCGGTGCTGACTTTCCACTCACTCGTGGATGCGACGGTGAGCACGCCCGCAGTCGTGCACGCGTTGTATGACGTCATCGCGGACGAGCGCTCGGAACTCGTGCTCTTCGATATCAATCGCGCGTCCGGTCTGGTGCCGTTCATTCAGCAGGCCGATGCCACGCTGCTCTCCCGCCTGACTGACGCGTCGCCACGAAAGTACAGGCGCACACTGATTACCAACCGAGATCCGGGGTCGCTTGACGTGGCGGAGCGATCGATCGCGCCTGGCGCGACGAACATTGAAACGCGTCCACTGGGCCTGGCGTGGCCGCGCGACGTGTTCTCGCTGTCGCACGTCGCCATTCCGTTTCCTTTATCCGATCCGATCTACGGACGTGACGAGATGGACAATCCGGCGCCGATCATTCGCCTCGGGCTCCTGAGCCCTCGAGGCGAACGGGCAGTGTTCGCAGTGCCGTCGGACACGCTGATGCGGTTGACGTGTAATCCGTTTTTTTCGTATCTCGATGATCGGCTCGTGGCGTGGTTGCCGGTCGAACGCGGCCCTCACTAGGCCAACGCCACGTCTTCACATACCCACGTGCTCCAGCTCGCTTCTGCCGGCGTGAGTATTCGAGGCGCGAGCATCGTGAGCTTGGGAACGTGTTCTGCACCGCCATATCTGTCTTGGACCTCATCGTCTTTTTGTACCGGGCACTTCCGCGTGCCGCTTACTTGCTCCGGACGAGTGCTGTAATTCCCACGACGAATCCGTCAGTGGCAAAAGAACCTCCAATGCGCGACGTTGTGCTGCTCGTGACGCTGCTCTGCGCCCTTTGGCCGGTCGATGCGGCAGCCCAGAATTCAGCGGCGGACCGGATCCGCCGTGCACAGACGGTGTTCGCCTCCAATCTCGACCCGGCCCTCCCGGACGTTCCCGTAGGCGTCTGGCTCAGGGAGATTCTCGGATCGTCCGCGCAGTACGAATGGACGTCGGGATCGTGCGTAGGCCAGCGCGGCGACAGCGCTGTCCCCCTCTGCGCCATCGTCGCCGCGACGGATTCCAATGTTGCGGTGATCGTCGGCATCAGGCTTGGCGAGTACCTCCAGAACGCGAAGGTCGATCGCTGGGGAACGCCGCAACTCGACGAGGCGTTCATCAGTGTCGGCCGGGATCTGCTGATGCTCGATCGGCTAAGCGACCTTCCCCGCATGCTCAATCGTTCACGGCAAGAGTGGCCGAGACCCGACATCGTGCTGGAATCTGTCCGGTGCGTCCCGGAACGTCCGCAAGGGTATGAGTCCGTCACGTGCCGGATGGAATTGGTCAACAACGGAAGCGCGCCGGCGCTCGGCCGCGTCTTTGTCGATGTCGAGCCGAGCCGCCTCGGTGGCGATACGCTTGTCAAGCTGCCTGTTCGCGCGCGGAGAACCGTTCGACTAATGTTCCACTGGCCGGACGAAGAAGGCGCAACGGTTAGCGCCGGAGTCGAACTCGCCAATCGGAGTCCGTACCATCGTGTGAACGAGCGCGGAGAGTTGACGTTGACGCGCGGAGAAGATCTCAATACACCAGACTTCCTCCTTGGCTGGGAGGACGACAATGAGGCGCTGAACACCATCGTGTCCGGCCGGCTTTCGGTTGGTCGTACTCCCGGCACGATCGACGTGCCGGTCGACCGTAGCATCACCCGTCTCGTCGTATCCATCGAGTTGTCTCGGGGCGTTACGGCGACACTTCTCAGGCCGGATGGCGCGCGGGTGGGTGAGATGGATGCCGATGTGACGTTCTCCGATCGGAACACGATCGATCTGAAGCGACAGATCCCGGCGATCCTGCGCGTCTACACCATCACCAGTCCACAACCGGGTGTATGGCAGGTCTCGATACAGGGCAGCGGAGGGGCAAACGATTCAGCGATCATCGTGAAGGCGCTCGGAAGAAGTCCGATCAATTTGACCACCTTCCGATTCGTCCGATTGCAGGAGGGCGTGCATGGCGGTTACTTCCCGATTGACGGCATGCCGCTGGCTGGTGGTCCGGCGACTGCAGAGGCGGGATTGTGGCACGGTCCGAAAGAGGCGACGTTTCGGCTCGTCGATGAAAATGGCACTGCATTGGCGAACCTTCCGCTCCGCAAAGGGACTCCCGATGCCGTTCCCGATGATTTTGTCGGCACGTTCGAGTTACCGGCTGTGCCCTTCCACGTCGTCATGAACGGAGTCGACGAATCCGGGGCGCCCATCCAAAGACAGTACGGGGAAACATTTCGGGCGCAGCCAGTGGCGCTCTTTTTTGATTACGGCCAGTCGGATACTCTCGAGGCGGGAACGAAGCGACGCTTTACATTTGCCGTCACGAACGTCGGAAGTAAGGTCGCTACATTCGATCTGAACGTAACCACCAATCTGGGCAAGGTGCTCGAACTCTCACCGGCGACCGTGACCGTCGAGCCAGGCACGTCGGCGACGCCGTCGTTCTTGCTTGCAATTCCGGCGACCGCCAGGCACTTGGAGAACGTCACTGTCCGCTTGACCGCGACGAATACCGCGGACCCGGCCATGACGAACACGGCTGAGGGCAGACTAGAAGTGGCGTCTTCCGACGACGCCGACAACGACTCTGTGGATAACGACCTTGATAACTGCCGCGACGTTCCCAACGATCAGGCTGACACGAATCACAATGGTATCGGCGACGCCTGCGACACCATCTTCGGAGATCCGCTGTCGATCAGCCGCCTGTCGCCCGAGTCGGGGCCGCCTGGCACGGTCGTGAAAATCACCGGCACCGGTTTCAGCACAACGTCGAGATATTTCGTGCTATTCGGTGGTCAGTTTCAGCCTGTGCTGGCGACTGCGGCGAGTGCCACCGAACTCGTGTTTACCGTTCCGGCAAGTGCCCCCATCGGCCCAGTTCCGCTGACGGTCGGCACGGAGCACGCGTCCTCGACGAGCCCTATGCCTTTCATTGTGCGCAGGCCGACGGTGAAGCCGTAGCTTCGTCCCATCACAGGCTGCCGCAGCGCACGTCCCCCGAGCCTCGCCTATAATCCGCGCGCGGTCTTTTCGTGGTCACCTATATCGGGTGGACATTCGATGGAAGCCGAGTTACACGAGACACTCATGACCCGTCGATGCGCATCGATAACCATCCTCCTGGTGATCTGGGCAGGCAGCGCGGCGGCGCAGCCGCCATCATCCGATGCCCAGGCGCTGCCGTCCTTCGTCGCGAAGCCGATTGCACTTTACAAGGTCGGACTGGGATCGTTCTCGCGGAAGATCTCCTCGTCAAATGCTGAGGCACAGGCGTTCTTCGATCAGGGTTTCCAACTGATGTACTCGTTTGCGAAGTATGACGCCGTGCGGTCATTTCGCGAGGCATGGAAGCGCGATCCGGCGTGTGCGATGTGCTATTGGGGTGAAGCCTGGGCGTGGGGGTCCAATCTGAATCAGGTGATGACACCGATCGACGCGCCGTTTGCGTACGCGGCAGCACAGAAGGCGCTGCTGTTGAAAGACAAGGCCACAGATCGCGAACGGGCGCTGATTGAAGCATTGGCACAGCGGTACGTCGAGCACTTCAACCCAGCGACTCGTGGCGAGCAGGACAAGGCCTACGCGCGGGCAATCGAAAAGGTGTACGAGACCTATCCCGACGATCTGGACATCGGTACGCTGTATGCCGATGCGTTGTTTCATCTCGAACCGCGGCCCGGACCTCCTCCGGGCCGACGACCGCGTCTACAGAATCTGGATTCGCCGAACGTCCGCCGGATCCATGAGGTGCTGGAAGCGCTGCTCGCCCGCGATCCGCATCATCCAGGAGCGTGTCATTGGTACGTGCACGCGACTGAAGCGACGGCGAAAGCGGCATTGGCACAGCCCTGCGCTGAAACCCTCGGCCAGTCCATTCCCGGTGCCAGCCACATCAACCACATGCCTTCCCACACCTTCAATGAAGTCGGCCGATGGGGTGATTCGGTGCGCGCGAACATCGAGGCGTGGCACTCAGACCTGAAGGCGGCGACCGGTGAAGGCTTTGCCATCTACGCTCCGCATAACTTGCACATGCTGGTCTATGCCGCCTCGATGGACGGTCAGGCCGCAATTGCAATGCGTGCAGGCAAGGTTTACGCGAAGCTCATGGGTGGCGACACGATCTTCCAGCTGCTAACGCTGATTCGATTTGGCCGATTCGACGAGGTGTCAGACATCATTGCACCCGCCGAGGGGGACATCTCAACGGGTGTGTGGGAGTTCGCGTACGGATACGCGAGCCTGCGCACTGGCCAAAGCGACGCCGCGGGCGCTCATCTCGCAAGCCTGCGTAAACTGGCCGAGACTTCGGTCGCGGCTTTCCCCACTAGCGTGCGTCATCCGGCGCGCCGCGTGCTTGGATTGTTCGTTGGAATTCTTGAAGGGGAGATCGCTCGCGTCTCCGGCGACCTTCCCTCGGCCATTACGGCATTCGAGCGAGCCGTGACGCTGGACGATGAACTCGAGGTCGACGAGCCGGAGCCGATCCCATTCCCGGCGCGGCACTGGCTTGGTGCCGTCTTGCTCGAAGCGCGGAGGCCACTCGATGCTGAACGCGTCTACCGCGAAGATCTGCGCCAACACCCGCACAACGGATGGGCCCTGCTCGGTCTTCAACTTGCGCTCAGAGCACAAGGCAAACCCACGATCGACGTGGACGAAGATCTTCGCGTGAGCTGGAGCCGCTCGGATACCTGGATCCGGGCTTCGCGCTTTTAGTAGATCCGGGGGGCGGCCTCGCCTGCTGACGTCAGCTACTGCGCGTTCTGCAGCTCCGGCTCGAAGTCGTAAAGCGAGGTAGCCAGCCGCTTCAGTCCACGATCGCGAGCGACGACGTCGAGGTGCAGCGAGGTCCAGTCGGCGAGCAGCACTTGTTCGTCCCCCTGACCGTTGTAGGTTTTCAGATACCCTCGGCACGCCTCGCAGTAGTCGATGCGCAGGCCCCACTCCCCTTCGACGGTAACAGCGGAAAGCCGTTGCGTGTCGGCTTGGCAGAAGGGACACATTGTTCGACCGTAGCGCCAACGCGTGGCGCAGCAGCCGCAACAGAGGAGACGCAGGCGGCCGT
>Ga0114129_10010955_pt1 | contig 12916 bp, 11 predicted proteins | sample RhiMetdeltSRZDD1_FD_80071 | JGI IMG/M metagenome (GOLD analysis project Ga0114129, IMG submission 80071) | Populus rhizosphere microbial communities from Tennessee, USA - Rhizosphere MetaG P. deltoides SRZDD1 (version 2) (version 2) | ecosystem: Host-associated > Plants > Roots > Rhizosphere >...
GCTGCCCGGCGTCGGCGCGCAGGGGGCCTCCCCGGCCGACGTCGCGCGCGCGTTCACGAGCGGGCCCGCCAGCGCGCTCGTCGCGGCTTCTCGCAGTGTCACCTACGGCTTCCGCCAGACCGGCGAGGACTGGCGCACCGGCGCCTCGGGCGAGGCTGCGCGGCTCAAGAGCGAGATCTGGGACGCCTCAGGCTGGTAGTTCTAATCCCCGTTTTAGCTAAGTCGGGGGCGAGGAGTGAGCACTGGTCACGGATACTCTTTCGCCGTGAAGCGACCGCTGGTCGTCGCCGCAGCGGCTCTTGCGCTCGCGACCCCCTCGCTTGCCGCTCTCCCACAGGTGCATGCGCGCGCGTATCTCCTGGAGGACGGCCAGACGGGGCAGGTGCTCGCGCAGTACCGCCCGCATGCCCGCGTCCCGATCGCGAGCATCACGAAGCTGATGACGGTCCTCCTGACGCTCGAGCACACGAAGCCGAGCGACGTCGTCACGGTCGCTCCGGGCGCGGCGCGCGTCGGCGAGTCCTCGATCGAGCTGCGGGCGGGTGAGCGGATCACCGTGCGCGACCTGCTCGAGGGCGCGCTGATCCAGAGCGCGAACGACGCGGCGGACGCGCTCGCGTACTACGTCGGACACGGCGACGAGGCCCGGTTTGTCGCGATGATGAACGCGCGGGCGCGGCAGCTCGGCTTGCGGGACACGCACTACGACCGGCCGGACGGCCTCGACGCGCCCGGCCACGTCTCGAGCGCTCACGATGTGACGTTGCTCGCGCGAATGCTGATGCGCCGCGCGATCGTGCGGTCGATCGTCCGTCAGCAGACGGCCGAGATCTCAGGCGGGCGCGTCCTGCACACGTGGAACGACCTGCTCGGGACGTTCCCTGGCGTCTTCGGTGTCAAGACCGGTCACACCTCGGCCGCAGGCTGGAACGAGGTCGCCGCGCTCGGCCGCGGCGGCGTGATCGTCTACGGGACGATCCTCGGCTCGCCTGACCGCGAAACGCGGAACGAGGATTTGACGGCCCTCCTTCGGTGGGCGCTGACGCGCTACCGGCGCGTCCCCGTCGTGCGGCCCGGCCATGTCTATGCCCGGGTGCAGGTCGGCTACGGGCATTCGCCCGTGGCCCTCGTCCCGGGCCGCGGCTTGATCCGTCCGGTGCGGATCGACCAGCCCGTCGTCCAGCGCATCGTCGCGCAGGCCGTCGCCACGCTGCCGGTACGCCGGGGCCAGCCGCTCGGGGAGATCCGCGTCTACCAGGGCCCGCGCCTCGTGGCCCGTGACGCGCTCGTCGCGAAGCGGACCGTGGAGCGCCCGGGTGTGCTCGGCCGCGCGGGGTTCTATGCGGGCCGTACCGTGCATCACGTGTGGGGCTGGTTCTCGTGATCGTCACGGTGACCCTCAACGCGGCGTTGGATCGCACGCTGACCGTGCCGAACTTCCAGCGCGGCCAGCGTCACCGAGCCAGCCAGGGGCTGACGCTCGCGGGCGGCAAGGGGATCAACATCGCGCGGGCGCTGAAGCGCCTCGGCGTCCCCGTGGTCGCGACCGGCCTCGTCGGCGGCCGCACCGGAATCCGGATCGTGGAGGAGTTGACCGGCGAGGCGATCCTGAACGACTTCGTGCAGATCGAGGACGAGTCGCGGACCTCGACCGCTGTCGTCGATCCGACCGCGCCGACCTACACCGAGATCAACGAGTGGGGCCCGGCGGTGCGGCCGGAGGAGCTCGAGATGCTGCTGGACAAGCTCGCCTACCTCGCGCAGGGCGCAGAGGCAGTCGTCTTCGCGGGCTCGCTGCCGCGCGACGTCGACGAGGGCTTCTACGGGGAGGCGATCCGCGACCTCAACAGGCGCGGGATCCTCACGGTGCTCGACTCGGCAGGGCAGCCGCTGCGGCTCGGCGCCCAGTCCGAGCCGTTTCTCGTCTCGCCGAACCAGAACGAAGCGGAGGGTCTGGTCGGCCAGGAGTTCAACGAGGACGAGGACTTCGTCTTCGGACTCGGCACGATCGCCGAGCAGGGTGCGCGCAACGTCCTGATCACGCAGGAGTCCGGTTGCTGGGCGCTGCTCCGTCAGGAGCGGGTCGTTCACCGCTATCGGGCGCGGGCGCCGAGCATCGAGCCGGTCTCGGTCGTCGGGTCGGGCGACGTCCTGCTGGCGGCCTACCTTGCCGCGCACCTGAAAGGCGACGCGCCCGAGAAGGCGCTCCGTACGGCGGTCGCGGCCGGCACGGCTTCGACGCTCGAGGTCGGCGCTGGACGGTTCGAGCAGCGGGAGGTCGACCGCCTCTCGAGCGCCGTCGAGGTCACCGAGCTGGAACCGGTGGGGAGTCGGCGCTAACCTCTGGCGGTTGCGCCGCCGCTTTCTCCTGCTCGTTGCCGTTTTCGCGGTCGCGTCGCCGGCCGTCGCCTCGCCGTTCGTGCGCGGGATCGACGTCTCGCGCTGGAAGGGCTCGATCGCGTGGACGCGCGTCGCCCACGGCGGCTACCGATTCGCCTTCGCGGAGGCGACGAACGGCTTCACCGCCGATCGGACGTTCATCCGTAACCGCAGCGGTGCGAAGGCTGCCCGCATCGCTTTCGGCGGGTTCCACTTCGCGCGACCCGCCGGCTCGACCCGCAGCGCCGTGATCGCCAACGCGGTGGCGCAGGCCGACTTCTTCGTTTCGGTCGCGCAGCCGCAGACGGGCGAGCTGGCGCCGGTGCTCGACCTCGAGCGGACGGGCGGGCTGTCGGCGGCGTCGCTGCGCGCGTGGACGAGCGCGTGGCTCGACGAGGTGCAGCACAAGGTGGGGATCCGGCCGACGATCTACGCATCGCCGACGTTCTGGCGCCGCGCGGTGGGCGACGCCAGTGTGTTCGCGGCGACCGGCTCCAGCCTCTGGGTCGCGCACTGGCATGTCGCCGCGCCCCGTGTGCCCGCCTCGGACTGGGCTGCCAGCGGCTGGACGTTCTGGCAGTGGACGAATTGCAGCCACGTCCCCGGGATCCGAGGCTGCGTCGACGGCGACGTCTACCGCGACACGCGCGTTGCCTCGGCACTGATGGCGCCGCAGCCCGTCGCAATCGACACTCCTACCGTCGCAGGCGTGCCGCAGACCGGGCAGCTCCTGAGCGCGACGACGGGCACGTGGCAGGCCAACCCTGCGCCGACCCTCGCTTACCGTTGGCAGCGCTGCACCGACACGACGGCGGCGAAGTGCGTCTGGATCCCGAACGCCGTCACCTCGACCTACACCGTCTCGGCGGCCGACGCCGGATCGACGCTGCGCGTCGTCGTGACGGCGACGAGCCGTGGGCGCTCGGTGGACTCGCCGTCGACGGCGGTCCCGGTCAACGCCTGAAACACGTCAGGTCTCGTTGCTACCATCGGCCGCCAGTTGGCAGTTGACCTCACGCCGGAGACGATCGAGCGCCTCGTCCAGCTCGATCGGAAGTTCGCGCGCGAGGGTCTGACCTTCGACGATGTCCTCCTAGTGCCGGCCGAGTCGGCCGTGCTGCCGAACGAGGTCTCGACCGCAACCCGTCTCACCCGCGGCATCTCGCTCGAGATCCCGATCGTCTCGGCTGCGATGGACACCGTCACCGAGGCGCGCCTGGCGATCGCGCTCGCGCGTGAGGGCGGGCTGGGAATCCTCCACCGCAACCTCTCGATCGAGGAGCAGGTCGCCGAGGTCGACAAGGTCAAGCGCTCCGAGTCGGGGATGATCGTCGAGCCGGTGACGCTGCCGCCCGCGTCACCTGTGGCCGCGGCGCTCGACCTGATGGCGCGCTACCACATCTCGGGCGTGCCGATCACGGACGAGGACGGCAGGCTCGTCGGGATCTTGACCAACCGGGACCTGCGCTTCCGCGACGAGGGAGTCGATCAACCGGTCTCGGCGCTGATGACCGACCGCGACCTCGTCACCGCTCCGACCGGGACGACGCTCGAGGAGGCGCGCGCGATCTTGCACAGGCACAGGATCGAGAAGCTGCCCGTGGTCGACGCCGAGGGGCGGCTCAAGGGCCTGATCACCGTCAAGGACATCCGCAAGCAGATCGAGTTTCCGCGCGCGACGAAGGACGAGCGGGGGCGTTTGCGCGTCGGCGCCGCCGTCGGCGTCGGGCCCGATGCCGACGAGCGCGCAGCTGCGCTGGCCGAGGCCGGAGCGGACGTGCTGGTCGTCGACACCGCGCACGGCCACTCGCAGAACGTGGTCGAAATGGTGCGCCGCCTGAAGGCACGCTGGGACGGCGAGGTGGTCGCAGGCAACATTGCGACCGCCGAGGCGGCCGAGGCGCTGATCGACGCCGGCGCGGACGCGATCAAGGTGGGGATCGGGCCGGGGGCGATCTGCACCACCCGTGTCGTCGCCGGCGTCGGCGTGCCCCAGGTGACGGCGATCTACGACTGCGCCCGTACGGCGGAGCCGCACGGCGTGCCGGTGATCGGCGACGGCGGGCTCTCGTCCTCGGGCGACGTGGCGAAGGCGATCGCGGCCGGGGCCGACGTCGTGATGACGGGCGGCTTGCTGGCGGGGACGGACGAGACTCCGGGTGAGTTGATCATCTCGGGTGGGGAGCGCTTCAAGGAATACCGAGGCATGGCCTCGCTCGCCGCGATGAAGCGCGGCTGGTCGAAGGATCGCTACTTCCAGCAGGACGTCGCGGAAACGGACAAGCTCGTTCCAGAGGGAATCGAGGGAAGCGTTCCCTACCGCGGGCCGGTCGCAAGCGTCATCCACCAGCTCGTCGGCGGCCTCCGCCAGGCGATGGGCTACTGCGGCGCGGCGACCATCGAGCAGATGAAGGACGCGCAGTTCGTCCGGATCACGGGTGCAGGACTGCGCGAGAGCCACCCGCATTCGCTGACCACGGTCGCGGACGCTCCTAACTACCGCCGCGCCTGATGGGCGACCTCATCGCGTTCCCCCAGCCGGAAGCCCCGGCCGAGGAACGTCCGGTCCTCGTGGTCGACCTCGGCGGTCAGTACTCGCAGCTGATCGCGCGCCGCGTCCGTGAGTGCCGTGTCTACTCCGAGCTCGTCGGCCACGGCGTCTCCGCGGACGAGATTCGGGCCCGGAACCCGCTCGCGCTTGTGCTGAGCGGCGGCCCTGCGTCCGTGTATGCGGACGGCGCTCCGCGGATCGATCCGGCACTGTACCGGCTCGGCGTGCCGACGCTAGGCATCTGTTACGGCATGCAGTTGATGGCCCAGGACCTCGGCGGCACCGTCGAGCGGACCGGCGTCTCGGAGTTCGGCAAGACCGAAGTCCGCGTCCACGAGGGCGCGCTCTTCGCCGGCCTGGCCGAGGAGCAGACGACCTGGATGTCCCACCGCGACTCGGTGACGGCGCCCCCCACCGGCGCACGCGTTGTGGCGGGCTCGGAGACGACGCCGATCGCGGCATTCGAGGATCCCGAGCGCGGCCTCTACGGCGTCCAGTTCCACCCGGAGGTGGTGCACACCCCGTCGGGGACTGAGGTGCTGAAAAACTTCCTCTACACGGTCGCCGACGCGCCCGCGACGTGGACGGCGGCGGCGGTGATCGAGGAACAGGTCGAGCGGATCCGCGCTCAGGTGGGGTCGGAGCGCGTGCTGTGCGCGCTGAGCGGGGGCGTCGACTCGGCCGTCGCGGCGCTGCTCGTCCACAAGGCAATCGGCGACCAGCTCACGTGCGTCTTCGTCGACCACGGCCTGTTGCGGAAGGACGAAGCCGCTCAGGTGGTCGAGACGTTCCGCGGGCACTTCCACGTGCCACTCGTCCACGTCGACGCGGCCGAGCGGTTCCTCGCGCGGCTGGAGGGCGTCGACGATCCCGAGGAGAAGCGGGCGCGCATCGGCGAAGAATTCATCCGCGTCTTCGAGGCGGAGGCGCGCAAGCTGGGCGCCGTGAAGCATCTCGTACAGGGCACGCTCTACTCGGACGTGATCGAGTCGGGCGGCACCGAAGGCGTCGCGGCGAAGATCAAGTCGCACCACAACGTCGGCGGTTTGCCGGCGGACATGGAGATGGAGCTCGTCGAGCCGTTGCGGCTGCTCTTCAAGGACGAGGTGCGGCGGGTTGGCGAGGAGCTTGGCCTGCCGGAACGGATGGTCTGGCGGCACCCGTTCCCGGGGCCGGGCCTGGCGATCCGGATCATCGGCGAGGTCACCCGCGAGCGGCTCGAGATCCTGCGCGAGGCCGACTCGATCCTGCTCGAGGAGATCCGTCGCGCCGGGCTCTACCGCGAGCTCTGGCAGTGCTTCGCGGTGCTGCCGGCGATCCGCTCGGTCGGCGTCCAGGGCGACGAGCGGACGTACGCGTACCCGATCGTGATCCGCGCCGTGACGTCGGAGGACGCGATGACAGCGGACTGGGCACGGCTGCCGTACGAGCTGCTCGAGACGATCTCGAGTCGGATCGTCAACGAGATCCCGGCGGTGAACCGCGTCGCGCTCGATCTGTCGTCGAAGCCCCCTTCGACGATCGAGTGGGAATGAGGTAGCCGCGCTGCGGCTACGCATCTCGACGGCGGTAGGTCGAGCAGGAGTACGACCTCGGCCGCGGTGCTCAGGGCGGGAGCTGAACCGGCGGGTAGCGGGAACGCACTTCGTCGACGTACGCGCTCAAGGTCTCCGCCAGCGCCGGATCGTGAATCTCGAGGACGTTCTCGGCGTTTTGCTCGCCCGAGCGCGAGAGGTTGAACGAGCCAGTGAACACGACGTCGTCGGCGACGACGATCTTCGCGTGCATGAAGTCGTGAACGGTCCCGTCGCCGTACGGCGTGGACTGCTTGCCGCTGAACGCGCCGCTCAGTACCTGTTGCAGCAGCGGCAGCTTCCATGCGACGTTGCCGTTCTCCCGCCACTGCGAGACCACCTCTGCGACCTGCGTCGCGTCGACGCAACCCGCGATGTCGACCTTCCCCTCAGAGACGACCTGTGCGAGCGTCCCCAGCACGGCGGACGACGAAATCACCGGTGAACAGACGCGCACCCGCCGTCGCGCCCGGTTGATCACGCGTGCGATCCGCTGCGAGAGATCTTCGCCGTAGCCGGGCGTGAACCAGGGTCGAACCAGCAGTCCCTCGACATGGACCCGCGCGGGCGGGACGAAGCCACTCTCTTCGACGAGCCCCTTCTCCCAGAGCTCGTCGAAGTCACGCCGGAACAGGGCCGCAAGCTCCTCGGACTCGACCACCACGATGACGTTCTCCTGCCGCGACCAGGAGTCGTCCGTCCAGTTCGTGGAGCCGGTCCAGACCTCCGCGCCGTCGCGGACGACGTACTTGTGGTGCATCAGGTCGGGCACGCCGGCGATCCCCTTGGCCGGCACTCCGAGCGACCCGATCAGCTGCACGTCCGGCTCCGGCGGGGGCGGAACCGGGATCGGGTTGCGATGGTCGATGTTATAGAGGATCCGCACTGTGACCCCGCGCGCCGAGGCCGCCTGTATCGCGCCACCGACCACGGCCGCCGTCTCCGGCAGCAGGTGAAAGTCGTACTGCGCGACGTCAAGCGATTCGTTCGCCGCGGCGAGCCAGTCCGCGATCGCGTGCGCGACTTCGAGCGGCTGCTGGCCGCCGTCCGTCAGAGTCCGAACCATGAGCTTCGTCGAGGAGCTGGCCGCAGCCGAGATCGGCGCCACGTTCAACTTCTATCGCGACGGCGCGCGCGCCGCGCTGCTGAGGCGTCGTCTCGCCGCTTACCTCGACGCGCGCGAGGCCGCCACGCTCCTCCTGGTCGGTGAGGCGCCCGGCTATCGCGGCGCGCGGGTCAGCGGCGTCCCTTTCACCTCGGAGCGCCAGCTGACGGGCGCCGGACCGGCCGAGGCGACGGCGACGATCGTCCGCGCCGTGCTCGCAGAGCTCGACCTCGAGGCCGAGACGCTCTGCTGGAACGCCGTTCCCACCCACCCAGGCAGCGAGACGTCGAACCGCCGCCCGACCCGCGCCGAGATCGAGGCCGGCATTCGGTTCGTCCAACGCCTCGCCGAAGGACGCAGCGTGCTCGCGCTCGGCCGGGTCGCCTCCGCGGCGACAGGCGCTCCTTACGTCCGTCACCCCAGCCACGGCGGCGCCGGGGAATTCCGCGCCGGATTGCTACGATTCGCGGCCGGCGGACGCATAGTCCGCCGTTTCCATGCAAAAGACCTGGAACGCAAAGCCCGGCGAGATCGAGCGCCGCTGGTACCTGGTTGACGCCGAGGGCCAGACGCTCGGCCGCTTGGCGACCCAGATCGCGGACACGCTCCGCGGCAAGCGCAAGCCGCAGTACACGCCGCACGTGGATACAGGCGACTTCGTCGTCGTAGTGAACGCCGAGAAGATCGCCGTGACCGGCACCAAGCTCGACGACAAGCTCTACTACCGCCACTCCGGCTATCCCGGCGGACTCCGCAGCCGCCCGCTTCGCGACGAGCTCGAGCGCCGGCCGACCGAGGTGATCCGGAAGGCGGTCAAGGGCATGCTTCCCCGCAATCGGCTCGCCCGGCAGCAGCTGACCAAGCTGAAGGTGTACGCCGGGCCGGAGCATCCGCACGAGGCCCAGGCGCCGCAGCCGCTGGAGGTGAAGTAGTCGTGGCCACGCCTGAAGCCGCCCAGTACCAGGGAACCGGTAAGCGCAAGACATCGGTCGCGCGCGTGATCCTGCGTCCCGGCGACGGCGCCACCTGGTTCAACGGCAAAGCGATCGAGCAGTACTTCCCGCGCCTCACGCACCGCGAGCTGGCGATGTCGCCGCTGAAGGTGGCCGGCGTCGAAGGAACCTTCGACATCCGCGTGCGCGTCCACGGCGGCGGGCCGAGCGGCCAGGCGGGAGCGGTCCGGCATGGGATCGCACGGGCGCTCGTCGAGGCAGATCCGAATCTCCGCGAGCCGCTCAAGCGAGCCGGCTTCCTGACGCGCGATGCCCGCATCGTCGAGCGCAAAAAGGCGGGCCTGCACAAGGCTCGCAAGGCCCCGCAGTTCAGCAAGCGCTAGCCTCCGCCGCCGTGACCCGGCGGTACTTCGGAACAGACGGCGTCCGCGGCGTGGTCGGGCAAGAACTGACGGCTGAGCTCGTCCAGCGGCTCGGCAAGGCCGCCACGCTCTGGTCGAATGGCGGCCGCGTCTTCGTCGGCCGCGACACGCGCGGCTCGGGGCCTGAGCTCGAAGAGGCCTTTGCCCGCGGCGTCGTCGAAGCAGGCGGCAACGCGGTCGTTGCAGGCGTCCTGCCGACGCCTGCGGTCGCGCTGCTCGCGCTCGATCTCGGGATCGTCGTCTCTGCTTCGCACAACCCGCCCGAGTACAACGGGATCAAGTTCTTCGACCGGGACGGCCGCAAGCTCAGCGACGAGGCGGAGGAAGAGATCGAGGCGCTGCTGGGCGCAACCGGCCCGGGAGGGGGCAGGGTCGATCGCGTCGACGTCGCCACCGACAGCTACCTCGAGCACATCGTCGAGCGGTTCGGGAGCGACCTCTCGCGCCTGCGCATCGCGGTCGACTGCGCGAACGGCGCCTACTCGTCGATCGCGCCGAAGGCCTTCGAGCAGCTCGGCGCGACGGTGACGGCCGTCGCCGCCGAGCCCGACGGCGCGAACATCAACCTCGGCTCGGGCGCGACCGACCTCTCGCTCCTCCGGCGCACGGTTCTCCAGGGCGACTTCGACCTCGGCGTCGCCTTCGACGGCGACGGCGACCGGATGCTCGCGGTCGACGCGAACGGCACGCCCCTCGACGGCGACCAGATCCTGGCGATCCTCGCCGACCATCTGAAGGTCGACCTGGTCGCGGTGACCCAGATGACGAACCTCGGTTTCCACCGCTTCGCCGGGGAGCGCGGCATTCGGGTGGTCACGACGGACGTCGGCGACCGCTACGTGCTCGAGGCGCTGCGCCGGGAGGGCGGCCTGCTGGGCGGCGAGCAGTCCGGCCACATCATCTACCTGAAAGGCCATGTCACCGGAGACGGCCTCGCCGCCGCGCTCCTGCTCTGCGCGGCGATCGAGGGGAGCACGCTGGCCGACGCGGCCGAGGTCTTACCGCGCTACCCGCAGGCCAAAGAGAACGTGCGAGTTGCCACAAAGACGCTCCCCGACGACCTCTTCGCGGAGATCGAGCGCCTTAACGCCGAACTCGACGGCTCGGGCCGGATCCTCGTCCGGGCCTCGGGAACGGAGCCCGTCGTGCGTGTCCTCGCGGAGGCCGAAAATCCGCAAAAAGCGGAAGAGCTCTGTGCTAGGATCTCCGCTCTCGTAACACGAGAGCTCGGCTGACCGGACGCGATGCAGCGCCCCGGAGGAGCAGCCGGGCTTTGCGCGTTTTAAGGGGGGCGTGGGATGTGCGGGATCATCGGATACGTCGGCCGGCGGGAGGCGAAGGGTCTTCTCCTCGGCGGCCTCGAGCGCCTCGAGTATCGGGGCTACGACTCCGCCGGGCTCGCGCTGCTCGAGCAAACCGGCCTCGACTATGTCCGGGCCGTCGGCAATCTCCAGGCTCTGAAGGGGGCCGCCGGCTCCAACAGCTCCCGGGCCACGACCGGTCTCGGGCATACGCGCTGGGCGACGCACGGCCGCGTCTCCGAGCAGAACGCGCATCCACTCGTCGGCTGCGACGAGCAGAAGCTCGCGGTCGTGCTGAACGGGATCGTCGAGAACTTCCGTGAGCTGAAGCAGGCGCTCGAAGCGGAAGGTCATTCCTTCAGTTCCGAGACCGACGCCGAGGTCGTCACGCACCTCGTCGAGCGCCACTACAGCGGCGACCTCAGCGAGGCCGTTTTCTCCGCCTACAAGGAGCTCGAAGGGCACTTCGCGTTCGTCGTCATCCACCACGACCATCCTGGCGAGCTCGTTGGCGCGCGCCAGCAGTGCCCGCTGCTCGTGGGCGCCGGCGACGGGGAGATGTTCCTCGCCTCCGCCGCCGTCGCCTTCCTCGGCGAGACGCGGAGGATCCAGCTGATCGACGACGGCGAGATCGTGTCGATTTCCCCCGAGGGCGCTCGCTTCGTCCACGTCGAGAACGGCGAGATCACGCGCGAGACGGTCGAGGTCGACTGGGACGACGAGGCGGCGGAGAAGTCCGGCTACGAGACGTTCATGCTCAAGGAGATCTACGAGCAGCCGGACGCGGTCAGGGAGACGCTCGGCGACCGGGTGCGGCACGGCCACCTCGTCCTCGAGAGCCTCGGCCTCAGCGACGAGGAGCTCCGGAACCTCCGTCGTATCGTGATTCTCGCTTGCGGGACGGCCTACCACTCGGGTGTGGTCGGCCGCTACATCATCGAGGAATGGGCGCGGATTCCTGTCGAGCCGGACATCGCGAGCGAGTGGCGCTACCGCAACCCGGTCCTCTCGCGGGACACGCTCGTGATCGGGATCTCCCAGTCCGGCGAGACGGCCGACACGCTTGCAGCGATGCGGCTGGCCCGCGAGAAGAACGCCCGAACGCTCGCGATCACCAACATGATGGGCTCGCAGATCACGCGCGAGGTCGACTCCACGCTCTTCACGCGCTGCGGGCTCGAGGTCGGGGTCGCCGCGTCGAAGACCTTCACCGCACAGGTGGCACTGCTCTCGCTGATCGCTCTCAAGCTCGCCGAGGTGCGGAAGGCGCTCCCGCCCGACGAGATCGAGCTGATCCTCGACGAGCTGTACGCGCTACCGACGAAGATGACCGCGTTCCTCGAAGGCCACCATCCGATCGAGGAGATCGCCGAGCGCCACTACGAGAAGCCGTTCTTCCTCTACCTCGGCCGGCACATCGGCCTGCCGGTCGCGCTCGAGGGCGCCCTCAAGCTGAAGGAGATCTCGTACATCCCGACCGAGGCCTACTCCGCGGGCGAGATGAAGCACGGGCCGATCGCGCTCCTCGACGAGGAGACCCCGGTCGTCTGCGTGGCGACGAAGTCCCACGTCTACGAGAAGGTCGTCTCGAACATCCAGGAAGTGCGCGCCCGCGGCGCTCACGTGATCGCGATCGCGACCGACGGCAACGAGGACATCCAGCATCACGCCGACGACGTGATCTTCGTGCCGCGCTCGCCGGCCTTCCTGCAGGCGGTGCTGGCGGTTGTGCCGCTGCAGCTCCTCGCCTACCGGATCGCGCGGTTGAGGGGGCTCAACGTCGACCAGCCCCGCAACCTCGCGAAGACGGTCACGGTCGAGTAGCGGCTTCGACGTAGCCGTTCAACGGTTGCCGGCCGCCGCTCGTCGTCAGTTGGTTGCCGGAGGGATTGCACTTCGCACGGCGTAGGCCGACGATCAGCACGATGAATCGCTGGCGCAGACTGCTCGAGTACGCACGCTGGGCACCCTCGCCCCACAACATCCAGCCGTGGTTGCTGCGGTGCGTGTCCGACGACGAGGCTGTCCTGCTGTACGCACCGGATCGCCTGCTCCCCGAGACCGATCCGACCGGGGTGTTCATGATCGCCGGCCTCGGCATCTTCGTCGAGCACCTCGCGATTGCCGCCCGCGGCGCAGGGCTCGACCTCGATATCGAATACGACGGCGCCTCGCTCGAGTTTGGCGGCACGGCGCCGCGGCCTTTCGCGCGGCTCGCTTTGGTCGAGCGCCGCGTCGAGGAGCCGTTGTCGCCTGAACTGCTGCTGGAGCGGCGGACGTCGCGGCTTCCCTACGACGGCGAGCCGGTGCCGCAGCGAGTTCTCGACGAGGTGGCGAGGCTCGCCGGCACGTACGGACACCGCTTGGCGTTCTCGAGCGAGCAGCAGACCGTCGACTGGATGCTCGGGCTCAACTGCGACACGCTGTTCTACGACATGGAGGACCCCGTCGCGCGTCGAGAGGTCGGGGGTTGGATCCGCTACTCGAACGGTGACGCCCGGCGCCGGCGGGACGGCTTTTCCCCCGAGGCGCTCGGCTTCCCCGGCTGGCTCCTCTGGCTCTTCGTCCATGCACGTTGGATCTTCGAGTTGCCGGGGGTGAAGCAACTGATCCGGCGGCTCTACCTGAGGA
>Ga0114129_10010956_pt1 | contig 12916 bp, 9 predicted proteins | sample RhiMetdeltSRZDD1_FD_80071 | JGI IMG/M metagenome (GOLD analysis project Ga0114129, IMG submission 80071) | Populus rhizosphere microbial communities from Tennessee, USA - Rhizosphere MetaG P. deltoides SRZDD1 (version 2) (version 2) | ecosystem: Host-associated > Plants > Roots > Rhizosphere >...
CGTCAATACGTCCATCCGCAAGTTCACGAAGATGGCGCCGCGCGAGGTGAACGCGGTCTGTCTGTCATGTCACACGGGGGCGCCGCACTCTGCGTGGCAGGGGAGCGCGCATGACGCCCGCAACCTTGCCTGCACGACGTGCCACAGCGTTCACTCGTCCGCGTCCGGCACCGCGCACCTGAAGGCACCCACTGAAGTGGCGCTCTGCGCGGCGTGCCACAAGGTGCAGGCGGCCAAGATCAATCGATCGGCTCACATGCCGTTGCCCGAAGCCAAGATGCAATGCTCGTCCTGTCATAACCCGCATGGATCGACAAACGTACGCCTCTTGCGTGTCGGCAACTGGATCAACGAGGCATGTCTCTCCTGCCACGCGGAGAAGCGAGGGCCTTTCCTGTTCGAGCACGCCGCGGGTCGTGAGAGCTGCATCACCTGCCACGATCCACACGGTTCGAGTAACGATCGGCTGCTCGTCGCAAAGCTTCCGATGCTCTGCCAGCGCTGTCATATCGGCACGCGGCATCCGTCGACCATCTACGACAACCTGTCCATCCAGAACAAGAGCGTTCGGATCGTCGATCGCGGGTGCGTGAACTGCCATGCGCAGATCCACGGATCCAATCATCCGTCGGGTCAGACGTTTACGAGGTAGCGATGCGAGGGCACAGCATCCGGGTTGTCGGACTTTCGCTGCTGGTCTTTGCCAGCGCGGCCTCCGCACAGAACACGCAGGGAACCTCCGCGCAGGAACCGCCAACGTCGACAGCGGCGCCGACGCCGACGGGAGGTCAAGCGGAATTCGGAGGCCGCGCGAGCAGCATCTCCGGTGACACCGCACGTTTTCAGAGGTACCGCGACCTGCGCGACGGCCCGACGCTCGAGCGTGCGCAGTATCAGAACGTCAAGCAGCGCTGGGCATTCAACGCGTCACTCGACCACGCTGGCTACCGCGACCAGCGCTACACCGCGGGATTCAACCAGTACGGCAAGTTGAAGGCGACGTTTCAGTGGGATCAGGTGCCGTTTTTCTACAGCGTGGATACGCGAACGGCGTTCACCTCGCCGTCCGCCGGCGTGTTTCGCCTCAACGACGCCTTCCGATTCTCGACGCAGGGAGGCACCGCGACGACCTCGATCTATGCGGCGGATCTTCGCCCATTCGATCTGCGATCACAGCGGAATACGGCGGACGCACGGCTGGACTACCGCGCGACGCGAGCGCTCGACCTGCGGATGTCGTTCACGAGCACGGGCCGTACGGGCGCGCAGCCCTGGGGTGCATCGTTCGGGCAGAGCAACGCCGTGGAGCTGGCTGCACCCATCGATCGCCGGACGAACGACCTGAATGCAACCGCGGAGTGGTCAAACGATCTGGCGATGGGGCGGCTCGCATACGACGGATCGTGGTTCACGAATCATCTCGACCGCCTGATCTTGGACAATCCGCTCCGGTTAACCGACGCCGTCGGATTGCCGTCGCAGGGGCAGCAGGCGCAGTGGCCCGATAGCACGGCGCACACCGTGAGTGCGGCGGGTTCGCTGGCGCTGCCGGCACGCACGCGCGCATACAGCTATGTCTCTGTCGGGAGCTGGCTCCAGAATGAGGCGTTGCTGCCGTTCACGATCAACACCGCGATTGCGCCACTTCCACTCTCCCGGCCAACGGCGGAGGCCGAGGCTCGCATCGTCGCGATGAACTACCGCGTCACGTCACGCCCAACGCAGAAGCTGTGGCTCAACGCACAGTTCAAATCCTACGACTACGACAATCGCACACCGCGCTTTCTCGAAAGCCAGTACGTCGGCCTCGATAGCACTGTCGTCACGTCAGCGACCGGCGGCAGCGAGCCGTTCGGCTTCATCCGCCACTTCGTCGATGTCGATGCGTCGTATACGCCGCTGACCTTTGCCGCCGTTCGGCTTGGCTACGGCCGCGAACACGATGACCGCACCTTCCGCCATTTCGAGGCGACGACGGAGCATACCGTTCGCGCTTCGCTTGACAGTACCGGTATCAGTTGGGGATCGATGCGCCTGCAGTACGAACATGGCGAGCGTACGGGCAATGGGCTTGATGAGGAGGTGTTCAGCGATATCGGCGAGCAGGTGTCGCTGCGGCAGTTCGACATTTCGGATCGGCGTCGCGATCGGGTGACGGCGCTCGTGCAGGTCGTCCCCACGGCCGCGCTGGGCGTGAGTGCGTCCGCGGGCATCGGTGAGGAGCATCGTCCGGGTGCGGTGTTCGGCCTGCAGGACAACGACCTGCGGACCTTCAGCGTTGGCGTCGATGCGGCGCGGAAGGACGTGCTCGTGTTCGGCACCGAGTATTCGTTCGAGCATTACGCCACCCTGCAGCATTCGCGGCAGGCGAACCCTGGCCCGCAGCTCGACGACCCGACGCGCGACTGGTCCACGGATATGAACGAGAACGTGCACACACTTACGACGACTCTCGATCTCCCGCACGTTGCGAAACGGATTGCCGCGCGCATCGCCTACGATTACGTGCGCGCGAAAGCGCGCTACCTGTACGAATTGCCCGCGAACACAACGCTGGTCTCGCCGCAGCAACTCGCGCCTATTCTCAACACGATGCAGCGTGCGACGGCGGACGTGCGGTACTCGCTGTCGCAGCGATTCGGTCTCGCCGCCGGTTACTGGTACGACAGCTACGACGCGCAGGATTTCGCGCGATCACCAGGTACGCTGGACAGCCCGTTCTTCCCGGCGCTGATGAATCTGATGTATCTGAATCGGCCGTACCGCGCTCACACCGCGTCGGTACGCTTGATCTACAACTGGTAGGGCGATGCAATGCACAATTCAAGATGCAAAATGCAAACACGATCTGCCCGCGGAGCGTGTGCGAAAGTCGCTGCGATTTTAGTAGATTCGTTCAACGAACTCAGTGTTTGCATCTTGAGTGCACGTTGAATTTCATTTCACGGAACGATCACGGCGGCTCCGCTCAGACGTCCCGCGCGCAAATCATCGAGCGCCGCGTTTGCGTCGCGCAGCGGGTAGGGCGTTGTGGTGGTTCGGATAGGCAGACCGGCCGCCAGCGCAAGGAACTCGCGGGCATCGGCACGTGTGAGATTGGCAACCGAGCGAATCATCCGTTCTTGCCACAACAACGCGTACGGAAACGACGGGATGTCGCTCATATGAATACCGGCGCAAACCACGACGCCGCCTGGCCGCGTACGTGAGAGTGCTTCCGGCACGAGCCGTCCAACTGGCGCAAAGATGATGGCGGCGTCGAGCGCGGCCGGCGGTGCTTCCGTCGACCACCCGGCCCAGCTCACGCCAACCGTTCGCGCGAAATCCGCGGCGGTCGAATCGCCGGGCGTCACAAAGGCGAAGACCTCGCGTCCCTGCTGTGTCGCCACCTGCGCGATGATGTGGGCCGCTGCACCGAACCCGTAGATGCCGAGCCGCTTCGCATCACCCGCCACTCGGTACGCACGATAGCCAATGAGCCCCGCGCAGAGCAGTGGCGCGGCGTGCTCATCGTCGTATCCGCTCGGCAGGTGGAAGCAGAAGCGCGCATCGGCGATCGCCTGCTCCGCGTAACCGCCGTCGATCTGGTAGCCGGTGTACCGCGCATTGCGACAAAGGTTCTCGCGATCCGCGCGGCAGTACTCGCACTCGCCGCAGGAGTAGCCGAGCCATGGAATACCGACCCGATCGCCAGGTGCGAATCCACTAACACCCGAACCGACGCCCTCGACGCGACCGACGATCTCGTGTCCTGGAATGATCGGGATGGCTGGTGAAGGCAGGTCACCGTCGACGACATGAAGATCAGTCCGGCACACACCGCACGCCAGCACGGTTACGGCAATCTGGCCGGGTGCGGGTACGGGTGCCGCTTTTTCAATTGGTTCCACGCGACCGGCCTTTGGGCGCGTGAGAGCCATTGCGTGCATCGTCGGTAGGCTCAAGGCTCAGGGCTCACGGCTCGAGCCAGAGCTTCATCCCTCGCGATCGTAGTCGATCGCGGGAATGCTACACGGCGATCGGCATCCGGATTTCGCAATAGTCTCTTGCGACCTCTGTGACGGCCTCATCCGCCACCGCCACCTGACGCACGGTGAGAACCGGACACGGCGCGGTTCGCACGACCTGCTCCGCGACGCTTCCCATCAACAGATGCGCTAGGCCCGTTCGGCCATGCGTTCCCATCACGATCAGACTCGTGCCTGTGGCGCCGGCGTAGTCAATGATCGCGGGAGCCGGCGTTCCGACTATGGCATCCACGTATGCGTGGTATCGCGACCGGTCGACGGTCGTCATCAGATGCTCGAGGCGTTTGCGTGCGTGTTCGGTCAGCGCCGTTTGAATCTCTTCAGTCGAGGGCGCGGAGCCATCCGTGACGAATTCCGACGAGGAGCTCGGATCATCGACGACGTGGAGAATCCGCAGCGTGGATCCGAATTTCGCGGCGAGGATGCGCGCGTACTCGAGCGCGGCATCCGATGGCGGACTGAAGTCGGTGGGCACGAGGATTCGATTGAACATGTGATTCCTCCTCGCTTTTTGGAGGAGCAGCGTCCGTGCCACACCGAATCGGTAGTCACTACCCGGTCAGGAGAGGCCGCCACGCGTGGCCGCGTGGAATTTCCCGCGTTTCACCGCGTGATCTTTCGCGCGCGAGCACACGATCCGGCCCGGCACGCTTCGGTCTGAACGCGATTCGACACGTCGAGAAGCGGCGAAAGAAAAAGGGGAGGCCTGCTTTCGCTGGGGGTGCCGAATTCACGGATCAAGCGCGAGTCCTACGGATAAGCACTAGGGCTTGCGCCCCGGCGGCCCGTTGCTGGACAATCTCGGCGCATACGGAGATGCCGATGAAGACGATATTCGCCGCTCTGGTCGCTTGCTCTGTCATCGTGTTCGCGCTGCCGGCGGCGGCACACCATTCACTGACCGCCGAATTCGTGCCGGATTCGACGGTCACGATCAAAGGTGTGATGACGAGCATCGAGTGGATCAACCCTCACATCTATATCTACTTCGATGTGACCGATAAGGATGGGAAGACGTCGCAGTATGCGGTCGAGACGTTTCCACCGAATCACATGCGATCCCGTTACGGCCTGACCAAGCAGGTGCTTGGTGCGGACTTCGACAAGAAACAGACGCTTGTCGTCGAGGTCAATCCAGCGAAGAACGGCAAGCCGCTGGGATGGCTCACGAAGATCACCTATCCCGATGGGCATTTCATCAAGCTGACGGCGGAACCAGGCAGCCCCGAAGCCAGATGAGGAGGCTCGGCAATGCGTAGCAGAGTGACGACAGTTGCGGTTATCACCGCTGGAATCGCGTGCCTCTCGCTCGCGCTCGTTGGCGCGCAGTCGGGTGCACAGAGCAAGCAGGAAAGCGCTCGCGCCGCCACGGCGTCAGTCGCGACACCGAAACTGGCTGACGGCCACCCGGATCTGAACGGCCAGTGGTATCACCGGATTGGCCCACCGGTTCCGCAGCTCAAGCCGGGCCAGTCCTACGATGCGGCGATCGCGAAACCGATCGGCATCGCCCAGTTCAACCCGGGCAGGGCGCCCTACAAGCCTGAGTACGTCGCCAAGGTCAAGGATCTCGACGAGCGACAGGTCCAGGTCGATCCCGCCTGGTATTGTCAGCCGCCCGGCGTGCCGCGCGTCGGCCCGCCGCAGAAAATCGTTCAGACGGCGAAAGAGCTGGTGTTCCTGTACGACGATCTGAACGGCAACTTCTTCCGCGTGGTTCGCATGAACGCACCGCATCGCACCGACATCGAAGCGTCGGCGCACGGAGACTCGGTCGGTCGCTGGGAAGGTGACACGCTCGTCGTCGATGTCACGAATCTCGATGAGACCACGTGGCTCTCGGACAACGGCTTGTTCCACAGCGACAAGACACACGTGATCGAGCGGCTGCGCCGCGAGGGCGACACGCTGCACTACGACGTCACCGTCGAAGATCCTGTCGTGTTCACCGAGCCGTGGAAGCAGCGTTCACGTGACCTGAAGCTGATGAAGGACTACGAGATCGAAGAGGCGCCGTACTGCTCGGAGCGGGATGCGTCGCACCTCCAGGATCTCTCGCATCACGGGAACTTGCGGTAGCAGTTGGCCGCCCCTGCGTTTCTGAACACGCTCGAGCGCAGCGGCCTGAGCACCTGGATCCGGGAATCGGAGTCGGCGTTCGCCTACTACTTCGTCCTCGTGATCCACAACATCGGCCTGGCACTCCTCGTCGGCGCATGTGGAGTGCTGGGCGCCCGTCTTCTCGGCTTCGTGCCGGAACTGCCGCTCGCGCCGCTTCGGCGCTACTTCCGTTTCATCTGGGCGGGGTTCTGGCTCAATGTTGTTTCAGGCGTCTTCCTCCTGATTGCGTACCCAACGAAGGCGCTGACCAACCCCGTCTTCTACATCAAGCTCGTTCTCATCGCTGTAGGGGTCGTCGTGCTCAGGCGGATCGAGCGGCAAATGCCGCACGATGCCGCCGCGCGTGATGCCAGCCCGGCGGTGGAGCGCTCGCTCGCGCTGTGGATGCTTGGTTTGTGGCTTGGGGTGCTGACCGCTGGCCGCGCCCTCGCGTACACGGCGACTTATATTCTGTACGGCAAAGGCACGTGAACTTCGACCACCTGCACCTGCTGCTCAATCACGTGCCCATCATCGGGTTTTTCGTGGGTGTGGGCTTGTTCCTCGCCTCGTTCACCGGCACCAATGACGACCTTCGGCGCAGCGCCCTCATCATTTTCGCCGCGGTCGCGCTGCTGACCATTCCGACGTTCGTGAGCGGCGTCGGCGCGGATCGCGCGATCGCGCGGGAGCCCGGCATCTCGGAAGCGCTCGTGAGGCGACACGAAGGGGCGGCGATGCTGGGTTTGTGGTTTGTGGAAGCGACAGGCGCCGCCGCATTGATGGCGCTCTGGCGCTCTCGACGCGCCGGAGGCACACCTCGCGCCACCCTCGCCGCGGTCCTGCTGCTCGCGATCATCGCGGCGATTTTGATGGGCCGCACGGGGAACACCGGCGGCGACATCAGACATCCGCAGCCAGGGACGGCGGCTGGCACGGCGATCACGGAAGGAACGGTGGGATCGATCATCCACACGTTCGAACCGTCCCCCGATCGCTTCACGGACCTGATGGTGGTGAACAAGTGGTGGTGGGCCAGCATGATGGTGACGCACTTCGTTGGTCTCTCGCTCATCATCGGCGTGGTCGGCGCGATCAACCTGCGCATCATGGGGTTTGCGAAGGAACTGCCGTTCGGGCCGCTGCATCGGCTCCTTCCGCTCGCGATGGTCGGACTTGGTTTGAACGTCCTCACCGGGATGCTGGCATTCATTGGCATGCCAGCGTATTACGCGGCCGACATCGCCTTCTGGTTCAAGCTCGCGGCGCTGATGTTGCTGGGTCTCAACGCAGCGGTCTTCTATCTGACAGGAATCTTCCATCGGGTGGAACGTCTCGGCCCCGGTGAAGATGCCGCGCTGTCCGCGAAGATCGTTGCGGCAAGCTCGTTGGTCCTCTGGTTCACCGTCATCATCAGCGGCCGGTACATCCAACACTTCGAAGACTCGCTCCGGTTCTGAACTCATTTCGGTGGGGTCCGGCTTCAGCCCGACCAAACCGATCCGGACCATGGTATAAGGTCCCCCGTTCCGAGGTGAGGCTGTCCATGACCAGTTTGAGATTCTTCGGTATCGGTCTGATCGCGCTTTCTTCCATTGCATTCATTTCGCAACCCGCCCTGGCGCAGCAGACAAGCGCCATCGCGGGCGTCGTTCGCGATACGTCCGGCGGCGTTCTGCCGGGCGTCACCGTCGAAGCCGCCAGCCCCGTGCTGATCGAGAAGGTCCGTACGGTGGTGACCGACGACCAGGGTCGTTACAACATCGTCGACCTGCGGCCCGGCGTTTACCGCGTGACGTTTACGCTGCCCGGATTCAACACGCTGGTGCGTGAGGGCATCCAGCTCCCCTCCGGATTCACCGCCGCAGTGAACGCGGAATTGCCCGTCGGCGCGCTGCAGGAGACGGTCACGGTGAGCGGTGAAACCCCGCTTGTCGACACGCAGAATGTGAGACGGCAGACGCTGCTCACCCGCGATTTGCTCGACGCCCTGCCGACCAGCACGAAGAACTGGGCGACCATCGTCGAGGTGACGCCGGGGTTCTCCGGTTCGTTTGCGGATGTGGCCGGGCAGCTGAATCAAAACATCGGCAACGCCTATCACGGGAAGACCGGAACGAAGCGGCAGTTCGACGGCATGTCGATCGACCACGCCAGCGGCAACGTCGGGTACCTCGTGAACTCGGCGATGGTCCAGGAAATCTCGCTGCAGAGCAGCGGCATCTCCGCGGAGAGCAACGCGGACGGATCGGTCGTCAACATGATCCCGAAGGAGGGAGGCAACAGCTTTTCGGGAACGTTGTCCGGGCTGTACACGAGCGACACGTTCGAGTCGTCGAACCTGAACGACGATCTGCGCGCGCGCGGGCTGACGACCATCAGCAAGATTTTGAAGATTTACGACACCGGCGTGACGCTTGGCGGACCTATCAGGAAGGATAAGCTCTGGTTCTTCGCGTCGTTCCGCGAGTGGGGCAACCAGCATCTGATGGCCGGCAACTTCTGGAACAAGACGCAGGGGACGCCGTTCTATACGCCCGACCTCTCGCACCCGGCGGATCGCGCGCAGTGGTACGAATCAAAAGCGGCGCGCGTCACGTGGCAGGCGGCGCAGAAGCACAAGTTCAACTTCTTCGCCGACGTCGCGGATGATTGCCTGTGTCGAGCGATCGGCGCACTGGGCAGCGCGCCGGAGGCGGGTATCGCCTTCCATTTCCGGCCGGTCGGCCTCTACCAGGCCGACTGGAGCGCGCCGATTACGCCGAAGCTGCTGTTCGAGGCCGGCGGCTCGCTCACGATCACGCATTGGCCGACGTTCCTCAATCCCGGGGTCCAGCCCTCGCATATCTCGATTCTGGAGCTGTCGAACAACTTCAGGTACAACGCGTCGGCGACCTACGCGTCCAAACGCGCGACCGATCGCGGCGCGCAGCGCTTCTCGGTTTCATACGTGACCGGTTCCCACGCCTATAAATTCGGCACGCAGATCGAAGAAGCAGTCTCCGACGTCGTGACCTACGTGCAGGGCGATGTGAACTACTCGTTCCGCAACGGTGTGCCCACCTCGATCACGCAGTACGCGACGCCGTATCGAGCCATCGATCGCACCAGGGCCGACATGGGCATCTATTTCCAGGACCAGTGGGCGATTCGGCGGCTCACGCTGAACTACGGCGTGCGGTTCGACTACTTCAACGGGCACGTCGACGCGAATCACGTCGCGGCGCCCGCGTCGGGGTGGGTTCCGGCGCGCGACTTCGGTGCGGTTTCCGGCGTGCCGGCGTGGCAGGACATCAATCCGCGCTTCGGGGCGTCCTACGATCTGTTCGGCAATGGCAAGACTGCGCTGAAGGCGTCAATTGGCCGCTATGTCGCCAAGACGGGCACCGCGGTCGCCAGTGCGAACAATCCCGTGACGACGTCGGTCAACAGCATCACGCGTACGTGGGGCGACGCGAACGGCAACTATGTTCCCGATTGCGATTTGAAAAACCGCGCAGCGAACGGCGAGTGCGGCCCGATGTCGGATGCGAACTTCGGTGGACTGAGCCCGACAACCCACTGGGCGGACGATGTGCTGCGCGGATGGGGCGTGCGGAATTCCAACTGGGACGTCGGAACGGAAATTCAGCACGAGCTCCGCGACGGCGTGTCGTTGACGGCAGGCTATTACCGCAACTGGTACAGCAACTTCACCGTAACCGACAATCTGCTTCGAGGGCCGGAAGATTTCAATTCGTACTGCCTGACCGCGCCCCTCAATCCGAACCTGCCGGGCGGCGGCGGCTATCAGGTCTGCGGTCTGTCCGATGTGTCGCCTGCCAAGTTCACGCAGGTCGATAACGTCGTTACGCAATCGTCGCACTATGGAGATCAGAAACAGGTCAACAACTTCTTCAACGTCGCCATCAACACGCATCTGCGTTCCGGCGCGTCCTTCGGCGGCGGCTTCGATACCGGACGCACGATGACCGACAACTGTTTCGTCGTCGATGCGCCTGGAATCACCGTTGTGTCAGTAACGGCGCCGCAGACTGCGACCACGGTGAGCGGAATTTCAAACGCGGCGCCGACGACTCCGCAGAAGACGACCACAGTCAATGGCAAGCCGATTTGCCACGTCGTTACGCCGTTCCGTGGGCAGACGCAGCTGAAGCTGAACGGCGCGATGCCGCTGCCGTACGACTTCATGATCAGCGGCATTTATCAGGACGTCTCCGGCCCGAACATCGTCGCGGCGTACGCGGCCAGCAACGCAGAGATCTCACGGTCGCTCGGTCACGACCTCGCCGCGTGCGGCGGACGGACACCGTGCACCGCGACCGCGACGGTCCCGCTCGTGATGCCGGGCTCGATGTACGACCATCGCATACGACGTCTGGATGTTCGAGTGACCAAGCAGGTTCGGTTGACACCTCGGCTTCGGATGCAGGGCAATCTCGATATCTACAACGTGTTCAACGGCGGCTCCGCCATCCAGATCAACAACGCGTTCGGACCCCAGTGGCGTCAGCCGACCGAAGTACAGGATCCCCGGATTCTCCAGTTCAGCGCGCAATTGAATTTCTAACCGGCTTCCGACTGCAGACTTCCGGCTCCCGGACCCGGGAACCGGTAGCCCGCAGCCGGTAGCCAACAAAGGAGACGACGTATGGAGCACATCATCAACCGGTTGCTTCAGGAGTACGAGCGCGGAAAGGTGACCCGTCGTCAGCTCATTCAGATGCTTGCCGTCGGAACGGCGGCAGCTTCAGGCGCTGCGACGGTGGAGGCGGCGCCGGCCAACGCCACCTACATCAATCACATCTCGATGCAGGTCGCGGACTACAAGAAGTCGCGCGATTTCTATGCGGGTCTATTCGGAATGAAAGTCAGTAATGACGACGGCAAGACACAATGCCGGCTGACATTCGGCAACAACATCATCATTCCACGCAACGCGGCGAGCCGGCCGGGCGCCAAGGTCGGCATCGATCACGTCGCGTACACACTTGCCGGGTGGGACACGGACAAAAGCGTCAAGCCTGCCGTTGAAGCGGAGTTGAAAAAGCGCGGCTTGGAGATCCGGACGACCGAAGGCAGTTTCCATGTCAAGGATCCGGATGGCTTCGAGGTCCAGATGGGCGGGAAGGATCAGTAGGACACGCTGTAGGGGCGGGTCCTCAAGACCCGCCCCTACACTACCCAGCGCTTCAAAAGCCGTACTTCACGCCGAACTGTATGATGCGCGGCGTACCTTCCATCGACGTAATCCGTCCGAACGCGCCCGAGCTGAAGTTCGTGTGCGTCCGATCGGCGCCAAACGCCAGCGTGGGCGGCCCCCAGTTGAACGTGTTGAGCAGGTTGAACGTCTCCACGCGGAGCTCCAGCTTGCGGACGGCGCCGAAGGCGATCAGCCTCGAGAGCGCCATGTCGACCGACCAGTACCCCGGCCCTCGCAAGCTGTTGCGCTGGAAGTTGCCCAGCGTGCCGAGCGCCGGCTGTGCGAACGCAGCGGGGTTGAGCCAATGTTCGGGCGTCTTCTTGTCGCCGTACGGGTTGTCGAGCACCTGGTTGACGCGCTGATTCTGAGTGCCGCGGAGCGAGCGGTCCTGTCCGGCGATGACGTTGACGGGGCGCCCCGACCGCGCGGTGAGGATGCCCGACATCCGCCAGTCGGAGAGCACGGCGTTCGCCAACTTGCCGGCGAGCTGCGGTGCCTGCACACCAGCGACGAAGACGCCGATGTGCCTCCGGTCCTGATCGCAGTAGCCACGGTCGAATTCGGGGTGCTCTGGGTCGGTGTAGCCGTTGGCGATCTGTGGGAACCCGCCGGTCTGGAACGACGGGTCGCCGAAACAGCGCGAAACCGTGTAGTTCCCACTCATGCTCAGCCCGGCCGCCGCGCGACGCTGGAACGACAGCTTCAGGCCGCGGTAGTTCTGAATGCCGAGAGCGGTGTGAAGATCCAGATTCCCGATGAGCGCCGCCGCAGCGGGGTTCTCACCAGACAGTGTGAACACCCGTCGAGCGTTGAGATTCCCCGCGTTGCTGCAAGTCGGATAGGAGACGCCCTGGAGCGTACACGGACCGAGGCCGAGGAATACGCCAGGATTGAGCGCGACCTGATTCCATAGTCGATCGGTGTGGCTGGCCAGATAAGTGGCCGCTACCTGCCAGACCCCGCCGACCTGCCGTTCCACCGTCACGTTCCACTGCTGAATGCGGGGTGAGTTGATGTCAGGGTCGATTGCGCCATACGCGCCAAACGGCAGGTAACGCGTGTCGCGATTGGTCGCGATGGGGTGCGGATCGCCGCCGAGGTGGGCGTACGGGCGATCGAAGCCGCCAGGAGGATCCTGAATGATGGAACGGTTCCCGAAGGGCGGCGAGTTGGCGTTGATGAGCATGTATTCCGCGTTCGGAAAGTCGTAGGTAAGCCCGTATGAGGCGCGCACTGCCATGCGGCCGTCGCCCGACACATCCCAACCAAGCCCGACGCGCGGCGAAAAGTTGAGCCACTGGGTGTGTACACCTCGCCGGCCCGACGTGGCGAACCCCGCGTCACCCGGGTAGACCAAACCCGCCGGCGCGTTCACGAACACCTTGCTTGTCACGTTGTTCCGGAAGTTCTCGGGGATGAAGTTGTACACGGCACCGTTCCGGACGCTCTGGCCAAAGTACGGCTCCCAACGGAGTCCGCCGTTGATTGTGACGTGACGGCCCGCTCGCCACGTGTCCTGACCGTAAAAACCCATGTACCACTGATCCATCGGAAGAATGGCGGGTCCACCGTGCTCGAGCCGCCC
>Ga0114129_10010959_pt1 | contig 12914 bp, 13 predicted proteins | sample RhiMetdeltSRZDD1_FD_80071 | JGI IMG/M metagenome (GOLD analysis project Ga0114129, IMG submission 80071) | Populus rhizosphere microbial communities from Tennessee, USA - Rhizosphere MetaG P. deltoides SRZDD1 (version 2) (version 2) | ecosystem: Host-associated > Plants > Roots > Rhizosphere >...
CCAGCCGCCGTTGGCGTACTGGTAGAAGTCGGTACAGGCCTGCGCTCCGTTGTCCATGCCGGCGACGTCCAGGGAGGTGAGGCGCGCCCTTGCCGGCTCGCCGGGCGCGGCCTGCTGCGCCCTCGCCGCCGTGCCGCCGGCGAAGAGCCCGGCAAACGCGACCGCCGAAATCAACCGAGTCATCGGACGAGTGAAATCGACCGGCATGTCCCCTCCCGGGCAGGCGTCGGGCCTGCCGACCCGGTTGCATACGCGAGGAACGGAAGAGGGTTTCCGGGGAGGGACGAGACCCGCCTTTTCCGAGACTAGTTCTCGCCGCCGGGGACGTTCAGGAGTCTTCGGAAGGGGTCTTTCCAGGGGAACAGCTGCGCGTAGCGCCAGATCCGGTCGGTGAGCGGCGGAGTCGCGGCGGGGTTCTTGAAGCATTCCGCGCAGCGGGGGAGCTTCGCGAAGTCGTGGCGACGGAACGCGTCCTCGATCGTGTCGAGAAAGGGCGAAGCGGCGATTTCCTCGATCGTGTTCTGCCGGACGTTGCCGAGCTTCTGCGTGCCGTCGTAGTCGTAACAGCAGTGAGTGACGTCGCCGTTGCAGAGGATGACGAACCACTGGTACGGCGTGCCCTGGAAGCAGCCGTAGTACGCCTGGTGGAGCTCCGTCACCTCGGACGTGTCGAGCCCCTCGCACGTCTTCTGGAGGACCAGGGCCTGCGGGTACCGGTCGAGGTGGAAGAAGTCGCGGAAATCTCTCACGGTCTCGTCGTGGGTCTGGGTCGTGATCATGCGCTGGATCTCGACGGTGATCTTCCTTCCCTTCGAGAGGTCGAGGAAGCGGCGGATGTTCTCGACGACGACGTCGAATTTTCCGCCCTTGCGCACGATCGGGTAGACGTCCGGCTTCAGCGTGTCGATGCAGAGGCGGATCTTCGAGAGCGACGTCTCGAGGATCCTCTTGGCCCAGTCTTCCGTGAGCAGCGTCGCGTTCGTCGAGACGCACACCCCGGGGAAGAGGTCGATCGCTTCGGGGAGCCGCTTGTAAAGAAACGGCTCGCCCATCTCGTGGAGGTAGCGCATCTTGAGTCCGAGCGACTTCATCTGGCGGGCGACGTCCTCGACCATGTCCCAGGGCGCGTCCTCGAAGGGCCGGGTGAGCGCGTCCATCGGGCACATCCCGCAGCGCAGGTTGCACCGGCTCGTGAGCTCGAGCATGTATTTCAGCGTCGGGAGCCGGAGCCCCTTGCGACCGCGGCTCATGGGAGGCGCGTCCGGGAGCTCTCGAGGCCCGCCATCGCGGCGAGAACCGGGAGCGCGTTGCCGCGGTCGAAGAGGATCATCGTTCGCGCGTTGCACTCGTGGGTGCAGCGGCAGAGCCGTTCGTGCTTCTCGTCGACGAACCGGCGGACGCCTCCGTTGCCGCGGATCTTCGAGAAGTCGTAGCCGGCCTCACGGACGTTGCCGAGCGACAAGCCGATGAGCTCGCACCCGTGCACGGTGCCGTCCTCGGTCAACACGAACTCGCGCTCGCCGGCGAGACAGAAGCCCTCGAAACCACCCCCGCGCGCCTGCCGCGCGATGTACTCGAAGCGGCGGCGGTTGACCTCCCGCCGCGCGCGCGTCCGGGCGCCGCGCCAGCCGGTGCGCGCTTCGTCCGGCGGATAGCGCGCGTCGAGCCACCGCGAGAGCCGCTCGTATCGGTCGACGTCGAGGCCTTCCTTGAGCGCGGGGTCGTACGCGTCGCCGCGGATGAGACCCAGCGAGTGGTGGCTCGGGCGGTACTTCTCGTAGACGTGGCGGCAGAGCTCCTCGACCTCCGCCTGGTTGTCGCGCATGAAGACCGTCGTGACTCCGACGGTCAGGTTCGGCGTGGATCGCGCGACCTCGAGGAGGGTCTCGAGCGTGGCCACGGCGCGGTCGTAGAGGCCCGGCACCGCGCGGACGCGGTCGTGGAAGTCGCGGAAGCCGTCGATCGACACGGAGACGCCGAGCGAAAGGTCCGGCGAGAAGGAGCAGATCCGATCGACCGTGGCCGCGATCTCGGCGGCGGCGAAGCCGTTCGTGGGAACGCCGACGGTGAAGACGCCGCACTTCTCGAAATAGACGCGGATGATCTCCGGAAGGTCCCGCCGGAGGAACGGCTCGCCGCCGGAGATGAGGAGAAGGCGGATCGGCGGCAGCGTCGAGACGAAGCGCTCGATTTCGACGAGAGTGAGCTCGTTCTTTCCCGCGTTGATCGGGTAGAAGCAGTGCGCGCACCTCGCGTTGCAGACGGAGGTCACGAAGTGCGTCCACTGCGCGATCGCGTCGCCCGGCGCGACCCAGTCGCGCGCGAGGGCGAGGCCCTGGCGGAGACGCGCGAGCGCCATGTCTACCCTCTCGCCTCGGGAGAGGGGGTGATGGCGTTCATTACGCCCGCGGCACTCCTCGGCTCCCTCTTCGCCTCGAAGAACCCCCGGATCCGGTAGACCTCGCCCGCGATGAGCCACGGAAACAGCGTGACGGCCTTCCCCGCGTACCCCGCACGAGCCATCCGCGCGACCGTCATCCACAGGTGCGGAAAGACGAAAAGGAGCGCCGGGAACCGGACGAGAACGCGCCCGGGCCGATCGAGCGCCGAGCGGGTGAGATAGATCGTCCGGCCGCACGCGATCTGCTTTTCGCGGAACGAGGCCCCGTCCAGCCGCTCGTGGAGATGGGTCAAAACGATCGCCGGCTCGTACCAGAGCCTCCCGCCGCGCGCGAGCACCGCGAGCGCAAACGCGGTGTCCTCGCCGGAGTTGGTCTCGGGGAAGCGAACGTCACCGACGCGATCTCTCCGATACACGATCCCCATGGTCGGGATGTTCTTCCGGGGCCCGGCCGCGACCGATCGGATCCACTCGGAGTGGTTCAGGAACCAGTCGAGCTCGCCCCAGCGCCCCGGCCGACCGTTCGCGATCCGTCCGCCGACGGCGGCAACCTCCGGATCGCTCTCGAAGACTCGCCGCGCCCGTTCGAGCCAGTCGGGCGGCGCCACCGCGTCCGCGTCCAGGAACGCGAGCGCGTCGCCTCGGGCGGCCTCCATACCCGTGTTGCGCGCCCCGCCGGCGTTGCGTCGGCGGGAGTTGCGGAGGACGCGGGCTCCCGCGTGCCGCGCCGCATCGGCCGAAGCGTCGTCCGACGCGTCGTCCACGACGATGACCTCGAGCGGCGGCTCGGTCTGGTCGAATGCGGAGCGGACCGCGCCGGCGACGGTGCGCTCCGCATTGCGGCAGGGGATGACGACTGAGAAGTGCATCGAAAAGCTCAGTGTACCGCCCGGACCGGAACCGCTTCGACGAGGATGCGATATCGAAAAAAGGGGCCGAGAACCGGGAGGCGCCAGAGCGCCCGCTCGATCCACCGCACGAACGGGAATGGCGCGGCCGAGTAGCGGATGGACCGCACGCGCCACCCTTCTTCTTCCAGCAGGCGGCGGATCTCGCGTGGACGCCGCACCGCGATGTGCTCCGGGAATTGCTTCAGGAAGAGGTTAACGGCCTTGAGTCTCTCCACGTAGTGCTCCCGGTTCGGTGTGTACGCGACGAAGACGCCTCCCGGTTTCAAGATGCGCGGCAGTGTTCGAAGCATCCGCCGGACCGTGTCGTCGTCGACGTGCTCGAGCAGGTCGAACGCGCCCGCGACGTCCACGCTCGCGTCGGAGATGCCGGCGAGCTCCGCCACGTCGCCGCGGAGGAATCGGACGTTCGAGAGGCCGCGCTCCCGTCGACGCCCCTCCGCGAGTTCGACGGCGCGGGGCGAGGCGTCGATGCCGATGGCCCGCTCGACGTGGGGCGCGAGCAGGAAGCAGACGTCCCCGAGCGCGCTTCCGAGATCGAGAACGGTCTTGTCTCGCGTGGGCCGCGCGAGCGAGAGGATGTCGCGGTCACGCTCCCGCCACTTGCGCTGCGGAGCCGCGAACCTCGTGACGCGATGGAGCCGGTCGAAGTATTCGTCCGGATAAAGGTCGTCTCGGAACGCCATCGGGGGTCAGGTCTCCACATGCCACATTGAGGGTCAGGTCTCCACATGCCACATTGAGGGTCAGGTCTCCACATGCCACATTGAGGGTCAGGTCTCCACATGCCACATCGGGGGCCAGGTCTCCACATGCCACATCGGGGGCCAGGTTGCCACCCGACGACTTGCTGTAGCTTCAGCTTTTCATGAAAACGCTTTGGGAGAAGTTCTCGCTCCCCGGAGACCGCCCCGCGTATGCGCGCGGCGACTCGACGGAGTTCCGCCGCGGACTGCGTGAGATCTTCGGTCCGCTCGTCGAGCGCGTCGAGAAGTGGCCGGCGGGAGCGGGCGACTGGCTGATGGCGGAAGTGCCGGCGCAGGGGTCACTGACCGCGTTCTTCCGCGACCTCGAGAAGCGGCTTTCGCCGGCCGGATCGCTCTGGGTCGTGTTCCCGAAGAAGCCGTTCCTCGAAGAGCTGCAGTTTCCGTTCTCGTGGACCGACGTGCAGAAGTCCGGTCTGTCGTGCGGGCTCGTGGACAACAAGATCGCCGCCTTTTCGCCGCGACTGACGTCGATCCGGTTCGTGATCCCGGTCGCGCTGCGCAAGTCGCGCGCGGCCGCCGGCCGGTAAGATCGCTCCGATGACCCCCCCCGTCACGATCGTCGGCGCCGGGCTGGCCGGCTCGGAGTGCGCCTGGCAGCTCGCCCGGCGGGGACATCGCGTGCGCCTCTTCGAGATGCGGCCGAATGTGAAAACCGCGGCGCACCACACCGGCCGCTTTGCGGAGCTCGTGTGCTCCAACTCGTTCCGCTCCGACAACCCGTTGAACGCCGTCGGCCTCTTGAAGCGCGAGATGGAGCTTCTCGACTCGCTCGTCATCCGGTCGGCTCGGGCGGCCGCGGTGCCGGCGGGTGACGCGCTGGCGATGGATCGGGACGAGTTTGCGAAGCTCGTCACGGAAGCCATCGAGTCGCGTCCGGAGATCGAGGTCGTGCGGGACGAGGTCACCGGCATCCCGCGCGAGGCTCTAGCCGTCCTCGCCACCGGCCCGCTGACGTCTCCCGCGCTCGATTCCGCGATCGGCGAGCTCCTCGGCACCGAGGACCTCTACTTCTACGATTCGATGGCGCCGATCGTCGCGGCGTCGTCGCTCGACTTCACGAAGATGTATCCGATGTCGCGGTACGGCAAGGGATCCGGCGAGGATTACTGGAACGCACCCCTTTCGAAAGAGGAGTACGAGTCGTTCATCGCGGAGCTCCTCTCCGCCGAGATCGTCCCGGTCAAGGACTTCGAGAAGGGCATCTACTTCGAGGGCTGCCTTCCGATCGAGGTCATGGCGGAGAGAGGCGTCGAGACGCTGCGCCACGGCCCGATGAAGCCGATGGGGCTTCCCGATCCGCGGACCGGGAAGAACCCGTGGGCGGTCGTGCAGCTCCGCCAGGACGACCTCGCGAAGGAGCACTACAACCTCGTGGGTTTTCAGACGAAGCTGAAGGTTCCCGAGCAGCAGCGCGTCTTCCGGAAGATCCCGGGCCTCGAGAACGCGGCGTTCGTGCGGTACGGAATGCTGCATCGCAATACGTACATCCACGCGCCCGCGCACCTCGACCGCTTCTGGCGGATGCGGCGCGAGCCGCGGATCTTCTTTGCCGGACAGATCACCGGCGTCGAGGGGTACGTCGAGAGCGCCGCGACGGGGTTGGCGGTCGGTATCACGATCGCGCAGGTCCTCGAGGGCCGAGATCCGACTCCAGTTCCGTACGCGACCGCGCTCGGATCGCTCGCGCGACACTGCTCCGAGCGCCCCGCAACGAAGACGTTCGAGCCGATGAACGTCACGTTCGGGCTGATCGAGGACACCTCGCACTCGGCGATCCGCGACAAGGCGAAGCGGCGGCAAACGATGGTGGACCGCGCGCTCGCCGCGATGCGCGAGTGGAAAGAGCAGACGGCGGCGAGAGAAACGGTGGCGACGTGAGCCGCTTCGGCGAAGGCAGCGCCCTCACCCCGGCCCTCTCCCGGGGGGAGAGGGAGGAGATCCTCTCGTGGTCCGACATCGCGGAGGCGCAGCGGCGCATCGAGGGCGTCGCGCACCGGACACCGGTCCTGCACTCGCGACAGTTCGACGAGGCCGCGCGGGCCACCGTCTTCTTCAAGGCCGAGAACCTGCAGCGCGGCGGCGCGTTCAAGTTCCGCGGCGCGTACAACAAGATCCGCGCCGAGCAGGAGCGGCGGAGCTTCTCGGAGGTCGTCGCCTATTCGTCCGGCAATCACGCACAGGCGGTCGCGCTCGTCTCGAGGATCCTCGGCGTGCACGCGACGATCGTGATGCCGAACGATGCGCCCGCTGCGAAGCTCGCCGCGACGCGCGGCTACGGCGCCGACGTCATTCAGTACGACCGCTACGCCGGCGACCGGGAGGAGATCGGGGAACGGCTCGTCCGGGAACGTGACGCCCTCCTCGTGCCGCCGTTCGACGATCCCCTGATCATGGCGGGCGCGGGCACGGCGACGGCCGAGCTCCTCGAGGAAGTGCCGGACCTGGACGATCTTCTCGTGCCGGTGTCGGGCGGGGGACTCATCGCGGGGTCGGCGACGGCGGCGAAACATCTCCGTCCGCAGATCATCGTGTCCGGAGTCGAGCCCGAGACCGCGAACGACGTTGCGCAGTCTCTCGAGAAGGGCGAGCGGGTGACGATTCCGGTGCCTCGCACGATCGCGGACGGGCTCCAGGTCGCCTGCGTCGGGCGGCTCACTTTTCCGATCATCCAGAAAACCGTCTCGCGGGTTCTTCTCGTATCCGACACCGAGATGATCGAGACGCTGTCCTGGATCCTCGAGCGGATGAAGATTCTCGTCGAGCCGTCCGGAGTCGCGGGCGCGGCCGCCGTGCGCCACCGCAAAGCCGACTTCGCGGGCCGGCGCGTCGGCGTGATCTGGAGCGGCGGCAACCTCGACCCGAAGCGGCTCGCGGAGTTCCTGAGCAATGTGGCAACCTGACCCCGAATGTGGCAAGTGGAGACCTGACCCTCAATGTGGCAAGTGGAGACCTGACCCCATGAGGCGCGCGGTTGCGCTCGCCGCCTTCCTTCTCGCCGCGCCGGCCGTCGCGCACGACTTTTGGATCGAGCCCACGACCTTCCGGCCGCAGGTCGGGGAGACGGTCGGGATCGCGCTGCGCGTCGGGCAGGGCTTCCGCGGCGACCCGGTTCCGCGCATGAACGAGCTGATCGAGACGTTCGTCGCCGTGTCGCGCGGAGGCGAGATGCCCGTCGGAGGCCGGCCCGGCCGAGATCCGGCGGGAGTCGCGCAGATCGCCGATCCCGGATGGATCGTCGTGGGATATCGCAGCCGTCCCAAGCCACTCGAGCTGCCCCCCGACAAGTTCGAGCTGTACCTGAAGGAGGAGGGGCTCGAAAAGATCATCGCGACGCGCGCGGAGAAGGGCGACTCGCAGAAGCCGTCGAAGGAGATCTATTCGCGCTGCGCGAAGTCGCTGCTCGACGCGAACGGCGCCGGTTCCGCCGGATACGACCGGGTGCTCGGGCTCCGGCTCGAGCTCGTGCCCGGGAAGAGCCCGAAGGAAGTCGGCGGCGGACGGTCGCTTCCTCTCCGACTCCTCTACGAAGGCAAGCCTCTCGCCGGCGCGCTCATCGTCGCGATCAATCGCGACGATCCGGGCAAACGCCTCTCCGCCAGGAGCGACAAGGCCGGCCGCGTCGCTTTCGAGCTCGCTCCCGCCGGGGTCTGGCTCGTGAAGGCGGTCCACATGGTGCCGGCGCCCGCGGCCTCGGGCGCCGACTGGGAGAGCCTCTGGGCGTCGCTGACCTTCGAGATTCCTTAACTCTCGCTCAACCCGGAAATAGGGCGCGCTCGGCCGGGTATTAAAGAGGCGTCGTGAAATCCCGCCTCGCGCTTCGGCTCGCCCTCGGGCTCCTCGTTCTTCTCGCGCCGCTCGCCTGCGCGAAGCGGGCGACGAGCGCGCCGGACAAGCCCGCCGCCGCGTCGGCGCAGGCGAAGCGGTATCCGTTCCGGGGAATCGTCCGTGGAGTCGACCGGTCGAAGCGCGAGGTGACCGTCGAGCACGACGCGGTGCCGGGCTTCATGGACGCCATGACGATGAGCTTCCCGGTGCGCGACGACCCGCAGGTTTTCGAGATCCTCCACGAAGGCGATCGCCTGGAGGCGAAGCTCGTCGTGGACGGCGCCAACTACTGGCTCGAGGAGATCCTGACGAAGGGGTTCGTGCCGACCTCGTCGGCCGCCGCGTCACCCCCTCCGTCGCCGGGCGTCGTGTCGGTCACCCCGGCTCCGAACCGCGGCGTCGCCGTCGGAGACCGGATCCCCGACTTCGCTCTGACCGACCAGACCGGTCGGACCGTGCGCTTTTCGCAGATGCACGGAGAGCCCGTTGCGGTGACGTTCCTCTACACGCGATGCCCGATCGCCACGGCGTGTCCGCTCACGGCGACCCGCTTCGCGAAGCTCGACTCGCTCCTGAAGGAGAAGGGATTCGGCAAGCTGGTCACGATCACGGTCGACCCCGAGCACGACACGCCCAAAGTGCTCGCCGACTACGCGCGCCACCTCGGCGCCGACCCGAAGCGCTGGAAGTTCCTGACCGGCGACCCGAAGACGGTCGCCGAGGTCGCGTCGAATTTCGGACTGATCTACTACCCCGAGAAGGGTCAGGTCGTGCACGCGCAGGCCGCTGCGGTCGTGGATTCCGACGGGCGGCTGGCGACCATCTACTTCGGACAGATGTGGGATCCGGAACATCTCCTCCGGGATCTCGAGAAAGCGAGGAAGGGATGAAAGCGAGAGGGATCCTGCCCGCGGTGGTTTTCGGGGGCCTGCTGTCGTTCGGCGTTTTTCTGTACGCCACGGAAGACCATCCTTCCGCTCTCTTCAAGGAGTACTGCGCGAAGTGCCATGGCGAGGACGGCAAGGCGGACACGCCGAAGGGCCGGCAACTCATGGCGCAGGACATGACCGATCCCGAGTGGCAGGCGGACAAATCCGACGCCGCGCTGATCAAAGTCGTTACCAACGGCGGCGAGGACATGCCGCCGTTCGGCAAGAAGCTCACCAAGGAGCAGATCGAGAGCCTCGTGAAGAAGGACGTGCGGGGCTTCGGGAAGAAGAGCGCGAAGTGACGCGCGAAGCGCGTCATCCCGAGCGCAGCGAGGGATCCCCGCATCCCTGACGTGCCCGACAATGCGCCGCCGGATCCGGTGGTGGTCGAATCCGCCGCGAGGACTGGTCGTCCGGACCTCCACCCGCAGCAGTCCCGAACGGGGACCATCCACTCACACCCGGCCTTCCCGGCGCGGATCGTGGCGCCGCGGGACGTGCGCGTCTACCTTCCGCCCGGCTACGAGCGGCAGATTACCGCGCGCTACCCGGTGCTCTACCTTCAGGATGGACAGAACGTTTTCGAGACGGGAGACATGGGCGCGGGATGGCGCGTGAACGAGACGGCCGACGCCCTGATCGAAGCCGGTCAGATCGAGCCGCTCATCGTCGTTGCGGTGACCAACACGAGGGCGCGCCGGGATGAGTACACGCCGACCGCCATCGAATGGACGGTGGCTGACGGGTCCATCTCGAAAGGCGGGGGAAAGGCGGATCTCTACGGACGTTTCCTGATCGAAGAGCTGAAGCCGTTCATCGACCGGACCTACCGCACTCGTTCAGACGCGGCGAGCACGGCGCTCGGAGGCGCGTCTCTCGGCGGTCTCGTTTCGGTCTGGCTCGCGCTCCAACACCCGGAACTCTTCGGCGGCGTGCTGGCCGTATCGCCCACGGTCTGGTGGGACAACTCCGTGATCCTGACGAAGATCGCCGCCCTGCCCCGGACTGCTCCGGTTCGGTTCTGGGTGGACATCGGAACCCGGGAGGGGGAGAACGCCGTTTCCGGCGCCCGCAGGCTGCGCAATGCCCTGGTGGCGAAGGGCTGGAGACCGGGCACGGACCTGGAATACGTCGAGCAGGAAGGCGGGCGCCACGACGAAATCTCCTGGGGCTCTCGTGTGGAGGGAATGCTCTCCTTCCTTTACGGAACGCCGAAGGTCTAGTAGACGGGATCCTCGACCGACACGCCGAAGAACCCCGCGAACATCTCGGGATAGAAGCTCGCCGCGTGCGGCGGCAGAGCGTCGCCGTTGTGGACGACGGTCTCGATCTCGGAGAGCGTGATCGGGCGCGTCAGGATCGCTCCCTGCGCCTCGCCTCTCTCGACCGCCGCCACAGCCTCCGCCGCGTCGCTCGTGTAAGTGAGGTTGCCTTCGCGCGCGAGCGTCTCGCGGTCCAGCGTGAGCAGGCGCGAGAAGAACGCGACCTCCAGGGCCGCGACGTCGAGCTCCCGCCAGGATTCGGAGTGGTCCGAGGGCCAGGGGAGGGCGGCCGGGCGGTCCCGCAGGACGAAGAGCGTCGGCTTCGCGGGCGGTGCGACGAGAACGAACGCCGCTTTCAGCCGTGACACCTGTTCGAGCGTCGCGAGCGCCTCGACGGGCGAGGCGACCTCGCGCGTCTCGAAGAAGTCGCTCGCCGCATAGATCAGGTGCGCCGGGTTCCAGTCGGCGATACCCGAGACGATTCGATGGACCGGCTTGACGACGAGCCCCGAGGACTCCATGTCCACGATCGCGCACAGCTTGTATTTCGCGGCTCCGAACTTCGCCGTCGCCGGGTCCTTCGAGTATTCGACCGCCGCCTCGAAGAGCTCCTCGCCGTCGGCGAGGATCGCCTCCGCGTTTTTGACGAGGCCCTGGAGCTCGACGTGCGCCGCGTAGTCGGCGATCCGAAACGCGTCATGCCGGACTCCGTGAGCGTCGACCGCCGTCAGGCTCGGGCTGCGGGTCGTCGTGAGAGCGCCGGAGAGCGGCGCCCGGGTCAGGAGAAACGAAGGGGTGAAATCGGCTTTCAGAGCCCGCAGGAGGGCGAGCCGCGCTTCGACCCGGTCGGGCTCGGGCGGCTCGTAAGGATCGAGGATCGGTCCCTTGTCGGCCGCGCCCAGCCGGACGAGGCCGACGAGCGCGTCCCGCACGAACGGCCGGCCCTCGAATTGAAACGTCTGGCGGTAGACCCAGAGGCCCGGGCGGCGCTCCTTGTCGAAGATCCCGCCCGAGAGCCAGTTGCCGAGCGTCTTCGCGGCCGCGTCGGAGTCCGTCGGCGACGTGAGCCGCCCGATGTTGCCGGGAGCGGGGGCTTCGATCCAGCCGGGCGCCGCGATCAGCTCGGAGAGCCCTCGCTCCGCGATCGTGGCGGGTGAGTATCGAATCGATCGGAACGGGCGGAGCTCCACGCGGCGGGGATTCTAAGACTTCGCCGGTCGTCTACACTGTTTTGCAGAGTGCTCACGCTCGCGCGCGCGATCGACGAGTTCGAGGCATACGTCGCCGACGCGCGCCGGTACTCACCGCGGACGGTGCGCGCATATCGGAGCGATCTCGACCGGTTCGCCGGATTCTGGGAGCACGACTTCGGCGAGGGGAGCGCGGCAAAGACTCCTCTCTCTCGTGTGGACACGCTCGCGGTGCGCTCGTACCTCGCCTCGCTCCACCGCGGCCGTCTTGCCAGCCGCTCACTCGCCCGGCATCTCTCGACGCTGCGGTCGTTCTTCCGGTGGGCCTGCCGCGAGGGACACCTCGACAAGAACCCGGCCCGCGCGCTTCCGGCGCCGCGTCTGCCCAAGACGCTGCCGCGCGCGATGACGCTGCCCGATACCGAGCGGCTGCTCGCTGCCGACGAGGACGCGCCGTTCCCCGAGCGCGATCGCGCGCTGTTCGAGCTCCTCTACGCGACCGGCATGCGCGTCTCGGAGGCCGCAGGGCTCGACCTCGAGGACGTCGACTTCGCGTCGCGGCTGCTGCGCGTCGTCGGAAAGGGGAACAAGGAGCGGATCGCGCCGTTCGGCGAGACGGCGGAGGACGCGCTCGCCGCTTACCTTCCGGCCCGCGCGGCGCGGCGCAAGAAGGGACGCGCTGGCGAGAACGACGACGGGGAGCCGCTCTTCGTCAACGCGCGCGGCGGAAGGCTCACGACGCGCTCCATGGCGCGGCTGCTGAAACACCGGCTGAGGGCGGCGGGTCTGCCGGCCGAGATCTCGCCGCACGCGCTTCGGCACTCGTTCGCGACGCACCTGCTCGAGGCGGGCGCGGACCTGCGTGCCATCCAGGAGCTGCTCGGGCATGCATCGCTTTCGACGACGCAGAAGTACACGCACCTGGACGCCGCGCGGCTGCGGGAGGTGTATCGCCGGGCCCATCCCAAAGCGTAAAAAAGGGGACAGACCCCTTTTTCCGAAAATGCCCTAAAAAGGGGTTTTTTGCGGAAAAGGGGACAGACCCCTTTTCCGGGACACAGACCCCTTTTCCGGGACACACCTCGTTTTCGGACGCGACTACGCTTCCGGACCTTTCGGCCTGCCCTGCGCTCGTCTCTCGATCCGGCGTCCGATGATCTTCGCAACATCCTCCGTGAATCGCTCGGTGCCCGTGAGCTGGCCGCGTCGCGCCGCGTCGCGAATCAATTCCCATTCGCCGAGCGGAACGGCGGCGCGCAGAAACTCACGGTAGCGGCGGCGCCGCTCGGTCTCGTTCGCCCCGAGCCCCAGATATGCGGGATCGAAATCGAGCAGATCAGAAGTCCCCTGTCCGAGTCGCAATCGGCAGCTCGACCAGGCGTAGTGCTCCGGTCGGGCCACGATTCGAGCGCGCACGGGGTTCAGCTCGATGTATCGAGAGCATGCCAGGAGATAGGCCTCGTATTGCACGAGGCTCGATCGGTAGCGGCTTTCCCACAGAGTCCCTGTCCGTCCCTCGAGGCGGTTGTGCCGGACCGTCTGCCGTCCGGCGAGATCCTTCATGAGTTTCGCCATTCCGGTGAGGTCGCGTGGAGCAAGAAGTAGATGGACGTGATTGGTCATCAGGCAATA
>Ga0114129_10010960_pt1 | contig 12913 bp, 10 predicted proteins | sample RhiMetdeltSRZDD1_FD_80071 | JGI IMG/M metagenome (GOLD analysis project Ga0114129, IMG submission 80071) | Populus rhizosphere microbial communities from Tennessee, USA - Rhizosphere MetaG P. deltoides SRZDD1 (version 2) (version 2) | ecosystem: Host-associated > Plants > Roots > Rhizosphere >...
GTAGTCGGAATGGAGGCCATGCCGGGAACGGCCGGCAAGGTCGCGAACGGCGTGCCCGAGGCGTCCACCTGCGGGGACGCGCCGCCGGCGGCCGCGAGCCCGTCGGCCCCGGCGAACTCGCCGTAGAGGTTGTCGAAGCTGCGGTTCTCGAGGTAGATCACCACGATGTGATCGAGCTGGCGCAGGTTGGGGTCGCCGGCGCGACCGGGATCGGCGGCGCTCGCTGCAGCGAGCGCCCGCACGGCTGTCGGGTCGGCCACGGTGCGGGTGGAATCGCAGGCCGCGAGCGCGAACAGAGCCGCGCCGGCGAGCCACATGACGTGCGGTGTGCGGGGCTGGTGCATACGTCCTCCGGTGCGGGAAACGGGATGCTGCGGTGCATCCGGATACTCGGCACGGCGCGTCACAACTCGTCGAGCCCCATGCCGGGAGTCGGTCACGATCGGGCAACGGTGGTCCAGGGCCCGTCGCGGGCCTTTACAACACGGTGTCACTTTCGTGACGCGTCCGTCACGGTCGCGGCATAGCCTCCCCAGCAATGCCGCCGGAAAATCAAGCGGTCCACCGAATTCTCGTCGTCGACGACGAGCCCGACATCACCGCGCTCGTCGCCTACCACCTCGCGAAGGCTGGGTATCGCGTCGCCACCGCCGGCGGCGGTCGGGACGCACTCGATGCGGCGCGCGAGGAGCAGCCGGCACTCATCGTCCTCGATCTCATGCTCCCTGACGTGTCGGGCTTCGACGTCCTGGCCGAGCTGCGGCGCCGGGAGGAAACACGCGAGATCGGCGTCCTGCTCCTCACCGCCCGGCGCGACGAGGCAGACCGGCTCCGCGGGCTCGCGCTCGGCGCCGACGACTACATCCTCAAGCCGTTCTCCCCACCGGAGCTGGTGCTGCGGGTGGGCGCCATCCTCCGCCGCCTCCGGGCACCGGCGCTCGCGACCGGCGGCCGGCTCAGCGCGGGACCGATCCTGATCGACAAGATGGCACATCGCGTCTTCGTGAATGGCGCGGAGGTCAACTTCACGACGACGGAATTCAAGCTGTTGCACACGCTGATCGAGCGCGAAGGCCGGGTGCAGAGCCGCGCGCAGCTGCTCGAGACGGTATGGCAGGCGCAGCCGGACGTGCAGACGCGTACGGTCGACATGCATCTGCAGCGGCTGCGCCGCAAGCTTGGCGCCGCCGGCCGCTGTATCGAGACGGTCCGGGGAGCGGGATACCGGTTCCGGCGCGCCGACTCAGCGGCGCGGCGAGTACCGTAGCACGAGTAAAACGAACCTCTAGCGACGGGCTGTCGTTCGGTGCAGCTTCATCCCGCCGAAGGCCCCAGCGGAAATCGGAGCGACGAGGTGGATTCGATCCATTGCATCGACTGTGGCGGGTACCTCGCGAACACGCGGCGCCTCGAGTATCGCACGCGGGCGGGGCGCCCCGAACCGGCGCCGCCCCACGGCCGACCCTGCACGTGCGCCAACCCAACGCTCTACATGCCGGGACGCCGGGCCTCCGCACCGTACCCTGTTCGTCGGGGGGATCCTCGTAGCGCGTAGACCTCCTTTCGAGAAGCGGTGCGCATGTCACTGTGCCGCATGAAGTTCCGCCGGCCGCCCTCGTTTCACGATTGTGACAATGGTAGTCTTCCGTGAGCGCCGTACTAGAATAGGATTAGCGGGGATCCCGTTGTCCGTACCCTCCACCCCCTCGACTGCATCGTGACTGCAACAGCTACGACAGGCGCGCGTCCGGCGGCACCCCCTGCCCCGGCGAAGCCTGCCGCCCAGCCGTCCGCCTTCCCGCGCCTCGCCGCGATAGACATCGGCACCAACTCGATCCGCCTGGTCGTGGCGGAAGTGCAGCCCGACGGCACGTATCGCGTGCTGGACGAGGACCGGGAGATGACCCGCCTGGGACGCGGTCTGTACCGCGACGGCCGCCTGGGCGATGCCCCGATGCAGCAGTCCCTGCAGGCGCTCGGCCGGATGAAGGCGATCGCGGATGGGTTCGGGGTCGCCGAGCTGCGTGCGATCGCCACCGCCGCGGTGCGGGAGGCCGCGAACGGACGCGACTTCGTGAGTGAAGCCTGGCGCCGCCATCGCGTGCGCCTCGAGGTGGTGCCGGCGGAAGAGGAAGCGCGGCTCGCCTTCCGCAGTGTCAGCCGTCATTACGATCTAGCTGACCAGTTGACTGCCATCGTGGACATCGGAGGCGGCAGTTGCGAGGTGATCCTGGCAGCGGGCGGCCTGGTGGAGCAGGTCGTGTCGCTCCCGCTCGGCGCCGTCCGCCTCGCCGAACGGTACTGCAAGTCCGACCCGCTCAAGGAAAAGCACTGGAAGGCGCTGCGTCGCGCCATCGATCAGACCATCGAGGACGGGATCGGGAAGCCGCCGTTCGCGGCCGACGTGATGATCGGCAGCGGCGGCACGTTCACGAACATCGCCGAGATGGCCCAGGCGGAGCGGGACGGCAAGGTCACCGGCGCGCGCGACTATCAGTTGAGCCGCGCCGAGGTCACGCGCCTCCTGGCGCGGCTGCGCGAGACGCCGCTCGACGCACGCCGCCAGATCCCGGGCCTGAATCCACAGCGCGCCGACATCATCGTGGCCGGCGTGGCCGTCATCGCCCGCCTCACGCGCTGGCTCGGCAGCCAGCGCGTGCTCGTGAACGACCGCGGCGTCCGGGATGGCGTGCTGCTGTCGATGATCGACGACTTGTCGGGGGTCGCGCCCCCGAGCCGCGCCCAACCGCCGGACCGCCTGGAGCTCGCGCGCCGCTTCGCCCGCAAATGCCGCTCGAACGAGCGGCATTGCGAGCAGGTCGCCCGCCTGGCGGTCGAGATCTTCGAGGCCCTGAGGGACGCCTACGCGCTACCGCCCGCCGGCGCCGACATCCTCCGGGCCGCCGCGCTGCTGCACGACATCGGCTATCTGATCAATCACGAGCGGCACCACAAGCACGCGTACCACCTGATCATGCACGGCGACCTCCGCGGCTTCTCGGCGCGCGAGATCGAGCTGATCGCCAACGTGGCGCGCTATCACCGCCGCGCATTCCCCAAGAAGTCGCACGCCAACTTCGCGCGCCTCGACCGCGGGGAGCGCCGCCTCGTCCGGCGCCTCGCGGGGATCCTGCGCGTGGCCGACGGTCTCGATCGGACCCACGGCCAGGTGATCACGCGCGTCCGTTCCCGCATGGGCGACGGCTGGGTGCGGATCCGTGCGGTGGCCGCCCGCGACCCGTCGATCGAGCTGGAGGACGCCAAGCGGAAGGCCGCCTTGTTTGAGCGGGCGTTTAAGAGCGACGTGGACCTCGCGTGGTCCCGGCCCAAGGGCCGGAGCTGATCATGCCCGATCGCGTCCCGCCCGCGTTTCCGCCGGATCACTACCTCAACCGCGAGCTGTCCTGGCTCGAGTTCAACGCGCGGGTGCTCGAAGAGGCGGCCGACCCCTCGAACCCGTGGCTCGAGCGACTCAAGTTCCTGGCGATCTTCAGCTCCAACCTGGATGAGTTCTTCGAGATCCGGGTGGCGGGCCTGCAGCAGCAGGTGTACGCCGGGGTGGAGCCGCAGGACTACGGGGCCGACGGTATGGCACCCGCCGAGCAGCTCGCCGCGATCGACCGTCGCGCGCGCGAGCTCGTGGCCGAGCAGTACCGCATTCTGAACGACGAGGTCCTCCCCGGTCTCGCGGCCGGTGGCGTGGAGCGCGTGCGACTGGACGACCTGACCGAGGCCGAGCGGCGGCACGTCGACACGTTGTTTCGCGCCAGCATCGCCCCCGTGCTCACGCCGCTCGCGATCGACCCAGGGCACCCGTTCCCGCACGTCCACAACAAGAGCCTCAACATCGCGCTCGTGATCGAGCGTCGGAACGGCGGACCGAAGCCGCGGCGCCACTTCGCCGTCGTCCAGGTCCCCGCGGTGCTCGACCGCGTCGTGATCGTGTCGACGCACGGCGAGGGGCGCGTCCGCTTCGTCCTGCTGGAGGACATCATCGCCCGCCACCTGGGCGAGCTGTTCGGCGGGCTGCGCGTGGTGAGCCACACCGTGTTCCGTGTCGCGCGGAACACCGACCTCACGATCGAGGAGGAGGACGCCGAAGACCTGCTCGAGATGATCGAGGAGAGCCTGCGGCAGCGCCGGCGAAGCGACCCCGTGCGCCTGGAAATCTCGGCGGACGCCGACGAGGCATTCGTCGAGATGCTGACCGAGGCGCACGACCTCGAAGCCCGCGACGTGTATCGCGTCCCCGGACCGATCGACCTGACGGCGCTCGCGGCTTTGCATCGCATGGACGGGTTTCCGGCACTCAAGGACGAGCCGCTAGTCCCGCGCGTGGCGCCTCCGTTCGCCCAGGGCCGTGACATGTTCGACGTCATTCGCTCGCACGACGTGCTCGTCCACCTGCCGTACGAGTCGTTCGGATGCGTGGTGGACTTCATCGAGCGAGCGGCCGATGACCCGCAAGTCCTTGCGATCAAGCAGACCTTGTACCGCACGAGCGGGGCGAGCCCGATCATCTCGGCGCTCGCCCGGGCAGCGCAAAACGGCAAGCAGGTCACCGCGCTGGTCGAGCTCAAGGCGCGTATGGACGAGCAGAACAACATCACCTGGGCGCGCACCCTCGAGCAGGCGGGCGTCCACGTGGTGTACGGCATCGTGGGCCTGAAGACGCACTGCAAGGCCGCGCTGGTAGTGCGTCGTGAGGGCGACGGGATCCGCCGCTACGTCCACCTCTCGACCGGCAACTACAATCCCACCACCGCGCGGGTGTACACCGACCTCGGCCTGTTCACGGCCAATCCCGACATGGGGGAGGACACGAGCGCCTTGTTCAACCTGCTCACGGGGTACGCCGAAGGCTACCGCTGGAAAAAGCTGGTGGTCGCGCCCGTCGGCATGCGCGAGCAGATCATCGGCCTGATCGAGCGGGAGCAGCGCAATGCGCGCGAGGGCCGCGCCGCGCGGATCATCGTGAAGATGAATGCGCTCGTCGAGCCGTCGGTCATCGACGCGCTGTACCGGGCGTCGCAGGCCGGTGTCGTCATCGAGCTCGTGGTCCGGGGCATCTGCTGCCTGCGCCCCGGGCTCCCGGGCGTCTCGGAGACCATTCGGGTCACGAGCATCGTGGACAAGTACCTCGAGCACAGCCGCATTTTCTATTTCGAGAACGGCGGCAACCCCGAAGTCTTCCTCGCCAGCGCCGACTGGATGCCGCGCAACTTCTGGCGGCGGATCGAAACGCTCTTCCCGATCGAAGATGCATCGCTCCAGGCGCGGATCGTCGGCGACATCCTGCAGCCCATCCTCTCGGACACCATCAAGGTGCGTGAGCTGTTGCCCGACGGCACCTATCGCCGGCGCACCCCCCGTGAGGGCGAGGCGCCGCTCCGCTCCCAGGTCGCGCTCCAGAACCTGGCGCGCGAAGCCGCCCGCGAGAGCACGGACGTCCGCCCGCCGTTCGTGCCGATCGTGCGACGGCCGTCCTCACGGACTCCGCACGGCGAGCCCGCTCCCGCCTGAGCCCCTAGCCCCGTGCGCCTCCTCGTCGTCCGGCACGCCATCGCCGAAGATCGTGAGGGGTTCGCACGCTCGCACAAGGACGACGCGGAGCGGCCCCTCACGTCTGAGGGACGGCACAAGATGGAGCGGGCCACCCTCGGCCTGAAGGCGCTCATTCCCGAGCTCGATGTACTGGCCGCGAGCCCCTACAAGCGGGCGTTCGAAACGGCGGAGATCATCGCGGGCGCCTACGGCGGTCTGACCGTGGAGCGGGTGGCAGAGCTCGTACCGGGCACTGCCGTGGACCGCGTGGTGGGGTGGCTCACTGCCCGGCACGCGCGCGGCAGCGTTGCGATCGTGGGCCACGAGCCCGATCTGAGCCGACTGGTTTGCACGCTGCTCGCCGACACGGGCAAGCCGTTCCTGGAGCTGCGTAAGGGCGCGGCCTGCCTGCTCGAGTTCCCGGGCCCGGTAGGGCACGGCGCGGCGACGCTCGACTGGTTTCTCGGTCCCAAACACCTCCGGCTGCTCGGCTCCGCGCATGACTAAGCGCCCTGAGAACCTCCTCGCGGCGCCGGCGCCAGGCGCTGCGCGCCGCATCGCCCTGAGCCTGCTCGACGCCGCAACGGCGGCGCGGGAGCGGCTCCCCGATGCGGGCGACGCCGAGGCCCTGCACGATTTCCGCGTCGCCATGCGCCGGCTGCGCAGCACGCTGCGCGCCTATCAGCCGCAGCTCGAGGCGGTGGTGCCGGCCAAGCTACGCCGCCGGCTGCGCGACCTCGCCCGTTCGACCGGCGAGGCTCGCGACGTGGAGGTCCAGATCTCCTGGCTGGAGCGCCAGCGCAACGAGCTCCCGCCGGCGCGACGCGCGGGCGTGCCCTGGCTCTTGGGCCGCCTCACACAGCGGCGCGAGCGGGCATACCAGGACATCCGCGAGCGGATCGCTCCGAAGTTCGATCGGCTGGCACGGCGGCTTCGCCGGGCGCTCGGGACCGTGCCGCCGCCCGACGGGACGCTGCCAGCGTCGCTCGCATCGTTGATCGCGCAGCTGCTCGAGGACCAGGGAAGCGACCTGGAGCGGCGGCTGGCTCAAATCCGCACGCCAGCGAACCACGCCGAAGCACACGCCGCGCGCATTCGGGTGAAGCGTGCGCGCTACCTGCTCGAGCCGGTGGTCCGAGAGGCGAAGCCGGCCGCAGCGATGGTACGGCGCCTGAAGCAGGTGCAGCAGCTGCTGGGCGACCTCCACGACCTGCAAGTCGTGATCGTGCGGCTCGGCGACGCGGCGGCGGAGGCGGCGGCGGAGCGCACGCGCCGGCTCCACGAGCTCGCCGTGGGTGGCGATCGTGGCGCGGCCGCGCGCGGCCCGCGACCGGCAACCAGCGGGCTGCTGGCGCTCGCCCGCGTGGCGCGTGCTACGCAGGAGCGCCTGTTTCGGCGGCTGGTGAGTCGTCACATCGCTCGCTCCCTACCCGCTGAGCTCACGGCGCTTGCGGCGGAGCTCCGCCCGCCACCCACCGGCCTCGTGGCCCCACCAGCCGTGGTGTGGCGGCCGCGTCGCGCCGCCGCCCACCGACCTCCGGCGTTACCGATCCGTTACACGCCACCAGCAAGAGCGTGACCGACGACGTGCCTCTTTCCTCGCCGAAGGGCACGATGTTACGGTTCGTCAGTCCACGTCCAACCAGGAGCTGCGCAGGTGAGAGCCAATGTACGGCATGTCGCTGGGCTGGCAGCCGGCTTGATGCTCGTCGCGAGCGTCGCCGCGGCCCAGGCCCCCAATATCGCGGTGCAGGGCCGCATCCAGCTGCAATACCGCTATTCGTCGGGCGATTCCACGGCCAATTACAGCAAGACCGGCGTGAACAACATCTTCGAAATCCGCCGGCTCCGGATCCAGACCAATGTGCGGTTCGGCGACAACATCACTCTCGTGATCCAGCCGAGCTTCGAAATGGGCGCCTTGCGGATGCGCGACGCGTTCCTGCGCGTGGGCCTCACGCCCAACCTCGCACTCGTCGCCGGCCAGGAGAAGTCGCCGTTCCAGCGCTACGAGCTCAACAGCTCGAACAACCTGTTGTCGATCGAGCGCGGCCTACGGGTGCTGAAGCTCTCAGGCAAGGAAGCGCTCAACGACGTGCTGACCCAGAACGGGTACACATCGCACGACATCGGCGCGTTCCTCGAGGCCGAGACCAAGGATCACCGGTTCTTTGTGAAGGGCGGGATCCAGCAGGGCTCGCGCGAGAGCGCCGTCGACGTGAACAACGCTAAGAGCTTCTTTGCGCGCGCGACGGCGACGGCACTACTGAACAAGGACAACCAGCCGCAGCTCCAGGTCGGCGCGTCGTTCGGCTCGCGCGATCGCGCCATCTGCTCGAACTGCCCCGCCGGTCCGTTGCCGGCGACCCCCACCTACTACGCCGACTCGTCCAAGCGAACCAGCGCGTTCGGTCTCGACGCCGAGTGGGGTGGGTTCCGGCCCGGCCTCCACGTGATCGCCGACTTCGCCACGGGCGACAACGTGCCGGTCTCGGGCGGGTTCCGGGTGAACTCCGGCCGCAACACCGGCAACCTCCGGAACAGCGCGGACTCGAACATCGTGACGTTCCGCGGCGTGAGCCTGATCGGCGCTTATCGGATCCTGACGACTGGCTCGGACACGCGGCTCATCAAGATCGTGGAGCCTGCGATCCGGTTCGACTACACCGATCCCAACACCAGCGTCGCCAACGACCAGGGCATCCTGATCACGCCCGTGCTGAACCTGTACTTCGCAAACAGCGTCGAGCTGCGTGCCGGCATCGATCTGTACTTCTACAAGGACGCCACGGGCGCGTCGCAGTCGGCGCGCGAGCTCAAGTTCTCGTGGCAGGCCAACTTTTAAGGAGTCCTGACAGCATGCGGAAGTTCATTCTCGCAGCAGCCCTGGGCCTCGTCGCCGTCCCCGCCGCCTCGCTGGCGGGGCAGGTGCGCCTGAACGGCGCGGGCGCAACGTTCCCGAACATCATCTATCAGACGTGGATCCTGACGTACAACCAGAAGTTCGACAACGTCGAGATCAACTACCAGTCGATCGGCTCGGGCGGCGGGATCCGCCAGTTCTCCGACAAGACGGTCGACTTCGGCGGCACCGACGCGCCGATGACCGACTCGGCGATCACGGCGATCCAGGGCAACGTGTTCCACATCCCGACCGTGCTCGGCGCCGTCGTGCCGACCTACAACATCCCGGGCCTGTCCGCACCACTGAAGTTCACGCCCGAGGTGTTAGGGGACATCTTCCTCGGCAAGATCACCAAGTGGAACGACGCGCGACTCGCGAGCGTGAACCAGGGCGTCACCTTGCCCGGCCAGGACATCATCGTGGTCCACCGTTCCGACGGGTCGGGCACGAGCTTCATCTGGACGGACTACCTCTCGAAGGTCAGTCCCGAGTGGGCGCAGAAGGTGGGCAAAGGCACGTCGGTGAACTGGCCGGTCGGGCTCGGGGGCCGGGGCAACGAGGGCGTGTCGGCAACCGTGCGGCAAACGCCCGGCGCCATCGGCTACGTCGAGCTCGGGTACGCGCTCATCAACAAGATGGCGTTCGGCCAGGTGCAGAATAAGGCGGGCAACTTCATCACCCCGACGCTCGAGTCGGTGACGTCGGCCGCCGAAGGCGCCATGGGTGACATGGGACCGGACACCGACTTCCGCGTGTCGCTCACCAACCCCGCGGGAGCCCAGGCCTACCCGATTTCGAGTTTCACCTGGTTCCTCGTGCGCAAGGAGTATCCGGACGCCACGAAAGCCCGCGAGCTCGTGAAGTTCGTGTGGTGGTCCCTCACCACCGCGCAGGCACAGGCGCCAAAGCTCGGTTATGCGCCGCTCCCGACCAAGCTCGCGCCGTGGATCGAAGCCCGCTTGAAGGCAGTGAAATCCGGCGGCAAGCCGGTGTGGACGACGGCAGCTCGGTAACCCTCCATCCGACTGCCGCTCCCCCCCGTACGGCGGTATGCGCCTACGGGGGGTTTTTCTTGTGCCCCGCCGTTACAGTCTTGTGACAGAAGCCGGATACGTTCTCGCGCATGACGAGCGTCCCGATGGAGCCCGTGGCGGCCCCCGAGCCGCGCTGGCGCGCGCTCCGGGGCACGAACGTGGCGGACCGGTTGTACCGCACCGTGCTCACCACGCTGGCCGTCTCGCTGCCGCTCCTCCTGCTCGCGCTGGTGGGCGAGCTGGCGGTGAGCGCCTGGCCGGCGATCCGGCGCTTCGGCTTCTCCTTCCTGTGGACCTCCGTGTGGGACCCGGTGGCGGGCATCTACGGCGCGGCACCGATGATTTTCGGCACACTCGCCTCATCGCTCCTGGCCTTGCTCATCGCGGTCCCGCTCTCCCTGGGCGTGGCGATCTACCTCACCGAGTTCGCCCCGAAGTGGCTGCGGCAGCCGGTCGCGTTCCTGGTCGAACTCCTGGCCGCCATCCCCAGCGTGGTGTATGGCCTGTGGGGGATCTTCGTGCTGATCCCGTTCCTCCGCACCGTGGTGGTGCCGCCGCTCCGGGCCACGCTCGGCTGGACGCCGTTCTTGAGCGGTGTGTTCTACGGCAACTCGCTCCTCGCCGGGTCGGTGATTCTCGCGATCATGATCGTGCCGTATATCGCGGCCGTCTCGCGCGAGGTCCTGCTGGCCGTCCCGGTCAGTCAGCGCGAGGCGGCGCTCGGGATGGGCGCCACGCGCTGGGAAGCCGTGTGGACCGCAGTGGTCCCCTACGGACGCGCGGGACTGATCGGCGCCGTGATCCTCGGCCTGGGGCGGGCGCTGGGCGAGACCATGGCGGTGACCATGCTCATCGGCAACCGGCACGACATCGGTCTCTCCGTGCTGCAGCCCGCCTACACCATGGCCGCGGCGATCGCGAATGAGTTCAGCGAAGCCACGACCGATCTGTATCTATCGGCGTTGTTCGAGGTCGGGTTGATCCTGTTCGTGGTGACTGTTGTCGTGAACGCCCTGGCGCGGCTCTTGATCTGGCGCGTCGCGCGCGGGACGGCGGTGGGGAGTCGGGCCCTGTGAGCGTGCGGCGCTGGCGTCGGCGGTTCACCAGCGGCGTCATGACGGGGCTCGTGGCGTTCCTCTCGTTCCTCGCCGTCCTTGCGCTCGTCCTCATTCTCGGGGACCTGGTCGCCCGCGGCGCCTCTTCGCTCGACTGGAGCTTCTTCACGAAGAATCCCGTGCCCGCGGGCGAATCCGGCGGCGGCGTGGCCAACGCGATCGTGGGAACGGGGATCATCGTCGGGCTCGCCGCGCTCATCGGCCTCCCAATCGGGATCGGCACCGGCCTCTATCTCGCCGAGTACGGGTCGGGCCGCCTAGGCTGGATCGTGCGGTTCGTGGCGGACGTCCTGAACGGCACCCCGTCGATCGTGGTCGGCATCTTCGCCTGGACCTGGCTCGTGAAGCCGATGGGGCATTTCTCCGCGTTCGCCGGGAGCGCGGCGCTCGCGGTGCTCATGGTACCGATGCTGGCCCGGACCACCGAGGAGATGGTGCGGCTCGTCCCCCACTCGCTGCGCGAAGCCGCCCTGGCCCTGGGCTATCCGCGCTGGCGCACCTCGCTCCGCGTGATCGCCCGCACCGCCCTCGCCGGCATCGTCACCGGGTGCCTCGTGGGTATCGCGCGCGTCGCGGGCGAGACCGCCCCGCTGCTCTTCACGGCGCTCGGCAACTTGAACTTCTCGACCCACGTGCTCGAACCCATGCAGACGCTGTCGCTGCAGATCTACGTATACGCCACCGGGCCATTCGACGAGTGGCACCGCCTGGCCTGGGCCGCCGCGCTCGTGTTGATGGGACTCGTGTTGCTCCTCTCCCTCTCCGCCCGCTGGGCGATTCGGCAACGTCGTGGCGCCGCCCGCTGACGCCCGGCTGCAGCTCGAGACCGTGCGGCTCACGGCGCTGTATGGACGCCGGGCCGCGGTGAAGGACGTGTCGCTCATGTTCCCCCGACACACGGTCACCGCGTTGATCGGCCCGTCCGGGTGCGGCAAGACGACGTTCCTGCGTTGTCTGAACCGCATGCACGAGCTGTCGGAGGGAGGCTGGATCACGGGCAAAGTGCTGCTCGACGGCGAGGACATCTACGATCCCAGCATCGACGCGATCCGGCTGCGGCGGCGCGTCGGCATGGTGTTCCAGCGGCCCACGCCGTTCCCGACGATGTCGATCTACGACAACGTCGCCGCGGGGCTGCGCGTGAACGGCGGCCGGCCCCGCGCCGAGGTCGATGCCGCGGTCGAGGGCGCGCTGCGCCGGGCCGCGCTCTGGGACGAAGTGAAGGATCGCCTGCGGCAGAGTGCGCTCGCCCTCTCGGGAGGCCAGCAGCAGCGCCTCTGCGTGGCGCGGGCACTCGCCCCCGAGCCTGAAGTGCTGCTGCTCGACGAGCCGACGGCGTCCCTCGACCCGGCCGGCACCCAGCACATCGAGGAGTTGTGCCACGAGCTCAAGACCCGCTACACGATCTGCATCGTGACGCATAATCTCCAGCAGGCCGCGCGCGTCTCTGATTACACGGCCTTCTTTTATTTAGGTGACCTCATCGAGATCGGGCGCACCGAAGAGCTGTTCACCAAACCGACGCAAGAGCAGACCGAGGCGTACATTACGGGGAGGTTCGGATGACCACTGTCGGACTGGCGGACAGTCGGACCGTCGGACGGTCGGGACTCAGTCACAGTCCGACCGTCCTACCGACCGACCGTCCGACCCCGATTATCGACGTGCGGGGGTACAGCTTCTGGTACGGCGTGACCCAGGCGTTGTTCGACGTCACGATCGCCATTCCCCGCCGTGCCGTGACCGCGCTGATCGGGCCGTCGGGCTGCGGCAAGAGCACCTTCTTGCGCTCGGTGAACCGGTTGAATGAGCTGATCCCGCACACCCGCCACGCGGGCGACATCCTGCTCGAGGGTGTCTCGGTGTTCTCGAAGGGCATGGACCCCGTGGCGCTGCGGCGCGAGGTGGGCATGGTGTTCCAGCAGCCGAACCCCTTCCCCAAGACCATCTTCGACAACGTGGCCTACGGCCCGCGCTTGAACGGGCTCGCGCCCGAGCGCGAGATGGCGGAGCGGGTGGAGCGGGCGCTGCGGCAGGCGGCCCTGTGGGACGAGGTCAAAGACCGGCTCCACACGCCCGGTACCGGCCTGTCGGGCGGCCAGCAGCAGCGGCTGTGCATCGCCCGCGCGCTCGCCAACGAGCCCGAGGTGCTCCTCTTGGACGAGCCCTGCTCGGCGCTCGACCCGGGGGCCACGCAACGCATCGAGGAGCTGCTGGTCGAGCTGAAACAGAGCTATTCGATTCTCATCGTGACGCACAACATGCAGCAGGCGTCGCGCGCGTCGGACTTTACCGGCTTCTTCTACCTCGGCCAC
>Ga0114129_10010962_pt1 | contig 12912 bp, 11 predicted proteins | sample RhiMetdeltSRZDD1_FD_80071 | JGI IMG/M metagenome (GOLD analysis project Ga0114129, IMG submission 80071) | Populus rhizosphere microbial communities from Tennessee, USA - Rhizosphere MetaG P. deltoides SRZDD1 (version 2) (version 2) | ecosystem: Host-associated > Plants > Roots > Rhizosphere >...
GCCGGCCTCGAGCGCCGCGGCCGCGACGTCGGCCTTGCGCGTGTCGATCGAGATCGGATGCGCCGGGTGGCGTTCGACGAGGCCCTCGATCACGGGGCGGACGCGCCGAAGCTCCTCCTCGGCCGCGACTGGTTCCGAACCCGGGCGCGTGGACTCGCCGCCCACGTCCACGATGTCGGCCCCGTCCTCGATCAGGCGCGAGCCGTGCTCGACGGCCGCGTCCGGGTCCTCGAAGCGCCCACCGTCGGAGAACGAGTCCGGCGTGACGTTGAGGATCCCCATGACGAGCGTGCGTTCGGAAGCGTCGAACGCGCGATCGCCGACCCGCCAGATGGGACCGCCCACGGACCCATGGTATCCGCGGTGGTCAGCCGAGTTCGATGCGCGTGAGCGTGCCCCCGTAGTTCAGGATCCAGAGCGAGTCGGGCGAGACGGCCATCGCCACCGGCTCGCCCTCGTCAAACGTGGCGAGGATGGCGACCTCACCCGTCACGGGATCGAAGAGCGTGAGCCGCCTGTCCGAGCCGCCGTCCGGATCGACGCCGAGGAACCAGATGCCTCGGTTGTCCGCCGCGATCGCACCGCAGCACGGGCGGTCTTCGGCGCCGAACGAGGTTGGCCCCTCGTAGGGGAAGGCGTCGCGCAGCGGGTCGAAGTGGGCGAACCCCACGACCAGACCGACCCATGCCTGGCCGCGCCACACCACTGGCGTGGGGACGAACGTGTCTGACGGGATGGGGGTTCGGGCGACGGCGCCCGTCTCGGGATCGATCGCCGCGGCGACCCCGTCGAGGTTGGTCGCGCCCGCCCCGGACTCGAGCACCACGAGCCGGCCATCGGCGGCCACGATCGAATGTGCCCATCCGGTCTCGAGCGGGATGCGTGCCGTGATGTGGCCGGTCGCCGGATCGACCCCCACGACCTCCATCCGGTGATCGACGGTCTCGTCGCCGAAGACCAGCACCCACGGTTCGCCGTCGAGGAACGTGAGATCCGCGCCCATCTCGCCACCGAGATCGAAGGTCTCCGCGACATCGTTCGTGGCGGTGTCGATGCGGATCACGGCGGCATCGCTCGTGCCCGTCGATCCCGGGGCGTCGAGCCCGCCCGTCACCCACAGGCTGTCCCCCTCGACGACCATCGCCCCTCCACCGACCTCCCACGTCGGGATGACGTCGACGGGGATCTCGGCCTGCACCTCGTGGGTTTCGGGATCGATCCGGACGATCTGCCCACCGAACCCTCCGTCGCCGTTCGAGGCCGCGACCCAGACGCTTCCGGCGCCGTACACGACCGAGCGGACGTCCTCGCCGACGGAGAACGTCTCTCCGACCGTTGCCGTGACCGCCGGAGCGATCTCGCCTTCCACGATCGGCTGCCAGGAGGGGCCCCAGATCGGCCCGCGATCGGTGACCTGCGTGACGGTGTTCGAGGAGATGTCGAGAACGTAGACGGCCCGAGCGAACCCGGATCCCCTGCTGCTCGAGAACGCGAGGAGCCGTCCGTCCGGAGACCACCCCAGGTTGAGGTTGGCGATGTCGCCGTCCGGCTCGACCAGGCGGACACCCGAACCGTCGGGACGCATCACGTAGATCCCCGAAGGCGAGCGATCGCTGGCGAAGGCGATGTCACCGTCGAGCGACCAGACGGGGTCGTAGTCGCCGGCCGGATCGGTCGTGATCCTCGTGAGCCCGCTGCCGTCGGCGCTCATCACGTACACGTCCGCGTTCCCCTCCGCCACAGACTCGAACGCGATCCGGCTTCCGTCCGGCGACCACGAGGGACGGACGTTGAAGGCCGATCCGTTCGTGAGAGCGACGGCCGCCGAGCCGTCCGCGTTCATCACGTAGATCTGCGAGCCATCACCGTCTTGCCGGGTGTATGCGATGCGCGTTCCGTCGGGGGACCACGCGGGAAGTCGGGCGTCCCGAACGTGCGTCAGGCGAACGACGTTCGACCCGTCGGCGTTCGCAGCATAGATGTCGTAGTAGCCACCCTTCGGCGCACCCTTCACCGGAAAGGAATTCACGTCGAAGACGAACCGCGTCCCGTCCGGCGACCACGAGAGCCCTCCGACGGATCCCGGCACATCGATCGTGAGCTTCCCCTGCGCCGAACCGTCGGGTTGGACCATCCAGGCCGTTCCGTCGGACACGAACGCGATATCGCCATTGGCTACGACGGGGCCCGGCTCTGCCACGGTCCGGTCAGCCTTCGAACCGCCGAACGTGATCGCCGCCACGCCGACACCCACGGCCGCGACGAGGAACGCGATGGCGATCGCGAGCGCTCGGTGACGAGCCGAGGGCGTTCGCACCGGTCCCGGCTCACGCTGATCGATGTCCCGCCAGAGGTCGGGCGATCTCGTCCGCGAGAACGAGCGGAACCGTTCGTCGAGGTCAGCCATCGTCATCCTTCAGGAGCTCGCGCAGACGCCGACGACCTCGCATCAGGTGCACTCGAACCGCCGCCTCGGTTGAACCCACGATCCGCGCGACCTCCTTCGCGGGATAGCCGGCCGCGTCGTGCAGGACCACCGAGGCGCGCTGCTTCTCGGACAGCTCCGAGAGCGCGACGACGAGGTCCCGAGCCGGTTCCTCCATCTCGTATGTCTCGATCGTCTCGGCAACCGGACGCCGCCTCCGCTCCCTCAGGTCGCCGCTCGCGATCCGGAACGCGGCCCGCCAGACCCAGCGCTCGGGATCCTCGACGCCATCGCCTCGCCGTAGGACCTGCGCGAACGCCTCCGCCACCGCGTCGCTGGCCACCTCCGGGTCGCCCGAGAACGCCAGGATCGCGCGCCACATCCGGTCGCCTCCCTCCCGGTACAGGCGCTCGATCTCGCTCGAGCGTGAGACGCCCGCCGGCGCACGTTCCACTCTCGACCTCACAGGGTGGATGACCGACCGAAACGTGAACGCGTTCCCGAGATTCGGACCCCGGCTAGCCCTTGCCGATGTGGTGCAGCGCCTCCTGGCGGGTCCGCGCGTCGTTGCGGAAAAGCCCCCGGACGGCCGAGGTCACCGTGATCGATCCGGGCTTCTTCACCCCGCGCATCGTCATGCACAGGTGCTCGGCCTCGATCATGACGAACACGCCCCGAGGCTCCAGCGCCTCCTCGATCGTGTCCGCGATCTCGGTGGTGAGGCGCTCCTGCACCTGCGGGCGCTTGGCCAGGATGTCGACGACGCGGGCGACCTTCGACAGGCCGGTGATGCGCCCGTCCTTGTTCGGGATATACGCGACGTGCGCATGGCCGTTGAACGGCAGCAGGTGGTGCTCGCACAACGACTGCAGCGGGATGTCCTTGACCATGATCATCTCGTCGAAGTTCGCGCCCGGGACCACCTGCGGGATCGGCGTCGGGTCCACGCCTACCCCCGCGAAGATCTCCTCGTACATGTCGGCGACGCGTCGCGGCGTGTCGGCCACGCCCTCCCGTTCGGGGTCGTCGCCGATCCCCTCGAGGATCATGCGGACGGCCTCCTCGATCTTGGAACGGTCGATCTCGCCCATCAGTCGCTGACCAGGTCGTCGAGGGTCTCGGGAAGCTTGGATAGGTCCGGGAGCTCGGCGGCGCGGGGCAGGTCCGAGGTCTCGTGCATCCGGTTGATCCACACGGACCGCAGGCCGAGCTCGTCGGCCGGCGCGATGTCGTGGAACAGCGACGCCGCGACGTGGACGTGGCGCTCACGGTCGGCGCCGGTGCGCTCGAAGAACGTCGTCCAGTGCCCGAGCGCGGGCTTGTAGGAGCCGATCTCGGACGCGGTGATCCGGACGTCGGGGGGCACGCCGATCAGCTCGAGCGAGGCGTCGAGGTAGTCGGGGTCGGTGTTCGACAGGATCCCGAGCTTCCAGCCGCGACGACGCACCTCGGCCAGGGACGACGGGACCTCCTCGAACGGCGGCCAGGACGGCAGCGAGTCGGCGAGATCGGTCCGGTCCTCGTCGGCCAGGACGAGTCCCTCGCGTTCGGCGAGCAGGCTCAGGCCCTCGGTCAGGACCTGCCGGTACGGGACGCCCCGGCCCTCCTGCAGCGTGGGCTCGATGTCGTGGTACCGGTACAGGAGCTCGGTCGCGTCGTGATCGGGGAACAGGTCTTCGAGCACCGAGCGGATGCCGCCCATCCAGTCGATCAGCGTGCCGTAGCAGTCGAACGTCGCCCAGCGGTCCCCGGCCATCGTGCGCGAACCCTAGACGGGCTTGGGCGGGATCGTCCCCGGGGTGTTCGGCACGCCGTTGGTCCGGATCGCGCGCCGGGACACGGCCAGGCCGGCCCCGCGCACGGACTGGTCCCGCTGTGCGCGCTTGGGGATGTCCGACAGGAACGCCTCGACCTCGTCGCGCTCGAGGGTCTCGCGCTCCACCAGCATGGAGGCCAGCTCGTCGAGCTTGGGCCGGTGGTCCTGCAGGATCTCGAGCGCCTCGTCGTGGGCCTCGTCGATCATCCGCCGGACCTCGTTGTCGATCTCGAACGCCACCTGCTCCGAGTAGTCGGGCTGCGATTGGAAGTCCCGGCCCAGGAAGACCTCGTGCTGCTTCTGTCCGAGTGTCTGCGGCCCGATCGCGTCCGACATCCCGTACTCGGTGACCATCTGCCGAGCCACCTTGGTCGCGCGCTCGATGTCGTTGGCTGCGCCGGTCGTGATGTCGCCGACGATCAGCTCCTCCGCCACGCGGCCGCCCATGAGCATCGCGAGCTCGTCGATCAGCTCCTCCCTGGTCATGAGGAACTTGTCCTCCTCGGGAAGCGTGAGCGTGTAGCCGAGCGCCCGCCCCCGCGGGATCACGCTGATCTTGTGGACCGGGTCGGTGTTCGGAAGGATGTGCGCGACCAGCGCGTGCCCGCCCTCGTGATAGGCGATCACGCGCTTCTCCCGCTCGCTCATCACGCGGGTCTTGCGTTCGGGGCCGGCCATCACGCGGTCGATCGCCTCCTCGACCTCCTTCATCGTGATGGCCTTCTTGCCCCATCGGGCCGCGAGGAGGGCCGACTCGTTGATCACGTTCGACAGGTCGGCGCCGGTGAACCCCGGCGTCCGGCGCGCGATCGTGGACAGGTCCACGGTCTCGTCGAACGGCTTGCCGCGCGCGTGCACCTTCAAGATGGCCTTGCGGCCCTCGAGGTCGGGACGGTCGACCGTGATGTGCCGATCGAAGCGGCCCGGCCGCAGCAACGCCGGGTCCAGGATGTCGGGCCTGTTGGTCGCGGCCATCAGGATCACCGCGGTGCGCTGGTCGAACCCGTCCATCTCCACCAGCAGCTGGTTGAGCGTCTGCTCGCGTTCGTCGTGGCCGCCGCCAAGACCCGCGCCGCGATGACGGCCGACCGCGTCGATCTCGTCGATGAACACGATCGCGGGCGCGTTCTGCTTGGCCTGCTCGAACAGGTCCCGCACCCGGGCCGCGCCCACGCCGACGAACATCTCCACGAAGTCCGATCCCGAGATCGAGTAGAAGGGGACACCCGCCTCGCCCGCAACGGCCCGGGCGAGCAGGGTCTTGCCCGAGCCCGGCGGACCGAACAGCAGGACGCCGCGCGGGATCTTGGCCCCCATGGCCTGGAACTTGGAGGGATTGGCGAGGTACTCCTTGACCTCCTGGAGCTCCTCGATCGCCTCTTCGACGCCGGCGACGTCGGCGAACGTCGTCTTCGGCTGGTCCTTGGTGACGAGCTTCGCTCGGGCCTTGCCGAACTGCATCACGCGACCGCCGCCGCCCTGGGACTGGTTCATGATGAAGATGAACGCCCCGACGATCAGGATCACGGGGATCAACTGGAACAGGAACCCGACCAGCGCCGAGCCCTTCTGCGGATCGGCCGAGACCTGCACCCCGTTGTCTTCGAGGTCCTGGGTCAGCGTCTCCTCGGTGCCCTCGACGTAGGCGACCCGGTACTGGCTGCCATCGGACTTCTCACCCTGGATCACGCCATCGCCAAGCAGGAACTCGGCCGTCTGTATCTGACCCTGGTCGACCGCGGCCTGGAACTCGGAGAACGTCATCTCCTGCGACGTGGCGCCGCGGTTGGCGAACAACAGGAAGAGCCAGATGGCCGCCAGGACGACCAGGACGTAGATCGCGGGGCCGCGGACGAGGCGCCGGTACGGCGACCCGGGGTCTGATGCCAGAGGATGAACTCCTTTCGGACGACCTCGTAAGACGCTACGGGGCCCGCGCGTCTATCGACGGCCCGAGCCCGCGCGCGATGGTAGCACCTGGGTTGGCTTGTGCCGATACCCCGATCGGCGGATCCGCGCAGGTCGGGGGGCGTACGAGCTCAGATGTCGGCGTACGCCTCCGGCTTGAGCAGGCCGACATAGGGAAGGTTCCGGAAACGCTCGGCGAAGTCCAGGCCGTAGCCCACGACGAAGTCGGGAGGGATCTCGAAGCCCACGTACTTCACGTCCAGGTGGACCCGCTGGATCCCCGTCTTCTTCAGCAACGCACAGACTTCCAGACTCGCCGGACGGCGCCCCCGAAGGTTCTTGAGCAGGTAGTTGAGCGTCAGCCCCGAGTCCACGATGTCCTCGATCAGCAGGACGTCGCGGGCCTCCAGATCGTGGTCCAGGTCCTTCAGGATCCGCACGACGCCCGAGGTCTTGGTCGCGGCCCCGTATGAGGCCACCGCCATGAAGTCCACCTCGAGTGGCAGGCGGATGTGACGCGACAGGTCCGCCATCAGGACGAACGCGCCCTTGAGCACCCCGATCAACAGGAGCTCACGGCCCTCGTAGTCGCGCGTGATCTGCTCGCCGAGCTCGCGAAGCTTGTCCTGGATCTCCTGCTCGCCGATCAGGACGCGCTCGATGTCCCGTTCCCGCGCGTCCGCAGCCGCCTCGACAGACGGAACGTGGACGGCGCCCTCGACCTCGGACAGTGCGCTCCGGCCTTCCATCTCGCCCCCCTTCACACCCGGCTCTCGGGGGAAGTGCGAGAGACGGAAACATACTCCTGCTCGCGCCGAGCCTTCAATCCAGCCGGCAGGTCGCGGCGCCGGCCGGGGGGTCCGGCGGCCAGGTTCAGGACCGCCTCGACCGCTTCCCTGGTCGACGGAGGCCCTTCGCCGAGCGACATGACCCTGTACAAGGCGAGGCGAACGACGCGCGATGCAACCGGCTTCGGCAATGACTGAAGCGCGACCGCATCGAACCGCTGCGTGCCGTCGGATTCCGACACGACGCGTCCCACTGCCTCGACGGTGGTCCGGTATAGCTCCTGGCGGTCCTCCCGTAGCAGATCCGCCGTCCGAACGATCGTCCGCTTGACCTCGCGACCCGTCGCCCGCTCGATCGCCGGCAGGACGCTCAGGCGGATCGCGTTGCGGAGGTGCTTCGTGTCCCGGTTGGTCGGATCCAGCCGCGGCCGAAGGTGAAGCGCCCGACAGAACGCCTCGACCTCAGCCCGCTCGACCTCGAGAAGGGGCTCGACCAGCCTCTGCCTTCGGCTTCCGGCCCAGATCCCGCTCATGCCTTCCAGGCCTGTACCCCTGATCAGGTTCAGCAGGACCGTCTCGGCCTGGTCGTCGAGCGTGTGGCCCTCGGCGATCTGCTGCCCCCCGACCGCCTTTCGGACCGCGTCTGCCGCTTTGATGCGCTCCACGGTCGCCCACGCCTCCACGGACTGGCCTTTCTCGGGCGCGTCCTCGGCCGCGCGGAGATGGAAGGGGAGCTTCAGGCGCTCCGAAAGCCGGCGCACGTACTCGCCGTCCTTCGCGGAGTCCTTTCGAAGCTTGTGATCGAAGTGGAAGACCTCGAGACGGATCTTGAACAGCCGCCGCAGATGCCACAGGGAGTACAGGAGACAGACCGAGTCCGGCCCGCCCGAGACGCTGACGAGGACCCGGTCGCCGGGGGCGAACATCTCGTGTTCCCTCGCCGTCCTTGTCACCCGTTCCAGGACACGGGCGACGGCCGGCGGTCGGCGCATCAGGTCCCCGCGACCCTCCCGACCCACCGGCCCGGCTCCTCGATCTCCTCCGGGCGCGGCAGGTTGGCCTCCTCGAGCCAGATGCGGTTGAACGAATCCATCCCGGCGTCGGCGATCACCTGACGGACGAAGCGCTCACCCGAGGCGTACTGCTTGACCTTGGTCTCGAACCCGATCGCCTGCTGGAACACCTTCTCCACGCCGCCCGTGCGGCGGCGCTGCTGAAGCGCGCCGCGCATGCGGTCGAGCCCTTCGACCCGTCCCTCGCCGACCGCGTTCATCACGTACGACGCGTGGCCCTCGAGCAGCGTCATGACCGACTGCATGCGCGCGAACAGCGCACGCTGTTCGTCGTCCATCAGCAGGAGGATCCCGTTCATGCCGCGCCAGTCGGCGCCCGCGCGGATCGCGTCCGCCGCGCGCCGGACCTGCGCCATCACCTGGCGCGAGTCGACCTGCACGGTCTCGAGGTAGCGGCCGATCAGACCCTCGAGATAGCCGCGCAGCCAAGGCGTCGCGCCGAACTGCACCCGGTGCGTCACCTCGTGGATCGAGACCCACAGGCGGAAGTCGCGCCGCGGGAGTTCGAAGCGGCGCTCGACCTCGATCAGGTTCGGCCCGACGAAGTACAGCAGGCCGTCGTCGTCCGGCGGCAGGAATGCGTCGTATTGCCCGAGCACCTTCCGCGAGACATAGCCCAGGAGCCCACCCACCTGCGCCCCGAGCGCCTTCCGACGGAGGTCGGAACGGGGGGTGCCCTCGGGCAGGACGCGCGCCGCCAGGGGTTCGAGCAGGCGCTGGAGCCCGTTGACGTTGGCGCCGATCCACTCCGAGCGCGACATGAGCCAGGGGCGCGAACGGAAGCCGCCCTCGGCCGAGAGCCCCGTGAACTCCTGGATCAGCGTCTCGGCGTACGGGACGACCTCGGCCAGGTCCTCGCGCATGCGAGCGCGCTCGACCGCGGCGGTCTGCGGCCCGCTGCCGCCGACGCGGCGGCCGGTCTGCATGGCCGTGCCCCAGTCGACGAGCGCGGCGGCGCGGGAACCCATGGACCAGTCGATGGCGGCCTCCATGGCCGGCGAGGGCCTAGCCCTCGGCCTTCTTGCGGGCGGCGATCATGCCGGCGCGCTTGGCCTGTCCCTCGGCGACGCGCCGATCGGTCCCCTTCTCGAGCAGCTCGGCCAGGACGCGGTCGTACGTCTCCTGGTCGAGGCTGACGTCCTTGTGCTCGGTCGCCGGCGCCGGCGCCGCCGCAGGAACGGTGGGTGCCGCCTCGGCCGGTGCCGCGGGGGCTTCCGCCGGAGCGGTGGATGCCGCCTCGGCCGGTGCCGCGGGGGCCTCCGCCGGAGCGGCAGCTGCGGGCGCCGCGGCTGCGGGCGCAGGAGCGGGCGGGGCCGCCGCCGGAGCCGGGGCTGGTGCGGGTGCCGGAGCGGCCGCCGGCGCCGCGACCGGGGAGGGAGCGGGGGCCACGACGGGCGCCTGAACCACCATCGGCGCGCTCGTGACCCGGACGGGGCGACGGATCACACCGCCGTCGCTCGGCTTGGGCACACGCACGGACCGGCGGGTCTCCTCGTCGGTCTGGAAGCGCGGGGCCAGCCGCATGTACCCGAACACGATCAGCAGCGTCAGGACGATCGCCAGCAAGGTGAGCAGTTGCGCCGCGTTGAAGACCCACCCTCCGTTGTTGAGGACGGGCGTCACGGTGGGATTGACACTCACCTGACCCAGCACGGCGGCGATTCTAACAATGGCGCGGTTCGATCCGGGCAGAGGGGCGTGGCGGGCACGGGGCCAGCAGGCCCTGGAGCCGGGGAGCGGATTCGAACCGCCGACCTGCCGCTTACGAGGCGGCTGCTCTGCCACTGAGCTACCCCGGCGACGCACGGAGTGTACCGGGGGGTCGGCACCGCCCGAACGATGGTGCCGGCACCGTTCCACCTCCCGAGCCTCGTCTGGGATGATGCGTGCCTCATGGCCACGGGGAACGGGAGCGGCGGGCATCAAGGCGTCGGCCGCGTCATGGTGGGCACCGATCGCAGCGAGACCGCAGAGCGGGCGGTCCAATGGGCGGCCGCGTTCGCCGACCGGTACGCGGCCGAGCTGCACGTGGTCCAGGTCGTGATCCCGCTGCACCCGGCCGACACCGAGCACGGGACCGCCGAGGTCACCCGGGCGCACGCGGCCGCCGAGGAGCTCCAGGTCTACGCCACCCAGATCGCCGGCGACCGCGGCTACGCACACGTCGTGATCGACGACGACCCGGCCCTCGCGATCGTCCACGCGACCGAGGAACACGACATCGACGTGCTGGTGGTCGGCAACGCGGGCATGGCCGGGCGCAAGGAGTTCCTGCTCGGCAACGTCCCGAACCGCATCAGCCACAACGCGCGCTGCACGGTGATCATCGTCAACACCACCGGGGATGGGGACGGCCAGGCAACGACGATCACGCGCTCGGCCCCGACCGCGATCCGCTCGAGCGCGGTCGAGACCGAGACCGAGCCGCACCTGCTCTCGCGCGGCACCAAGATCGGGACGGTCTTCGCGAAGCACGGGATGAAGGAGCTGTTCGGGCGGCCCGACGAGGAGGGCACCGTGGGCCGCCGGCGCCAGGCCAAGCGCCTGAGGTCCGCGCTCGAGGAGCTCGGCCCGACCTTCGCGAAGCTCGGACAGATCCTGTCGACGCGGCCGGACCTGGTCCCGCCCGAATTCATCGAGGAGCTCGCGACCCTGCAGGACAACGTCCCGCCGTTGTCCGAGGAGCAGGTCGTTCGGGTGATGGAGCAGGAGCTGGGCGTCCCGTGGGAGGACGTGTTCGAGACGATCGACCCGAAGCCGCTGGCCGCCGGCACGATCGCACAGGTCCACCGCGCCACGCTCGCCGACCACACCAAGGCCGTCGTGAAGGTCCAGCGGCCGGACGCCAAGGAGCAGATCGAACAGGACCTGGCGTTGCTCGAGGTCTTCGCCGAGAAGGTCGCCGAACGCCCGGGCCTGAAGTCCGTCGTGGACATGCAGGCGGTGTTCGAGCACCTGTCCGAGTCCCTGCACCGCGAGCTCGACTTCCGCAGCGAGGCCGAGAACATCGACCGGATGGGCTCGGTCATCAAGGACTTCACGCGGCTGCGAGTGCCGGTCGTCCACCGCGACTACTCGACCTCGCGGCTGCTCGTGATGCAGGACATCGGCGGCGGACCGGCCAGCTCGGCCCCGGAAGGTCCCGCCCGCAAGGAGGCCGCACGCCAGCTGCTCGAGTCCTTCTACAAGCAGATCCTGGTGGACGGCTTCTTCCACGCCGACCCGCACCCGGGCAACCTGATGTGGCAGCCTGAGGAGGAGGCGCTGTACTTCCTGGACCTCGGCATGGTCGGCGAAGTCGGCCCCGACCTGCGCGAACACATGATGTTGCTCCTGATGGCGTTCTGGCAGCAGGACGTCGGGTTCCTGACGGACGTGACGCTCATGCTGACCGGCGGCATCAACCGCTCGGACCTGGACGTGGAGGCCTTCCAGGAGGAGCTCGGCGCGCTGATGGCCAAGAACCGGGGCGCGTCCATCAAGGAGATCCAGCTCGGACCGGTCCTGCAGGAGATGACCGAGATCGCTCTGCGTTACAACGTCGCCCTGCCGGCCTCGCTGACGCTCACGGCCAAGGCGCTCGCGCAGATGCAGCTGGCCGCCGCGACGCTGGACCCCGACGTGGACCCGTTCGACGTGGCCGGCAAGTTCCTCATGCGCTCGGTGGTTCGCGGGATGGGGACGAAGCTCGACCCGACCTCGATCTTCTATCAGGCCCAGCGGTTCCGGGTCCGGTTCCAGAAGGTGGTGGAGGCGGTCGAACGGCTGATCGGCGCGCGCCCGGGACAGAAGCTCGAGGTCAACTTCCGGGCCGCGACGCTGGAGACCACGATCCGGCGGGCCGGGCGGCGCCTGGCGATCTCGCTCACGGCGGGCGCAGCGATCCTTGCGACGGCCATGACCGCGGTGTCGTCGGATCGTGTGGCTCGATGGGTCCCGGTGGTGTTCGGGGTCATCTCGGCGGGGATGCTGTTCGCGCTGCTGGTGGACCTGATCCGCAAACGCGGCTAGCGGCCTTCCTCCAGATCCACCTCGCCGCCCTTGGAGGTGAGCGTCGTGTGCAGCTCCTCCTTGGTCTCCTTGTCCTTGCCGGCCTTCTTGATGCCGCGCATCACCATCTTCTCCAGGGCGTACGCGATCACGGCCATCACGATCCCGACGAGCCAGCGCTCGAGTCGTCGCCAGACGGATTTGGGCTTTGGCCGGTCGAGGGTCACGTGACCGCCACCGCCGGATGACGCCGGACGCCGACCTCCGCCACCCCGACGTAGGCGACGGCCCACGCGAGGGCCAGCCAGGCCCATGAGGAGTCCAGCGCGCTGGCGTGATCGGAGTAGATCAGCGACCCAGTGGCCACGATCGCCATCGAGATCCCCGCGAGCCAGGCGGCCAGCCGCCATCCGGCGTTGCCGAGCCCCGGCGCGAGCGCGAACAGGAGCAGCATGAGCGAGCCGACGGCCTGTCCGCCGTAGTGGTGGGCAGAGACGTGCGGGTCGAGATCGCTCCCGTTGGCCTGCAGACTGGCCTGCGTCATCGCGTACGCGATCAGCGGCACCGCCGCCGCGACCACGAGCACCAGCAAGCCGGGTTGGATCGTGCCGACCTTCAGGACCGCCGCACGCCCCGGGTCGAGCGCGAACAGGATCAGGACGACGACGGGGACGATGAACCACAGCCCCTCCACCAGGTCGCCGGCGAGCAGCCCGCCGATGAAGGCGCCGAGGCTCGAGAGCAGGAGGCCCTGGAACACCGCGGGATACGCCTCGGGCCGTGCGGCCAGCGCGATCAGGCCGATCCCCAGGAGCACGCCGTAGACGGCGGCGCCCGAAAGGTTGTGGATCAGGTGGATGTCCTGGGACTCGTCCACGAACGAGGAGATGGCGAACGGGATGCTGGTCCCCA
>Ga0114129_10010963_pt1 | contig 12912 bp, 10 predicted proteins | sample RhiMetdeltSRZDD1_FD_80071 | JGI IMG/M metagenome (GOLD analysis project Ga0114129, IMG submission 80071) | Populus rhizosphere microbial communities from Tennessee, USA - Rhizosphere MetaG P. deltoides SRZDD1 (version 2) (version 2) | ecosystem: Host-associated > Plants > Roots > Rhizosphere >...
CGCAGGTTGTACGGGTCAACGACTTTGTCGGTGTCGTCGCCGACACGGAATGGCATGCCATCAAGGCCGCTGCGGCGCTGGCTTCCGGGATCACCTGGTCGGCCGGCGATACCTTTTTCGCTCAGACCGACCTATATACCTACATGACGAAGCAGGCCTCGCGCGACTCCTACTCCGTTAACGCCGGAGACGTCGATCAGGTCATGGCCTCGGCGCAAAAGACCTTCACTGCCCAGTACCGTTACCCCTTCCAGATGCACGGCTCGATCGCGAGTTCCAGCGCTGTTGCGGACGTCCGCGGCACCGGCTCGACGGCTACTGTCAAAGTCTGGTCCGCGACCCAGGGCGTCTATAACATGCGAACTGTCCTGTCGAACCTGCTCGGAATTCCAGCAGCGAACATTGAGGTCCTATTTTTTGAGGGCTCCGGCTGCTACGGCCACAATGGTGCCGACCCCGTGACTCACGATGCCGTGCTCCTCTCACAGGCCGTCGGCAAACCCGTTCGCGTGCAGTACAGTCGGCGCGATGAAATGACAGGCGCTGAACACTACGGCCACCCCATGGTCAGCAATGAAAAGGTGGGCCTCGACGCCAGCGGGACGATCATTGCGTGGGACTATGAAAACGTCTTGATGCAGCGGGGTGAAGGCGCGGCTATAGGCAACCTGCCGGGCAACGGAATACCGGGCGCACTCGCCGGGTTCCCCACCGCGCAAGTGATCCCCACAGCGACGCCAACCAATCCGACGGCTTACAACAACTTCAGCAACGCCGTCCCTTCTTACGTCACCGGTAGCGTGAACGGTGTGAGCTCAGGCACCGGCACCGTCGCCAGCCAGCGCGTACTGAACCGCATCGTGGCTTCACCGTTGTGGACCGCCTGGCTACGCTCACCCGATCGCCTCCAGAACACATTCCCCCATGAGTGCGTCATGGACGAAATCGCTGCTACCCTGAAGGTGGACCCCGTCCAATACCGTCTGCGCCATTTAGCTGACCAGCGTTTTATCAATCTCGTCAACGCTGTCGCGCAAGGCGGGACCTGGGATACGCGTCCTTCACCCAAGCCCGGTAATGCCGGCACCGGCGTGGTCACTGGCCGGGGCTTTTCCTGCGTCTTGTACGAGGGACTTGACGGCTACTGCGCCGTGATTGCCGAAGTCAGCGTCGATCAACACAACGGCAACATTACGGTGACGAAAGCCACCACGGGCGTCGACACGGGCCCGGTCATAAATCCCGATGGTCTCCGCAACCAGATGGAAGCCCAGGTACTGCAGGGTATCAGCCGCACGCTATTGGAAGAAGTTAAGTTCGACGGCGCGGTTGGTAGCATCACTTCCAACGACTGGAGAAGCTACCCGGTTTTGCGGTTCGGCGACGGGATTCCCGAAATCAACACAATCCTGATCAATAATCTGAATGCTCCAGTTACCGGCGCCGGGGAGATCACGATCACCGTCGTCGCCGCCGCTATCGGCAATGCGATCTACGATGCCACAGGCGTCCGTCTGCGGCAAATTCCGTTCACTCCGGAAAACTTCCTGGCTGCGAAAGCCGCACAGAAGGTCTGAGGGCGTGAAGAAATTCTCATTGATGACAAATAGAATTGAGCATTGAACAATGAGAATTTCTTCGCACCTTCCGCGAATGCTACTGTTGACGCTGGTCCTGGGCGCCGCTCTCTTGCCCGCACAGCAGCAGCCGCGCGCTGTAATCGACCCCGTCCGCATCATGGAGGCGCGCTACGAGGTCGACCGTCCCTGGTGGGATCCCGACCGGGGAACGCCGTTCGCGCCCTCGAAGGATTTCGACGACGCCTCCGGCAAGCTACGCCTCCTGAATAAGTCCGGCGAAGTCCAGACCAACGGTCACCCCTTCTTCACTCCACTCGGCTCCAACGGGCGCTCATGCCTCACGTGTCACCAGCCCAGCAGCGCCATGAGCCTTTCGCTGGATCTCATCCGCCTCCGCTGGGCTGACACCAACGGCAAAGACCCCCTGTTCGCTGCTTTCGACGGCTCCGACTGCCCGGACCTCACCCAGGACAAAGAGGAGTCGCACTCACTCCTGCTCAAACGCGGCCTGTTCCGCATCGCCCTTCAGTGGCCTCCGGTAACTGCTTCAGGCCGGCTCTTAAAGCCGGATTTCCGCATCGAAGTTGTGAGCGACCCAACCGGCTGCAACAGCAAGCCCGATTCCATCTCCGTCTATCGTCGCCCGCGCGTCGCCGCCAACCTGGATTACATCGCATTGCCTGCGGGCGGCATTCTCATGGCCGACGGCCGTGAGTCCACCCTCCAGTCGCAGGCCGCTTCAGCCGCCCTGACGCATGAGCAGGCATCGGCCACCCCCATTCCCGCGCAGCTCAAACAGATTGAGGATTTCGAACGCCAGCTCTTCATGGCCCAACAGTGGGATATCCTCGGCGGCCTGCTCGGCGAACCCGGTGGACCTCCGCTGCTCGGTGCCGAAAACCTCGCCCGCGGGGTCGCGGGCGTCGGCGTTTTCCCTGCGGCCGATAACCTCGCCGCATCGTTCGACACCTGGCGCAATCTATCCGCGGCCAATCTCGCCATCCGCCAGCGCGCCTTTCGCGAATCCGTCCTGCGCGGAGTCGACCTCTTCGCCTCACGTGTGTTCCGCCTGGCAGACGGCAGGCAGGGCACGTGCGCCAGCTGCCACCGGCAAGGCATCAACCCACCCATCGACGTCGGCACCACCAATCTGCCCACCGCAAAGGAATCACCCGAGCTGCCCCTGTTTCGCATCACCTGCGACGCCTCGGCATCGCCTCACCCACAACTGGGCCGGACGTTTTTAACTCAGGACCCTGGGCGTGCACTCATCACCGGAAAATGCGCCGATGTCGGCTCCATCGTGATACAGCAGTTGCGCGGACTTACCGCACGCGCGCCCTACTTCGCCAACGGTTCCGCGCGGGACCTGAGGGAACTGGTCGACTTCTTCGATCGTCGCTTCAAGATGGGGCTGACAGACAACGAGAGACAGGACCTCGTAAACTTTCTGAGCATTTTGTAGTCAGGTTGGTTAGCACAAGAAGCACAAAAGGCACAGAAGCCTTTGTGCTTTTGTGCTTCCTGTGGCTAATGCATTTCAGGTCAGGCCTATTTACATACTGAAATCATCTTGAGGTCGCTGGCCTTCAGAACCTCCTTGTCTTTGTCTTTCGTCATGGTTCCGCTGATCGTGACCTGATGATTATTCGCATGGGCTGCCAGCAGCTTGGCGTCACCAGTAACAACGGTTTCCTTACCCGTCTTCTCATCCTTAATCACATACTGGTCTGGAGCGGCACCTTTGTTGAGACACCCGGTGACGCTGACCGAGCCGGAATCCTTCTTTTCCTGACCAATAACCATTAGAGGCAGCGCGAGAGCAACAACCAGAGCAATCAGAAAAACAGATCTGACGTTCATTTGATCCTCCTAGATTGTGGCTGTAAGGGATGCTAGTGAGTCTATCACGCGTTGAGTGGGTGTGCGTGAGCAAGAGGTAAAAAGGAATCGCCGGCGAACCGGAGTGCGGATCGCCGGCGACTAAAGATGTCAGCTGATTTTACGATCACGCGGAGGCAGTTCGTCGTCATCTATTTCCTCGACGACGACGGGACGCTCGCCAGAGCGCGGCATCGGCTTGTCGGATTTCGAGAAATCCGCGCCCGATTCGCCAGTTGAAGAGACGTCTTCGGCCCCGGTCTCCTCCATGATCCGCTTCGCCTTCTTGGTCCAATCCGAGTTGTCGCAGTGCACTGAAAGAAGGATTCCGCCTTTTTTCACGCGACCCTCATATCGCTTCGCCTCATATTCAGGAATGCCCATGCCGACGAGTGCACCGACCAGTCCTCCAACGGTTCCGCCCACACCCGCACCGGCAAGTGCCGCCATAATTGGGCCGGCCGCTATGAATGGACCTAAACCCGGAATCGCCAGAGCACCAATGCCGACTAGCCACCCCAGTGCTCCGCCGACTACGACACCCGTACCCGCGCCGGTGGTCGCGCCCTCCGGCGCCTTCGTGTGCTTTTCGTGGGCAAAATCTTTTGTTCCCTGGTTCTCGGGAAACAAAACGGAAATATCCGTATTGCGATAGCCCTCGGCTTTTAATCGATCAACCGCGCGCTCGACGGCTGATTGCGTTGTATAGATCCCAAAAGCTGCTGTATTTTTTCCTGCCATTTCACGTACTCCTTAATAATGTTGCTTCGATCAATGCGTCTGTTTGTCTTTCTGTTTTGCCGCGACTTCGAGTTCATTTTTCACATGTCCGGCGCCGGCGACTTCGGTAGCCTTCGCCTCGATCGCACTCTTTTCCTCTTCGGAATGTACGGGGCCTCGCAGCGTCACATTGCCGTTCTGAGTGACCACCTTTACGTTTTTTGCATACGTGGATAGAGCCTTATCGCTTGTGATCGCATGGCGAACGTCGCGTGTGATTTCGGTGTCCGAGCGATTGTTTTTTTGCTGATCCGCCGTCGGACGGCCCTGGTCACGATCACCTTTGTTGACTTTAGTGTTGTCCGGGGCAGTAGGCTGCCTGTTTGTTGTTTGTGCTGAGGCTTGTAATGCCAACGCCAGAAGACAAACCAATACTGATCCTGTGAAACGTTTCATCGATGCACCTTTCCTTCTGTTCGGATTGTGTTCAGAGGTACGGATGCGAAGTGGTACGGAACGCCTGCTGGCCACGAATTCCTTTCAGAGTGGTAGTTCCGATTTCGGCGCCCTGCTCCCGATGTGCGTCCTGCCCAACGCCCGACCCCTGCTTCGTCAACCGAACCAAAGAGACCACTGCAATCAGGAAGCCGCGGGGAATCGGTGACCGAAGTTTTATGAGTTGACCTCAAGGGTTTTCGGACGAAAACGTGCACATGATTTTGTAGGCCGAAAATCTACAACCGACATCTCCGGAGTCTGACGTCATGAATAAAGAAAAGGCAGTCGTTGACGGATGCAATGTCGTCTACTTGGACAGCCCAAGACGGAAACCCAGCATTAAGAACATTTTTGCCGTCGTTGCCGCAGTCGAAGCCAGCGGCCGCGAACCTGTGGTCATCGTCCAACCCGCGGTGCTTTCCGTCCTTGGGGAATTAGAACTACTCGAGAGATTGCTGTCGCAATCGTGCGTCCTCAGGATATCGGACGGTTCCGATCCCGCGCGCGCCGTTCTCGAGACAGCCCAAGAATGCGACGCGATCATCGTTTCCAACAGTGCCTACGTTGATTATTGGAACGAATTCCCGTGGGTTGAACTATGCCGGCTTCCAGTAGCCGCCGTAGACGGCGGCGTTTGTCTGTTGGAGGCCCGGTTTAAGAATGCGGACCTCGCGAGTTTGGCCAGAATGGCCAAGGCAGGGCATCCGAACATGTAGTAAAGGCACGTTGTTCAACATGCCACTTGTTCGCTTTCAGACGTTATTCCCTGCATTCCCCACAAGTCCCCGCAGTTGACGACACGTGATAGCATCGTGGCTTTCTGGAAGCATTGTTGCATTTGCCCTTACGGAGAATCGGATATGCGAATTGTGGCCGCGATTCGAAGAGCCGTTTACAGGTTTTCCTTAGACGAATGTTCAACGCGGGCTGCCGCGATTGCTTACTATGCTGTTTTTTCACTGCCCCCGATGCTGCTGATCATGATCTACGTCGCGGGTCTCCGGTACGGTCACGCCGCAGCAGCAGGTCAAATTTCCTCACAGTTGGAATCTTTTGTCGGGCCAGAGGCGGGTGGTCAAATTCAGTCCATCATATCCAATGCGGGTCAGGACAAAAACGGCGGGCTCGTCGCTACCTTAATTGCACTTGCAGGCCTGATTTACGCGAGCACCACAGTATTCACGCAACTACAGGAAACGCTGAACCGCGCATGGTCGGTCGAGCCGGACGACTCATACTTAGTGTCCCTTGCAAAGAAAAGATTCCTTTCATTTCTAATGGTCGTCGCAGCCGGCCTCGTCCTGATGGCTTCCATGATCTTCGGAACCCTCGTCTCGACGTTCGGAGACAGCCTCCCATTCCAGGTTACCGGGAATCTGGTTTACGTTATGGAGTTATTGATTCCCTGGGTCGTCATTTCTCTTCTTGTGGCCGTGATCTTCAAAGTGCTGCCGGACGCACGAGTCCGTTGGGGAGACGTTGCAGTCGGGGCAATCCTCGCTGGTGCCTTGCTCGTCCTGGCAAAACATGGTCTCAGCGTTTATTTGGCGCGAGCATCTTTCGCCAACACTTACGGGGCAGCAGGGTCGCTCGCCATTCTGTTGTTGTGGCTCTACGTTTCGGCCGCGATTGTGCTGGTCGGTGCCGAATTCACACGTGCCTGGGCACAGGAACATGGGCGCGATGTGGAACCGACGCCCGGAGCTCACAGGATCGAACCCGGCTGGCCCCGAGCCGCTTGATCAGACAGCACGCACGTTTATTCACGTGACGCAAAATCCGCCCTCCGGCATCAACACGCTGGCAAAACTCCTCAGCCACCGCGTGCGAGGTTTCGGCAAATTCGAGAACGCACGGCACGCGTTCGTCGCTGCATGCGCGTCCGAGGTGCCGTTTCTCGAAGTGGATACTCGCGTTAGTTCGGACGGCGTGGTCTTCGTCTATCATGACCCATCGGTCCATCTTCCCGGGGTTCGTGGTCTTCCATTCGCCACGACACCTGCTTCGTCGTTGCGAGCGGTTCATTATCCAGACGGTGACGGCTTGCTTCTACTCGAAAGCGCACTGGAATCGTTCACAAAGTTGGCAAGACCGCCTAAGAAATTGTGCATCGATATTAAAGACTTCGGGTTCGAGGCGAACCACTTGAAACTCGTTCGCGATGCCGGCCTGGAAACGCGGGTGTGCTTTGTCTCCTGGATCCCGCAGACGATCTTGCGGATGCGGGAGCTCGGTACCTCCGCGCCGCTGATCCTTTCGTATTGCAGTGTGCTCGATTTTGGGGTTTTTGGGAATGTCGTCGATCGCTGCATCGCCGGGCACCGCCTTCGCACGAGAGGGTTCATAACACTTGGCAGCAAAACAACAGCTGAGCCTCTCGGGAACTTGTCGCACGGTTTTGAACACGCGTTGTGGTGTCGAAATTTGCCCCAGCCGTTACTTGCCGCATTGCAGGAATCACGTGGCGGCGTCTGCGTGAGCCGAAGCTTTATTGGTCCGCGGTTGGCGCGTTACTGCACGGAAGCGAAGATTCAACTGTGGGTATACAGCGTCCGCACGACCGCTGATTTCAATCGATATGCGATGCAGCCGGATATCGATGTTGTGTTCTGCGATGATGCTCCACGGGTTTGGCGGGAAGTTACTAACAAGCAACTGTAGGGGCGCTCTATGAGCGCCCGCTCGGCGCGTAATCAACGAGAAGCGAGCGGTCATAGACCGCTCCTACAGGGTCCCGGCAACGGCACGGCTATCGACATTCCGGCGGAGCCCCGATTTTTTGCTCCACCCAATGAAACACTTGGTCAATGTTGAATCCTTCCGGCATGTTCTCGAAGATTTTTTCGATAAGATGCGAGCCGAGGGCTCGATAGCTTTCGAATTGAGTCTCGCTGTACATCTGATCGGCCGTTGATTCGTGCGGAAAAGCCTTGTGCGTTTTCGCGTAATTGTAAACGTCAACCGGTTCGGTCCCGCTAAGAAAAGGTTTGATGTAGATGAATATGCCGTCATATTTTTTGGGATCAGCATTCGCCTTAAGATCTATGCACGAATAGCAGATCCTCCCAACAGCGCAGTACTTGTTGCTGAATTTGGGATTCTTCTCTCCGAATCGGGGCGGATCTTTGTCCTCATCAGGGCCCAGCATGAAAACGTCTTCAATCTCGAGCGGGACGCCGAGATCGACACGGATTTTGCTTACAGCGTTACCTAATCCCTCGAGACCGAACGACGGATCGGCGCTGCCGTCGCTGATGAAGATGAATTTGCATCTTCGCAGCACCATCTCGTAGAGACCCAGGTTTTCGAAATGGCCACCGTCAGAAAGGTACACGTAGGGATGTGAATCGTCGGTTTGACCAAGCGTTTCGGCAATCAGCGGTCTTGCGGCGAAAGTCGGACCCGCTGTGTCATACGTGGTCAAACCCAATTTTCCATTTCCTGCCTTGCCCGGATTTCCAAGCCACCAGCCAAGTCTAAGGTTGAACAAGGCCAGAAGAAACGTCACGAACGTCGAGGAGTAGTAGCCCATGTTAGGGCTGACGGCTGCACCGGAAATGGCGGCGGCAGTGCCAAGCGAGATCGAATTATTCCTTCGACGATTTCTTCCGTACAACTTGGAATCTCTATACCCGACGCAATAGCTGCCCGAATGCAGCGCCGAAACTGTAAACGACTCCGCCCGCCTGTTTTGCCACGCCAGGTTCTTACCGCCCACAAGGTTCAGTGTGATGTTGACGATATGGAGCGGACGGCATTTCGGAGCGGGGGCGAAGACGCCGGGGAAAGCGGCTTCAAGAAGGAGCCGGTTCAGACGCATGGTTTCCACCAGCGGCGTTTGTTTGACAAGTTTCGTCGCCTCTGCGCTTAGATTCGGCCCGTTGAAGAAAGCAGGCTCGGCAATCAATGGCCCTTGAAGTATTCGGTTGAGGTCGTCAAGCAAGGAATAGATCAGAGGTCCCGCGGCAGCGGCAGTATCACCACTCTGAAGCAAGGCGGTCGATGTCTCGCTCAACTGTGCCAACACATACGTTGTCACGCCATCCGGCTGCGCTCGTTCAAGTGCGGCAATGAGCTCCGGGAACTTGACATTGTCTTCGTGAAATTGCTGAGTGCGAAGTTGCTGCATCTGCAGATTGTCGTTTTCGTCGAGGCCGGTGAAAGGATTCGGCTTCCGCTCCTTTTCGACGCGTGACGCGCCGAGATATGCCCGAATTAAACGATCGCGATACGCCCCGTGAAGCGAGTACTTATTAATGTTGAGCGCCCAGCTCGCCAGAACACCAATTGCAAGAAGGGCGACGAAAATCAGGGCCAGGAGCCAGGATGGTACTGCGTAGAGGATGTGCAGCAGACCGTTGTAATTGGTCAGCTCCGAAAACTCTAATCCACTCCATGGAAGTGCAACAATCAGCCAAGCGGTGCCGAACGAGAGACAAATCAAAATGAAAATTGCGAAGAGTGGCGCCGCGATAACGAGAAGGATATCGGTCGCGCTTATCGACTGCCCGCTTTTTGCCGAACTCTTGCCGCTGTATCCGAGAGCAAGCGTGATAAGACCAGAAATCGTGCCTGTAGAGAGCACCGTCTTTACACCATAGAGGAGGAGCATCGGCCCGAAGATCACAATCACGCTTATTGCCGTCCATGCAAGGCTTGCGATCAGTACCCATGCACCGCAGCGTGCGAGCCATTCTCTATCGGCATCCTCCGTGAACCTCGTTGCCGCTCCTACGAAAACTGTCGCCGCGAGAAGGAACAGGACGAGAAACGTCGGAACCGCGAAGCACGCGTAATAGACCGACTGAACAGGGGCCGCGGGGTTTGGAAAAATATGCGTTGCAACCAGCCACGTTAAATACCCGCCGAGCCCGCCGACTAAAATCGCAATCAGAAGATCCCAACCCAAGTGCCGGAATTTCCGAAACCAGAACAGCGCGAGGAAAAGTCCGCCTACATTCAGAGTTATTCCAAAAACAACGAAGGCGGCCGGCGAGCTTGGCCGCACGGGCATCCACGCGTAATAGGATGTGATGGCGGCAGCGGCAAGGAGCAAGGGTGTCAGAGAGAGAACTAGAAACCATTCCTGGGTCTTTAATCGATTCCAGAACACGCTTCCGGCTTTCTTAACTCCGCGCAGCTTCGGATCAGCCAGACTGGGACGATTCACATACACGTATGCAATAGCGATGATCCCAAGAATGACGGCAATCCAGTAGGCGCCCTGCCCACCCTCAGGTTTGAGGAAAGAAAGTACATTCGCCTCAGCCCCGTGCCTGATAAGCGCGACAAAAAATCTTGGAACCATTAGGACAAGCAGCAGGAGCGGGAGCAAGATCAACCAGTTCAGAATCAAGTTGCGCAGGAAGATTGCGACGAGCGTCCACGTGTCCGCGGAGAGCAGCCCCACTTTTGGACTCATGTAGTTGCTATACCTGCGCAAATGCACGATCGGATCCGGTTCCGGCGCGAGCGGCGACGACGGGTTTTTGTTCTTTAGTCTCTCTTCGACCTTCGGCAAGCCCTTGCGGTGTATCCACGCCGTAAGCCAACTTCCAAGATAACCACCGCCAGACACCGTTGAGATGAAATCAAACTTGCTGAGCAATCCCTGCCGTGCCAACCCCTGAACAACGCCGAGGCCGAACGTCGCACTACGAATCCCGCCTCCGGAAAAACAAAGCGCAGCGCGCTTGGTTTTCGATTCGAGGTGGAGCCACTCATAGAATTTCTTGAGTTGTTCGGAGTTGACGCGCTTGCGCCCGTCCTCGTCCTCCTCGGGAAGATCGTCATAAGCTTTGAATGCGGCGTCGGTAGACGGATAGTGATCGGTTTGCTGATTGTTGTATTCCTCAATCAGCACTCGGAAGAGTGGAATGGGCTGATCCGGCATAGGCTATCTCGTCGAAGCTTACGTATAGATCATTTTCAATTCGCATGGTCTGCATTTTTAAAGTGTGGTTATCGCTACCTGCCTGCCTTTACAGTACCTCCAGACTCGCAGCGCGGAACAGCATGGTTTGAATGGCCTGAAGGAGGCATAAATGAAAACAGAGTTCAGAATTCTAGCTTCGGCGATCGTGGCGTTTTGGGTGGTGTTACCGATTGCATCATCGCAGGCATCTGTCGCAGCACAGACCAAATCTTCCGACACCGAGATGCAAATTCTGCTCGATAAGGTGAAGGCAGACAAAAAGCTGGTTGTCGCCGCGAACATGAATCTGACGGAAACCGAAGGGAAGAAGTTCTGGCCCATCTACGACGCCTATCAGAAAGAGCTTCAGACAATCAACGAACGTCTGGCCAACACAATCCGTTCTTATGCGAATGGGTACGTCAACAATAGCCTCACCGATGATCAGGCTAAAAAGCTGATGGAAGACGCCATCAAAATAGATGAAGACGAAGTCAAGCTCCGCAATTCGTACTTTTCCAAGGTTAACGCTGTATTGCCGGCCAAGATGACGGCTCGCTACTTCCAGATTGAAAATAAGATCCGCGCGGCCCTCAAATACGAGCTTGCAGGCGGCATCCCCTTGGTGCCGTAGTTATCAGAAAACGGGGCATGAGGTATCCAAACTATCGGCTACGCAGGAATGTTGCGGTCGCCCTGGCTTGCGGCGTCTTTTTGTCCTCAGTCGCAAGCGGGATGGCTATCACTCCGCCCACCCAAACAGCAACAGCTCAAAGCGCATTAACCGAGTCGGTCGACGGAGTTTGGCCGCGTACATATACCGTCGCGTCTGGCGCCAATTTGGTCCTTTATCAGCCACAGGTCGCGAGTTGGGACAATCAGACAGTGATGACGCTCTATGCGGCTGTAGCGTATACACCGGTGGGCGGCAAGCGCGAACTAGGCACGATCAAAACGGTCGCGGATACGAAAGTCTCGGTGGACGAACGGCTGGTTGATTATTCGTCTCTGCGAATTACCGAAGCGACTTTTCCAACCTTGGACAAACCGCAGGTGCAGGAGATCGTTCAAGAGATCACGAATGCCGTTAAGAAGGACGGGGTCATCGCTCTGGATCGCGTGTTAGCCGGGATGGATAGCAGCCAGATCATCCCGAAAAACGCGGACGGCATAAAGGCGGATCCACCGAAAATCTACTTCAGTAAGACGCCCGCGGTTCTCGTCAATTTGGACGGGGAGCCCGTCTGGGGTCCCATCATGGGGACTGACTTGAGTTATGCGATCAACACGAATTGGGATTTGTTCGAGCACACCCCAACCAAAACATTTTATCTGCGCGATGACGAGGTCTGGCTCAAGAGCACAACGCTCGAGGGAGGCTGGGGTCCCGCAGGAAAACTGCCCGAAAGCTTCAATAAACTGCCGCAAGACGACAATTGGAAGGATGTGAAGGCGGCCTTACCCGGCAAAAAGGTTTCTCCGGAGCAGGCGCCGCGAGTCTTCGTTACATTGACGCCGGCCGAGATGATCCTCCTGAAAGGAGAGCCGACGTATGCCGTGATCACCAATACCAACCTATTCTGGATCAGCAATACAGAAAGTGACGTATTCCGTGTTGGAAAGACCGGGCTCATTTACTACCTCGTCGCAGGCCGCTGGTTCTCTGCCAAAGATTTCACGGGTAGTGAATGGACATTTGCATCCTTAAATCTTCCTGAGGACTTTAAGAAGATTCCGGTGGAGCATCCGCGTTCCCGCGTGCTTGCCTCAGTACCGGGCACAGACCAGGCCGCTCAGGCGGTCCTGGTAGCTCAAATACCCGAAACAGCTCGCGTGAACAAAAAAGGCGTCAATGCGCCGGAAGTGCAATACCAGGGCGAGCCGCAATTTGAGCCGATCGCAATGACTACCGTCCAACGCGCCGTAAACACGGACAAGCAGATTATTAAGGTCGGCGACAATTATTACATGTGCTTCCAGGGCGTGTGGTTCTTATCGAAAACCCCTACCGGCCCTTGGGAAGTCACCGGGACCGTTCCAAAAGAGATCTATGAAATCCCGCCGAGCTCGCCGGCAAGCCCGGTGACTCACGTCACTGTCGTCGAAGACAACGACGATGCCGTTGTGTTTGCAGCAGCAGCAGCTTATACGGGCGTGATGATCGCTTGGGGTTGCGCCGTTTGGGGCTCCGGTTATTACTACCCACCTTATGTGTGGTACGGCGGAGGATATCCGGTTTACTACCCGCGCTACCCGACCTATGGGTACAGCGCGTGGTACAACCCATGGACCGGCGCGTATGGTCGCGGCGTAACCGCC
>Ga0114129_10010964_pt1 | contig 12911 bp, 14 predicted proteins | sample RhiMetdeltSRZDD1_FD_80071 | JGI IMG/M metagenome (GOLD analysis project Ga0114129, IMG submission 80071) | Populus rhizosphere microbial communities from Tennessee, USA - Rhizosphere MetaG P. deltoides SRZDD1 (version 2) (version 2) | ecosystem: Host-associated > Plants > Roots > Rhizosphere >...
CACCTGATGCTGGAGCGAGCGCGTTCTGACGAGGGGCTGGATCACATCCTTGCTGAGCTTGCGGACGCGGTGCGGATCCGCGAGGAATTTCTCACCCTGGCGAGCCACCAGCTCAAGACGCCCTTGACACCTCTCGCGCTGAGCCTTCAGTCGCTGGCCCGGGAGGCGACGAAGCAACCCGACTCATCGTTTGCCCAGAACGTGAATGGCTACATCGACACGGCAACCAGGCAGGTCCGCAAGTTATCCGAGCTGGTCGCCGAGCTCCTTGACGTTTCGGGCATGACGTCGGGCAAGCTGAGGCTGGTTCTGGAGCCTGTCGATCTCGGCACGGTCGTGCGCGACGTGGCAGCCCGACACCGGCCGCGCGCGGAAAAGGCAAGCTGCCTCCTCGACGTAGAAGCCCCAAGCGTAACGGGACGGTGGGACGCGCTTCGACTGGAGCAGGTAATCACCAATTTGATCGAAAACGCCATCGCGTTCGGCCCGGGAAAACCGATCCGGATTCGGCTTCAGGCGACATCGGAAAAGGCGCGACTGACGGTGCGGGACGAAGGGATCGGAATCGCCGCGAACGACCAGTCGCGCATCTTCGAACGGTTCGAGCGCGCCGTGTCCAGCCGCAGCCATGGCGGATTCGGCTTGGGTCTTTATATCTGCCGGACCATCGTCGAAGCGCTGGGCGGCACCATCTCCGTGCAGAGCGAGCCGGGCCGGGGCTCGACCTTTACCGTCGAGCTACCACTGTCAGGGCCGAGGGATGCGGTGGATTCGCCCGACACAGCGAAGCCCGCTCTTCCAGAATAGCACGCAGAAAGCCCGGACCTTCTCCTGCGGAACGGAATCGAGTCCTTGCCGCCGCCCGGGAGGACGACCTCACCGGGCGTCAGGCCGCTTCCCTGCGCGCCGCCCTTGTCGAGGTTACTGTCCAGTCTCCCCCGGGGTACCTCATGAGGCTGAGTGATTTCATCCGAAAGAACCATAGCGCGATCGTTCACGAGTGGGAGATGTTCGCGGCCACCTTGCTCCCGGCCGCGGGTGGACTGAGCGACCTGGCGCTGCGCGATCACGCTGAGGAGATTCTCACCGCCATCGTCGCGGACCTGGAGTTGCCGCAAAACGCTACCGAGCAATCGGAAAAGTCAAAGGGCCACGGCGAAGAGCACCGGATGGAAGAGGTCGGAAGAATTCACGCCGCGCTTCGCATCGAGAGCGGCTTTCGGCTCAGCCAGCTCGTCGCCGAGTACCGGGCACTCCGGGCGAGCGTATTCCGGCTCTTCGAGCGAGCCGCCAATGAGGCCGGCGCCATCGAACTGCGACAGGTGACCCGGTTCAACGAGGCCATCGACGAAGCGCTGGTCGAGGCGACGGACCGATACATGGTGGTGATGAACAGGACGAGCGACCAGTTCCTCGCCGTGCTCGGGCACGACCTCCGCAATCCGCTGGGGGCAATCTCGATGTCTGCCGGATTGATCTTACGACGGCCTGACCACACGAATACCAAGGCGGCCTCGCTCATTCTCACCAGCGCCGAACGGATGAGGCGAATGGTCGATGACCTGCTCGATCTGACGCGAACGCGGTTGGGAGCCGGAATTCCCATCGCTCCAGAGCCGATGGATCTGAAATCGCTTTGTGAGGAAGCGATCGTCGAACTCGAAGCTTTTTACCCGGACCGTCCGATGGACTTCCATGCCGACGGGAACCTCCGAGGATCTTGGGACCGGGACCGCCTCGCCCAGGTTCTTTCGAATTTGGTGGGCAATGCGCTGCAATACGGGGCGCGGGACCGCCGCATCGGAGTGGTCGCGAGAGGGGACGGCGAAGAGGTTGTGATGGAAGTCCACAACGAGGGGCGCCCGATTCCCCCCGCACTGCTGGCGAACATCTTCGAGCCCATGGTTCGAGAGGGTGGGCGCCGCGAGGGCGACAAACTGTCGAGGAGCCTCGGCCTCGGGTTGCACATCGCGCGCGAAATCGTGTTGGCCCACGGCGGAACGGTGAGTGTGAAGTCGACCGACCGCGAGGGGACGACGTTCTGCGTCCGCCTCCCCCGCCGCGCAGCCGCTTCCCCCTCGCCCAAACTCAAGCACGCGGATACCCATGACGCGACCGGAGTCACGGTCGTCGCCGAAGGAGGCCCCGCCGCTGCAAACTAGTCGCGGCGAGCTACTTGTGACGGCTGCGCGACGACGATCTGCGCCGCGCGCACGGCCGTGTAGGCGGGCAGCTCCTCGGGCAACTCCAACACAGCGGAGTCATGCCCTTACCCTCTGCTCCTCACCCGTACGCTCGACCTGGCGCTGCGCGCCCTGCCGCTGCCGCCCGCGCCACAGCCCGGCGTCAAAGAAGCATCTTCAGATACTCGTAGCCACCGCCGTGCAGGTCCTCCATCGAGAACCCGTCCTCCTCGCTGCCCGGGGACATGTAGACCGCGTCTGCAATTACGTTGGCGAAATTGAGCAGCGGGATCGTGGCGATCAGCTTTCCGAAGGTGATGCGCGTGAACCACTCGGACTCGGGAATGTCGCAGCGTTCCGCGAGCGTCTGGTCGCTGTTCGACCCGCCTTCGACCAGAAACAGCAGCGTGACGATCACATAGCGCTTCTCGGCCGAGATCCGATTCACCTCGTCTGGCGCGGTGCCGAGCTCCTCTGCCTCCGTGGCGAGGCTGCCCTCGATGTCGCTCGACCAGGACTCGAACTCCTCGTCTCCGTTCTGGTCGATCAGATCCCAGTAGCCGAGCTCGAACGCGGGGACGGCCTCGTTGAGAACGGCCGTCACGCGCTTCCAGAACGACCGCTTGTCCGTCAGCGACTGCTCGCTCTGCGATTGCGCGATCAGCTCGTGCAGCTGCCGGCGGAGCGGATCGGTGACGAAGTTCCGGACCACGACCTGGATTCCGAAGAACGTCTGCGCCATCGCGCGCCTCACCCGCTCGAGGAAAATCCGCGTCCGAACGAGCCGCTGCGGCCGGTCCGTACGCCGGTGATCCGGCCCGTCGATTTCGACGCGCGCACGGACACGACGCCGAAGCCGGAGGGTTTCTGTTTTCCGACGCCGGCGCCGATGCCTGTCCGGCGGGCCGAGAAGATCGTGGGCCGCAAGACGGGCTTGTATGCCGCACCGTTGGAGACATTTACCGGTGGTCGCGGTGGCGACAGCGCCGGCGCGGTTGCGCTGGCCGGTGGCGTGGGCGACGCCAGCCGCGGAGCATGCCAGCCGTAGGTACTCCAGAAGAACAAGTGCGTCTGGGGCGAGCCCCCGTAGTAGTGCGCGATCGGCGCTCCCCCGCGCCGTCCAGATGCGTCCGCTGGCGACGCGAGATCCGTGAGCGCCATCGCTTTCACGTCGATTCCGGCGTCCGCGAACGCCACGAAGTCGTCGTTCAAGTCGTCCAGCTCCCGCAGATCGGACTTGCCGGGAACGACGTAGAGAAGGTGACGGACGCCGAGCGACCGCAGGTTGGCCGCCGTGGGCAGCTTCGCCACGTAACGGTTGTCGAATTCCGAATCATCGTCGACGTAATGGGAGAGCCGGCGGCGGTCGAGGACGAACACCGGCGGCGCCGGGGCCTGCCGCGCCGCGCGCGCACGGAGAAACAGCGGACGGTAGAACAGCACCGAGGCGAGCGTCTCGTGTGAAGGAACGACGCCGAGCGGATGAGGCCAGTTGTCGAAGACGAACACTGGATCGAACGCGGGAGCCATTCCCGCAGCCACGGCCACCGACACCGGACCGTCGAGATCGAGGATGACGGCCGTATCGGTCGGCGTGTCGACTGCGCGGAAGAGAGACGCGATGCCCTCGCCGCGGCGCACCTCTTCGCCGCCCTCCGGCGCCGGTTCGGGTTTCATCTCCTGACGCAGGCTCGGCGCGCTGAGCGCCTGGAACAGCGTCGGAACGTAATAGGGAACGAGCGCCGACTGTGACGGCGCCATCTCCGGCGCAAGGCCATCGAGCGCGGCGGCCCAGTCCGGTTTCCCGTCCGCGTCGACGGTACTCGCGCGCGGGAAGCGCAACGCGGGCGGCTGGCCGACGTTCCATCCCTCGCGCTTCTGCAGATCGAGCGCGTCCATCGTGATGTCGCGGTGGTCGTCGTCGCCGCCGAGCGCCAGGGCGGCGAGCAGGCCGAATGCCGCCGCCGACCCGCCGACGACGAGGAGGGCCTTCAGCGCGGTACGGCGGCCCACGGGATCGGGCCGCAGACGCAACGACTCCTGCCACCAGCGCGCCCCGACGAGGTTCTCGCCCTCGAAGTACGCCTGTCGCGAAAACGGCCGCGGCGGCAGAGCGTCCGTCATGCCGTTTCTCCGACGAACACCGGCGCAGAGACGGCATGGCGGTCCGTGCCGCCCGTCGAGAGGCGCGTGTAAAGGCCGCTCGCTTCGCCTCCGATGAGGTACACGCCGTGATTCGCCACGGCGCCCGCGGAATCGCACAACGCGGTGAAGTATCGCTGCGCAATCCAGCGACCCGGCACCGCCTTCACCAAAGCCTCGCACCACGTCTCTGCGTCGGCCTCGCGCCCGACCACCACCTCGTCGCCCTCGCACCCGTAGTCGGACTTGAGGACCCATTCGTCGCGTTCTGCCATCAAGCGGCCGCGATCGAGCGACTCGAGACGGAACGTGGGCGGCAGGTAACGGCGGATCGCGGAGCGGCCCTGCGGCGTCAGCAGATCGCTCCGTTCCCAGAGCAGCGCCATGGTGCGCTTGTTCTGCGGGACCACCGCCCCGAAGGGGTTCACCACCGCGCACGTCCCCTCGAGCACGCTCTCCAGGACGATCGCGAGCTGCTCGGAGAGCGGCTCCGCGTCGGGAGCTTCCGGCTCGTCGGACCACACCGGGGCGCGCTCGGTCCACCAGTCCGTCTTGTAATGACGGATGAAGACGTCGCACGGCGTGTCGAACAGCCCGGCCCGGCACCCGGCGAAGCGGCGCAGGTTGAACGGCGAACCGAGCGTGATCCGAAAGCCGCGCTCCTCGAGCCAGCGCCGGTAGAGGAGCACCATCGACAGGTCCTCGGGCATCTCCGTCGGATAGACGATTCCGATCGACAGAGGTCCGGCCGAACGGCGCCGCACGCGCGAGGCGAACGCGGAGATCATGGCGCAGAACCGGTCGCTCAACGCGGCGTTCGGATCTGCCACTCCAGGCCGGATCGCCGCGCGGTTGAGCAGCACCGCCTCCGGCTCGCCGCTCGGGGTGTCGCAATTGAGCTCGCACACCATCGGACCGTCCGAGGTGGCAAACACGTCGGCGCGCGCGATCCCGTGCCACTGCGGCGCGGAGGCGCACCAGAGCGCCTGCTGCACGGGCGTGAGTCCGAGGAAGGCGGAAACGAGCGACGGATCGGCCGCGCACGCCGTGCAGGCCTCGTCGTATGCCGCCGCGATCTCCTCTGCAGCGCGGTACAGCGACTGCTGCTCGTCGACCGTGAGCACGACCGGCTCGGGGCGGAAACGCGGCGCGCCCTCGAACCACGGGTCCGAGATCAGCCCCGTCGCCGTCAGCCGGGCGGCGAACGATGCGTAGGGAATCTCCGCCGTCACAGGACGCCCGCCAGGAGCACTGCCGTCGACACGTACGATACCGCTTCGACGGCGCTGATCCCGACGTTCCGTTCGCGTGCGACGAGGTGATCGAGCGCGCCGCCGCGAACCGAAAACGGCTGCCGCAGGATCAGCGTTTGCACGACGAGTTGCCGCACCGGGTAGAGGACGAGGGCGCTCACCAGCGCGATGGCGTAGGCGCGCAGCGATACGCCCCACCCCTCGAACTCGCCTTCCGCGGCGTGACCGACGACGATGGCGAGCGCGAGGACAGCGCCCGCATAGCTGACCGCGGCGGCAACGTTTTCGCCCATCACTTCCTCGTCGTCCGCGTAGAGCGTCAGCATGCGGAACAGGATGACGAAGCCGTGGAGCGTGAGTTGCGCGATGACGAAGAAGACGATGGAGACGCCGAGCGCAGTGACGTCGTCGCCGTAGAAGCAACTCCCGACGATGATGCCGGTCGCTGCCAGATGAGCGCCGGCGGCGACTCCCGCGGCTACGTTGCCGCGCGCGATCTCCGCCGGCAGGCGCGACTTGAGGAGCACGCGGACGCCGAGAAAACCGACCGCCGCGAAGAGAACCAGCGCGCTCCCTCCGAACACGACTGTCCACAGCAGATCGGCCTTCCAGTCTTGTCCGTGAACGCAGCCTTGGATCGCGGAAGTGACCACGAAGGCGGCGCCGGCGATGAGCCCGGCGCGCAGGATCCCGCGAGCGGCGTTGTTTGCCACGCGGCCAAGAATACGCGCGACTGCCCGCAATACTTCGCGGGTGGCGGCGAGCCGCGGTCAGAAGCGGACGATTTCGAGGGCACGGACGAACCCACGCTCGCTTCGATGATCTGCCGGAGCGCCGCTACCTCGTCCGCCGCTAACTCGACTCCTCGTGTGTAGCTTCCGGTACGTCCATCGGAGGAGCACATGAAGCTTGTACGGCTAGCGCGCAACGTCATCCTCGCCAGCTTCGCCTGGCGGTCCATCGCCCGGCGGCGCGCCCTGGTGCGCAAGCGACGCGCGCGCAGGATGATGATCGCGCCAGTTCTCGTCGCGGGCGGTGCCGGCGCGCTCTGGGCAGCGCGGCGGCGCATACTCGCCGGGGCACGACGCGCCCTGCAAGTCACAACGCCCTCCACCGCGCGGCCGGCGGGGGAACCTACACCGGAAGAATCTCTCCCCAGCTCTCGGACGCCCGAACCGGCCGGGTCTCGGACACGCGGCGACGGAAAGTCTGCGCCCGGCGAGCCCCACAAGAAGAGCGCCGCGGGCACCCCGGCTCAGCGCGACCCGGTACCCAGCCCGAAGAAGCGCCGCCGCCGCGCACGCCAGCAGCGCGCGGAGCAGCGCGAGAAAGCGGAACGGGAATCCGCCCGCGGCGGGAAGGTGAAAGTAGAGATCAACGAAACCACGGAGCTACGTGCCCCGCTCGGCGATGTGAAACACTAGTTCGCTGGGAACACAGCTTCAAACTCGCGGCGCCGGCAGGTCGGATTGGCTCAGCGGACCCGACGGAGTCGAAGGGAGCGAGCGGTTCAGACGAGATGCGTCGAGATCTCGATCTCCGACGTGAGCGTCCTGTGGACCGGGCAGCGGTCCGCGATGGCCAGCAAGCGCGCGCGTTGGGACTCGTCGAGCGGCCCCTGCAACAGGATGTCGCGCTCGATGCGATCGATCCGGCCTTCCTTCGTCTCGCACTCTGCGCAGTCGCGGGCATGGATCTTCGAGTGTCTCAAGCGAACCTCGATGGCCTCGAGCGGCCATCCTTTCTGCCGGGCGTACATTTGCAGGGTGATTGCCGTGCAGCTCCCCACGGCGGCGACGAGCAGATCGTAGGGCGTGGGTCCCGCGTCGGTTCCGCCCAGACCGCGTGGCTCGTCGACGACGAGGCGGTGGCCTCCTGCTTCGATGTCCTGACGCAGTTCCCCGGCGCGTCCCCGGACCACGACGTTCTTCGTCTCCGCTGCACCGTCCATCGCGGCAACATAGCTGAACGGGTGGTTCACGACAGCGCGGCCGCGCACCCGAGCAGCGCAGCACCGGCGGTGAGCCACGCGACCTGATCGCCGACCTCGCCTGTGTGCAGCGCCCGGAGCACGCGCGCTAGCGGGGCCCAGATGGCTCCGAGCGGTGCGCGGAGTGCATCGGGCAGCCGTTTGCGTGTCAGGGCGAGCGCCGCGAGCGCTATTGCGGCGAGCACCGTCTCCGCGGAGTGCACCAGCACCGTCTGCAACGGTTCCTCCTGCGGAGGAGCCGGTTGCGGCGCTGGTGCAGCTTCGAGCACGCGCGCGGCGACGCCCGGGGCGTCGAGCATGAGCGCGGCGCTGCGGCCGATGGGGTCGTGAGGAATCGTTCCCGACGCCATCGCGAGCAGCAGCAGCAGGAGGGCAGGAACCCACATCGTCGCGGGGATCCCGGCGGGCTGCGTCTCCGGCGACTCGTCGGATGTGCCGCCTCCCGGCGCGTCCGGTTCGCGAGGGCCGATGCCGAGGAAGATGCGGCCGCAGGCGCGCAGCACCGCCGCGCCGGTCACCGCGGCCGCGATCACGATCGACCAGCGCGCCAGAGCGTGCGCTTCGAGCGCGCGGCGCAGCGCGGAATCGCCGAGCGCCAATGCGGTCGGGGGTGCTCCGGCGAGCAGCACGCCACCTGCCGCGAACAGCGCGCCGAGCCACGGCAGCCGCCTTCCACGTCCGTAGAGCTCGAGCTCGTCGACCGACTGCAACCGATGAAGCAGCATGCCGGCGCAGAGGAACAGGGCGGCCTTCACGAATCCGTGGCCGAGCACGTACAGCGAGGCGCCGGTGAAACCTTCGGGCGAGAGAAGCGACACGCCGATCATCACCACGCCGGCGTGGCTGATGGTCGAGAACGCCAAGAGCCGCTTCAGGTGCCGCTGCGCCCAGCACATCGCTGCACCGACGAGACAGGTCGCAACGCCCGCGCCCAGCAGCACGCCCGTAAAGGCGTGGCCGCTCGGCGCGGCCGGAACGACGCTGCCGCAGATGCGCGCCACGGCGTAGATGCCCGCCTCGACCATCACTCCCGAAAAGACGATGCAGGCCGGCGTCGGAGCGACCGCGTGCGCGTCGGCCAGCCAGAAGTGGAACGGAACGATGGCGGCCTTGACGAGGAAGCCAGTGCAGGTGAGCGCCAGCGCGGCGAACACCAGCGGATCGTGCTGCGCCCCGAGCGCGCGCGCGAGGTGGGAGAAGTTCAGCGCGCCGGTCCTGCCGTAGAAGAGCGCGACGCCGCTCAGCGTCAGCACCGCCCCGATCGCATTCGTCACCGCGAAGTTCACCGCCCCCTGGATCGGCCCGAGGTCGCGCTCCTTGTACGCGCAAAGACCGAAGGCTGAGGCGCTCATCAACTCGAAAAAGACGAAGAGGTCGAACAGATCTCCCGTGAGCGCGAATCCGCAGAGCGCCCCGAGGAACGCGAGCAGGAGCGCCTGGAAGAGATTCGACCGCTTGTCGAAATAGCGGAGCGAGAAGAGCAGCGCGCACGTCACCAGGATGGCGCCGAGCAGCGCCAGCCCCGCGCCGGTGGCGTCCACGGCAAAGTCGATCCCTACGGCGATCCCCTGCCGCGGGCGGAAGCCGCCGAACCAGTAGACCAGCGGTCCTTCCGCGGAGCTTCGAAGTAGCATCGCGCAGCAGAACACCGTGACCGTGGAGGTCGCCAGCGCGATCGCGTCGGCGACCGCGGCAGGCAGCTTCTTCCCGAGTCCCGCGAGCAGGGCACACGCGACGAGCGGCGCGGCGACGGGCCAGGGCGCGAATTGCACCGGTCAACCTCGCAGGCTGGCGAGCTTCGCCGGATCCAACGAGCCGCCGCGCTCGTGCGCCTGCACGGCGAGCGCCAGGAGCAGCGCGACCACCGTCGCCTCGACCACGATGTCGGTGAGCATCAGCGCCTGCACGATGGGATCGACGGCGGGTGTGCCCGGCGGGACGTCGACGAACACCGGCGCGACGGCGCCCGACTTGTAGCCGATGGCGAGCAGCAAGACGTACGTCGAGGACTGCAGGACCGCCAGGCAGATGATCAGGTGCACCAGATGGCGACTGGTCACGACGCCGTAGAGCCCGCAGAGGAGAAGCCAAACCGCGACCGCGTAAGGCAACCAGCCGATCATTTCGACTCCACGATTTCTTCGACGAAGCTGGCGAGCAGCTCGGCGAATCCAGCTGCGACGGCGATACCCACGCTCACGTTGAGGACCTGGATGTTGCCGGCCGACCACGCATGGCCGCGTTGCCCGAGGGGCAGCACGTTCTCGAGGAACGTCTTCGCAGCCAGGACGCCGAGGCAGCCGATCAAGGCGTAACCCGCGGCGCCGGCGGCCTCGCCGAGCTTGGTGAAGGCGGGCGGAGCGATGCGCAAGTACGTCTTTGCTCCGGCGCACAGGTAGACGACGAGGGGCGCCGAAGCCAGCACGACGCCGCCCTGGAAGCCGCCGCCAGGCGAGACCTGGCCGTGCGTGATCATGTAGAGGCCGAAGATCACGGTTGCGGGTACCAGCGCGACGCCGAGGAGGCGGACAGCGTCGCTATCGGGTGCCGGGCGCGGCTCGTCAGGTTCCTCCTCTCCTTCCTGGTCGTCCTTCTTCAAAATCGCGGCGACCGCGATGACGGACGCGAAGAGGATGAACTCCTCTCCCATCGTGTCGAGCGCGCGGTAGTCGAAGTTGACGGCGGAGACGACGTCCGTCGCGTTGCGCTCCCCGACCGCGACGCCGTTGAGCAACTCGCCGTACGCGCCGTGCCAGGATCCCAGCGGGTGGAGCCCACGCACGCCGAGCCCAGAGACGGCGGCGAGCGCGATTGCGCCGGGCACGAACAAGGCGAGCCGCAGCCGTTTCATCCGCGCGCCTCGTTGCGCTTCACCTTCGCGAGCGTGAGGAGGATCATCAGCGGCAGCGCCACGCTGCCGATCACGATCTGCGAGAGCGCCACGTCGGGCGCCTGGTGCACGAAGAAGAGCAGCGCGAGCACGACGCCGTAGAGGCTGACCGTGATCGCCTGCAGGACGGGATCGCGCGTGAGCACCACCGCCGTGCCGCCGGCCGCCACCAGCACGAAAAGCAGGATCTGGAGGAAGCCGATCATCGCGGCGGCCCCGGCAGCGGCTCCTTGGGCGGCCAGCCCCCGTGCTCGCGGACCCACGCCGCGCGCGCGGTGGCGTGCGTGACCACGGCGTTCATTGCGAACAGGACGAGCGCCGTCACCGCTGTCTTGAGCGCGGCGCCGAGCTGATCGTGCAGAAGCACGGCGATGGTCACGAACGCGGCGGAGAACCCAGACGGCAGCGCGACGAAGTGCAGCCTCTGGAACGGATCGCGCATGCGCCAGACGCCGACGGCGCCGACGAGCGCGAACGCTACGGCGAGGATGAGCAACGCGTCGACGGCGACGGCCCGCATCAGACCCACCTCTCGAGGAAGCGGACGAAGACGAAGCTGCCGCCGAACGACAGCAGCGCGAGCGTCAGCCCCGCATCGAGGAACGACGGTTGTCGCATCGCCTCGGCGAGCAGGACCATGGCGAGCGAGGCGAGCATCGCCGCCATCTCGAGCGCCACCAGGCGGTCGAACGGATTGCGCGCGCCCAGCCCGATCGCCGCGCAAGGCACGATTCCGGCGCAGAGCGCTAGCGCGCCGGCGAGCCATGCGGTCATGGCCGCGCCCCGAGGCGCTTGGTCATCTCGGGTACGCCGCTCGCCTTGAGCTGGTGGTAGATGAGCCGCCCGCCCTCGCGATCGATGCCGACCACGACGAAGTTCGGCGTCGCGGTGGTGTAGGCTACGGCGAGCGCGCGGCGGAACGCGCTCTCTTCGTCCTCGCCGCCGGCGTCGAACGGCACACTGTAGAACAACGACTCGGCCGGTTTGCCGAGAACGAGCTGCCGGGCGAGGACGCAGACGATCTCCCACCCCCCGACGACGAGGTACTTCGGCATCCGCCAGATCTGCCCGACGTTGCGCCACTGCGCGCGGAGCGGCGCGACGTGCTTCTCGAAGACGATCTGCCCGGCGAAAGCCGCGACGGCGGCGCAGACCACGCCGAAAGCGGCCTCGTCGAGTTGCAGCTTCCCGACGAATACGTGCCAGAGCAGCAGCGAGACGACGAACTGGACGAGCCAGGAGAGCACGCGGCCGAAGTAGGAACGGCGCGACCGCCGCGCATCGGGGCAAGTCGGCGCTCTGTTCGGCCGTTATCAGGAGGACAGCCGTACGAGGACGCGGACTGAACGCGGCCTGGGTCTTCCGCCGGATCCTTACGCAATCTTCGCAGCGAGGTAAAGCGGCCCCAGGCCGGAGGCGCGATTGAAACGCCTGTGGCGGCGAGGGTAGTGTGGCGCCGTCGACGGCAGCCGACAGTGCCTTCTGACCAGAGGGAAACAACATGACAGTGTTGAGGACGACGACGCAGGTCGCATCGATCCTTTTGTTGTCTGCCGGGCTCGCGGCCGCGCAAGCTCAGCAGACGCCGCCAGCCGCCGAGTCCGGGGCGTCGGCGGCGCAACCGACCGCGCCGGACCAACCCGCGGCGACAGAGCCGTCCACGCCCACGAGCGCGCCGCCCGCGGATCGACGGGCCGCGACCGAAGAGGTCACCGTCACCGGATCCCGCATCCGACGCAAGGATCTGACGACGCCCGCTCCAGTGACGGTCGTGACGAGGGAGCAGTTGGAGGCGAGCGGCAGGGTGACGATCGGCGACTTCCTGCAGACGATGCCCGAGCAGGGCAACGCGCCGAACTTCCAGCTCAACACCGGCGGCATCAACTACGGCGCCGACGGCACCACGCGCATCAACCTGCGCAGCCTCGGCATCCAGCGCACGCTGGTGCTGATCAACGGGCGCCGAGCGGTGCCGGGTGGACTCGGAGCCTCGGCTGCGGTCGATCTGAACACCATTCCGACCGCGGCGATCGAGCGCGTCGAGGTGTTGAAAGACGGCGCCTCCGCGGTCTACGGCTCCGACGCGATCGCGGGAGTGGTCAACGTCATCACCCGGAAGAGGTACAGCGGAACCGAGGTCGGCGCGCAGTACGGCTCCTCAGGCAGGGCCGATGCGCAGACGTTCGATGCGCACGTCACCACCGGGACCAGCACCGACACCGCGGGCGCCCTCTTCTCGGTACGGTACTTCAACCAGCAGGACTCCTGGCTGCGGGATCGCAGCTGGTCGCAGCAGGCGCTCGACTACGACTATACCGGTGGCGGCGCGGCTTTCAGCGGAAGCAGCCGGACGCCCCAAGGGACGCTGCGGATCCCGAAGGCCCCGAACTCCGATCCGAACGCTCCCGACACGCCGCTGTGCAACGGGAACCCGCTTTGCCTCGCCATGGTCG
>Ga0114129_10010966_pt1 | contig 12910 bp, 10 predicted proteins | sample RhiMetdeltSRZDD1_FD_80071 | JGI IMG/M metagenome (GOLD analysis project Ga0114129, IMG submission 80071) | Populus rhizosphere microbial communities from Tennessee, USA - Rhizosphere MetaG P. deltoides SRZDD1 (version 2) (version 2) | ecosystem: Host-associated > Plants > Roots > Rhizosphere >...
GCGAGTGGTGGGTAGCATGGTGAAGGGACCTTGAACCAGGTCCCTTCACCAGCTTCTGGAACTTGCGCGCGATTTACTTCGACGCGCTTTTGCTGATCGTTGACGCTGCCTGTTCAATCAGCTCCGCAACCGGACCTGGCCGCGATACGTAGAGGGCGTGACTTCCTTTGGTCTCGGTGACCTTTGCACCGGCCCGAATCGACATGAATCTCTGCGCATCGGGCGGAATCATCCTGTCGTCGGTGGCGACCAGGTACCAACTCGGCTTCGTCTTCCACGCCGGTTCCGTTACGCTTCCATTTAGAGCCTCCAGCCCCCACGGCACCTGTGATTCGGCCATGAACGTCGCGAGTTTCGGGTCGACGTCGGCGGCAAAGGAGGCGGCGAATTTCGCGTTGTCGAGATAGAGAAATCCGTCGCGCGGTGGAAGTATGGGAGGCACCGGCGCGCCAGCAGGTGGGTCCTTGATCAGCGAGGCGACTGATTCGCCTTTGTCCGGCGCGAAGGCCGCGATGTAGACGAGCCCGGCGACTTTGGGATCGTTGCCTGCTTCCGTAACCACGACTCCACCATATGAGTGTCCGACAAGGATTACTGGACCTGTCTGCGCGGCGATGACACTTCGCGTAGCTGCGACATCGCCCGTCAGCGAGATCGTTGGATTCTGGACGATGGCGACGTTGTAACCATCCTTGCGCAGGATATCGAATACGCCTTGCCACCCGGAACCATCGACAAATCCTCCGTGGACGAGGACGATCGTCGGCCGACCGCTCGAGCCGGTGGCGCGATCAGCGGTTTGCCCGTAACTCTGCGCTTGTGCTGTGACGTATGCTGCCTGAGCAGAGAATGCCAAGGCGGCGGCGAGCGCATGGTACTTCATGAATCCACCTCCTGAATGGGTAAGGTCCGGAACGCGCTTGGGGTGCGACTGGCTATGCCGCAGCTGTAATCCGGCTATCAGGGTAGGAATACGGGTTCCCGCGAAAATCTGAAAACTCGCGTTGGCATGTCGTTCAGCGACGCAGTTTCAAATTCTCTGTGCCAAGCGTATTGTAAGAACAAGATGAACTCCGTTGAACAGTCAGCCGAACGCGAGTCGACTTTGGGAGTCGACGGAATTGCCCGCCTCGACGTGGTGCTTCGCCAGAACGAGCTCGAGTGGCGACACATCACCGATGCAATCGCGGTCAATGTCGTCGTTCAAAGCCCGACCGGTACGTGTCTGTTTGCCAATCGTACCGCGCTGGAGTATTGGGGACTCAGCCTCGAAGATGTGATGGTCCCCAACTACCGGGCTCCGGTTCATCCGGATGATGCGGCCCAGATGTATTCCCGGCGCCAGGAAGGTTTGGCCAAGGGGATTCCATTCGAGAACGAGCTCCGCTCGCGACGTCGCGATGGCGAGTACCGCTGGTTCCTTTGGCGCTACATCCCTGTCCACGACGAGCACGGACAAATCGTGCGCTGGTACGTCACCGGTACCGACATCGACGACCGCAAGCGCGCAGAAGATCGAATGCGCAACGAGACGCTCGCCCTGCGCGAAGACATCGATCGCGCTTCGATGTTCGAGGAGGTTGTCGGCTCCTCGCCGGCACTCCAGCGCGTCCTCACCCAAGTCACCAAAGTCGCCCACACCGACGCCACCGTCCTCATACTCGGCGAGACCGGAACCGGGAAGGAGCTGATCGCTCGCGCCATTCACAAGCGATCGCGCCGAGCCAGTGGGGCGTTCATACTCGTAAACTGCGCGGCGATTCCGCCGTCGCTCATCGCATCCGAGCTGTTCGGACACGAGAAAGGCGCGTTCACCGGCGCGCTGCAGCGCCGACTCGGACGGTTCGAGGCAGCCGATGGCGGCACGATCTTCCTCGACGAAATCGGGGAGCTGCCCGCCGAGGCGCAGGTGGCGCTGCTACGCGTGCTGCAGGAACGGGAGATCGAGCGCGTTGGGAGCAGTCATCCCATTCCCGTCGACGTGCGGATTCTTGCCGCTACTAATCGGGATCTCGAGGCGAGTGTCGAGAGCGGGACGTTCCGCGAGGATCTCTATTATCGGCTGAACGTTTTTCCAATCCACATGCCTCCTCTGCGCGAGCGGGTCGACGACATCCCTATCCTCGTCGAGTACCTGGTCGATCGCTACGCGAAACAGGTGGGGAAAAGCATTCGCAACATCGAGAAGCAAACGCTGCGGCTGTTGCAGAATTACGACTGGCCAGGAAACGTGCGCGAGCTGCAGAACGTGATCGAGCGAGCCGTAGTTCTTGTAGACGGAGATACCTTTGCGATCGATGAGTCGTGGCTAGTCAACAAACGCAGCAAGTCCTCTAATGGAACCGGGCGTCCAGTGACCTCTCTCGCCAATGGCGAGAAGGAATTGATCGAGGCGGCGCTAGCGGAATCAGAAGGGCGCGTTTCCGGCCCTCGTGGGGCAGCAGCGAAGCTTGGCATTCCGCGCCAGACACTCGAGTGGAAAATCCGTAACCTGAGCATCGACAAGAGCGCGTTCCGTCGGTAGCCTAGGGAAGTAAATGAAGCCGACAATCATCGCCGTTCTTGCGGTCGCGCTCGCCGTCTTTCAAGAGCCGACAGATTTGCCGCATTGGGTTTTCCCCGGAAGTCCAAAGGATTCCGCCGCCGTCGATAGCACGCGGTTGCGGCGCGTCCCCCACAGCAGCGCGCGGTTCACCCTGCATCAAGCGGTCGATCGATTCGCGCCGCCGGATTGGCATCCGGGAGGGCACCCGCCGATTCCGGATGTCGTCGCGCACGGCCGGAAGCCCGATCTTTTCGCGTGCGCGTACTGTCATCTGCCGAACGGCGCAGGAAGGCCCGAGAACGCTCCGCTCGCCGGCTTGCCCGAAGCCTACATCGTCGCGCAACTGGCTGACTTTCGCAGTTCCGCGCGACGGAATCCTTCGCCTGGTTGGGTGCCTGGCAACAGCATGCATGCGGTTGCCATGAGCGCGACCGAAGCTGAGATCGCTACGGCTGCCCGATACTTTTCGCGGCTCCCATCTACGCGGCGGGTTCGTGTGATCGAGGCCGCGCGCATTCCGCGCGTGCGCGAAGCCGCCTTCGTCTACGCCCGCATCCCCGCGGGGGGAACCGAGCCAATCGGCACCAGGATCATCGAGGGTCCGCCCGATCTCGAACGTCATGAGCTTCGCGACGATGGAATGACATACGTCGCTTACGTCCCGCCAGGCAGTATCAAACGCGGCCTATCCGTCGCGACCAAAGGCGTTGATGGTCCTGCCACCGCGTGCATCACATGTCACGGAAAAAAACTGGACGGGGTCGGCCTGGTCCCGCCGCTCGCCGGGCGCTATCCCACGTACCTGGTTCGCCAGCTGCTCGCGTTCAAGACCGGCACCCGATCCACGCCGGCCTCCCTGCCGATGCAGCCCGTGGTCGCCCGAATGTCAATTGAGGATATGATTTCGGCAGCGGCCTACGCCGCTTCGCTTAGACGCTGAGGTCTTCAAGGCAGTCAACCGCGAGATACTGCTACTCGTTACGCACTTTTCATCGCTGCCGCGCGAAACAGGCTCTTGTCGATCTTGAGCGCTCGAATCTTCGATTCCAGCGTCGAACGCGGAATGCCGAGTCGCGCCGCCGCTCCGGACGGTCCGAATACACGGCCGCGGCTTGCGCGCAGCGCATCCTCAACCATCGCCTTCTCCTGCTCGGCGAGCGAGTTGAACAAACCGATCCGGCTTCCTGATCGCCGGCCACGCGACGACAGCCAACTCTCGTCGACTGTAAATTCGTCGGTGTCCGAAATGATGACCGACCGCTCGATGACGTTTTGCAGCTCGCGCACGTTGCCAGGCCACTGATAGGATTGCAGACAATCGAGTGTCCGCCTGCTCACGCGGCGGAACGTCTTCCCCACCCTACCCGCGTACCGACCGATGAAATACTCCGCCAGCATTGGAATATCTTCTCGCCGCTCACGCAACGGAGGCAGCTCGAGGGGAAAGACGTTGAGTCGGTAAAACAGGTCCTCGCGAAATGTGCCATCCGCCACCGCCGCCGTCAGATCACGGTTCGTTGCAGCGATGACACGAACATCCACCTTGATGTGTTCGCGCCCGCCGACCCGTTCGAATTCCCGCTCCTCGAGTACCCGCAGCAGTGCCACCTGCGTGTCGGCCATGAGCTCGCCCACTTCGTCGAGGAAAATCGTACCGCCGTTCGCCAGCTCGAACCGACCGAGTCGCCGTTGCACGGCTCCAGTGAACGCGCCCTTCTCGTGTCCAAACAGCTCCGAGGCAATCAAGTCACGTGGAATCGCCGCGCAGTTGAGGGCGACGAACGCTCGTGAAGCACGCCGAGAGCGACGGTGAATCGCTCGCGCGACGAGCTCCTTTCCGGTTCCGGTCTCGCCGCCAATGAGCACTGTTGAATTGCTGGTGGCGACCTTCCGCGCACGCGACAATACCGCCACCAGGGCCGGCGAGGAGCCGACAATCTCCTCGAACATCGACGCCCTCTCGACTTCCTCTCGCAGGGCAATGTTCTCCTGCTCGAGTGTCTCCTCCCGCACCGCCCGCTCGCGCTCGCGCAGTGCCCGAGTGAGCTCCTCATTGACGCGGGCGAGCCGCTCTGCTTCGCGTCGGTAGAACTCGACAAGTTCGCCCGCTTCAATGTCGGGATTGACGCCAATCGCCCTAAGTTCGCCCACGACTTTTCCGATTCTCTCGCCTGCCAGAGCAACATCCCGAATGATGTGCACCGCACTTTGACTCCTTCGCGATTCGGAGTAAATACACTGGGATGTTATTTGGCGATTATTTCCTGTTATTTGTTTGCCGGTGAACGAGTTAGAGGCGCTGCCGCGAGGCCATGAATAGATCGACCACTCAGTCCGAGCTAGTGCGAGTCGGAGACTTTGAGCTCAACGTTAGAACCGGAGAACTCTTCCCGGGAGGCAGCGCCCCCGCGGCAGCTGGATCCGCGAAGATCCTGCTCCGCGAACAGCCGTTCCAGATTCTGCGAATCCTGGTGGAGCGGCATGGCGACATCGTTACTCGCCAGGAGATCCGGCAGATTCTTTGGCCGAACGACACCGTCGTGGAATTCGACAGAAGCATCAACGTTGCAATGGCGAGTCTGCGCAAGGCCCTCGCAGACGATGCCGATCATCCCACATACATCGAGACTCTGGCGCGGCGCGGATACCGGCTGATCGCGCCAGTCGAGCGGCAACCCAGCTCGCCAGCCGATGCTCCGGCCAGCACCGACGGCAAAATCAGTGAGCATGAATCCGGAGTACGCAAATACTCGCGCAAAGCTGCCGTCCTCGTTGCGTCCGCCGTCGTCCTGGCCACCGTCGGCTACGTGTCCTGGCGACGGCTGAACGATGCCACGCCGCAGTCAGCGAATCGGATCATGCTCGCCGTACTCCCGTTTGAGAATCTCACCGGTGATCCGACCAAGGAATATCTCGCTGACGGATTGACCGAGCAAACGATTTCGCAGTTAGCCCGGCTCAACCCAAACGACTTGGGTGTGATCGCGCGAACGTCGGTCATGGGTTACAAGCACGGGGACCAACGGCTGGACCAGATTGGAAAGGATCTTTCCGTTCAGTACGTTCTGGAAAACAGCCTCCGCCAGGGTCCCGGCCTCCTTCGCATCACATCCCAACTGATTCGCGTGAAGGATCAAACCCACCTCTGGGCTCACGACTACGATTATCGCGCGCAAGACGTTCTGACTGTAGAAGATGAATTGGCGAAGGCTGTTGCCAAGGAGATTCAGGTGCGTTTGCCGGTGCGGCAGCAGGGGGAGTTGGCGCAGCCGCAACCCGTCAATCCGGAAGCCTTTCAAGCGTACCTGCAGGGCTACTACTTCTGGGAGAAGAACACCGGCCAGGATACGGAAATGGCCGGCAAGTATTACGAGCGGGCGACGCAGCTCGATCCCTCTTTTGCGTTGGCGTGGGCGGGATTGTCTCGAGTGCACAAGTGGCAAGCGTCGAGAGGTGACATTCCCCTGGAGGAGGGTTACCGCAGAGCACGTGAGGAAGTGAGGCGGGCTCTGGCGCTGAACCCGAAGCTGGCAGCGGCCCACATGCAACTCGGACGGATTCAGCAACAGGTCGACTTCGATTGGACTGCGGCGGATGCTTCTTTCAAGCGAGCGTTTGAGCTCGAGCCCGGAAACACCGAGGCGGTAACGATGGCAGCTTCCTCGGCGGAGCTCTTCGGACGGTTTGACGAGGCTCTTCGATTGAATCGCCGAGCCGCCGAGCTGGATCCGCTCAACGCATTTGGTTGGGACGCACTTGCAGAGACCGAGTTTCTGGCGGGGAGGCTGGACGAGGCCGCGGCGCACGGCAGGAAAGCGCTCGAGCTGAGCCCCGATGTCTGGCCCGGCTCCGTCCTGTTAAGTCAGATCTACATCGTGCAGGGACGGCCAAAGGATGCACTGACTGAAATCGAGCGCGTACGCGAAGAATCAACGCGTACCTGGTTGCGGGCGCTTGCGTACTTCGCGCTCGGTCGGAAAAAGGATTCTGATGCTGCGTTGAGTGAGTTGATCGCCAAGCGGCCACCCAACACGTACTACATCGCCCAGATCTATGCTTTTCGAAACCAGTCCAACGAAGCGTTCCAGTGGCTGGACCGGGCGTACGCTCAACGCAACTCGGGACTGATCGAAGTAAAAGTCGATCCTCTATTGAACAGCCTGCGCCACGACCCACGATACGCCGCGTTGTTGAAGAAGCTCAACTTCCCCAACTGAAATACGCAGGCGTTACTCAGACTCGAGCGGACCGAGTGGTCGCTGTGAAAACTGTCCGCATCCCACCATTGGCGAGATTTCGCCACCGAGAGCAGCTGTTAAGTCGTTGAAATTCAACGTGGTGAGTTGGGACCACGAGTTGCCTTGGTGTGGCCGCCAATGGAAAGTCCGATCGAGGTAGTGCGCAGATTCTGCGCGGCATGGGGCGAAAATAAGTCGGCTACTGAGCTGGCCGCGTTTTTCACCGACGATGCCGTCTATCACAATATCCCAATGGCGCCTGTCACCGGCAGGGACGCCATCGCGAAAAACTTCGCCACGTTCATCCGTCCCGGCAACGCCGCTGCGCCGGGGGTCGTGCCTGTCGAGAGCATCGACTTCCGCATTATCAACATTGCGACCAATGGTCCGGTCGTGATGACCGAGCGGGTCGATGTCTTCAAGCTCCCCAACAAGTCGTTCGAGTTGCCCGTCATGGGGACCTTTGAGATCAGTGATGGGACGATCAAAGCCTGGCGGGACTATTTCGACATGAACCAGTTCGCAACCCGGAGTGGGATAAGGTGAACATGTTCGCGAGCGAGGCGCTAACCAATTGGCAATTGCCAATCAGTTAGCATCCCCAAAAAACCCAAGTCGCTGTACGAGAGACACTTACGAGTGGCGCGACGCGTGCCTTCCGCTTCGCTCATGACAGTCAACATCGAGAGCGCCTTGGACGGCAAAACTGCGACGCTCAGACTCGTCCAGCGGATTACGGGAGAACACAAGATGAGACGGCTATTCGTAGTCATTGCCGCATTACACGTCGGCACATTGGGCGCACAGTCTGCCAGGTCTTTTGTCGGCGCCGATCTGATTGTGTTCAATGCAACGATTACAACTCAGAGCCTCTCGATCCCGCGCGCTTCTGCACTGGCAGTAAAAAGGGGAAGGATCTATGCGGTCGGAAGCGATGCCGACATCCTCGGCTTAAAGGACAACAACACCAGGTTGATTGATGCCCACGGAAGGCGATTGATCCCGGGACTCATGGACGCGCACGTCCACATACTGAACGAGAGGAACTACAACTACGAGGTGAAGTGGGAAGGAGTGCCCACTTTGAAAATCGCTTTGCAAATGCTCAGCGAGCAGGCAAAGCGGACGCCCCAAGGGCAATGGGTCAAGGTGATTGGTGGCTGGTCACCGTATCAGTTTGCCGAAAGGCGACACCCAACTATCGAAGAACTCAAGAAGGCGGTGCCCGACCGGCCATTCATTGTGCAGTACGCCTACAACGTCGCCTTTCTGAATGAACCAGCGATGAAGGCATTGGGAGTCGGCACCGACCGGTTTCCAAAGTTTGCCGGTACTGTGTTTGAAAAAGACAGCCAGGGTCGATACACGGGAGTCGTCCGAGCCAACACGTTCACACTGGTGACCCTGGAGAGCATGGTGCCGCAGCCTTCATATGAAGAGCAGGTCAACGGGCTCGGCTACATCATCAACCTCGAGAACCGCTTTGGGGTCACTTCCGTCATCGACGCCGGGGCAGCACAAGGGTACCCCGATGGCCATCAGCCGCTGCAGGATCTGGCTCGCCAGAATCGATTGACTGTTCGTTTCCCGTTTATCGACCTGCAGTTTGGTGGCAGCAGCGAATTGGTCGACGCGGAGATCAACGCCATAACGCAACGATCGCCGGTGAGCCCGCGCGAGAATCTGCTCCCCAGTGTGGCACATGGCCACGAGTACGAAGGGGCGGGCGAGATGTTACGACTCTCCTTACACGATCACGAGAATTTTGACCGGCCGGCAATCGTCATCGATCGGGATTCAATGGTTCGGTACATCACAGAAGATGTCACCAAGCTGGTAAAGCGCAGAATCCCCTTCCGGATGCATCTCAGCTACAACGAGAACATCACACCGTTCCTGGATGCGCTCGAGCAAGTAAACGCAAAAACACCTCTCGACGGCTTGCGCTGGAGCATCGAGCACGCCGAGACCATCACGCCGGAAAATATTGAAAGGGTTAAACGGCTGGGCGGCGGCATCGCTCTCGATGGCAAAATGGCCATGCACGGCGATGCGTTTGTAAAGACGTACAGCAGAGAGAAGGCGCTGCGAACTCCCGCGCTACGCCGGCTGGTAGAGAGCGGAATCCCACTGGCCATGACTTCGGACGGGTACAGAGCCGGGTCGATCAATCCATGGATCGCAATTGGCTGGACAGTCTCCGGTAAATCCATTTCAGGCTCGGAAATACTGGCGACGGACAATCGCTTGACGAGAGAAGAGGCGCTGAAGTTGTGGACGACGGGCGCTGCCTGGTTTGGAAACCAGGAAAACGACATCGGCAAAATAGAGCCAGGCTACCTCGCAGACTTTGCGTTGCTCAGCGCCGATTACTTCACAGTTCCTGACGACCAGGTAAAGAACATCTCCTCGGTACTAACGGTTGTTGACGGCAGGGTTGTATTCGGCAACGGTGATTACAGCGATTTAGCACCGAAACTGCCGGAGGTTATTCCTGCATGGTCGCCAGTAAAGTTTTTTGGCGGCTTTTACACTGCGAAATGAGACTGGCGTCGTTCCGAGTCTCACGTGATTCTCGCAATTGCATCCTCGTCGAGACGCAAGATCTCTTGCCTCGTCGTCTCGAGTCTGGCCATCGCATCGATCGCCCACGGCCAGGACACGGCGCAAGCCGTCGCGGCGGTCGCGGCGCAGAATGTAGCCAGGCGCCCCGGAGGAATACATCCCGACAGGCGGTTCGAGGAGGATTGGTCCGTTCTCGCCGATCCGCGAGTCGCGCGAGAGCCGCTCGACGCGCTCAAGTACATTCCGCTACGCCTCCCCGGGACATTTCTCTCTCTTGGCGTGAACGTGCGTGAACGCCTCGAGCTGAATCACGCCACGTTTTTCGGTATCCCGCCTGGTCAAGGTGGCCGCTGGATTCTCAGCCGAGTGGAATTGCACTCTGACCTGCGAATCGCCACGCACATTCAGGTCTTCGCGCAGCTCCAGAACGAGAACGCGCCGGGGAAACCGGTTCCCGGACCACCCGACCAGAACAAGCTCGATTTCGAGCAGGCGTTCATTGGCGTCACCGAACCGTTTGGTGGCGGGACGGCGAAACTGCGAATCGGGCGGCAGGTGGTGCCCATGGATGTCCAGCGGTTCGTGTCCATTCGCGAGGGTCCCAACGTCCGACAGTCTTACGATGCGTTGTACGCGGACTATCAGCGTGGCCCGTGGCGCGTGTCGGGCGGCTACACGCATCCGGTCGAGACCCGCGACCGGCGCGCATTTGATGACTTCAGCAGTCAACGCTTCACGTTCAGCAGTGTTCGGATGCAACGGCACTTCTCCGAATTCACCGTGACTGGTCTTTATGCACTCTACCGTCGCGATGCCGCGGTGTTCACGAGTGTCTCGGGCGACGAACGCAGGCACGTCGCGGACATTCGGTTCACCGGCGCCGCCGATGGATTCGATTGGGATATCGAGGGCATGGGCCAGCACGGCCGCATCGCCGACCATACCATCTCGGCCGCCGCAACCGGGGCATCAGTCGGCTACACTCTCGATGCGGTTTCCCTTACGCCGCGTCTCGGGCTCGGAGTCGACATCGCGACGGGCGACCGCAACCCGAACGACAACAGGCTCGAGACGTTCAATCCGTTGTTCCCGAACGGCTACTACCTGGCCGACTACACGGGATTCCCGAATCTCATTCACGTCAAACCGTCGGTCACGTTGCACCCGGCAGCGGCGATCAACCTGACCGCTGCTGTTGCCGGACAATGGCGAGAGACAACTGCCGACGCCATCTACGTGTTTCCTGGCGTTCCTGTGAGAGGGACGGCGGGCACTCCGGGTCGCTACACGGGCACGTACGGCGAGTTGCGCGGCAACTGGACGATCACGTCTCACTATTCCGCCCTGCTTGACGTCATCCATTACGCCATTGGAGACGCGATTCGCCAGGCGGGTGGTCACAACGCCGATTACTTCGGCGTGCAAGTGAGTTTCGCATGGTGAGGATTCCCCAAGAACAAAGTTCTCGAATGTCGTCGTGACGATCGAAGACAACCAGCAACAACAACCGAAGTAGCGGAGGATTTTTTCATGTATTGGTCGATCTATCTCTTGAGCGCGCTCCTCGCGATGATGACACCCGCTCATGCGGCATCACCGACTAAGTGGACGGTGATCGTCGGCGGTGCCTCCGCCGATACCAGTATCTACGCGAACGCGTTCTTCCCCAAGCAAATCGAGATCGGTGTCGGTGACGCCATCACATTCAGCTTCGAGGGATTTCACAACGTCGCGTTTCTGGGCGGAACGCCTGCGCCGGCGTTCAGCGTTCAGGAAGGTGGCAAGTCGTATTGGAATCCGCAGATCCTTTTCCCCGCCGGCGACAAGACCTACGATGGCACTGGGTATCACAACTCGGGAGTGCCGGGCCCGGACGGAAAGCTCTCCTACACGCTGACGTACACAAAGCCCGGACGCTACTCGTACGAGTGCTCGATTCACCCGGGCATGCGCGGGATGGTGATGGTGACGGACAAGCCGAAGGGCACGCCGGCCGCTGCTTTGCGCCGAGGACGCGCCGAGCAAGCTGCGACTCTTGCCGCTGGGCGCGCGCGCTTCGCCAACCTTCGCGTCGAGCGTCACGGCACGACCTTCGTTGTCCCGCTGGTGGGGAACAGCAAGCAGCGCTATTCGGTGCTCCGCTTCACTCGCAAGCCGCTCGTTATTCCACGCGGTTCGACTGTCACGTGGGCGATGCGCGACACGTTCGAGATCCACACCGTGACGTTCACCAGCGGAGAGGAGCCGCCCAAGTTCATTGTGCCGGAGCCACAACCGAACGGCCCGCCCAAGTTGCTGCTCAATCCGAAGGCCCTCACACCCACGAGCGCCACTGAGTACGACGGCACCGGGTACGTAAACTCCGGCATGATCTTCCCGCCAGGCAACCCGAAGTTGCCGTCGTCGTTCAGCCTCAAGTTCACCAAACCGGGAAGCTACGAGTACTGGTGTCTGATCCACGCGGACGTCGGTCAGCGTGGGACGATCATCGTGCAGTGACGACGGAGCACTAATCAATTGGCAATTGCCAATCGGCTGGCATCGCCAAAAAAACTAAGTCGCCGTACGACAAGCACTTACCGGTGGCGCGACGTGTGCCTTCCGCATCGCACATGACGCTCAAAATCGAGAGCGCATTCGACGGCAAAACTGCGACGCTCAGACTTTGTGGGCGGATCGAGGGAGATCACTTGGACGCGATTCAGGCGGAAATCCGACGCTACACCCCGCGCCTCGTGTTCGACCTCGGCGAGGCAACACTGGTGGACAGAGAGGTGGTGTGTTTCCTCGCCGCGCAGGAAGTCGAAGGCGTCGAGCTGCTCGAATGCCCGCGCTACATCCGTGAATGGATCGCGCGGGAGCGGTGCCAGGAATTACCGATCAACCCCATGGAGGATTGAGGTGTGACACCGATTAATGAGACTGCGGGAAGCGGGAAGGGGGAAGCGGGAAGAGGGAGCATGATGCCCGATCACAGCGTTCCGCGGCGCACTTTTCTCAAGCTCGCTGGGGTCGGCGCCGCCGGCGCGGCGCTGAACCAGGCAATGCCGAGCCCGACTGGTCGCGGCATCGCGGACCTGCCGGACTATGCGCCGATACCCAAATCAGCGCTCGGCCCGCCGATCAACGCACAAGGTTATTACGTCGGACGCGTAGAGAAAAATCTTTACTATGCCACGGACGGCACGTACCAGTGTGCGTTTCTGACCACCAAAGACGGCGTGGTGCTGTTCGACGCACCGCCCTCGATCGGCAACAACATCCAACGCGCGATAGACGAGATCGCCGCTGCCAACGGTGTCAGCAACAAGGTGAAGTATTTCATCTACTCGCACTATCACGCCGATCACACCGGGGCGTCGTCGTTGTTCGGCAAGAACGTCGTACGCATCGGCCACGAGGAAACGCGTCGACTGCTGACACGGAGCAAGGATGCGACGCGGCCGGTTCCCGAGGAGATCTTCCAGGACCGCCGCACGTTGAACATCGATGGCAATCGCATCGAGCTGGCGTGGCAGGGATCCAATCACTCGCCCGACAACATCTACATCCACTTCCCCGA
>Ga0114129_10010967_pt1 | contig 12909 bp, 9 predicted proteins | sample RhiMetdeltSRZDD1_FD_80071 | JGI IMG/M metagenome (GOLD analysis project Ga0114129, IMG submission 80071) | Populus rhizosphere microbial communities from Tennessee, USA - Rhizosphere MetaG P. deltoides SRZDD1 (version 2) (version 2) | ecosystem: Host-associated > Plants > Roots > Rhizosphere >...
CTGGAGTAAAAATATGTCCAGTACTGACCGGTGCTGCTGCTTTGCACGGCATCTGCGTAAAAGATCGTCGTACTGCTGGTAGCAACGGAAGACAGGTTGACCAATTCATCGGTGTAAAGGCCTGAATTGTACCCGATGCAATTGCTGCCGTCGAAATAAGTAGAGCCGGCGAGGCTGCCGTAGATACCATTCAGCACAGCGGCGGCGGAATTGTCGGACGTAAAGGCGGCCGACCCGGCGATGGTGTTCACGGGCAATGGTATATCGAGGTATTTTTTACAGCCCGTGCCAAACACCACCAGGGCGAGGCACAGTATACACAGGCGCCCGGAAAAAGATAAAGCAGTTGTATGTTTGCGTTTCATAATCAGTTTGTTTTTACAGTGTGATATTAATGCCGCCGGTAATTACGCGGAGGGGAGCCATTCCCGCACCGAGATTTTCGGGATCGAGATCGCCGAATTTAGAAAAGGTGGCCAGGTTCTGTCCCTGCGCATAAATGCTTAGGGCTGTGATATGCGCTTTTTTCAGCAGGGCAGCCGGCAGGCTGTAGCTCACATTTACATTGGCCAGGCGCGCATAGGTAGCACGGCTGTAAGCGGCGGTGCTGTTAACAAAATTATTCTGCAGAAAAAGGGCGTTAATTCCCGTGCTTACTTTGGCTACATCTGTTATGTCGCCTGGTTTTTGCCAGCGGCGCAGCACAGCGGTAACGGTATTGCCTGCACTGGAGACGGGCGCGAACGATTGAGAGCCCAAAAAATTCTTGCCCATACGGTTAGTAAAGTTGAAAAGGATGTCGACAGAAAAGCCTTTATACCGTATGGAGTTGTTGAAACCGCCGTAATATTTGGGCGCCAGGTCTACAAATTCGGTGCGGTCGGCTATCTGGTCCAGTTTTACCGTGCTGCCGAACCCGTATTCACCCTCAACACCGCCTTTTACAAAATTATAATTACCTGTTTGCGGGTTAACCCCGGCATACTTGTACAGCCTGATACCGGTAATCGGTTTTCCTATCACATAATTAATGTTGCTAAGCGCCCCGTTGCTAACCGCCTCGAGGCTTACCAGCTTGCTGTGCGGCATACTGATATTAAAGTTGGTGGTCCAGGAGAAGCTCTTCGTTTGCACGTTCCTGGTATTAAGGGTTATCTCGACCCCGTTGGTGGTAATCAGCGCAGGCGAGTTAACTTGTATGAGCTGGAAACCCGTTACGGTTGGAAGCGGCTGCCCCACCAGCTGATTGGTTGTACGGGTCCGGTAATACACGCCTTCGAGGCTTATCCTGCCATTAAAGGCTTCTACCAGTGCGCCTGCTTCCGATTTCAGGTTTTGCTCCCATTCCAGGTCGGGGTTGGCGAGTGAATTGGGCACCAGGCTGGTACGGCTCTGGTATTGGTTGCTGGAATTAACATAGGTGTTCAGGTAGCTGTAGGCCGGGATGTTATCCCCGCCGGAGGTACCAACGCTGCCGCGCAGCTTGGCGAAGCTGATAAAGGGAAGCCCTTGTTTGAACCAGGGCTCTTCGCTCACAATCCATGCACCGCCGATGGAACCGAATGTTCCGAATCGATTATTGGAACCGAATTTGGTAGAACCGTCGTAACGGCCTTTGAAATCGATGATGTATTTATTGGCCCAGTTGTAATCGATAAGACCAAAATAACCGAGGTATCTGTTGGGCGTTTGGTTGTAGGTAGAAGTAACCGTACCGCCGAACGAAGGATTGTTGAGCATGGCATCGGCAATAAAATTAGTGCCGGTAATGGTCGTAACATAGGTTAGCTGGTCCTGCAGGGTGCCGCCGGCGGTAACAGAAAGCCTGCCTCTGCGGCCGAGCGGGGTGGTATAATTGACATTTGAGTCGAGCGTCCATGTGCGAACCGTATACTGATTGAGTATGCTGTTGGTGGAAGCCGCCGGGTTGCTGCTCGGGATAAAATAGCTGGTAGGCTGTGCCCTCAGCTCTTTTGAACCAATCAGGTTGTACCCTATATTGGCACGAAAGGTCAGGCCTTTTACGGGTATGTACTTAATCTCCGTATTAAGAATGGTATTATTGGTCACATTTTTATAGATCATGTTGACGGCCGCGGCCGCGTTGAAGCCGGTTTCCCAGTTGAGGCTGCCGTCGGGCAGGAACAGGGGCGGTGCATTGGGCGCGAGGAGCGTATTGTAATCGACCGAAAAATCGTAGGGCATCATATCACTCACGTTCGAATTATACATGCCCGAAAGGCTCATATACAGTTTGCGGTTGGGCCCGGTGCTGTTGAGGTTGAAATTCAAACCGCCGGTTTTTACCGCTCCTTTTCTGCGCTGTACATTGCCCTGGTTGCTGTAATTGACGCCCACGAGATAATTGATGCCCCCGCTACCGCCCGAATAAGTGACATTGGCGGTGGTGGTGACAGCCGTTTTGCCGGTCAGCTCTTTCTGCCAATCGGTATTGCGGGTGCTATCCCATAAAGCCAGGTCCGGAAGAATATAAGTCTGATAAAAAGTCGTATTGTAAGGCGGCGAATTCAGGTCAATACCAGCATTTTTGAATGCTTCACGGCGCAGCATGAGGTATTGCTGCGTATTGAGCAGCTCAGGGCTGGTGCCCCTTACCGTTACACCTGTATTGACGTTCGCGTTGAGCTGCGGGGCGCCTGCCTTACCTTTTTTGGTGGTGATCAGCACTACGCCGTAAGCGCCGCGCGAACCATAGATGGAGGTGGCTTCGGCATCTTTGAGCACACTGATGCTTTCGATGATGGCGGGGTTAAGGTAGTTCAGCGCATTGCCACCCTTCAGGTTGTTCAGCGCCGTGCTGCCCGGGGCGATGTACATGGGCAGGGTACCGGAGGGATAGGCTACCCCATCGATGATAAACAAGGGCGGGCCGGCATTAATGCTGCTCAGGGCCCGGATCTGCACCGTAAAGGCGCCGCCAGGCTGCCCGGTGTTTTGCTGGATGAACATGCCCGGTACGCGGCCCTGCAATGCCTGCAATACATTGGGCACGGGGTTGCGGGCAATTTGCTCGCTGGTCACCGTGCTTACGCTGCCGGGGCTCAGGCGGCGGGTGGTGGTGCCATAAGCCACTATCTGCACTTCGTCCAACGGAGAATCGCTTTTTTCCAGGTGGATGACGAAAATCGTTTGGGCATTTTCTTCTGTAATGGTAAACTCTTTGGGCTTGTACCCGATATTGGTGACCATGATGGTGCTTCCCGGCTCCACGGCAAACACAAAATTTCCTTTTGCATCGGTATTAACCGATTGCCTTGTGGCAGCAATGCTGAGGGAGGCGCCGGCCAGCGGCAGATTGTCGACCCCAAGCACCGTGCCTTTCACAACAACAAGCGCGGGCTGCTCATCTTCAGGCGCTGCGGCATTCATGAATGCCGGTACCCGCCGGGAAACAATGATGGTGTTATTTTCAATAATATACTTGAGGGGCTGCCCTTCAAACACCTGTTTGAGAAAATCAGACAGCGGCGTTTTAGTAGCCTTTATGGTGACCCGTTTGGCTGCGTCCAGTGCGGGTCCGTTGTAGAAGAATACATAGCCTGTTTGCCGTTCTACGGCATTAAACACTTTCTCAATAGACACGTTTTTGCCCGAGAAAGTGACTTCCTGCCCAAGGCCTGAAGCGCTTACCTGCAAAAAAGAGGCGGTTAATAATACGAGCGTCAGTTTCATCGCTAACAGGAGTTTTCGCCCGGCGCTGCAATGGAAGGGGGGCGCCGGGTGGCGGTCTCTTCTCCATAATAACCGGGTTTTGGTAACTAACCGGCCATTCCACTCGGCGAGCCGGTTACAAAGCATCATAATTTCCATAACTTCGTTTTGTTTTGGGTTGATGAACGAAAAGCAGTCGGTCAGACTTTATTTTTGTGGGGTCAACCCTCAACATCACGCCGCTTCGAATCTCACCTCGGAGCGGCATTTTGTTGGCGGAAGGTTCCCCAATTAGCGACATGAGCGTTCAGCAGGATAAAAGGTTCGAAAGATAGTTAGCAGGCAGGTCGTTGAATCAGGGCTTTATCACGAGCGTATGCCCTTCCATGGTATAATTGATTTCATTTTCGGTAAGTACTTTCAATATTTGTGAAAGGTTAAGGTTGCGCTGCAGCTTGCCCTGGAAAGCAAACCCGGGCAGGCTTGTTTTGTATTGCACCTGTATATCATACCAGCGCTCTACCTGGCGCAGCACAGTCGCCAGATCGGCATCTTTAAAATCGAATAAACCGTTTTTCCAGGCCACTACCTGGTTGGTATTTACATCATCCGCCAGCTTTATTTGCGGCTGGTCATGGCTTACCTGTGCCTGCTGACCGGGCCTGAGGCGCTGTGTTGCGCCGCCCTTGTTCACCAGTACGCTTCCTTCGAGCAGGGTGGTTTTAGTATCTGCTTCATTGAGGTAAGCGTTCACATTAAAATGAGTTCCCAGTACTTCCACCGTCATGGCATTGGCTGTTACGCGAAAAGGACGGGTTTTATCTTTGGCTACTTCAAAATAGGCTTCGCCGGTTATCGATACGTTTCTTTCGGCCGCGGCAAAAACCGTGGGATAGGTAATAGAAGAAGCGGCATTGAGCCATACTTCGGTACCATCGGGTAAGCTTAACCGGTATTGGCCGCCGCGCGGGGTGGTCAACGTATTGTACAGCACCTCTGCCTGTTTTTGCACGTTATCGCTGGTATACGACAATTGCCCGTCGGCCAATTTCACGATGCGTGCGGCGCCCTGTTGCGCCAGGGTGCCTTTGGCGGCGCTGTCTAATACAATGGTTTGACCACCGGCCAGTGTCAATACTGCTTTGTTGCTACCCGGCAGTATATCTTTTTGCACGGGATTATCAACAATAACCGGCGGCACTGCAGCAGGTCTGCGTACCAGAAAATAAGTGCTCACAGCAAACAGTAACAGAACGGCTGCCGCCGCCCACCAAATGGCTGCTCTCTTTAAAAAATGCACCCGGTGCATAGGCTGCTCAACAAATCTACCCTCCCCTTCCTTCCCGGCGGCGGAATGAGCATTCACCCGCTCCCAGATTTCGGCTTCGCGCAGGCTGTTTATTTTCGCCAGCGAAGCGGCTACCCGGGCAGGATCATTCATTTCTTCAAGGAGCATACGGTTTTGCTCCGCAGCAGCCAACCAGGCTTCGAATACCTTACGGTCGTCTTCTGAGAGCTGTGCATCCCGTAAATAGTCCAGGATAATATGTTTAATGGAATTTGCCATAGGTCGAACGCTTGTAACAGGTTACTTTAAAAAGGAAGGTTTAACAAGGGAAATAAACAATGTTCTACCAGTAATGACAGTTGACCGAAGCAATCATCCAAAGAAAACAGGCTTTTTTTAAAAATTGGTGTTTTTTTCCAGCAGCAGGTATAAAAGCAGGAGCGCTTCGAGCCGGTGTTTTTTTAGCAATTCCGTTTTGAGCAGCTCTATGGCCCGGGCTTTTTGGGTGCGCACGGTTTGCACATTGATACCGAGTTCATCGGCGATCTCCTGGGTAGATCGCTGTTCAATGAAGATCATTTTAAAGATTTGACTACAGCGGTCGGGCAGGTTGTCGATTTCTTTGTAAATCTCCTGCAAAAGCTCTACCCTAAGTATTTCACGTTCCAATGCATCATCTGTTGTATTGGTGTCCTCCAGATACGCCATTTTAACTTCAATCTTCCGGTGTCGTTTTTGGGCGATAGAATAGTTGATGCTGGCATTGCGTATGGAGCGGTACAAAAAGGCTTTCGCATTGCTGAGCGCCTGAAATTCCTGCCGCCGGTTCCATATTTTGATGAGCGTTTCAGCAACAATATCTTCTGCAGGCATCATTGCGCCGGTAATGTTTTCAGCAAACAGGCAGGCCGGTTTGAAATATTGTTGAAATACTTCTGCTTCGGCCTTGGGCTCACCGCGTTGGAAAGCGGTCCACAGGGTTATATCGTCGGTATACGTTGGCAACAGTCAGGGAATCTACGCAACAAACCTACTGCAATTTTCAAATAATTTGAATGCTATTTTAGATGAAATAATAATTCACGTGTCTTTATACTCTTCATATAAAAATCCATCCATTTCATAAAATTGCCCATTCCTGAAGCCCGTTGCGTGTACGAAATTTGAGTCATGAAGTACCCTTTTCTTTTACTCGTTTTTAGTTGTTTTGAATTTCATAGCTCGAATGCACAAACGGAGAAACTGTCATTATCAAGCGGTGCTGCCCTGGAATGGAAGGTAAGTGCACAGGCCGACGTGAAAGACCCTGTAACCAGTATATGTTTGCCGGATTATTCTACCCGGGATTGGATAACCGCAGTTGTGCCCGGCACGGTGTTCGCTTCCTATGTGGCGGCCGGACTTGAAAAGGACCCCAACTTTGGGGACAATATTCACAAGGTAAACAGGGCGAAGTACGACCGTAATTTCTGGTACCGCACTACATTGAAGGTGCCTGACAATTTTACAAAAGAAAGAATATGGCTCCATTGCAAAGGCATTAACCGCAAAGCCGACCTTTATCTGAACGGGGAACGCCTCGGCTCGCTGGATGGTTTTATGCAACGCGGCCAGTTTGATATTACCGGGCTATTACATAAAGACCGTCCCAATGTACTGGCTGTATTGGTGTACTGGCCGCAACCGCCGCTGGCCAACTATTGCAGCCCTACCTATGTATCCAGCGCCGGCTGGGACTGGATGCCCTATGTTCCGGGACTGAATATGGGCATTACCGATAAAGTGTACCTGAGCAATACGGGGCCGGTCACCATTAAAGACCCCTGGGTGCGCGCCGGTATGCCCGGTAATGCAAGAGCCGATCTTTCGGTGGCCGTAGAATTGTATAACCATGACGAGCAGCCGTTACAGGGCATATTGAAAGGAGTGATCCGTCCCGGCAATATCACATTTGAACAAAAAGTATTCATTGGCGCCGGCAGTAAAGAAGAAGTGAAACTGGATGCCGGCCGGTTTCCGCAACTGGTGATCAACAGTCCCCGGTTGTGGTGGCCCAATGGATTGGGCGATCCCGACCTGTATGAATGCGACCTGCGTTTTCAGGTGAACGGGCGGGAGTCGGATGCCGCACAGGTGAAGTTTGGTATTAAAAAATATACGTATGATACCATTGACAATGTATTGCATGTATATATCAACGGTAGCCGCATATTCCTGAAAGGCGGCAACTGGGGCATGGCCGAATATATGTTACGGTGCCGGGACTCAGCCTATGATACCAGGGTGCGTTTGCACCGGGAAATGAATTTTAATGTGATCAGGAACTGGATCGGTTCTACCACCGATGATGAATTTTATGAAGCCTGTGATAAATACGGGATCATGGTTTGGGATGATTTCTGGCTGAATGCCAATCCCAACCTGCCGCGCGACATAAACGTCTTTAACGCCAATGTTATTGAAAAGATCAAACGCTTTCGTAACCATCCTTCCATTGCTGTTTGGTGTGCCGATAATGAAGGCTGGCCCGAACGGCCGCTCAGCGTGTGGCTGCAGGAAGACCTCAGGGTGTTTGATGGCGGCGACCGATTTTACCAGCCCAATTCACATGCAGAGAATTTGAGCGGCAGCGGCCCCTGGGGAAGTTTTGATCCCCGTTATTATTTTACCGCTTATCCTGCCGGAATGGGTGGCAACAGGGGCTGGGGTATGCGCACAGAATTGGGAACGGCTGTATTTACAAATTTCGAAAGCTTTAAAAAGTTCATACCGCAGGATAAATGGTGGCCCCGCAACGACATGTGGAACCTGCATTATTTTGGCCCGTTGGCTTTTAATGCTACGCCCGACTCATATGAACAGGCCATCACCGAACGATATGGTAAACCTGCCGGCATAGAGGACTTCTGCCGCAAAGCGCAGTTCCTTAATATCGAAACCAACAAGGCGATGTATGAAGGGTGGGAAGATCATATGTGGGAAGACGCTTCCGGTATTATGACCTGGATGAGCCAATCGGCATATCCTTCGCTGGTTTGGCAAACATATGATTACTACTATGATTGCACCGGGGCCTGGTGGGGCGCCCGTAAAGCCTGCGAGCCCCTTCACATACAATGGAACCCTGTAAATAATGCGGTAAAGGTTATTAATACTTCCCGTAAAGAGTTGAGCGGGTTGCAGGCCTTCGCTACTGTATATAACATGGATGGTAAACCGGTTGCAGGATACAGCGGCGCCGCCGCCATCGATGCGCCGGCAAACAGTGCAACGCATTGTTTTTACATGCCCTTCAATCAGAAAAAGATCGACCTGGCATTCCGCCGTCCCGTAGTTGCCTCCTCTACAGAGTATGGAAAACCCGACATGGTAGCTGATGGCGACAATGGAACAAGATGGGCCAGCCGGGGAGGTGATAATGAATGGATATATGTTGACCTGGGCGAACAGAAAATAGTCAATGGCGTTGGACTGAACTGGGAAGATGCCTATGCCAAAGCATTTAAGGTACAGGTATCCGGTGATGCGCAATACTGGAAAGATGTATATACTACCGTGGATGGTCATACCGGTATGCAGGATATCACTTTTACGGAAGAATCTGCCCGCTATGTACGGGTACTGGGAGTTGAGCGGGGTACCTGGTGGGGGTATTCGCTTTGGGACTTTAAAGTATATGAAGGCAATGTGAAAAGTGAAGGACTGAGTGATGTGCACTTCATCAGACTACAGTTAAAAAATGCCGGCGGGCAAACCCTATCTGATAATTTTTACTGGCGGGGCAATGAGCGCCGGAATTTCACGGCCCTGAATAATTTGCCAAAGGTCAGTTTGAAAACAACATATACTGTGCAAAAAGAACCCGATGGCAAATATTATCTGATGGCAAAGATCAGTAACCCATTGTCATCAAAGACCATTGCCTTTGGCATCAGGGTGCAGGCTGTACGGGCCAGCAACGGGGAACAGATATTACCATCTATAATGAATGATAACTATTTCTCTTTGATGCCCGGAGAGCAGAAAGATATTCGTATAGAATTCAAGGCGGCTGACCTGGGAAATGATAAGGCTGAATTAAAGGCAGAACCATATAACAATACGCACCCATAATGATCGTAAACATGCTATTAAAAAAAGGTGCCTAACATACAAAAGGGGCCGGTATAAACCAACCCCAATTGTTACAATGAGAAAACTGTGCTTTATATATACTGTAGTTCTCACAGGAATTTTACAATACCCGGGCAACAGCAGGCCAGCCATTATCGCAGCAGGCTGGTTGGCCAATTGCCTCTTTACAATCATACACAAAAACGTCGATGTGTTTTTTTGTAACGCCTGGCATGCAGATCAAATGAGAAGTCTCATTTTCACTTGCCAGTTGCCATTTATCACAAACTTTTTGTGGTGGCTGGGGAAATATAACGGTGAGGGCACTTTGATTACGCCAGGCTGCAATGCCGGCTTGCCGCAACTCCTGCACTGCATATTCGGCAATCGCCATGCTTTCCCTGGCCCTTTGTAAAAGACCTGATTTGCCAAACCGGGCAATGGCATACCATAAAAACAATGGCGTAATGGAATTGTGCCGGCTGATGATACCATCAATACACATCTTTCCACTTTTCTGAAGATAGCGATCGATGAAAAAGAAAAATAGATTTTGCTCAACATCAGGTATAAGGAAAACGATACGACACGCTTCTGTCCCGCTGCAAACTGGTGACGTTGGATGAGGTAAACACTTTGATGCCGTTGAGGTATAAAATAACTTCTGCAATGACAAACGAGCCTGACCCGGCAAAGGGACTTGACCCGATCTTCTCCCGCTCAAGGGTAAATTCGGTTATCGAACTCAGGTGCATCCCGCCGCCATCAACGGTAAAGAAATCGGTGAAGCCGGGGTTAAACTGGTTGTGCAAACGCTTTATATACAAATTGGTGACGGCAATATATTCATAAGGGAAGTTTAACTGCCAGCGGTACTGGTCACCCATTTTCAGGTAAAGGTTATCAAACATTCTTCTTTCGGACGACGATGCGGACCGGATTTCCAGCGCTATGGAATCCACGGGCATCAGTTGTGAAGCGTTCGCAGGAGCCGTGTTGTATTTTTCCAGACCATAACGCCTCATCACATTATTCAGTTGGTCCGCTTCGGTTGATCCGGGTACATTTTGAAATTGCTGAAGGTCCCTGGAAATGCGGACCTGGTGCAACCGGTCTTTATATCTTGCTACGATTTCATTGGTATATACTTGCGCACCGGATTCGTTGGGATGCAGGAAGGAGGCGATTTTGTCATGGTCTATACGGTCCAGTTCATCCTGTACTGCTTTTCGCATCTTCAAAATATTGACAACGGTCTTTTGCGCGAGAAACTGTTTAAGTGCAACAACAAGATCCTTTGAACCATCCAGGTTCTGCAGCAATCGCTGCACTTCGTTTACAGGCATGTGCGCAGGCGGCACCGCGGCTCTCAATACAGCTTTCAGTTCTTCCTCTTTGTCTATACGGGGTATGCTTGCCCAGCGATCGTTTTTTGCTGCATCCCTGATGTCACCGGTTTTGTAATTTTTAAAGAAGCAGGATTCGCCGGCAAACACCGATTGTCTTGGTTTGAAATGCGGGTTGATATACAGGATGCCGGGGCCTTTTGTCTCGGGATCGTTGTTCAATTCGGCAACTGCTTTTCTTGTCCAGTACAAGCCCTGCGTTAAACCGAACTGTGAGCGATACTGTGCTTCTTTAACAAGTTGTGGCGGGTTCTGATAGTTAAAGATCTTGTTTGCCCGTGCCTTAAAATGCGATACACCCTTCAGGTGATAAAACAAATTCCTGATGGCATCATTTGATGTATCGGGATAGAATGGCGAGAAGTACCCGGTGTAAATGATGACTGCATTCGGAAATTTTTTCCGGGCAAATTTGAGCAATGCCGATACTCTTGTGTAGGTGTATTCTTTAATTAAGTCGTGATAGACATGCACAAAATCATCCCGGTGTTCTAACGGGTTCAGGAAATCTTCAAAGGAAAGGTCATTGGCGCCGCCGTTGATCAAAAGCAGTTCGGCATTTCGAGCAACGGAATCGGGTACCCTTGCAACCTGGTAAGAAATCGTGGGAAATGTTGACGGAATTTCTCCGTAGAACCCGATCATCGTGGGACCTTCATCCTGTTCATTGATAAAATCTTCGGCAAGCTTTGTTGTGGCGCCGTGGCTGAAATCAGTCCAGGCAAAACGCGCCGGGTATTTGTTGGCAAAAGCTTTACGTTGCTGTTTTGTAGACGAGATCGCCGCACCGGAGTGGGAAAAATTCGTTTCGATGGTAGCCTCCCTGCCGAGCAGACTTCCGATCGCAGCGACAGATTTCGTACTGTATTTGTCTTCCTTATTGAGCCCTTGTCCCCACATGGCTGAATCACCCAAGACGACTGCTTTAAGCGGACCCTGGCGATTAGCCGAAGTGGGATCATCGAACGCCGCAGAGATGGTCGCTGGTAAGATAAGACCGGAAGACAGCATTGCAGCTTGCTGTAAAAATTTTCGACGTGAGGTTCGGTTCTTTTGGTTTTCTTTTCGCATAACGGGGAGGTTTTGGTGGTAAACAATTTGAGGAGTGCCTATTAAGGTAAAAAATTTTAGAATAATTTTCATTAGAAAATGACAACAATCATGATGTATGAGGGAAGCGATTGCTTTTATATCATTTCTTGCTTTAGCCTAGCTAATCCCCAATGCGCTGTCAAAGCAACAACCACTGAATAGGCGTTGTAGCAGGCAGACAACATAGCAATTCCCATCGGCAAACGCTATAAAACCACTGAAGGCAACAAGTATGATGGAATAACAGAAGAGGTCATCAATACACATCTTTTCGCTTATTTAAAGATGGCAATAGATGCCACAAAAAAAGCAACCATCAACTCAAGTCCATTCGTGATCGAGGAGATCGCGACTATACGATAACTCATTATCAAATCATTCTTTTTTGTATTTGCGAAGTATTTTTTATTTTGTTTCGTAAATACGAGTGTTATGAACAATGCTATAGAAACCAATTCAATTGACATAACAGCCTCTTAATCGTAGCATGAAACGTGATCCTTTTATATCATTTCTTGCAGGTCTGGCAGTTAGTATAGCCATTGTTGGAATTATTTATTTATGCTTTTTCCTTCTGATCTTTGATTTGGGTGGTGGCGAAACGTTAAGCCAGGTAGAGCATCAAAATATGGCAGTGTGGTTCCTTTCTGTTTTGCTTTTTGCAATTGCCGCAATTTATGCCAGGCGATACATTAGAAACAATAGAAAATATACAGGAATCGGAATAGCGATAGTTCCATTTATGGTGACTGTTACTGCGACAGTTTATCTATTTGGGGCAAATTTCTATCATACAAAATTTGATAAGGCGACTTGGGCACAATCAAAGCCGAAACCAGATAAAATGGCTAAAACACTGGTTAAAGAAAAAACCTTAATTGGTTTAACAAGAATGCAGGTGAAGCAAATGCTGGGAGAAGGTGCCGAGGAATATGGCGATAAAAATACCGACAGGGGTTCGATTATTTATCATGTTGAAAATAACTGGACATTTAGTGTCATTTTTCGGTATGACAAAGTAATTGATACCCAACTCCGGCTTCCCTGGCTTGGGATTTGACAAAGGGCAGCGAACTAGTAATATTTCCAGACCAGGTAAACATTTTTAACCATGTAAATTTTACGCGTATGGCTACGTGTGCTTTGACTTGCGCAGATTTTTCGATGCTTCCGGTAAAAGGTTTGAGGCTAAATTCGGAAGTGACACAGGTCAGCTTTGAGCTCGACAAAACAAAATATTATACAATCAATGGAAAAGATTTTAAGGTTTTAAAGTTAGTGGGAGATAAAAATGTAACGGATGGCGCTTTTTCTCTTTTTGTTAATGCTGAATTGGAA
>Ga0114129_10010969_pt1 | contig 12909 bp, 14 predicted proteins | sample RhiMetdeltSRZDD1_FD_80071 | JGI IMG/M metagenome (GOLD analysis project Ga0114129, IMG submission 80071) | Populus rhizosphere microbial communities from Tennessee, USA - Rhizosphere MetaG P. deltoides SRZDD1 (version 2) (version 2) | ecosystem: Host-associated > Plants > Roots > Rhizosphere >...
ACTTGCCATATGCCCCCTAGGCACAGGCGACTACCCAAGCAGAAAACCCTATAGAAACTTTATGGTTTTCGGAACCGGGGTAGGCACAAACGACCTACGCAATAGGGGGCGATATAACAGCGGAACAAACGCAAAACCGGGGCCAGGGGGGGCCAAAAACTTCACCAGAACATCCGTATTGCGACGCGTTTTAATCCCCGCTCCCTCGTGTGCGCGCGCGTATTGCGCCGCAAAACAACTTTGCGAAACCGTAATCCCGCCGACAGCGTGGCGTAACGTAGAAGCCCTTATGTTCCCGGCCGGACGGTGCCGCTACTCACGGTGCCTGAGACGTGGGGGGCGTAAGATCATGGTATGGGCTGAGGGAATGCTCGATGCCGAGCAAAATCGGCCGTCAACACCAGACGATCAATGGCTTCCGGGAGGAGCAAATGACACAGCTTTCGGCCGCTATCGGCGAACGACCTTCCCGGCCCGCGTCGATCGAGCGGCCGATCGATCTCGTGCACCTCGCGCGCACGACCGTCGGCGAGCAGAGCCTGGAACGCGAACTACTGCACTTGTTCGGGCAGCAGGCAAATCTGCTGCTGCAGCGTATGCAGGCGGCGCCGGTCGAGGCGCTGCCGGCGCTGGCGCACACGTTGAAGAGTTCGGCCCGAGTGATTGGCGCCGCTCGGGTTGCACGCGCTGCTGAGGCGGTCGAATTCATCGATCCGGCCATCGGTGCCGATGTTACCCGCGCCCTTGCGGCGCTTCGTGCCGCCACCGATGAAGCCAGCAACTTCATTGCCGATCTGCTGCGCGCGCACTAAACTAGCGACTCAAAATAACGCACCAGTGAGCTTCACATTTTGCCGTACATCGAGCGCTCTCCCCGGAATGCGTGGCCAGCGCTCACGTCGCGCTCGCCGTAGACGATCGGGACCGCGCGCCGAGCGTCGCCTGGCCGAGATCATGGACGCCGAGCGCAAGGCCGGCAAGCTGGCGAAGGGCGGCGGCGACAAGCGATCAAAGCACCGGGTTTTGAGAAACCCGGTGATCCGAAATCGCTCGCCAACCGGGGCGTCGACAAAAACCTTGCCGACCGTGCCCGCAAAATCATTAAGTAGGCTAAGATTTTTGATTTAGAATCAACAATTCAAGTTTGCGAAAACGCCCTTTGATTGGGTTGCGGGGGGCAAAAAAAATTGAGCGAGACTCCTTCGTTCGTTCTTGGGCACGCATAGCGACACACACTGGACCCAAGCCGGATTTGTGATTGGGCCAAGGGCAGTGAACGGCAGTGCTCACCGTCGACTGAGCAAAATCGAAACCTGGGTGATGTCGCCGCCGTTGGCCCGGATTGAGACCGACTGCCGATCGCCTTGGGTCGAAAGCGCCAAATTGGCGGCGAAACCTGGACCGTCAGCTCTCGCCCGGATCTCGGATCCCCGCGCGGTGCCGGACAGCTCGCCACCGACCCCGCGGCTGGCCTCGCTCCACCTGCCGGATATGGCTCCGCCTGAATACTGGACCTCGCTCGCCAGTTGGAACGTATAGCTGTCGCTGGCGCACCGCAGATGCTGTGTCAGGCTACGGCCGCCACCGCCGACCGCGTAAGACGCGCGGCAACGGATGCGCTCACGTGCGCCGTTCGACATCCCGATCGTGCCGCTTCCCGCCCAAGATCCGGACATGCCGGCGAATGGCCCGGACTGCGCGTGGCCCTCTGACGCCACGAGCGCCAGCACAAAGGCGCTGATGATCATACCGGTGGCATGCGCTTCGCGTCCGATTGGTGATGTCCGCATGGTCTGGTCGCCCCCTGTCCAAAAGAGTCACGGCATCCGCCTGATTGTTCATAGTCGGTGCAGGACTGCAAGCGCGAGCTGGACGCCGCCCGGGCCTCCATCATTCCTGCATCGCCTTACACCTCGACGACGGCGGTATTGGCCCCGAGGCCGACCGCCAACTCGGCAAGCGCGCAACGACCGCGCCCCTTCCAACTACCTTCCAACTACCCTGCGAACCCTAATAGCAAGATGGAAAGATGGAAGACTTTCCATCTGCTAACCTCCTTAGGGCTCAGCTAACCTTGCGCAGTCCCATCGCCGCGCATCGGGCTTGGGCCAGGGAGAGGCACTTCTTGGCCTTCGAGGGCGGACCGTCGGTCGGTCGTGCCTGTGTGGATCTTGTCCGCGGCGAGGAGCCGGTTCATCGAGACTTCGAGGTCTTTCTTGTTGGTCCTCTCCTTCCCTCGAGGAGTTCGGCGATTAGTGCAGGACCATGCTCCGCTCTTGTTCTTCCGGCCATTGCATCGCGTCCCTGCCGATCAATGTCGGGACGCGCTTTTTGCATTGCTCGCAGTCGGTGGAGAGAGGCCCGGATGTTCACTCGGCCGCGTAGAATGCCTCCCTGACCGCATTTGCGATCGGGCCGGAGCCGATAATTGCCGTCTGCGTCATCACTACGCCAACGACGCGGTTCGTTGGGTCAATCCAGAACTGCGTTCCATAGATTCCACCCCACCCGTAACTGCCAGCTGGGAGACCTGTCTTAGCCGCAGTTGGATCAGTGACAACACCGAAACCTAGACCAAAGCCCCAACCGGGCCCGCGAAGCGTTGGCATACTGCTTGTGGCATTCTGGGTCATTTGCTGAACCGTCTCGGCACGCAAAATCCTCGTGCCATCGAGCTGCCCGCCATTGAGGAGCATTTGCAGGAAGCGCGCGTAGTCCCCAAGCGTGCCGCTCATGCCAGCCCCGCCAGAATGGTAGGCGGTTGGAGCGAACACACGGTTCGGGTCAAGCGAAGCTGTGCCCTTGGTCGGTGGAAACGGCAGGTCCTCAGCGGCCGGCACAGCGACAAAACCCGTTCCGAGCGCGCCTGTGACCTGCGCGGGTCGTGTCACTGGCACAAAGCGCGGCCGCACTGCCTCCGGCGCGCTGAACACCCAGCTTTCAATCCGGAGTGGCCTCGCAATTCGTTCGGTCACGAATGCGCCGAGGGTGTCTCCCGTAACTTTCTCGACCACTGCTCCAAGCACATCGGTTGCTAGCGAATAGTGCCAACTGGTCCCAGGCTGGAACGCGAGCGGCGCGGAGGCAAGGCGTTTCATTGCTTCGGCCGTCGTCACGTTGGGTTGATCGAGCCCGTCGGTAACACGCGCCTCTCGGTATGCATCAACGACCCGTGGTCGATTCATGAAATTGTACGACAGCCCCGACGTATGGGTCAGCAGCTCGCGAATGGTCGGTGGCCTGGTCGCAGCCGTCTCGCTGCCGTCGTCGGCTGCCAGCACCTTCAAGCTCGAGAATTCCGGCAGATAGCGGCTGACGGGATCATCGAGTCCAATACGGCTCTCCTCAACGAGGATCATGGTGGCTACAGAGGTAACGGCCTTCGTCATGGACGCGAGGCGAAACATGTCGTCCTCGGCAATTGGCGTACCGCCGGCCGGCTCGCGGGCGCCCATGCTACGACTATAGACCGGCTGTCCGTCCTGAAGGATCAGAACGGCAATGCCCGGAGTGCTGCGCCCCTCAAGGAGCTGGCGCAAGGTCTCATCCAGTTTGGCGGTACGAACCTCCGGCGCGCGGGCGAGAGTCGCAATAGCAGAGGAGCTCACCAAGGCCAGCGCCAAGGCTGCGATAACGAGAAGTCGACGTGAGATCATTGCTTTCCTCCCTCGCTTGTGCATCGGCAAGCAACACACTATGCGTCCGACAGCACTCAGCCGCAACAACATCGCTGAGGATGTCGGGTGGTACAGACCGCCGCCAAGCTCGTGCTGGACCGATCTTCGAGGCGGTCAGGATCGCTGCCCGAACGGGCTGAGAAGGGCCAGCCCGGCGCGTTTGACAAGCTGTCAGATGCGGAGTTGGACGCGCTGTTCGTTGCGGAATACGAGCGCCCCAAGGCGCTGCCGGCTCTTAACCGATAACGTGGTGCCGATTGGGCCGGGTAGGAAGCCTTGCGAATTGAGCTAAGGAGCCGAGCCCGTGGCACCCGCTGGAATAGGCTAGCCGGCGGTGTGTTGCTGGTATTGAGTGTCCACCAGTTCTGATTAATACGTTTTGAGGGCTGGCTTCGCAGCGCCGCGCGGGTGCTACTGTCCCGGGCTGTCGGCGGGTTTGCTTCTTTGTCGACGAGGTGGTGCCCTTTGTTGGCCCCCGATCTGTTCGAGCGACCCCCCGGCACCCCCTGGGCTGAGCGCGCGCCGGGCGTCGGGTATCTGGCCGGCGATTCCCGCAACGGTATACGTCAGTCGGATTCCATCCGGCTTCCTCCACAAGTAAGGCACGCAGGAAAGTCAGGCCGTGAGGCGTTCTGAAAGGGAAAGCCGCTGAGGCTCACTGGCCCTTTGGCGCGGATATAGGACACCTGTGCCTATCCTGACATCAGGCTCGCCGAGACCGCGGCCCGCGCCGATCGATCTGGCGCCGTTCCCCGCCGCGCGTACGAACTGACACGCTGAGAGTCTCAAATAGGGTGAGCGCCTCTCGACTCCCGCCTTCTGGCAGCCTATTCACCTTGGTCGAGCAAGCGGAGAAATGAGCGGTGGCGACGATTTATCGCGCGGCTCAATCCGCGCGTCGCACATTGAGAGCCGAAGGGCCGGAGATCCTGAGCACCATTTGCAGGGTTTGCCCCGGCTACAGACCCAGCCTGGCGACAAAGACAAGGAGGGACCCCACGTGGAGGGTCGAGCCGTCGACATCTTCCTCCTCGCCGAGCGCGACTCCGAATGCTCCATCGCCGACGACCTCGTCGCTCGATTTCTCGCCTTTAGGGAGGAGATCGGTTGGGAAGCCCTCATCTACAATCAGGAACAGTGGGACAGTGGGGGTGTGAAGACGCCACGCATTCTGACGGAGCGGGTAAAGAATCCGGGACGAGACTACGAACATAAGACTCACATCCACGTTCAATGGCCCATGCGCACGCGCGACGTGGACGTGTCGTATGCGGTCGCGCTCGCGCTTGCCCACAATTTCTATGAATGATTTTGACGTGCGAGGCTCCTCCCTACGGCGGTAGCGAGGCCGGTCGAAGCACGGGACGCACTTTGTCATCGCCCGCGATGCCATCGACGATGAGCCAACGCGCACGCTGTTCTTTCCGGCCCCAATGGAGCCCAGTGGTGGTTCGCACTTGCCCCGCTATCGGGGCCGCCAGCCGGCGCCGGAAACCCTATAGCGAGTGTCGCCCAGGCCAAGTGCGCGACCAACCACAGCGGGGCCGGGGGCAGTATTGAAAGACCCCTTGCAACCTGGGTAATTTTATTGCGCAACGTCGTTCCGAGGGGAATGTTCCTGGCCGTCAACGAGCCGCCCGAAAGCTCCGTCGGCGCGTTCTTCTTTACGTCAGCCGGCGGATTCGACATCCGTGACCCCAATGCGAAGTTCGACGGAAGCGATCTTCCGGTTAACTCGATCTACATTTGTCCGCGCGGGCGCGCGCTCTCAGAGGATGGGTTCGCATATGGAATGATCCACGAACTCGCGCATTTCGTCGGCCCCCAACATCCCGACAAGCCAGGCGATCCCGATCTAGGCATCAGTGATTTTGGTGCGTTCCACCGTGGTACGATCGCCCGGCTCACCGCCGATCAGACGATCCGCAACGCCGATTCCTATTATGGCAAATTCTGACTACGGTTCGAGACTCACCCCGACCTCGCGGATAACCGCACCCCAACGCTCGTAGAGGCGCTTGACCTCGCGCGCCATTTCGGCGGGCGGCATGCCCGAGGCTTCCGAGCCGCCCTTTGCGAACAGTTCCCTGATTTCGGGGCTTTGAATCGCCTTTGCGAGATGGGCGTAGACCGCGTCCACGATTGCGGGAGGCATTCTGGCCGGCCCCCAGAACCACAGATAGCCCCACATGCCAATGTCATAGCCCTGCTCTCGCATGGTGGGCAGGTCCGGAAGCGCCGAAATGCGCGTCTCCACAGCGGCGGCGATCAGCTTTACGCGGCCGGTCGCCGCGTTGGAGATGGCGGTCGTCGGCCCGTCGAAGAACAGCTCGACCACCCCCGCCAAGTGATCCTTCATCGCTTCGCCGCTGCCCTTGTAGGGTACGTGTACGATGTCAATGCTAGCGAGTTGACGGAACCGCGCGCCGTTGAGATGCGAGGTCGTACCGGAGCCGAACGAGGCGTAGTTGAGCTTGCCGGGGTTGGCCTTGGCATAGGCGACGAGCTCGGCGACATTGTTGAATGGGGCGGAGACGTGCGCGGTGAGGACCGTTGCGCCCCGCCCTCCGGCGGTGATCGGAGTAAAGTCGGTAAATACGTCCCAGGGCGGGTTCTTGTAGAGGTGCGGTAGCTGCACGTGTGTTGCGATGGTGTAGAGCAAGGTATGGCCATCGGGTGCGGCCCGCTGCACCTCACGCGAGCCGAGCAGAGTGGAACCGCCAGGCTTGTTCTCCACGATCACCGAGACGCCGAGCGACTCCGCGAGTTTCTGACCGATCGCACGCGCCTGCACGTCGGCCTGTCCCCCGGCTGGGAACGGGACCACGATGCGGACCTGCTTTCCCGGCAGCGGAAAGGTCTGGGCGTGCGCAGCGCCGGTCGCGGCAAGCGCGAGACCCCCGGCGGCGAACGCGATTGCGACGTGGCGACGCATAATCGATAGTCGCATTTTCCCCCTCCAGTCTTGACGTAGCCACCTCAAACTACAACTGTCGATTTTGCTGGCGATGGGTCATCTAGTCGCATCGCTGCTGCTTTCCCCAGCTATGGCGCATCTGGTCGCACCGATAGCCCATCCCTATGGGGGCCGTTGCTGAGGCGTGCTTTGCCATGCCGCCGATCGTGCTCCGGATGGGCGATGGTTCGCAAGGTTCGTCGCTGGTCACCGTGAGCGAGCGCGGCGGACCGCTCGCGCAAGAACGTGTTTACAAGTATCGCTCAGGCTGGCGACAGCGGACCTCAGGCAAACCCCCAACTGTCCACGGTCGACGTTCGCACACTGTTTCCGAAGGTGGGCGCTGCAATCATTACGAGACCCGCGAGCCTCAGCGAACGTTGCAAGGGTCTTTAAGCATGCAGATGAGACATCCTGGATGTGCTTTTTCATGCAGGTTCGGAGGCGGTCGTTTCCCGGTTGAATATCTGGGCACAGCCTCCTGAGGTCGGCTACGCACTGGCCTACCGTCAACCTTCCTTGCGCCGTCGCACTTGCTGACCACAACATCAAGATGACGCCGATCACCAGAAGGATCTTCGCCATGAAAGGCCTCCCACCCCGGTAGTCGAATATCCGGCACCGAGAGCTTATCGGCGTCGCGACGGTTTGAAACTGCGATAAATCAAATGGGCGACACGGCTCTCGCACCGCTAGACCGCCCCGGCCGCGCCCCGCCGCACAGCGCGGCCCGCGCTCCTGCTCGAAGCGGCCGAGCGCGGCGGCAGTCTCGATGCCGTCCGCCGGCAAGTCATTCTCGCGCTTTTGCTCGATGGCAAGTTGGACGCTGGCGCTACTGTGCCGGCGCGCTAGTTGTCGGCATCTGCCAAAGATTTGTTGGCGCCTGCCAACAAGCCGAATGGATAATTTCCCCCAGCGTGCCCCGCATCCATCTACGGCGACATCACAGGCAACGAGCATCGCCTACAAGAGTCGCCCAATGCAGTTTGACGCGATCGAGATTGTGTGCGCGCTGGGTGCAGTTGTGAGCGTCATACTCGCCGGCGCAGTTCTTTTGTTCGCGGTCTTTGGCATATAGCTCCACAGAAGGACCGCCGCGCTCATTTGCGCCCTTCATTGCGCGGCACAAAGCCGAATCTAGCGTCCGACGCGAGACATAGGCCGCCGACGCCAACATGGTGGACCTGCGGTTCAAGCTGGCTGCCGGCTGCCCGAAGATCGCTGCCAACCAGATCATGGACCTGTGCAGCGTCTGCTACCGCGGCCCGCATCGGCCGATGAAAAGCCCTCCAGTCGAGCCGGCGGTGGGGACGGCCCGGTTGAAGTGAAGTGGCATCTCACGCAGCTTTACCAAGAAAATGCGAAGGACGAAGCGTCGATTTCGATTTCTGCCATGAAGATGGAAACGACTTCGGCCAAATTCTCGTGAAAAGGCGGAGCACCAAAATGAAACTGACCAATCGCAATTTCGACCCCTCTGAACTCTCGGCGAGCGGTGAGGGTTTTTTCGACGTGCCGCTCAGAGAGGAAATGCTAAATCGGGACGACGACGTAACTTACGGCCTGCGGTTCAATTTCGGCAGCTTGGATAACGAGTTCGCGAAGAAGCTCAATGAGCTGCTTGGCGCGTGCGCGGCGGAGAATGTTACTATGGTCCCCTATACCGGCGTACGGGATCCTTGGGAACAGGCCCGCCTGTGGCGGCGCTCGCGTACGACCCAGCAAGTCGCTGATGCGATCCAGTGGCTGAAGAATAATATGGCCCCGTTTCTGGCGAAGGTCGTAGAGGACGTCGGCCCGCAGCCGACTGGGCCTAACGTCACGAACGCGCTGCCTGGTTTCAGTTGGCACCAATGGGGGGAGGCCGCTGACTGCTACTGGTCGGTGAACGGACAGCCCGAGTGGGAAGACCTTACGGGCTACAAGGCCTATGCGAGATTAGCGGAGGGCATGGGACTTACTGCCGGTGGGCACTGGACGTCCTTCAAAGATTGGCCTCACGTCCAGAAGCGGAGCGACGACGGTCCAGGTTCTGTCTACTCGGCGAAAGAGATCGACGAGATCATGAAGAAGCGGTTCGAAACGAAGAAGACCTTTCTCCTCACGTCGGAAGTTCGTTGATGTTGCTGGCACTCATCTGCTGGTGACGAGGGGCTGCCGCGTCCACTGGCCCCCAGCTGACCATTTGCCGGCCAGCCGGTAGCCAAGTTGTCGAAGCAGGAATTTGGCTAGAGGCTCGGAGTTATTGGTGACGCCGACTGCGACCGGAGCGTCGGCGTGTTGCCCAATGTTCCCCAAATTCGCAATGATGCACCGATGAAATCCACCCTTCTTGACCTAAAATCAAAGATTCAGGTTTCGTAAAAAATCACCCTCTGTTGGAGCGCGGGGGAATTGAGCGAAGTTTTGAGTCACGCGGGGGCAATAAAAAATTTAGGGCGGTTTTTGTTGCATTTGTGGTATAAGCAAATCTGATACCGATAAGCGCTCTTCGATCAGCCGCGCGATCGCACAATGAACGGACACGGTGGCAAACGGTTGGGCGCTGGGCGCCCCATTGGAGCGGCGAGCCGTGCAAACGAGCAGGTGCGGCAGGAAGCCGCCGCCACCGGTGAGCTGCCACTCGCGTACATGCTGCGGATCATGCGCGATCCGAGCCAGCCGGTGGGCCGGCGTGACGATATGGCCAAGGCGGCCGCTCCTTTCTGCCATTCGCGCCTTTCGTCGGTTGAGCATTCGGGCGAGATCGCACGGCCAACGGTCATTCGCGCTCCCGCTGTTTCGGCAACCCCCGAGGAGTGGCAGGCGGGATACGCGCCGGGTGCAAAGGAGAAGCATTGCTGACGGTTGGCGAGACAGCCGCCACTGAGTGCACGATCGGGTGGGAGGCGCAAAAGGGGCCGCAGACGGCCCTGCTGGCGTGCCCGGTGTTTGAGGTTTTCTTCGGTGGCGCCCGTGGTGGCGGCAAGACCGACGGGATGCTCGGCGAATGGGCCTCGCATGCTGATCTTCACGGAAAGAGCGCTGTCGGGTTGATGGTTCGTCGCGAACGGGTGCAGCTCCTCGAGACGATCGAGCGAAGCCGGCAAATCTACGGGCCGATCGGGGCGAGATACAGCGATCAGGACAAGATGTGGCGCTGGCCGAACGGGGCTCGGCTGCGCTTTGCTTATCTCGAGCGTGACGCGGACGCGGACGCTTACCTGGGCCACAGCTACACCCGGGTATATGTCGAGGAGCTGGGCACGTTCCCGAGCGCCTCGCCGGTTCTAAGGCTGATGGCAACGTTGCGCTCTGGCGAGGGTGTACCCTGCGGGTTTCGTGCAACCGGCAACCCCGGTGGGCCAGGGCATCAGTGGTGCAAGGCGCGCTACATCGATCCCAATCCTGCCGGATGGCAAATCCGAAAGTTCACGTTTGAGAATCCGTGGACGCGCGAGACGATCGAGCGGGATCGCGTCTTCATTCCGAGCAAGCTTCAGGACAACAAATTTCTCGGGCCGGAGTACGTTGCCAACCTGCAGATGGTGGGCAGCGACACGCTGGTGCGGGCCTGGCTCGAGGGCGATTGGACCGTCATCGAGGGCGCCTACTTCGATTGTTGGCGCTACGATCTGCACGTAGTGGAGCCGTTCGAGGTGCCCGCCCATTGGGCACGGTTTCGTTCGATGGACTGGGGCTCGGCCAAGCCCTTCTCGGTGGGATGGTGGGCAGTAGTTGGAGACGATCACCGCCTGCCTGTCCAAGGGGCGTCACGGATCATTCCCCGAGGCGCCCTGCTTCGTTATCGTGAGTGGTATGGAGCAGCGAGCCCCAATGTCGGCCTCAAGATGACCGCCGAGGCCGTAGCCGGCGGGATCGTTGAGCGAGAGCGAAGCGACGCTACATTGCGTTACGGGGTGCTCGATCCCGCGTGCTTCAAGGAGGACGGAGGGCCCTCGATCGCCGAGCGGATCAACAAGGTGTTGATCCAGGTGCGCCTGCGCCCATTCCACGCCGCCGACAATTCGCGTGTGCCACAGCGCGGATCGATGGGAGGCTGGGATCAGGTGCGGTCGCGCCTGGTCGGCCAGGATGGCCGGCCGATGATCTACTGCTTCAGCACGCACGCTGCCAGCATCAGAACGATCCCAGCGCTCCAGCACGATCCGGCGCGGCCCGAGGACGTAAATACCGAGTCCGAGGACCACGCCGCCGACGAGTGGCGCTATGCGTGCATGTCGCGGCCGTTCGTGCCGGTGCCCGTGGCACGCACGAGGAGCGTGCCAGACTCGGGATATGCCCCGTTCCGCTCTGCCGTGCCGGGTGATTGGAGGCTCTACTAATGGCCGAGAGCGCCTACGTTGAGAATAAGCTTACAGTCGTTCGCTGGCCTCCATATCCATGGCAAAAGGCTCGCGATCTTCATCGACGAGCCCTCCACAGTGGCCGATGTTATCTTCGAGGTTATCGAGGGCGCGCTGGCCGACAAGGACACCGAGGTCGAGCACCTGAACTTGCTGGCGCTACCGGTTGGCAGGGCAAGGGTTCGATCGGTACTCGAATGCGTAGCGTACCGATCGACGTGCCGCTCACAGGCCTGCTTGGCCTTGTTCGATTTTGGCGTAGTACCCGAGGTCGAGACCGGCGCGCGGCCCATGCACCTCAAGATAGGCCGGGTAGCCACCGTCTCCCATCGAGGACGCTGGTTAGAAACAGAAGCGCCACAATGCCTACCCTGCCCGAGGATGGCTTTTAGAAGGACCCCCAGCGCAACAGAAACCGGGGCAGGAGGCGTTTTTCCGGCGAGGCTTGCGCGCTGTAGCCCTGGAAGTAGCCCTGTGCTTCTAAGCGCCCTACGGGTACTCCGCGCACTCTCTTAAACAACTGATCTAGCTTATGTGCTCGTGGCCCAAGCTTTTGGCGGTCTTGAGGTTGATCACCAGGTGGAACTTGACCGGGCCCTGGACTGGAAGCTCGCTCGGTTTCTCGCCCTTGAGGATGCGGTCGACATACGTCGGCGCGCGCCGAAAATTATCGATCAGGTCATCTCCGTAGGACAGCAGGCCGCCGACTGCAGTGTATTGACGGTAGGGATAGACGGCCGGGAGGCGGTAGCGGGCCGCCAGCGATGTGAGCTCTACGCGATGGATATCCATGAAGGTATCCGGCATCACGACCAGGCCGCCATTCGGCGTGCGTGCCTGTTCGGCAATGACGGATTCGAGCTCGGACCTGTCGCGAACAGGTGCTGCGATCGCCTCCACGGCGAAGGAGACAGCGGCGGCTTTGAAGGGGTTCAGCCAATATTCGAAATATGTCGCCGTTGCCGGGTTGAACAGGAAGGCTACCCTGGCAGCGCGCGGCGCAATCTCCTTGAGCAGCTCCAGCCACTTGCCAGCCATTGTGGGCTCTATAGTGACGAAACCGGTGACGTTTCCTCCCGGCTTCGCAAAGCTCGCGACGAAGCCGCTGCCGATCGGATCGGCAACGAGCGCGAAAACGATGGGGATGGTGCGTGTCTCTTGCAGCAGCGTCGCGGTGATCGGTGTGCTTTGCGTAACAATGAGGTCGGGTTGCAGCGCGACGAGTTCCTTCGCAAATCGTTGCATCGACTCGACGTCGCCGGTTGTCATCCAGCGGGTATCGATCCGGATATTGCGGCCCTCTATCCAGCCGAGCTTCTCAAGTCCCTCGCGCAACGCCGCGATGCGGGCCTGCCCAGATCATCCGCGGTGAGTGGCATGAGCACGCCGATGCGCCGCGTCCGGTCGGCCTGCTGCGCGCGCCCTGCGAGTGGCCACGCAGCCGCGCCGCCGAGAAGCGTAATGAAATCGCGCCTTCTCAAGTGATCGAATTGCATCTGCTGCCCCCAGCCAGAGCGGCAGCATAGCGGATTGGCGATCCTCAAGTCAGGGGCTCGCCGCAGTGCGGCATTTCGGCCCTGCCAATGACCGGTTGGGGTCTTGGTGGTGTCAAAACGCGCTGGTAGTGCCTGACGGATCGCGATTTGGCGAGGTTGGCCTTCCCAAGTGCCTTGGCGGTCTTGAGGTTGATGACAAGCTCGAACCGGGTCGGCTGCTGCACTGGCAGGTCCGCCGGTCGGGCACCCGCGAGGATCTTGCTGGCATACACGCCGGTGAGGCGAATCGAGTCCCTCAGGTTCGAGCCGTAGCTGATCAGGCCCCCGGCCACGGCGAAGTCCGGCGTATCGTAGATGGCCGGGAGGGCGTTCCGTGCCGCCAGGGCGACGATCTGGTCGCGCTGACTCACGAAAAACGCGTCGCCTACGACGAC
>Ga0114129_10010970_pt1 | contig 12908 bp, 11 predicted proteins | sample RhiMetdeltSRZDD1_FD_80071 | JGI IMG/M metagenome (GOLD analysis project Ga0114129, IMG submission 80071) | Populus rhizosphere microbial communities from Tennessee, USA - Rhizosphere MetaG P. deltoides SRZDD1 (version 2) (version 2) | ecosystem: Host-associated > Plants > Roots > Rhizosphere >...
CCGCCGCGCGCGAGAGGTCGATCACCCGTCCGAATACGAACGGGCCGCGGTCGTTGATCCGGACGCGCACGGTCTGCGAGTTGTCGAGGTTCGTGACGTCCACGACCGTTCCCAGCGGGAGGTCGCGGTGCGCCGCGGTCAGGAGCGAGGAGTCGTAGATCTCTCCGGACGCGGTCGGTTTTCCTTCGAAACCGTCGCGCCCGCCGTACCAGGACGCGACGCCCTCCTCGGTCCAGCCGGCCGCGGGCGGACCCTGCGGAATGCCGGGCCGTGCGGCCGCCGGGTGCGAGGCGCACGCGGCGAGCATCGCGAGACCGACGGCGAGAAGCGCGACCGCGACGGCCTTCCGCGGGGTCACACCTTCAGCGGGACGCTCTCGGTGGCTTCGAAACCCGGCTCGAGAAGGAATCTCATTTCGTGGCGCCTTCCGCCAGGCGTCCCTCGATTGCCTCCAGCCGCGCCTGGAGATCGGCGATCTCACGGCGCTGCGCGGCGATCTCCGCTTCCTCCTCCTCGATTCGACAGCGCTCCTTCTGAATTTCGTTCAGCAGCATCGCGGGCATCTCCTGGTAGAGGACGGTCTCGGGCCTGCCCGAGGAATCGTGAAACACGAGCTCCGGGAGGACCTTCTCGACCTCTTCGGCGACCAGGCCGAATTGCGTCGGATCGTCCTCGTGATCCTTGTACCGGAAGGTCACCGGCCTCAGCGTCAGGAGCCGGTCGCTCGCATCGCCCATGTCGCGGATGTCCTCCTTGTATCGGGCCGACGAGGAGACCAGCCCGACCTGACCCACGCTGTTGATGTAGATCGGGCTCCCGCTCCCGATGTTCGTTCCGAGCACGCCGGCGAGGAAGAGCCGCGTATGAACTCCGCCACCGCTCCCGAGGCGGATCGTGTTCGACTCGCCCGACACGCCCCCGTTGCCCAGGTACATGTTGTTGCTGCCGGAGCTGTTAGCTTCCCCGGCGCCCATGCCGAGCCCGATATTTCCGCTGCCACGTATGTCCGTCAGGGCGCCGTACCCGACGGCGGTGTTATCGGCCCCGGAAACGTTGCCATCCAGCGTAAGACTGCCGACGGCAGTGTTGCGGTTGCCGTTCGTGTTCGACCGGAGCGCTTGGTCGCCGATGACCGTGTTCCCGTAGCCCGTCGTGTTGTTGGTGAACGTTCGGGATCCGACGGCGGTGTTCGGGCCGGTCGTCGTGAGACTTCCTACGGATCTTCCGACGAACAGGTTGAGGAAGGAGGTCTCGACGATGAACGGCTCCAAGGCTGCGTTGATCCGGGGATATGCCGGCAGCGTGAGAGTCCCGTTGACCCACCCGTTCGTGCCGTCGCTCGTCACCGCACCGTTGGGGACCCAATTCGTTCCGTCGTTCCGCAGGGTCTGGTTCGTGGTGCCCGCCGGCAAGGTGGGGATCGTCACGGCTCCGGATTGACCGTTGATCGAGTTCACGATCGGGACGGCGCGGTAGTACCCGTTGATGTCGATGGTCAGGCCGGTCGTGACGTTGACGAAGACGCTGATGGAGCCTCCCGTGCCCGCGGGTGTGATGAGGGAGTTCGAGATGACCTTACTCGCGAGGAAGTTCAGGTCGGATGCCGTCGGCTGCGAGGTCCCCGTCGGAAAGACGGTCAGGAATCCGTCGGCCGCCGGCAGAATCGCTGCCACGTTGATCGAGTACGCGCCGGCGTCGGAGGGGATGCCCGAGCAAGGTCCTCCGGGGATGTTGAAAGCGCGCGCGGCGGCGTTGCCCACGAGCCCTGGGCCGCCGTACGGGCCGGGAGCGTTTCTCGTGTCCACGACGCGGCAGGGCGGGATCGCTACGAAGGGCAGGGGGCCGCTGGGAAGGGTCTCTGCGGTCATCGGCTCGACGATCTGCGCCTCCTTCGATCTCTCGATTGCTCTCGGTGCGGGAGGTGTCCAGTAGGGCGGCGCCGTCCAGCCGGCGATCGGCTCTTCGGTTTGAGCGGCGAGTGGAGGGGCCGAAACAATGGACAAGGCGAGAGCGACGATGGAGAGGCTGGCCGGGAACAGAGCCGTCCGTGGCATTTGAGCCTCCTTCTGGTGTCCCTCCAAGCATATCGACAGGTCAAGGGACGTCGGTGACCCGGCTGCGACACGCGCTCCTCGAGTGTTTCGATGGGTACCCGCGGATCGGACCGGTCAAGCGGTCGCGACGACGAGCGCGGGACTCCGCGGGGTCACACCTTCAGCGGGACGCTCTCGGCAGCGGCAATTCCTTCGAGCGCGGGATCGAGCTCCTCCCGAACGAACGTCTCGACCTGCTCGGCGGCGCGGCCGACGAGGCGCTCGGGACGGACCGCCGCGGACAGCTCCTCCGGCGTGAGTCGGAACGCTGCGTCCAAGGCGACGCGGTCGAGGAGATCGGCCGGGCCGGACTCCTCGGACCGGCGCTCCGCGGAAGCTCGTGCGTGGACCCGAAGCTTCTCGTGGAGCTCCTGGCGGTCCCCGCCGCGGCGCACCGCCTCCATGAGGATGTTCTCGATGGCGAGGAATGGGACCTCCGCGTCGAGCCGCCTCTTCGCAACGTCGGCGTGGACGACGATGCCGGAAAAGACGTTGTCCAGGAGAACGAGGATGGCGTCGCAGGCCAGGAAAGCGTCGGGAATCGAGATGCGCCGGTTGGCGGAGTCGTCGAGAGAGCGCTCCAGCCACTGGGTCGCCGCCGTCATCGCGGTATCGAACGAGAGCGCGATCACATGCCGCGCGAGACCGCAGATCCGCTCCGCCCTCATCGGGTTTCTCTTGTAGGGCATTGCCGAGGAACCGACCTGTCCCGTCTCGAATGGCTCTTCGATCTCGCCGTCGTGCTGGAGCAGTCGCAGGTCGGTCCCGATTTTGTGCGCCGACTGCGCCAGGCCCGACAGCGCCTGGACGACCCGGTCGTCCTGCTTCCTCGAGTAGGTCTGGCCGGAAACCGTCTGCCGCCGGGCAAAGCCGGCACGGCGCGCGAGAGCCCGGTCGAGATCCTCGACCTTCGCCGAATCCCCATCGAAGAGTCGCAGGAAGGATGCCTGGGTGCCGGTGGCGCCCTTGGCGCCGAGAAAGCGGAGGTCCTCCCTCCGCCGGCGGACCTCCTCGAGGTCGGTCAGCAGTTCGAAGGCCCACATCGCCGCCCGCTTTCCAACGGTAGTGGGCTGCGCCGGCTGGTAGTGCGTGTACGCGAGCGTCGGAAGCGCGCGGTGCTCGAGGGCGAACTCCCGCAGCCGTTTGAGGACCGTGCCGAGCCGGCGTTCGACCAGGCCGAACGCGTGCCGGATCTGGATCAGGTCGGCGTTGTCCGTGACGTAGGCGGACGTCGCACCCCAGTGGATGATCCCGCGCGCGGCGGGGGCGGCCTCCCCGAAGACCCGCACGTGCGCCATGACGTCGTGCCGGATCCGTTCCTCCTCGCGCGCGGCCGCCTCGAAGTCGACGTCGGAGAGGTGGGCGCGCATCTGACCGATCGCCTCATCGGGAATCGGCAGACCGAGCCGGCGCTCCTCCTCCGCGAGCCACAGCCAGAGGAGCCGCCACGTCTCGAACTTCCGCCGAGCCGAGAAGAGTTCCGTCATCTCTGGGGAGGCGTAGCGCTCCCAGAGCGGGCTTCCGTCCCGGTCAGCCTTCGTCATCTTCCCAATCGCCGATCAGGAAACCCGTCACCGATTCGTTGCCGCAGGCGATGCAGAGCGCTTCGCGAACCTGACCCTTCTCGATCTCGAAGACGTAGCAGGGAGTCCCGCAATCCTTGCAGATCAGGTAGGGAATCTCGCTATCGGCATCGCGCGCCGAGGGGGGTCCGTCGGTCAATCAGATCCTCCGTCCCATTCTCGCATCGGTGAAGAACGGTCACAAGCGGCCTTGATCGCCACGATGGTCGGACACCATTTGTCCACAAGCCGGTTATCCTGAATGAAGATGATCACCACAATTCTGATCGCCTGCGGAGCGGCGCTCGTCGTCGGGGGGGTTCTCTTCGTCCTTCTGCGGCCGCGCGAGGCGGACCCGCGTCTCGACCGTCTGCTGACGGAGGTCGCCGGGATGCGTGCGACCTCGGAATCCGTGGACCGCCGGTTCGACGCGATGTCACGAGCGGTGTCCGAGCGCGTCGGGGCGGTCGAGGAACGCCTCGCGGACGGACAGAAGAACGTCTCCGACACCCTCGGCGAAGTTCGGGAGAAGATGGGCAGGGTCTTTCAGGCGTCCGAAAGGATCGAACGTCTCGCGGGGGACATGACCCGCCTCGAGGACCTCCTGAAGCCCCCCAAGATTCGCGGCAATCTCGGCGAGACGTTTCTCGAGCAGGCGCTTTCGGAGGCGCTCCCCCCCGGTTCCTGGGAGATGCGCCACGTCTTTCCGGACCGCACCATCGTGGACGCGGTCATCTACCTGGGTGAGCGTCTCGTGCCCGTGGACAGCAAGTTCCCGCTGGAGAACTTCCGGCGGGCGAGGGAGGCGCCGGAAGAGGCGGATCGGAAGCGAGCGCGGCGGGAGTTCGGCGGCGACGTCCGGCGCCACGTCGACACGATCCGGGAGAAGTACATCCGTCCTTTCGACGGGACGTTCGACTTCGCATTGATGTACGTTCCCGCGGAAGCGGTCTATTGCGAGATCGCCTCCGACGACGACGGGATCTGCCTCGCCGACTACGCCACCGAGCGGCGGGTCATCCCGGTGTCGCCGAGACTCCTCTACACCTATCTCGCGACCGTCGCGATGGGCTTGCGCGGCATGGAGCTGCAAAAGAGCGCGCGGGACATCCTCGATCGTTTGTCCGAGCTCGAGAAGGAGTGGGGGAGAGTCGAGGCTCCCTTCCAGACCCTGGGGAGCCACATCCGCAACGCGCAGGGCAAGTACGAAGAGACCTCTCGCGCCCTCGAACGGTTCGGCGGCCGGCTCTCGGGAATCGCCCGGCGCGGCGATTCGGAGATCGCGGACGAGGAGCCCTTGATCGCCGCCCTTCCGCCGCCGGCCTGATCCGGACCCGCCCTTCGAACCTCCCCGACCGTTCGGGCTAGAATCCCGCGTCCTTCGCGGGACCGCCAATGCCCCTCCGAGTGACGTCCGCGATCGGGAAGATCTCCTCCGTTCTCGTCCACCTGCCCGGTCCGGAGATCGACCGGATGGTGCCGGCGATGATGGAGGAGCTCCTCTTCGATGACATCCTCTTCGGGAGCCGCGCACGCGAGGAGCACCGCCGCTTCCAGCAGGTGCTCGCCTACGTCGCCGACGAGGTGCTCGACGTCCAGAGCCTTCTCGGGGAAGTCCTGGAGGTCCCCGAGCAGCGCGCCGAGGTCCTCGAGGATCTCGGGGAATCGCTCGGCTGGGGGCCCGACATGGATTACCGGCTTCGAGACCTGAGCGCGGAAGAGCTCGCCTCGGCGCTCGTCGCCGGAATCGAGCGTCCCGCTTCCGAGGTCGCGCTCGCCCCGAACGAGCTCTACTGGCTTCCGCCGATCCCGAACTACTTCTTTCAGCGCGATCCCCTGGTGGTGTTGGGCGATCGTGCCGTGCGCGGGTCGATGGCCACGGCGGCCCGTCTCCGGGAGCCGCTGCTCTCGGGCTACGTCGTCCGGTACCACCCGTGGTTCGCCGACTCGGGAGAGGACCGGTTCTGGTTTCGCGAGTTCTCGACGGACTACGGGCGTCCGTCTTCGTATGCCCGCATGCGCCCGACGCTCGAAGGCGGGGACATCCTCGTGCTCCGCGAAGACCTGCTGGTCATGGGCTACTCGGAGAGGACGAAGAAGACCACGATCGAGCGGCTCGCCGAGACCCTTCGCGAGAAGGGTTCCTCGGTGCGGAGGATCTTCGTCGTCGCCCTCCCGCCGGCCCGCTCGTTCATGCACCTCGACACCGTCTTCACGATGATCTCCCGGGACGAGTGCCTGATTTATGCGCCGATGATCCTCCCGGACGGAGCGGAGGAGGCCGACGTCTACCAGTGCGACCTGACGCGGCGCGGAATCACCTGGACCGCGGAGAAGGACCTGCTCTCGGGGTTGAAGGAGGAGGGTCTCGACCTCCGGCCGGTCCGCTGCGGAGGGAGCGACCCGATCTCCGAGAGGCGCGAGCAGTGGACCGACGGCGCGAACGCCTTCGCCCTCGCGCCCGGCGTGCTCCTCATGTACGACCGCAACGAACGCACCGCCGAGGAGCTCGCGAAAGCGGGCTACGAGGTCGTGAACGAGGCGGACCTTCTGCTCGGACGGCGCGAGCTCGACTTGAAGCGCGGGAAGAAGTACGCGATCTCCCTCGCCGCCCACGAGCTCTCGCGGGCGCGCGGCGGGCCGCGCTGCATGGCGATGCCTCTGTTTCGGGAAGCGCTTTGACGACTCCGTTCTTCCCGTTCGTCCGGCCGCTCGCGGTCGTCGCGTTCGGCGGCAACGCGCTGCTGCGGCCGGAGGACCCCGGTGACACGGACTCGCAGCTCGCGCGCGCCCGCGCGGCGGTGCGCCAGCTCCTTCCCGTCCTGAACCGCGGGTACGAGCTGATCGTCGTGCACGGCAACGGTCCTCAGGTCGGGAACCTCCTGCTGCAGGCCGAAATCGGGGCCGGAGAGGTTCCGCCGCAGACGCTCGACGTCTGCGTCGCGCAGACGCAGGGCTCGATGGGTTTTCTCCTGGAGCTCGCGTTCGACAACGAGCTCAAGGCGGCCGGGTTCCGCAAGCGCGTCGTCACGCTCGTCACCCAGGTCGAGGTCGACGCGGCGGACCCCGCGTTTCTTCACCCCTCGAAGCCGATCGGCCCGTTCTTCCCGCGCGAGCGCGCGGATTCGATCCGGAGGACCGCGGGATGGGCGATGGTCGAGGATGCGGGCCGGGGATTCCGGAAGGTCGTTCCGTCGCCGAAGCCCATCGCCATTCGAAACGTAGACCTCGTGGCGTCGCTCGTCAACCGCGGATCGATCGTGATCGCGTGCGGCGGCGGCGGAGTTCCGGTGGTCGTTCCCGAGGAGGGGGAGGTCCGCGGGGTCGAGGCCGTCATCGACAAGGACTACGCGGCGTCGATGCTCGCCGCGTCGCTCTCCGCCGATCTCTTCGTGATCCTGACGGGGGTCGAACGGGTCGCGAAGGATTTTGGTAAACCGACGGAGACTCCGCTCCCGAGGCTCGACGTGGCGACGGCGCGCGCGTTGCTCGCCGAGGGCCAGTTCCCGCCGGGGAGCATGGGCCCCAAGATCGACGCGGCGGTCCGCTTCGTCGAGGCCGGCGGGCGCGAGGTTCTGATCACCCGGGCCGAGTGCCTCTCGGCGGCGCTGGAGGGCGAGACCGGAACGGTGATCTGGAGGACGGAATGAGCGAAAAGCCGCCGGCGGGTGCCAAGCGCGACTACGTGAACGAGAACGACTGGGCCCCTTCGGAGATCGAGGGACTCCTCGATCGGGCGGCAGAGATCAAGGCCCGTCCCGACGACTGGCGGGACTCGCTCGCCGGCCGGTGCCTCGCGATGATCTTCGAGAAGTCCTCGACGCGAACCCGCGTCTCCTTCGAAGCGGGGATGTTCCAGCTCGGCGGGCTCGGGATGTTTCTCTCGTCGCGCGATCTGCAGCTCGGGCGCGGGGAGCCGATCTCCGACACGGCCCGTGTGCTCTCGCGGTACGTCGACGGGATCATGGCCCGCACGTATGCACATTCGACCGTGGAGGATCTCGCCCGCTACGGCTCGGTTCCGGTCATCAACGGCCTGTCCGACCTCCTGCACCCCTGTCAGGCGCTCGCCGACTACCTGACGGTCCGCGAACGGTTCGGGACAATCCGTGGCGTTCCTCTCTGCTACGTGGGGGACGGAAACAACGTGGCGCACAGTCTTCTCTTGACGGGTGCCAAGCTCGGCGCGCGCGTCGCGGTCGTCACGCCTCCGGGATTCGCCCCCGACCCCCCCGTCGTCGAGTGGGCGCGGGCGGCGGCGCGCGACACCGGCGCCGCGATTCTCGTTACGACGTCGATCGAAGAGGGAGTGCGCGGCGCGAGGGCGGTCTACACGGACGTGTGGGCGTCGATGGGCCAGGAGTCCGAAGCCGCGGATCGCGCGAAGAAGTTCGAGCCCTATCGCGTTACGAGGAAGGTCATGGACATGGCCGCGCCCGACGCGATCTTCCTCCACTGCCTGCCCGCCCACCGCGGGGAGGAGGTGGAGGCCGACGTGATCGACTCCCCGGTTTCGGCCGTGTTCGACCAGGCGGAGAACCGGCTTCACGCGCAAAAGTCGCTTTTGGTCACGCTCCTGGGTTCGAATCGGTGAGCGACGCCGTCACGTCTCCCGGCGCGCGCGCCGCGATCTTCGGCGCGTGGCGCCGCGGCCTCTGGATCGCCCTCGGAACCGTCGGCCTCGTCGCCATCCTCCTGCTCGGCGGTCGCCGCGAGCGCGGGGCGAGCTCGGCGGTCGCGAAATCCCCGGCCGTCGTGACCGTGCCGGAGACCGTCCTGCGCCGCGAGCCGGCGGCGAGCGCCCCGGGAATCACGCCTTTGAAACGCGGTGACGAGGTCACCGTCGTTTCCGACCACGGGGCGTGGATCGAGGTGCGCGCGGGCAAGGGCACCGGCTTCGTTCGCGCGGGCGAGATCGAGCGCAAGGAGGAGCGCGAGGCCCGGGAAGAGAGGTCGAAGAAGATTCTGTCCTACCCGCCGGTCTATGGGGTCGTCGCGGAGACCACGTCCGTTCTGCTGGCGCCTTTTCCGTTCGCGCCGCGCGCGGGCGTGCTTCCCAAGGGCACCGTGATTCCCATTCACGCGGTCGATCATGCCTACTTCGCGTACCGCGATCGAGCCAACGGGATCGCGTTCGTTGCGTCCGCGGACGTCGATCTCGTCCCGCCCGATCCGAAGACTCCGGACATCGTTCCCGACAGCTCGATCGGCTTGCGGCGTCTGTCGACGCTCGACTCGCCGACGCCGCCCCCGACACCCGTCCTGGAACTGACGGCGGGTGCTCCGCCGGCGGAGGGGATGTCTGCCGAACGCCCGACCCCCCGGCGGCCGGAATCCGCCGGGCGGCCGGGCGAGTCCGTCGAGCCGGCGGTCGTGATCGAGAAAGTCGACCCGACCTATCCCGAGCCCGCGATCCGGGCCCAGATCGAGGGCAGCGTGGTTCTCGACATCGGGATCGACGAGGCCGGCCGCGTGACGGACGTCCAGGTCGCGCGCGGGCTGCCATTCGGCCTCTCCGAAGCGGCGGCGGACGCGGTCCGGCAGTGGAAATACCGCCCCGCGCGCTCTCCCGAGGGTCCGATCCCCTCTCGAAAGACCGTCCGAATCCTGTTCACGCTTCGGGGAGGCGGATAAGCCCCGGACCCCGGGGAATTGCTCGACGGACCTATAATTTTTCGAATGCTCCAAGTCCTGTTCGAGTCCGACGGTCGAGCGCAGGTCTACACCCTCGCCCGCGAGCAGGCATCGATTGGTCGTTCGAGCGACAACGACATCGTCCTGAACGACTTTTCGGTGTCGCGCCGCCACGCGTACCTGAAGCGCGAAGGGGCCGAGTGGGTCCTCTACGACAACCACTCGACCAACGGGATCCGTGTCAACGATCGCCACGTCCCCACCGCTCCGGTCGCGGACGGCGACCGGGCCGTCATCGGAACGTTCACCCTGCGGTTCCGGGAGCAGCCCGCCGAGGAACCCGACGAGGAGTCACACCGCGCGCTCGATTCGACGTCGACCTGTATCCGCCCGATCTCCGAGTTCAACCTCGACTTCGGCCTCGAGAAGAGCTCCATCCCGCCCGCGCACGTCGAGTCGACCGCGGATCGCAAGCGGGTCGTGCTCGACGTCGCGTACAAGAACAAGGTTTTCGAGATCCTCGTGCAGGTCGCGAAGACCCTGATCTCCCTGGAGGAGCTCGAGACGGTGCTCGACAAGGTCGTCGATCTCATTTTCGAGTACCTCCCGGTCGACCGCGGGTTTCTCCTGCTCGAGGAGAAGGGCGACCTTCAACTCCGCATCAGCCGTTTCAAGTCGGGTCAGCGGATGACCACGGACGGGTCGTTGCCGTACTCGCGGACGATCGTGGACATGGTCGTGCGGGACAAGGTGGCGGTCCTCACCTCCGACGCGCAGCAGGACGAGCGCTTCGAGGCGGGCCAGTCGGTCCGGATCCAGCAGATCCGTTCGGCGATGTGCGCGCCGCTGTGGAACCGCGACTCGGTCATCGGCGTGATCCACGTCGACTCTCCGCTCCACGTGGGATCGTTCACGGAGCGCGACCTCGACCTGCTCACCGCGCTCGCGAACTTCGCTGCCGTGGCCATCGAGCGGGCGCGTCTCCACGACCGGGTCGCGGAGGAGAAGCGCATCCGGGGCCGGCTCGAGCGGTATCACTCTCCGCAGGTCGTGGACGAGATCATCGCCGACGTCAAGGCGACCGGCTCCTTCAAGGAAGTCCGAACGAAGATGGTCACGATCGTCTTCGCCGACCTGGTCGGATTCACGTCCTGGTCCGAGAAGATGTCGGCGACCGACCTCGCGCGACTGCTGAACCGGTTCTTCACGCTCGCGTCGGAGGCGATCTTTTCGCAGGACGGGACGATCGACAAATTCGTCGGCGACGCGGTGATGGCGTTCTTCGGCGCACCGATCGACCAGCCCGACCACGCCGTCCGCGCCGCCGTCTCCGCTCTGAAGATCCGCGAAGACGTCGCTCTCTGGAACCAGGAGCGCGCGGCCGCGGGTCAGTTGCCGCTCGAAGTGCGAATCGCTTTGAACACGGGAGAGGCGATCGTGGGAGAGATCGGGTCGGAGCGCCGCGTCGACTACACGGTCCTCGGAAATCCGGTGAACGTCGCCGCGCGGATGGAGGAGTTCGTTGCGATGCCGGGCGACATCGTCATCGGCCCGGCGACCTACGAGGCGACCCGGAACCGCTTCGACGTCGCGCAGATGGGGTTCTTTTCTCTGAAGGGCGTTTCGAACCAGGTCCCGCTCTACAAGCTCCTCGGCTCCCGCGAGGCGCCGGAGCTCGAGCTCGCCGAAGGCCCCAAGTCTCGAGCCCCGAGTTCCTAGTCGCGCGGGGACGCCGGTGGACCTCGCCGGGTACGTGTTCGTCACGGGCCGCCCGGAAAAAGCCGACGAGGCAACCCGCATGGGATTTCGCCTCGAGAGGATCGACCTCGACCTTCCCGAGCCGCAGTCGCTCGACTCTTCGGAGGTCGCCGAGGTCAAGGCTCGGGCGGCGTTCGACCGGCTACAGCGTCCGGTGCTCGTCGAGGACTCGGGCCTCGAGGTGAGCGCGTGGGGAGGATTCCCCGGCGCGCTGGTGAAGTGGCTGGAGAAGAGCGCGGGGCTCGACGCCATCGTACGCATGCTGGACCCGTTCCCGGATCGGCGAGCGCGCGCCGTGTGCGCGATCGCGTGCTTCGACGGGACGAGGCTCGTCGTGGCCCGCGGCGTGACGGACGGCTCGATCGCGCCGGCGCCCCGCGGCTCCGCCGGATTCGGCTGGGACCCGATCTTCGTTCCATACGGCTCCGAGGCGACCTACGCGGAGATGGCCGCGACGGAGAAGGACCGCGTCTCGCATCGCGGCCGGGCGTGGCGGGATCTGGCGGACAGACTCGGCAAGTAGTTCCCGGTTCCAAGTTTCGAGTGCGGGGGGAATGCGGATTGCAGGTTTCCTTCGTGAGGAGGACACCATGCTCGCGGAACTCTCGATCGTGCCGCTCGGCCGGGGTGAGCATCTGTCGGCCGCCCTGGCGGAGATCCTGGACGTCGTCGACCGCTCCGGCATCCGCTACAAGTTCACCCCCAGCGGCACCTGCGTGGAAGGAAGCTGGGACGAAGTCATGGACGTCGTGCGTCTCGCCCACGCGAAGGCGCGGGAGGAATCGCGGCACGTGTTCACCACGATCCGGATCGAGGACGAAGCCGGCGAGACCGACAAGCTCACCCGCAACGTGACGTCGGTGGAGGAGAAACTCGGCCGGCAGCTCGCGGAGACCGGCGGGATCGTGCGCTAGGTCAAACGGCCGGGCCGACCCTTCGCGTGGCGGCCTGCGGGACTTCGACGGCGACGGTCGGCTCCTCGGCGCTCTGCGACGCGATCGGGTGCTCCAGCCACCACCGCCGCGCCCGCCGCGGCGTCCAGCCTTGCGCGAGCTCGATCCGCTCCAGCGCGTTCGCGAAGTCCTCGGCGCTCTGCGGCCGGTCGTCCGGCGACTTTTGAAGGCACGCGAATAGGATCTCTTCGAGTCCCTCCGGCCAGGGGCCGCCGCTCCGCTCGGACAGGCGCGGCGGGGAGGTGCGGGCGTGGTCCATCAGGACCTCGAGGGCGGAGCCTTTCTCGAAGACGGGGTGGCCGGTCAGGAGCCAGTAGCCGACGCAGGCGAGCGAGTAGATGTCGGCGCGCCAGTCGACCTCGCGGCCGAGGGCCGCCTCGGGCGACATGTAGGCCGGTGTTCCGGCGATCGTGCCGACGGCGGTGAGCGTTCCGTCGACCGCATCGATTCCGCCCGCCGCCTTCACCAGGCCGAAGTCGAGGATCTTCACGAAGTCGTACTCGATGCCGTAGTGGCAGACGTAGATGTTCGCGGGCTTGATGTCCCGGTGCGTGAAGCCGCGCTCGTGCGCCTCGGCGAGCGAGAGGCACGCCTGGTGCAGGAGGTGAATCGCACGCTCCGGCGGGAGCTGCCCGAACTGCTTCACGATCGTCTCGAGGTCGAACCCCTCCAGGAGCTCCATCACGTAATAGAAAGTGCCGTCCTCCGTTGTCCCGTAGTCGTAGATCTGCACGGTGTGGGGCGACGAGAGGCGAGCAGTCGCCCGCGCCTCCCGCTCGAACCGGCGCTGCATTTCCCGGGACGCACCGCCGGAGGCGCTGTCCGTCCGAATGAGCTTGATCGCGGCGGGCCGGGCGAGCATGCGGTGCTCGGCTCGCCAGACCTCTCCCATTCCGCCGGAGCCGAGG
>Ga0114129_10010971_pt1 | contig 12908 bp, 13 predicted proteins | sample RhiMetdeltSRZDD1_FD_80071 | JGI IMG/M metagenome (GOLD analysis project Ga0114129, IMG submission 80071) | Populus rhizosphere microbial communities from Tennessee, USA - Rhizosphere MetaG P. deltoides SRZDD1 (version 2) (version 2) | ecosystem: Host-associated > Plants > Roots > Rhizosphere >...
CGACCTGGGTGATGCCCGCGGGGGTAATGATCACGAGGCGCGGCTGCACCAAGCTCCAGCGCCGGCGGGTCTTGTTGATGAAGTAGCGGAACATCTTCTGGGTGCGATCGAAGTCGGCGATGACGCCGTGACGGAGAGGACGGACGACCTGCACCGACCCCGGGGCCCGCCCGAGCATGGCCTTGGCGTCGTTGCCCACGGCCTGAACGGCCCCGTTCATGTCCACCGCCACCACGGACGGCTCGTCGAGAACCACGCCCTGGCCCCGGACGTACAACCGGGTATTGGACGTGCCCAGGTCAACCGCCAGATCGCTCGAGAACACCCGTCCCAGCCCGCCAAGGTTCATTCGATCGTGGCCCTCCCGCCAGATCTCCCCAGGACTTCAAAAACCGGACCACGATCGACGCCATATAAATCAGAATGTTACAAGCCTCTCTCGGCACCCGGGTGACGGTGACTGTCATCGGATTGCGCCTCAGCGTGGCACTGGCGGCGCACCCTGCATCACGAGCAGCGGGAAGGGCTTGCCGGAGTCGCCGACCTGGACGATCCGTGCCGCCGGGACCTCGATGCCCTCGGCGGCGAAGGCCAGCAGGAGACGCCGCCGGTACTCACGGCCCACGATCCATTGCTGGATGGGTAGTGTCTTGAGGCGGGCCTTGATCACGACGCTCGAGTCCTTGAAAGCGTCCACTCCGAAGATCTCGATCGGCTCGATGATCAACGGGCCGTGGGCGGGGTCCTGCCGCAGCTCCTCGAACACGCGCCGCATGAGCGCGACGACCCGATCGGGATCTTCCCGGTAGCCGATCTCCACGTCCACCACGTAGCCGGACCAGTTCTTGGTCATGTTGGCGAGCGTGGTCACGCTGCCGTTCGGGAAGATGTGCACGGTGCCGGCGAGGTCGCGCAGCACGATGGTGCGGAAGGTCACGGTCTCCACGAGGCCGCCCGTGCCGTTGACCACCGCCACGTCGCCCACCCGAACCTGGTCCTCGAGCACGAGGAAGAACCCGGCGATGACGTCGCGTACCAGGTGCTGCGCCCCGAAGCCCATCGCCAGGCCGACGATGCCCGCGCCGGCCAGGATCGGTCGCACGTCGAGGCCGAGCTGGGAGAGGCAGATGACGACCACCATCGACCACAGCCCGACCAGGGCCAGGGTCCTCAGCACGCTCGTGAGCGTGGCCACGCGCGAGCGGGTGACGCCGGGCAGCGCGCCGGTCCGCTCGCCCGCCACGACGAGCCCGTGCTCGAGCTGCTGGATCAGCGCGCGCAGGACGCGGGCGCCGAAGTAGCCCGCGACCAGCACGAGCACCAGGCGGCCGGCGGTCTGCGCGGTGGATCCGGCCAGGCCGATCAGCAGGGCTTGGAGATCGGTCGTGAGAAAGTCCATCGGCTTCCCTCCTTGGTACCGGGTGGAATCAGGGAATCACAACTGCTGCGTGAGCCGGATACCCAGGCGGGCGCCCGCCTCCTCCAGGCCCGGGAGCCCGCGCTCGCTCGCGAGCTCGACGGCAAGCGCACCCTCCGCGGCGGTCGGATCGACCTCCACGAGAATGCGCATCGGTGAGCCGGGCCAGCGGAAGGTGAGCCCGTCCCCCGACCCTTCCTCGATTTCGGCCTGCAGAATATCGCGCCACTGCGTGAGGGCCCGCTCCCGGGAGTGGGCGCGCATGCGCAACCCCAGAATCCGCACGGACGGGGACGCCCCGGGCAGCCCCGGCGGGATGTCATCCGGAGCACCCGGCGGCGCCCCCGCCTCCGCCAGCTGGACCACGATGCCGAGGGCCTGCTTCGGGTGAAAGAAGGCTTCCTTCCACGAGGCATCCGACTCGTCGCGGCCGACGATCCCGTAGCCGTGGCGCTCGGCCCGCCGGCAGACCGCGTCCAGGTCCGGCACCTTGAAGGTGACGTGATGGACACCCGGGCCGTGCGTGGCGAGGAACCGGTGGAGAAAGCCGTCCACGCCCATGGGCTCCAGGATCTCGATGCGGCCGCCGCCCGCATAGGTCCAGCTGGCCCACCGGAAGGCGCCGGAGGGCTGGACCCGTTCCGGCACCCCTCCCAGCACCGCCACCAGGACGGGAGGCGCATCGGCGATACGCGGCAGGGCGATCGCGATATGATCGAGCAGGATCGAGGGCATCGGCAACCTTCCCATCTTACTCTCGGAGGGCGATCCGGCCCGCGCATCGCCCGACCGGATCACGCCATCTAAACAGCGGGAGGACAGAGCAATGACCAATGAAACCGAGTGGCTCCAACACCTCGATGAGCGCAACTACGACGAGGCGCTGGCGGCCGCCGAAGGCGTGATGATGGTGGACTTCTGGGCGGAATGGTGTGGACCCTGCCGGGCCATCGGACCGATCCTGGAAGACCTGGCCAAGAATTCCGGCGGAGGCGTGACCCTGGCCAAGGTGAATGTGGACGAGAACCCGGGTCTCGCGGCCCGCTATGGCATCCGGTCGATCCCGACCATCCTGTTCGTCAAGGACGGCAAGGTCCAGGACCAGGTGGTGGGCGCGGTGCCGAAGGCGCAGATCCAGGCCAAGCTGACCAGTCTCGCCTGATCCCGGCGCGGCATGGCCCGCCTCATCACGGTCGGGGCCGCGCAGCTCGGGCCCATCGCGCGGCAAGACAGCCGGGGCCTGGTCGTCAAGCGGCTCTTGGACCTGCTCGGGCAGGCCCAGGGGCGCGGCTGCGACCTTGTCGTGTTTCCCGAGCTCGCGCTGACCACCTTCTTCCCGCGCTGGTGGATGGCGGACCAGGCCGAGATCGACGCGTTCTTCGAGCGGGAGATGCCCGGTCCCGAGACGAGGCCGCTCTTCGACGAGGCGGCGCGGCTCGGGATCGCGTTCTGCCTGGGCTACGCCGAGCTGGTCCGGGCAGGCGGCGCCCTCCGCCGCTATAACACCTCGATCCTCGTGGACCGCGCCGGGCGCCGCGTGGGCAAGTACCGCAAGGTCCACCTCCCCGGCCACGCCGAGCACGAGCCGTGGCGCCCGTTCCAGCACCTGGAGAAACGCTATTTCGACGTGGGCGATCTCGGCTTTCCGGTCTGGCGCGCACTGGGCGGTGTGCTCGGCATGTGCATCTGCAACGACCGGCGCTGGCCCGAGACGTATCGAGTCATGGCGTTACAGGGGGTCGAGATGATCCTGCTCGGCTATAACACGCCGGCGCACAACCCGCCCGCTCCGGAGCAGGACGCGCTCGGCCCCTTCCACAATCACCTCGTGATGCAGGCGGGCGCGTACCAGAACGCCACCTGGGTGGTCGGCGTGGCCAAGTGCGGCCGGGAGGAAGGCTGTGACCTGATCGGCCAGAGCGCCATCATCGCGCCATCCGGAGAGATCGTGGCCCAGGCCGCCACACTCGGGGACGAGCTCATCACCGCGCGCTGCGATCTCGATCTCACGCGCTCCTACAAGGACACGATCTTCAATTTCGCCCGCCACCGGCGGCCGGAGCACTACCGGCTGATCGTCGACCGCGTGGGGGCCGAGCCGCCGCCCGAGGAACACCGATGACCGCGGGCGACGTCTACTTCGAGGACTTCACGCCGGGGCGCGAGTTCCGCACCGAGGGCGTCACGGTCACCGAGGGCCAGATCATCGACTTCGCGCTCGCCTTCGACCCCCAGCCCTTCCACCTGAACGTCGAGGCCGCCAAGCAGTCCATCTACGAAGGACTCATCGCGAGCGGCTTCCAGACGATGGCGCTGACCTTCCGGCTCTTCGTCCAGACCCGCGCGCTGGCCGCGTGCAGCCTGGGCTCGCCGGGAGTGGACGAGGTGCGCTTCCTGCGCCCGGTGCGTCCCGGCGATACCCTGCGGGCGTCGGTCCAGGTGCTGGAGCAGCGGCCGTCGACGTCGAAGCCCGACCGCGGCATCGTGCGGCTGCACTGGACCACCATCAACCAGCGGGGCGAGCCGGTGCTCACCCTCACGAGCATGCAGCTCGTCCGTCGCCGCCCGGCCGCCGGGGCCTGAGTCAGTCCGCGCAGACCAGCACGGACGAGGCGAGCGCGTGCAGCTCGCCGCTCTCCGAGACGATCGCGGACGCGCCGAGCAAGTTGCGGCCATCCGCCGCGAAGGGCCAGCCCATCACGATCCACCGTGCGCCGACCTCGAGGGGACGGATCAGGTTAACCGTGAGCTGGCTCAGCACCGTCTTGCGACGCCCGAACGCCTCCAGCAAGGCGAAGCTGCTCGGGCAATCGAGCGCGGCCCAGACGAACTCGGGACGTACCGTGCCGCCCTTGTCGAAGAGCGTCGGATCCGGCGCCCACGGCGCGGCCACCAGGTGCCGGCCCGGGAGCGGCCCGGGGAAGATCGCGAGCCCGTCGCCCCACTCGCGGGCCGGCCCGCAGACGAAACACTCGGGGGTGGCGTGCTCGGTGAATCCCAGATAGCGCTCGGAAGCCCACTGGGCCTCCGCGAACGACGGGGGCGTGGGCGGCTCGAGCTGGAGCGTGGCCGGTTCGGCGTGGGCGAGGACAGTGGCACCGTCGGAGAGCACCACGCGGCCGTCACCAAGCCGCTCGATCCCGAAGGCATGGTCCACCGGGATCGGAAAATCGAGGCTCACGCGCGCTGGGCCGTCGAGGTGGCGCCCGAGCAGCCCGGCGATGTACCCGCCGCTCGCGGTCTTGGGGGAGCCGCAGAAACGACCCTTGACGACGACGGGCTCGGCTTCGGCGATGTCCATGGCGTCCTCCCTTGGCCGCCATGTGATGGCAAGCGCGGTGCCAGCAGCGACGGAACGTCATATCAATAGCTTGCGCGGCGCGATCGGGCGCATCGCCCTGGCCGGGTGGGCGAAAATCCCCCCGACTATTCAGTCGGCGATTCGTGGCAGGATGAAGTGTGCGCTATCACTTTTCCGGCATCGCCGGCGCCGGGATGAACCCGCTGGCCCGGCTCATGCGGGCCCGCGGCCACTCGGTGCAGGGTTCCGACCGCTCCTTCGACCAGGGCAAGAACGCGGAAGTGGCCGCCGGCCTGGCCGCGCTCGGCATCGTCGTCAAGCCCCAGGACGGCTCCGCGGTGACCGCAAACCTGGACCGCTTCGTCTACTCCACCGCCGTGGAAGCGGAGACGCCTGAGGTGCAGGCCGCCCGCGAGCTCGGGCTCGAGCGCGTGCCGCGTCCGGCGCTGCTGGCCGAGGTGGTCGACGCGGGGCGGCCCGGCGTGGCCATAGCGGGCACCAGCGGCAAGAGCACGATCACGGGCATGGTGGGCTGGCTCACCCGCGAGGCCGGCGTGGCCGCCACCGTGCTGGGCGGCGCCGCGCTCGCGGGCGACGGCACGAGCGGGTGTTTCCTGCCGGGCCCGGTCGACGGGCCGGTCGCCGCGGAAGCCTGCGAGTCCGACGGCACGCTGACCGGCTACCACGCCGCGCTCGGGCTCATTCACAACATCAGCCGCGATCACGGCGAGGTGGATGCGCTGCTGCCCCAGTTCGAGGCCTTCGCCAAGCGCTCCGGCCGGCTCCTGGTCAATAGCGACTCGCCGGAGGCGGCCCTGCTCGGCCGCGCGGTGGGCGCGCGCAGCTACGGCGCGGGCCCGGACGCCGACACGCCCCTCGAGGTCACCAGCACCGGTCCCCATCGCGCGCGTGGAACCCTCCATCTGCCGACAGGGCCGCTCGTTCTCGACGTGCCCCAGCCCGGGCTCCACAACCTCGAGAACGCGGCGGCCGCGGCCCTGATCGCGCTCGATCTGGGCATCGCCCCCGTGACGGTGGCGTCGCTGCTCGCCCGCTTCCCGGGCGTGGCGCGGCGCTTCGAGGTGGTCGGCGTGACCGCCGCGGGCGTCCGGGTCGTGGACGACTACGCGCACAACGGAGAGAAGCTGCGCGCCGCGATCACCGCGGCCCAGGCCGGGGCCTCGCGGGTGCTGGCCGTCTTCCAGCCGCACGGCTTCGGGCCCGCCCGCTTCCTCCGGCCGGAGCTGCGCGACCTGATGCCGCGGCTGCTGCGGCCCGCGGACCGCCTCTGCTACGCCGAGATCTTCTACGCGGGCGGCACCGTGGCCAAGGACATCTCGAGCCGGATGCTCGCCGACGACCTGCCGGCTGCCCTGGGCTGCGGGTACGCGCCCAACCACCCGGCCGTGATCAACTGGATCCGGGCCGAGGCCCGCCCGGGCGACACCGTGCTGATCATGGGCGCCCGGGATCCGGAGCTACCCGGGCTGGCCCGCGCCGCGTTCCACGCCTTCCAGACCCGCCCCACCGCCTGACCCCCCGGTTCGAAAACGGTGACGGAGGGCGGGCTCACCCTCCGACCACGTCAACGATACGGTGCGGATCGCCGCGACGATCTACGCGGCGGCGGTGGCGCTGGAGGCCGGGGCGGAAGCGTCGGCGCTGGAGGTTTCGGCGCCGGGCGTCTAGTCGGGACCGCTCAGCGCAGCGGGTGCGACGGGGCCGCGTCCTGCACGAGGCGCAGGGCGCGCTCCGCCTCCTCGATGGCGCGGCGGGCCTGGGTGAGCGCGAGCAGGGGGAAGTAGTTCCGGTACAGGGTGTAGCGCAAGTAGAACACGTTGGGGAAGCCGGTGCCGGTGGCCAGGTGCTCGTCCCAGGTCCCGTCGGGCTTCTGGTGTCCACGAGATGCCGGACGCCGCGGATGAGCGCCTCGGTGTCGCCCTGGCCCGCCGCGATCAGGCCGAGCAGCGCCCACGCGGTCTGCGACGGGGTGCTCGGCGCGGGCACGAAGCGGCTCTCGTTGTAGCTCGCGCAGCTCTCGCCCCAGCCCCCGTCCTCGTTCTGCACGGAGACGATCCATTTCCCCGCCTTCCACACCGCCTTCGAGGCCCCGGGGTCCTGGGCCGCCCGGAGGCCGCGCAGGGCGAGGAAGGTCCCGTAGAGATAGTTCACGCCCCAGCGGCCGTACCAGCTCCCGTCTCGCTCCTGCGTCTCGAGCAGGAAGCCCACGCCCCGCTCGATCGGGGGGTCCGACAGCTTGAAGCCGCGGCGGCACAGCGCCTCGAGCACGCGCCCGGTGATGTCCGGGCAGGACGGGTCGAGCATCGCGTTGTGATCCGCGAAGGGGACGCGGTTGAGGAAGGCCCAGTTGTTGTCGGCGTCGAAGGCGGCCCAGCCGCCATCGCCCGACTGCATGCCCACGAGCCAGCTCACCGCCCGCCGCTCGCACCGCTCCTGCGCGCCCGCGTCGGACGCCTGGGCGTGCTGCATGGCCAGTAGCACCATCGCGGTGTCGTCGATGTCGGGATAGTGCTCGTTGGCGAACTCGAAGGCCCAGCCGGACGGCTCCAGATCGGGCCGCTTCACCGACCAGTCGCCGCGCCGCCGGATCTCCTTGGCGATGAACCAGTCGGCGGCCCGCCGCATCGCCGCGGGCGCCACCGCGCCCATCTCCCCGAGCGCGAACATCGCGATGGAGGTGTCCCACACCGGTGAGACGCACGGCTGGAAGTAGAACGCGTCGGGCGTCTCGGTCAGCAGGCCCTCGAACTGGCGGATGGCCTCGATGAGGTCGGGATGGTCGCGCGGATAGCCGAGGGCGTCGAGCGCCATGATCAGGTACATCATCGATGGAAAGATCGCGCCGAGCCCGTCGCTGTTACGCGTGTGGTCGAGGATCCACTTCTCCGCCTCGCGGATCGCCGGCTTCCGGATCATCTCCGGTCCGCGCGTCGCCCACACCTTCAGCGCGATGTCGAGCTGGCGGAACAGCGCGGAGAGCCGGTCGCGCTTCGGTAGCTTGAAGCTCTTCCCCGGCACCACCAGCTCTTCCAGGGTGAAGCCCGGCGGCACGGGGCGTGTGTCCGTCTTCGCCTGGATGATGGTCAGCGGCATCACGATCGCGCGCGTCCAGGACGACATCTCGTAGATGAGCCCGCCCGGAACCAAGGCCAGTTCCACCGGGATCGTGGGTACGTGCCGCTGCGGGTAGAGGCCGAAGAGGCTCAGGTTGATCCGGACGTAGCTGTTGGCCTCCTGGAGGCCGCCCAGGTTGAGGATCGCGTCGCGCGCCCGCCGGAGCGGCTCGTTGTGAGTGTCGAGCCCCGCGAGCTTGAGCGCGATGTAGGCCTTGATAGTGGCGTTGACGTCGGCGGGGCCGTCCGGATAGATGTCGAAGCCGCCGTCCGACTTCTGGCGCGCCAGGATGGCCCTCCGCGCCCGCTGGATGCGATCCCACGAGGGGGGCTTCCACTCGCCGTCCCGCGGCGGGTGCAGCCAGAGTTGCAGCAGCACGTAGTCGGACTCGAGGGTGGAGTCGGCGAGCAGGTCGCCCACCCAGTAGCCCTCGGGCTTCTGCATAGCGAGGAGGGTGGGTGCGGTGCGCGCACACGCGGCCGCGGCGGCCTCCACGAGGGCAGCACGGCTCTCCCCGTGCGCCTCCGCTTGATACGTCGCCCGGGCCGGGAGTGGCTCGAACCATGACGATGGCATGACAGCCAGTCTACACGATCAAGGCCCCTCTTCCATGCGCGTGAGCGGCGACGTGATGGTCAGCCCACCGTCGATGACGATGCACTGGCCGGTCAGGAAGGACGCCGCGTCCGAGACCAGATAGGCCACGAGGGCGGCCACGTCCTCGGGGGTCCCGTGCCGGCCTACCGGCGTGGCCGCGAGGAGCCGCGCGGTCGCGCGCTCGTAGTCGAGGCCGAGCCCCTTGGTGATGTAGTAGGTGGATGAGTCGGTCTGACGAAGCCCGGCGTCACCGCGTTCCCGTGATGCCCAGGGGGCCCAGCTCCAGGGCGAGCCCGCGGACGAGACTCTCCGCGGCCGCCTTGGCCGCGCCCAACACGCTGTGACCGCCCATGGCCTGGAAGCTGTCGATCCCGGAGATCAGGACGATGCGCCCGGGGCGTCCCTTCATGAGCGGGACCGCGGCCTGCGTCATCGCCACGAGGGCGTCCACCGAGATCGCGAAGGTGCGGCGGACATTGTGCGGCTTCTGCTCCAGCACCGGACGAAAGGCGGTGGCCGCCGCATTCGCCGCCAGCACGTCCACGCGGCCGAGCGCGGCCTCGATCCGCTCGAACACGGGCGCGACCTGCTCCGGCTCGGCGAGCTCGAGCCGCTCCGCGACCGCGCGCACGCCCAGCGCCTCGAGCTCGGCCACGACGCGGGCCGCGGCGCGGGCGTCCTTGCGAAACGTTATCGCACAGTGCGCGCCGTCGCGCGCGAGCCGGAGCGCGATGCCGCGGCCGATGCCGCGTGAGCCGCCGGTGACCACAGCCACCCGTCCTTCGAGCGGCCGGTTCAAGCCCGGGAACCGAGCCGATGCCGGAACGCTTCCGCCTCCTCGACGGTCATGCTCGCTCACCGGGGAAGAGGGTTGGTGCCGGAGGCGGGACTCGAACCCGCAGGCCCTTGCGGGCACCGCATTTTGAGTGCGGCGCGTTTGCCAATTTCGCCACTCCGGCAAACCCAGGTGTCCATTCTAGCTTGTTCGTGTCCATCGAAGAAACGGCTCCGATCGCGCCCTCTTGCGAGCCAGGCACGGAATGGAGCGCGCGTAGTAGATCCAGGACAACAATCGGTGGGACTCGCGCCGCGCGTAGCGAAACACCCAGTATGGGCGACCCGATCGTGACACTTTCTCCGAGATCGAGCCGTGGATTCCCACGAGTCGTAGCAAGCTCGTCCTGAACCAATCCACGAACGGTCGGCTGGCGGATACGAGCGTGACGCACAAACGCTCATAAACGTAGCGGAGATCCTTGTGGGAATGATGCCGATCCACGTACACGACGATCGACGCATCCCCATCGATACACCCGCGCGCAAAGTCCGCGAAATACTCGTCCGGTACTGTGAGTTCGCCTAGCGTCCGACTTTTTGCGGGTGACAGACCGATGCCTTCGACCCACTCGAAGAAGCGTCGATCCCTCCACAGGATCCGGTAGCACCGCCCTCGTGCCCCGACCTGTCTCACATTCGCCTGAAGCCCCAAGCATGCCTGCAGTACGCTAAGCAGATCCGGGTCTGCGGACGTAACGGTAAGGTGGCGGCCATCCCTCGAGAGGTTCCCGTCGGTGGCGAGCAGGCCGACGGCATAGGCGTGTTCACGAGTCCACCCGTCGGATGTGGGTGCTCGCCGGCGCGGACCGCGTGGCCGAACATCCATGGCGTGAGCGTGAAGGCGACGGCGGACGGTCGTTTCGCTGCAGCCGATCCGCTGCCCCACTTCCGCTGCGCTGAGACGCTCGCCTACGTACGGTCGTGCGAGCTGCTCGACATCTATCGTGGTTTTCACCAAGACAACGTCGCCCTCTTGTCCGTCCACGTCAATGCGTGATCTTGGGGACACTCGACGCTGTTCCGGCTACCGAGCTTGGTGTAGGCTAAGCGCTAGTCAACCCCTTGTCGATAGGCTCGCCGATCTAACCAACCCGGAGGTGCCCCATGGCCGATAGGGCAGGCGCGGTGATGTTCAAAGGCAATCCGATCACGCTGGGCGGTCCCGAGATCAAGGCGGGTGGCGACGCGCCTGATTTCACCGCGGTGGACAATGGGCTGCAGCCGGTGAAGCTGAGCCAGGCCAAGGGCAAGGTCATCGTGCTGAGCGCGGTGCCCTCGCTCGACACACCGGTGTGCGACACCGAGACGCGCAAGTTCAACCAGGAAGCGGGCAAGCTCGGCGCCAACGTCGAAGTGTGGACGGTGAGCATGGACCTGCCCTTCGCCCAGAAGCGCTGGTGCGGGGCGGCCGGCGTCACCGCAGTGAAGACGCTGTCCGACTTCCGCGAGCGCTCCTTCGCCCAGAACTACGGCGTGCTCGTGAAGGAAGGCCCGCTGGCCGGCCTCACCGCACGCGCGGTCTTCGTGGTGGGCAAGGACGGCAAGGTCAAGCACGTGGAGTACGTGAAGGAGATCACCACGGAGCCGAACTACGACGCGGCGCTGAACGCGGCGCGCCAGGCCGCCGGCACCTGATCAGAGCGCAAGTATTCGCCAATCTTGACAAAAGAACGCCCGCTCAGTAATCTGGACGATGCGGTGGGGCTGTAGCTCAGTTGGGAGAGCACAAGGCTGGCAGTCTTGGGGTCAGGGGTTCGAGCCCCCTCAGCTCCACCATTATTTATTAGAGATTCGTCGACACGAGGCAGGCGATGCCAGCGCAGGATCGCTTGCCTCGTCGTCTTTTCGATCCTTATCTCCTGATGAAACACTCGCACGACCGCCTTCCGCTCCTCTGGGTCACCCGTCGCCAGGATATCCGGCAGCCGGCCGAGTGCCCCGATGAGCGAGTCGATCGGGTAGCGGCACGAGCTTTAGCTTGCCGCGCTCCGAAGTCGCCGCCCTCTCCGGATTACTTCGCCGGCAACTTCGCGAAGCTGAATGGCACGCGCGAAATGACCAGCTGATGCTTACCGCGTTTGGTCCGCGGGACCTGATTGACCGGGACGACTTCGACTGAGGCCTCGAACCCGAGAGCACGCAAGAGGTTGGCCGCCACCATCTGCTTGGCGTCGTCCGAGAGACCGTAGGGCGCGACGGCCCGCACGATGAAGCGCCGGACCTCGACCTGCTCGATCTGGAGCGCTTCCAGGCCGGGAACCTCCTCGAGGGCCAAGGCGCCGTGGCGGAACGTGCAAATCCCGTTCGGTGTGGTGATGACGTCTTGGGTGCGCCCGCCGATCTCCTTGAGCATCCGATGCGACCGGCCGCAGGGGCAGAGGCCCTCCCGCCAACTCGCATAGTCGCCGGTCTGGTACCGAATGAAGGGCTGCGCGTAGTTTTCTAGCGAGGTGCCGATGATCTCACCGGGCTCGCCAACAGGTGGCTCCCCCTGACTGGCGAGCAGTTCGACGACGACGATTTCCTCGGGGACGTGGTAGCCGTGCTGCTCGCACTCCGCCGCGGCGGCGGCGTGTTCGGCCAAACCGTACCAGTCGAACACGTCGCAGCCCAGGAGTTGACGGGCCCTCGCACGCTGGACGTCATAGAGGACCTCGGCGTTCGTGATCACCACGCGAGGTCGTAGGCGGTCGTCGCCACTTTCCTCGATGTAGCGGCAAAGTATCTCCAGGTGCGAGGGATACACCCACAGGACGTCAGCCCGGTGCGCGAGGATCGCATCGATCATCGCTCGCAGGCGCTCACGCGTGAAGAACCGCGTGTTCAACAGGAGCGTCCGGGTCCTCCAATTGTCGTAGTAGAGCAAATCGGCAGCGCGACCCTCGAGGGGAAGATAGAGCGCGGCGCAGGCGTCGCCGAAGCGGTATCCGGCCTGGTGGTAGTGACGCCAGGCGGCTGCCAGCTCCGAATCGATCGCGCGCTGTGACAGGTAGAATTGCGCCTGCTCTCCCGTCGAGCCACCGCTGTGGCCGAGCCGCGGACGATGCGCCGCGAAGTCCCGAGCCTTGAGGTCGTCGAACCGCTCGCGAAGGATCTTCTTCGTGAGGATGGGAATGCGCGGCAGATCCTCGACGCCGCGGATGTCACGCGGATGGATCCGCTCGCGATCGAAGAGCTCACGGTAGTACGGGACGTGTCCGTAGGTGTACCCGATCAAGCGCCGGAGCTTCTCGTCGGCCATGGCGCGCAACTGCTCGGCGTCGAGCCGGTCGCTCGCGCCGAGCTCGGCCCACGCGCGGCGGAAGCCGCGTCCATAGCGGACCGGCTGCGGGATCCAGCGAAGTACTCTGCGCAGAGGCCTGAGCGCGGCGCGCCAGATACGTTCCGGCGACCGCGCCGTCGCAGTGCCGTCCATGGTCATTCTTCCGAGACCTTAGTCGAGATCGCCGGAGACCCGGCGACAAAGGACGAGCGGAGCACGTCGTCCACCCGTTGCAACGCGAGCGGTCGGAGCCGTCGCCCGAGCGGGGCGAGCTTGCGCGACCCACGCGCCCGGCGCTCGAGCGCGAGGAGGATCCGTGATCCGGGCGAGAGCAGCGGCGCCAGCGCCTCGGGGAGGAG
>Ga0114129_10010972_pt1 | contig 12907 bp, 17 predicted proteins | sample RhiMetdeltSRZDD1_FD_80071 | JGI IMG/M metagenome (GOLD analysis project Ga0114129, IMG submission 80071) | Populus rhizosphere microbial communities from Tennessee, USA - Rhizosphere MetaG P. deltoides SRZDD1 (version 2) (version 2) | ecosystem: Host-associated > Plants > Roots > Rhizosphere >...
CCATCGAGATCACCGCGCGCAAGGTGCTCACCTTCAAACCAAGTAAGGGGCTCAAACAACGGATCAACGCGCCGGCGTGACCACGACGGAAGTCGCAGAAAAGCTCTACTACCGTATCGGTGAAGTGGAGTCGGTCACCGGTATCCCCGCCTACGTCCTTCGCTACTGGGAGTCGGAGTTCAAGCTGCTCCGCCCGAAGAAGAATCCGGCGGGCCAGCGCCTGTATCGGCCGCGCGAGCTCGAGCTCGTGCAGCGGATCAAGACGCTCTTGTACGAGGAGCGGCTCACGCTCGAGGGCGCCAAGAAGCGGCTGATCAGCGAGTCGCGTCGCACGGACCAGCTCGATCTCGGCATGAAGGAAGCCACGTACGCGGAGACGCTCAAGCGCATCCGCGATCGGCTCGGCGTCCTGCGCGCGCGCCTCGGTTCTTGAAGGGCGCGGGGATATCTGCGACAATTCACGCCTGACGGTCGGGGCGTGGCGCAGCCCGGTAGCGCACATGACTGGGGGTCATGGGGTCGCTGGTTCAAATCCAGTCGCCCCGACCAGTTTTTCTCCTTTCTTGTCTGAGCTGGTATGTCCGTCGTAGTTCTCACCAACGATGACGGCGTTCACGCGCCGGGGCTCGCCGCGCTCGAGAAAGCGCTGGCCGACCTCGGTGACGTCTACGTCATAGCGCCCGAGCGCGAGCAGAGCGCGTGCGGTCACGCGCTCACGTTGCACCGTCCGCTTCGCGCCCTGCCCATGGGGCCGCGCCGTTTCGCCGTCAACGGCACGCCGTCGGACTGCGTGAACATGGCCGTGCTCGGCTTCCTGCCCGAAACGCCGGTGCTGATCGTGTCGGGCATCAACCACGGCGCGAATCTCGGCGACGACGTGACCTATTCGGGCACCGTCTCGGCGGCGATGGAAGGCACGATCCTCGGCGTGCCGTCGATCGCGGTCTCGCTGGTCGACGGCGGCGATTTCGACGTCGCCGGCCGAGTGGCGCGGCTGGTCGCGATGCGCGTGCTGGTCGGCGGGCTGCCCGGCAACACCCTGATCAACGTGAACGTGCCGTCGCAGCCGCCGCGCGGCATCCGCATGGCGCGCCTGGGCCACCGGGTCTACAAAGAAAAGATCGTCGAGCAAGCCGATCCGCGCGGACGCAGCCACTACTGGATCGGCGGCGGCGAGGCGCGCTGGGACGATCTCGACGGCACCGACATGGGCGCCGTGCACGATGGCTACGTCGCGCTGACGCCGCTGCATCTGGACCTGACGAATCACCGGGCGCTCGTCCAGCTCGGCGACTGGCAGGGAAGCCTCAACGCGCAGTTCCGTACCGAGACCGACCGCCCGGCCCGCCGAGGTCCCGCCGCCGCCGCGACCAAGAGGAAGCCACGGAGAGGGTAGTGGAGCGCACGCGCGACGCGTACGAGACCTCACGCGCGCGGATGGTCGAGGAGCAGCTCGTGCGCCGCGGCGTGACCGACGAGCGCGTGGTCGGCGCGATGCGACGGATTCCGCGCCATCTATTCGTGGAGGCGCCGCTGCGCGACCGCGCCCACGGCGACCATCCCTTGCCGATCGGCGAGGAGCAGACGATCTCGCAGCCTTACATCGTGGGGTTCATGACCCAGCTCCTCGAGCTCCGCGGCCAGGAAAAGGTGCTCGAGGTCGGCACCGGCTCGGGCTACCAGACGGCGGTGCTCGCCGAGCTCGCGCGCCGCGTGTGCACGATCGAGCGGCTGCCGCGCCTGGCCGAGCGGGCACGCACGCTCCTCGAGCAGCTCGGCTACGACAACGTGTGGGTCCGCGTCGGCAGCGGCACGCTCGGCTGGCCCGATGAGGCGCCGTTCGACCGGATCCTCGTCACAGCGGGCGGCCCCTCGGTTCCCCCGCCGCTGTTCCAACAGCTCGCCGAAGGGGGCCGCATGGTCGTGCCCGTCGGGGACGTCACGAATCAGACCCTGACGGTGGTCGAGAAGATCCGCGGCGAGATGAAGACGCGTTCGTGCGGCGAGTGTAAATTCGTCAAGCTTGTCGGCAAGTACGCCTGGGAGACTTGACGACCTTGTGCAGACCCGACGACCCTGTACAATAAGCCGATCGCATCGGGGCGTAGCGCAGCCTGGTAGCGCGCACGGTTCGGGACCGTGAAGTCGGAGGTTCAAATCCTCTCGCCCCGACCATCTCTCTGATCGTCCGGCGACCGCGCGGCGGTCGTCGGACGGTCGCTGAAATCCGAGCCAGCGTCAGTGAGCGGATCGAAATCGGCCGCCGAGATCATCGTTGCCGGACGGGTCCAGGGTGTCGGCTATCGCAACTATGCGCAGCGCCGCGCCTCGAATCTCGGCCTGGCCGGCTTCGTCATGAATCTCAAGGACGGCCGTGTGCGTGCCCGCGTCGAGGGCCCGCGGCCGGTCATCGAGAAGTTCATCCAGGAGCTCGGTAAGGGACCGCCGCTCTCGGCCGTCGAGCATGTGAGCGTGCGCTGGCTGCCGGCCTCGGGGCGCTTCGCCGCGTTTGGGATCCGCTACGCGGAGTTCGAGCAGTGAGCGCCGCCGCGATTCTTCACGGCCAGCGGCTCGGTGCGGCCACGCTCGGGCTGATCGTCGCCTTCGCCCCGGCGCTCGCGTCGGCTGAGCCTGCCGCGGGGCCGCGCGCGCCGCAGCACGTCTACGAGGTGAAGGCGGGCGACACGCTGACGTCGGTCGCGAAGAAGCACGCCGTCGCCGTCGCGGCGATCGTGAAAGCCAACAAGCTGCCGGGCGTTGACACGCGTCTGAAGGTTGGTCAACGCCTCGTCATTCCGCTCTCCGATGCGGCGGTCGCGAACACGCGCCGCGGATCGACGCCGCAGCTCGGCGCCCCGCCGGGCTCACAAGGCCCGCCGCGCCTCGCGCTGGCCGTGCCCGACTTCGATACCGGAGCCTTGCAGCTCGGCTGGCCGGCCGAGGGCCCGGTGATCTCGGCCTTCGGACATCGGGCCAGCGGCTGGCACGGCGGTATCGACATCAAGGCGCCGCTCGGCACTCCAGTGCAAGCGGCGGCGGCCGGCGTGGTCGTCACCGCCGGCGTCGAGGCGCGCTACGGACTCGTCGTGAAGATCGAGCACCCGCAAGGATTCGTCACCGTTTACGCCCACAACGACGTGAACCTGGTCGAGGTCGGCGATCGCGTGGACCCGGGCGATCTGATCGCGCTGGTCGGCATGACCGGGCGCGCCACGACCTATCACGTGCACTTCGAGGTGCGCCGCGACGGGCTCGCCTACAATCCGCTCTACCTGCTCCCGATGCCGCCGCGAATCGCGCAGATCGACGAGACCGCCGAGCGCCCGCATGAGTGACGAGGCCGAGGAAAGCGTTCCCGACGAGCCACTCGACACGCTTGTCGACGCCGAAGACCGCGACGTCCGCGAAGAAACGCGGGCGACCAGCCGCGAGAACCTCAGGGTCTACTTGAAGGAGATCGTGCGCATCCCGCTGCTCACGCGCGAGCAGGAAGGCGAGCTCGCGCGGCGTATCCGCGCGGGCGATGCCGCCGCGAAGGCGCGCCTGACCGAGGCGAACCTGCGACTCGTCGTGCAGATCGCCCGACGCTACTTGAACCGCGGTTTGCCGTTGCCCGACCTGATCGAGGAGGGCAACATCGGGCTCCTGCGCGCCGTTGAGAAGTTCGATGCCGAGCGCGGTACGCGCTTCTCGACGTACGCGACGTGGTGGATCCGGCAGGCGATCGTGCGGGCGCTGGCGAACCAGGCGCGGACCATCCGGCTGCCGGTGCACGTCGAGCTCCTGCTCGGCCGGTACAAGCGCGAGCAGCAGCGGCTCAGCCAGGAGCTCCAGCGCGCGCCCACGATGGAGGAGCTGGCCAAGGCCCTCGGCACCACGGTGGATCAGGTGGAGGAGCTCGTGGAGATCCGCCTGCAGCCGGTGTCGCTCGAGACGCCGATCGGCGAAGGGGGACGTGTGGAGGACCTCATCGCCGATCCGTCGGCCGACCCCCGCGACCGGCTCGCCTCGCTCTTCCGCGATCGGACCGACCTGGTCTCCGTGCTCGACGACCTCGCCACCAACGAGCGCACCGTGCTGCGGCGCCGCTTCGGCCTCGAGGGCGATCCGCCCGAGAAGCTCGAGACGATCGGCCAGCGGCTGGGCCTCACCCGCGAGCGCATCCGTCAGATCGAGGCCGCGGGCCTGCGCAAGCTGCGAGGGCTGCTGACCGCGCGGGGCATCGACGCGTCCGATCTCTTCTGATCCGTTTCTAGCGACTCTACAAGCTGAACGGGTCTCGCTGAGGGCCGGGCTCGCGCAGGGTCACGATCGCGAACGAGGTAAGCCGGAGCTCCTTGTCCACGTAGGGACGTGCCCGGCGGTCGGCCCGGCGGCGGTCGGGCGCCACCTCGGCCACGCGCTGCCGCCGCTCCCCGAAGCGCCGGTCGACCACGACCTCGACGGTGGTGTTGCCGCTGAAATGCTGCTGTAGATAGCTCGCCAGCTTCATGTTGCTCCGGGCGACGACGAACAAGAAGCGATCCGGCGGGCTCGTCAGCGACACTGGAGCGCCTTCTCCGGTCTCTTCGCGCCGGGCGGCATCGGCGACCAATATCGCATAGCGGCGCCCGCACGACGCACTTATAGGAAGATCGACCTCGCGTGATAGGCTCGGTGTAGGCGCATGGCATCACGGAAGCGCAAGGCATCGCGAAAGCCCAGGAAGAGCCGTGAGCGCGCCAATCGCTCGGCCGCCCAGTGGCTAGCTCGTCTCAAGGGCGGCGAGGGCAAAGCCGCCCTGCACCTGCCTCCCGATTTCGTCCTCTGGGTCTTCGCCGGCCTCCTCGCGCATCTCGATCATCGCGGTGACACGCACATCGCCGACCTCGCCGAGGGCGCGTTGATGCACGGTGGCGGCCTCTCTGTCCACGACGGCACGCGGTGGCAGAGCGCGGGCCCAGCGCACGACGCCGCGCTGCGCGCGATCGCCCAGGCCTTCGCCGATCTCGACCTGAGCCGCGGCCGCCGCCAGGATCGAGGCGCCTGGGAGATGCTCGACAAGGTCGAGGCCGCCTACACGGGCTTCTGCGTCGGCCTCAGACCCGACGGCACCGAGTCGGACCGCGACTACCTCGACGAGGAGCTGCGCCGTCTGGGGCCCGAGAGCCTGAACGACTCCTCCATCCGCCAGAAGTTCAGAACCAACCTGCGCCGCCGCCTGCTCCGCGCCGCCCTCGACGACGTCGCGCGCCGCCAGCTCTCGTCTCGCGCGAGCAAGGGCCAGGTCCGCGCGCGCGGGGACGAGATCCAGCGCCGCCTGGAGCGCGCTGGCTTGCTCAAGCTGGTGGGTGGCTCTGTGCCGTTCGTCAGCGCTTGATCGGGCGGTAATCGCGCGCTCGCTCCGGCGGTTTCGGCGCTCGCGGTAGAATCCGGGCACGCCCTCATAGCTCAGCGGTAGTTGATGGTCTATATGACCGATTAATTGATTGAAACTCCCCCTCGGCTTCGGAGTTCGTCTCGGCGCTCTGAAAACACCTTGAAGGAAAGACCTGATTGACACCGACGCTTCTGTCGGACTAATGATCATCCGGCGCAAACTTCGTCAGCTAACAGAACATGAATCGCCTCGCTGGAGATCAGTATGAAGTCTTTCCTTACTCGAGTCCTCCCCGTCGCCACCTGGCTCACCTTCTTACTCGTCTTCGCGGCGGCCCTTCCGGCCTCCGCTGAGCGCCCTTCGGATGCCGGGCAGCTCCTGCTCTGGTTCCTGGGCCTCCACACTGCGCGCGAGCAGAGCACACCCAGCAAGATCGACGTCAACTCGGCGAGCGTTGAGGAGCTGGCGGCCGTGCCCGGGTTGGAGCGGGGTCAGGCGAAAAGGATCACCGTCAACCGTCCGTATGCCAAGTTGCAGGACCTCGCGCGCGCCGGCCTGTCGCCCCGCCTCATCGAGCGCCTCACTGCGTTGTTGACTGTCGATCCGGCAGAGGCCACGCCGCCCCGACGATAACGTCTCCGAGCACGGGTGAAGGTCTGCGGAGGGCGAGGGAGGCCAGCGAAGCGGTGAGCCCACCGCTCTCCGCGAAGTTGCGGCTGTAGGCGATCGCTGGGAGCTTCTGTTTCAGCGCCAGCTCTGGATGGTACTCGCATGGTTGAGTGCCATCGGCGCACGCGAATGATGAGCCCCCCGGTGCTGAGACAAAGGAGGCACTATCGCCGAAATCAAGAACGGCAAGATCGTCCGCGGCTGGCTCATCTGCTCTATCGGGATTGACTACGTTCTGGCGTGTGTTAGGGTTGCGCCTGCTTGGCGGTGTAGAAGATGGCTCAGCCGTGTTGCCCGCGGTGCAAGCAATCGATCTCGACCAACGACACCGGCGCGTTCATCGTTCAGCTTGACGCCGAAGCCCCTGCCGAACTAACGAGGGAACCGTCGCTTCGTGGCCTCGTCACCAGTGCGTCCGGCAATCGAAAGTCGCCGCTGACCTCTGTATGACGGGAGGTGGAATATGATCTCCGTCAGAACCAAGAAAATCACGTTCGGCGTACTTCTTACCGGGTTGCTGACGACGACTGCATGCGCCGTGCACGCCCAGACGCGCCCAGCCTCAGAGATCAAGCCGAGTTCGCCGACAAACGGCGCGTCGACACTCGAATTGGTGCCGGTGAATGCTCCGACCACGTCCGAACAAAGAGAGGTACGGCAGTCGCCCGAAAATCCCGCGCCTACAGAGGGAACGTCCAATAGCGCGGACGATCCTCGAGCGGTTATCGACTGGCTGCTGAATCAAAGGCGGTAGACGGCTCACGTTCGTCGGACGGGATCATACAGAGGAGGCGCCAGGCGATTCAGAGTGATTGACCGATGCGCGCTAGAGCGAGAGCGGTGGGGGCTCGGCGCTCCCGGCGACCTTAGCGCGCTCAAGCTCCCAGGCCGTGAAGCAATTGATATGGACGTCGTACCTCTCGCGACCGTGGGCGCCGTACGCAAACTCCAAGACATACCCGATTTGCTCTCGGGTCACGCGTCCGCCACAAACCGTGCACGCGGCGCCGATGCCGGGACCGTTTGCTGTTCGGTCCGGACGTCGAGACGGGAACTTCCTCAGACGGATCGCGTCACGGACTTTTCCTCGGAGGACGGATTCATCGAGCATCTGCAATCTCCCAGGTTCGCGGTGTATCGGCTCAACGCCAGATGCCACGAGGACCGACGCCTGTTCGCGTCACCCTGGGTACTCGATGGAAGGCTCTTACAGTCTATCGCGTCGCGAACTGGAGCGCCAGACCGGTGACCACCAGCAAGGCTGAGCGCTACGTCCTCGAGCGCCTGCGGAAAGGGAGATCCTCGGGCTCGAGTGGGAACGCGTGGACCTGGCCACGCATCGGATCACGCTCTACCGGACCAAGAGCGGCAAGCCGCGGGGCATCCCGATCATCCGTCCGGTGTACGACGCCCTCGTAGCCCTCGAGCCAGACGAGAAGCGCCGGACCGGTCTGGTGTTCCATCGTCGCGACGGCGCCGCATGGGGCTAGGTGCGGACGGCGTTTACGCAGGCGCTCACGCGAGCCAGCACGGCACACCTTCGCTTCGCATTTGGTGATGCGTGGCGGCAGCCTCAAGGCCCTGCAGGAGATTCTCGGCCATGCGGACTACAAAATGACCCTGCGCTACTCGCACTTATCGCCCGCGCACCTGCGCGCCGACATGGACCGCATGGAGGGGCTCACTCCCTCGGCTTCCGCACAAGGCTCAGCACAAACCGCGGTACAATCCGCTGCGTAAGTCCTTGCGCCCCCGTAGCTCAGGTGGATAGAGCAGCAGTTTCCTAAACTGCGTGCCGGGTGTTCGAGTCACCCCGGGGGCACGAACCTTCCTGGTAAGGCTCGGCGGGACCGTCGGCAAGATCGTCGGTCTCGCCGAAGTCCTCGTCCGACCACGGCACGAACGGCGTGTCGGTGACCGCGCAGTCCGGCCGGTGATGCCGAGGATCTTGTCGAGAGAGCCTTCGAGCCTGTACCACCAACGGCCACGGTCGTCCTGTCGAACGGGGACGCGGTCGATCCGCAGATCGCGCAGCACGCACCGCCCATGGGCCGGGTCCGCGTTCAGCAGTTTCCGCCACGACGTGCAGACCTTCCGCAGGCCATCGAGGTAGTCGCCCTCGCCGGCCCGGCCTGCCGCCCGGTCCTCAGCATCGAGCGCATCGAGGCGCGCCCGCAGGTCTCGCTTCCGGCTCTCTCGTTCCTTGATCCCGTCGAGCACGCTCGCCACCGCCGCGCCGCGCGCGAGCGCCGCCGTGAGGTTCTTCAACTCGACCTCCACTGTGGCGAGATCGGCGCTCAGGCCAGCGTGCTGCACGTCCCGCTCGTCATGCTTGTAGTACAGAGGGAAGAAGTACAAGGTGCGAGGCCCGCCAGACGTGGGGCGGTAACAGTCACACAAACGGAATGCGTTGACCGCTTTGGCCAGAGTGATTGGAGACTGAAGATGAAAGAGGAAGAGGCGCACCAGTGCAGCATCTGGGTAGCACAGGCCGCGCGCTCCGGCTATGGCCCCGTGACCCTGCTCGGCGACCTCTACGCCTTCTTCCAGGAGCACCGTCGCCGCGGCGATCTCGACACCGCCGTCGACGGCGATCGGATCTGGATGACCTGTACGTGCGGCGCGCGGATCGAGCGAGACGCGGACCGTGACTGATTGGCTCGTGCGCGGCGCCGCGCTGGTGCGCGTCGCGGCGTTCGGATAGACTCCCGCCAGCCATCCTCTACCGAGGTGCTCATGCGGCTGATCGGGCTCGCGGTCGTTCTCACGCCGATTCTGATGCGTGCCGACGAAATCATCCACTGATGAACCGGCGCACGTTCATCGCAAGCGTCACGGGCAACATCCTCGCAGCGCCATTCGTCGCCTCAGTCGACGCGCAGGAGTCCAGGCCGCCGTCTGCGAGGAAGATTCCGCTGGTCGGCATCCTCCATCCCGGTGTCCCTGACGTCAACGTTCCGGCCATCATCGCGCTTCGCCAGGGGCTACAGGACCTCGGTTACGTCGAAGGCCAGAATATTGCCCTTGAGTACCGATGGGCAGGAGGCAAACTCGAGACTCTGCCCGGCCTCGCGGCGGAGTTCGTCCGCCTGAATGTCGATGTTTTCTATGCCCTCGGCCCGCAAGCTATCAGGGCCGCGTTCGATGCGTCTCGAACGATCGCGATCCTTGGAGCAGATCTTGAAGGAGATCCCGTCGAGAACGGATTTGCGGCGAGTTTTGCGCGGCCCGGCGGCAACCTCACGGGTCTGTTCCTCGATCTGCCCGGATTGACCGGGAAGTGGTTCGAGTTGATCAGAGAGGTCGTGCCCGCGACCCGACGCATCGCCGTCCTATGGGATACGACGACCGGCTCGTACCAACTACGGGCCCTGAAGGTGACTGTGCAAGCGGCGGCGATGGACCTGCAAGTCCTCGAAGTGCGACGCCCCGCAGAGTACGAGAGCGTTCTGCGCACGGCAATGAGGGGTCACCCGCAGGCGCTTATCCAGCTCTCGTCGCCACTACTCCTCCAGGCCTCGCGGCGCGTCGCCGAATTCGCGATCGCGAACCGGCTTCCCGCGATCTCCATGTTCAAAGAATTCGCCGAAGCCGGGGGGCTCATGACGTACGGGCCCGACCTCTTGGCGTTCTTCGGACGCGCCGCAGACCTCGTGGACAAGATGCTCAAGGGCGCCAAAGCAGGGGGGCTGCCTCTTGAGCAACCGACGAAGTTCGGACTCGTCATCAATCTCAAGACCGCGAAGGCGCTCGGCCTGGCGATTCCGCAATCGATATTGCTGCGGGCGGATCAGGTCATCGAGTAAGCATGCCCGACCAACGCGGCCAACTCCTCCGAGCGGCCCTCGGCTTCGGCGGGTGCCCGATGCCCTCGCACGACCGCGCGCTCTGGGCGCTCCGGCACCTGGCTCGACTCCTGGCCTGGCATCGGCCACGTCGCCGTCGGGATGCACCGCCAAGGCTACGACCTCCATCTCTCCGGAGGATGTCAATGAAGACACGTTCGTTTGTCGCAGTGGCAAGTATCGGGGTCATGTTTCTGCTTGTGCTCGGCATCAAGGCGGAGGCCGCTGAACTCAAAGTGCTGAGCGCCTTCGGGATGCAGTCGGTCCTCGAAGACCTGGGGCCGAAGTTCGAGCGCGCGACCGGACACAAGCTCGCGCTCGCGTTCGCCACTGGTGGCGCGACCGTGAAACGTGTCCAGGACGGCGAAGCCGCCGATGTCGTCATCACTACCCAGCCGGGGATCAATAGCATCGTGAAGGACGGCAAGGCTGTAGCGCGCAACGTGACGGTGCTCGCCCGGGCCGGCATCTTCGTCGCCGTTCGCCAGGGCGTGCCCAAGCCCGATATCTCGTCGCCCGACGCCTTGAAACGGACGCTGCTCGCCGCGAAGTCGATCTCCTATGTCGATCCAGCGAGCGGCGGCGCGAGCGGCATCCATTTCGCCAAGGTGCTCGATCGCTTGGGGATCGCCAGCGAAATGAAACCGAAGACGGTATTCCCGAAGCCCCCCAGAAAGCCCGCAGAGGTTGGAGCGGTAGTGGCAAACGGCGAGGCGGAGATCGGCGTGCACATAGTGCAGGAATTGACGCCGGTCGCCGGCATCGAGCTCGTCGGCCCGCTGCCGGGCGACCTCCAGGAGATAGTTGTCTTTTCGGCGGCAATCATGACCGGCGCCAAGGACGCCGTCGCCGCGAAGGCGCTGGTCGATTCGCTGCGCACGCCGGAGGCGGGAGCCGTGATCAAGGCGAAGGGCATGGAGCCCGCTGCGCCGTGATGTGAGCGACGCCAACCTCTGGCACCCTGGCTCCGCATCAACCTCGTGCTGCGCGTGGTGCTGCAGACGCGATGGAGCGCGGAGGCGTGGGCTATCGTCCGTGTCGAGTTCAGGCGCGCTGTCGCCTTGCGGAGCGAGATTCGGCGCGCGGGGTGGTTCAACTAGCCCACGACTGACCAACGCAACCGATGGGAGCGCACGCCGTGGCGCGCCCGTCCAGGGCGCGGCGGCGCGATTGATGGCTAGGACAAACCTACACGATGCGGCGAAGCGCGGCGCGCAAATGACACTGCGCCTTCCAGATCACATAGCAGTCGGCATGCAGATAGACAAACGTCCCGCCGTCGGGAATCGCATCACCATCTGTGTGGCGGGCATGTAGCCGTCGCACGCTGCGCACTCGCCACCGAATCCAGGCCCACCCGTGACGATCGGCGCCAGCGTGAGAGGCAAGCGGCCTTGGTCAATCCTCAGGCCGATGAGCACGCGCCGCCGTCGCGCTATCTGCCGCTCAATCTTGCTCCGGCTCTCGACCACCAGACCCCGCCGATGCCGGAACAGGATCTCGGCCTCCCTGTAGATCGCCAGGTTTCGCTCAAAGAATCGGTGCGCGGCCTGGCGGGCCTTCCGAGCGTCATCTGCCAGCCGGCGGGTCTCGGCGACCCTGAGACGCGTGGCATCTGCCGACCCCATCGTGAGACGGAGTCTACCAAGGGCGCCCAGCCAGCGCATCAGGTGCCGATGCAGCTTCGGATCGGCGACCGCCAACGTCCGCGTCAAGCGTGTCGACTCCGACGTGCAGATGATCCGCGTGTCGGGCGCGCACGAGCGGATCACCACCCTTCACGGTCACGGAACGTGAACCATCGGACTTGGATCCGCTCACGAAAGACACCCTCGGGCCGAGGACGGGGGCGCCGACAGGTACGATCGCGGATACGATCGCGGATGAAACGCGCCTACGCCCGTGTCTGCTCACCCGTCTCAATGGGCGGTCTGCTGCTCGCAACGGGCTGGGGAGCCCGCGGAAGTAATGCGAACGTGTCGAATTCAGTCGGTAGCGGATCCCACGCATACTTTGGAATGACGTCTCCATCTGCGATGGCCTTAAGAAGCGCGGCGCGCTGTTGCGGGTTGGTAATGCGTGCGAGTCGGGCCTCTTGCTCCGGAGTCGGTTGGCTTCGGCGAAACCGGTCGAAGAGGCGCATTCCTCTTCCAGGCCCCACGAAGTATTGCGGATACTCCACTGCATTCCACAGAGATTTCACGGTTGGTGGGAACCGCAGGGCGCGAACAACTGGCTTTACGATCCGGCGCAGCGGTGGCTTTTTCAATACGGCTAGCAGCTGCCGTCTCATCGGAAGAGCACCGCTTGGGCATCAGTGCGAGCAAGTTTAGGCAACAATCCGATTCCTCCTAAGGTGTCGACACTAAGTGCCTGACTGTTTCCGGAGCACTTAGGTGTGAAGTCTCACAAGACTTCACACCTAGGGCGTCAAATGCAACCGTCCGCGGACGGTAACTCAGCCGGTGATTACGCGAAGGTAATTCGCCGGGTGCCGCGTGCTAGTTTCGGAACCGCTATCCGGTGGGCTGGGCGTCAGAAGAGACCACGACCGAGCAGCCGAAACACCCGAGCATCGTTCAAATGCTTTCTCACGGCCGCTTGAGAGTACAAAAGCGAGCTTGCGCGTGTCAAGGCCGCGCATCGACTCAAAATTTCGGTTACCGAAGCGACGCTCGTCGATCAGAAGTCACGCTTACCAAGCCAGGGGAGGGCACCGTGACGCGAGCCAGCTTGCGGAGTGGGCGGTCCCAGTCCCATTCCTGATCCTCCTCCCAGTGGTCGGCTTCTTCGAAGTCGAACCCTTAGAAACTGGAGTCCTCCCCTTCGACGCGGTCACCCGTGCCCAGGATGAACGAACGCGCACTCAGTGCGCGGTCGACAGGGGCCGGACGCTCGAGACTGAACTCGTTGCTTTCCACATGGTCCACACCGGCCACTGTGATCACCATCCCGTCGTCCGTCATCTCAATGAACTTTTTCCCCCGGAGATACCACAGCGTGAACTGCGCCTCGTCGATAGAGCAGCCGAAGA
>Ga0114129_10010973_pt1 | contig 12907 bp, 11 predicted proteins | sample RhiMetdeltSRZDD1_FD_80071 | JGI IMG/M metagenome (GOLD analysis project Ga0114129, IMG submission 80071) | Populus rhizosphere microbial communities from Tennessee, USA - Rhizosphere MetaG P. deltoides SRZDD1 (version 2) (version 2) | ecosystem: Host-associated > Plants > Roots > Rhizosphere >...
GTCAGGTCAACGCGCTCCGACTGGCGGCTCTGGGCGCTCGGCGCCGCAGTCTCGACGGTGTGCGCCGCGTTCATCCTGGCGCGGCGCCAGCGCTCGTCGTCCCGTGCCGTGGACGCCTATGAGGAGTGGTGGCGTCGGCGCGAGCAGATCCGCGCCAACGGCGGTCAGAATCCTCATCTGTTCGTCTGATCCTGTGTTGTAGCCTCGTGTGCGGGAGGGATCCGCACATGAGGAGACTCGTGGTCGTCGTCCCGCTCGTCGCCCTCACGCTCACCGGCTGCGCCGTCGGCAACCGTTACGCCTATCAGGGCGTCGTGGCGAGCCCCCAGGTGTCCGGAACGTCTGCCGTCACCGTCGCCACTCACGATCAGCGCGACTACGTCCGCTCGGGCTCGAAGGAACCGCAGTTCGTCGGCATGCAGCGTGGCGGCTTCGGCAACCCGTTCGACGTACGGACGGCGGACGACAAGCCCCTGGCCGACGCGATGACGACCGCGCTCGTCAACACGCTGGCCAAGAAGGGTTTCCGCGCTCAGCCCGTCATCGTCGCGCACTCGCTCGCGGCCGCCGACGCGCGCCAGCAGGCGTTGCGCGCGGGCGCCGATCGCGCCGTGGTGCTCACGCTGCAAGAATGGAAGAGCGACACCGCGATGCGCGTCAGGCTGCTCTACGACATGACGATGACCGTGCTCGACAAGACGGGCGCCGTGCTGGCCGAGAAACGCCTGCAGGGCGACGACAACCTCGGCGCCGCGAGCCTGCCGTCGCAGGTGGGCGACATCGTGGCGGCGGCCTTCAAGACGAAGCTCGAGCAGCTGCTCGACGATCCGGGTGTGGCGGGCGCGCTGCGGGGTGCCTAGCGCGGAAACAGCTGGTCGACGAGCTCGCGGACCTTCTCGTCGGCGTTGATGAACTTGTTCGTGTTCAGACCGCCCGACATCGTGTCGTAGACGGCCTTGCCGATCTCGCCCCCGTCGCGATACACGACCATCTCGGCGTACGCCATGTACATCGTGAAGTCCCAGCGCCAGTTGGCGGAGTAGGTCGACAGCAGCGGACACGCGGTCACGCCGGCGGTGGGCTCGAGCACGCGGACGGTCAGTCCCTTGGCCTCGAGCGCCCGCCGGTACGAGTCGAGGAAGCCGGGACGGACGGCGGCGTTCTCCCGGACGCAGATCTCTTTGCTGGTCAGCTGCGCCGGAGTCACGGGCTTGACGTTTTGCTGGATCGAGCAGCCGGCGAGCAAGACCGACAGGAGCGGGAGCGCGGCCCGTCGCGTCATCGCACCAACGCCAGCGGCTCCTCCACGAGATCCGCGAGCGTCCCGAGGAACTGCGCGCCGCGCGCGCCGTCGAGCGCACGGTGGTCGCAGGACAGGGTCAGCATCATGGTGGGCTGGACCGCCGGCTGACCGTCGACCGCGACGACGCGGTCGGCGATGCGGCCCACGGCGAGTATGGCGGCCTGCGGCGGATTGACGATCGCGTTGAAGGCATCGACGCCATACATGCCGAGATTGCTCACCGTGAAGCCGCCGCCCTGGATGTCCGCGGGGCGCAGCTTGCCGGCCTGCGCGCGCGCCACGAGGTCTTCACGGCGCGCCGCGAGCTCGGCGAGCGTCAGCGTGTCGGCCCGGTGCACGACCGGAACGACCAGGCCCGCGGCCAGCGCGACCGCGAGCCCGACGTTCACCTCGGCGTGGCGGACGATCGTGCCGTCCTTCCACGAGACGTTGACCGCCGGATGCTGGCCGATGGCCGCCGCCACGACGCGGACGAGCAGGTCCGTGTAGGTCACGTGCGCGCCGCTCTGCTTGCGCGCGATCTCGAGCCACGACTTCAACCGCCCGACCCGCACCTCGCGCACCAGATAGAAGTGCGGGACGGTCGTCCAGCTCGTCGTCATCCGCTCGGCCATGATGCGCCACACGTTGCCGACGGGTTCGCCGGCGACCGCGGCGACCGCCGCCGGCGGCGCCGTCGTCCCAATGCGCGGCGCGTCCGCGCGAGGCGCCGCCGCCGCAACGGCGACGTCTGAGGCGAGCACGGCGCCACCCGGCCCCGAACCGCGGAGCGCGCGTAGATCGACCCCGCGCTCCGCCGCCAGCCGCCGTGCCTTCGGCGAGGCCGCGACCAGGCGCGCCGCGGACACCGCCGCGGCGCCATTGCCCGTCAGCGTCTTCTGAGCCTCGACGTACGCCATGACGTCGGCCTTCTCGATCTTGCCGCTGGCGGTCGTGATGCGGGCGAGATCGACGCCGTGCTGTTCGGCGAGACGCCGCGCCAGCGGCGACGCTTTCACGGAGTCGCTCGCGGGCGCCGGCGCCGACGCGGCGGCGGGCACTGGCGATCCGGCCATCGTCCGCGTTCGCGCCTCGTCGGGCGCGACGATGACCGCGATCGTCTTGCCCACGGGCACCACGTCGCCCACGCCCGCCGTGACGTCACGCAAGACACCCGAGGCCGGTGCTTCGACCTCGACGGTGACCTTGTCGGTTTCGATCTCGAGCAGCGGCTCGCCCTTGTGGACGGTGTCGCCGGGCGACTTGATCCAGCGCAGGATCTTTCCGGTCTCCTGCGCCAGCTCGAGTGCGGGCATGATGACGTTGGTCGGCATCGGCGCCTCAGCCCGGCAGGCCGCGGAAGACCTCGCGCGCTACCGAGAGCGCGCGCTCGATTCCGGCGGCATCGACGTCGAGATGCGTGACGGCGCGGATCGTGTGGGGACCGAGCGCGCCCATGCGAATGCCATGCGCGAGCAGATGCTCGACCGCCTCCGCCGCGTTGGACACGGTCTCGAAGAACACGATGTTCGTGTCGACGGTGGCGGGATCGACGCGCACTCCCGGCAGCTCGGCCAGACCGAGCGCCAGGCGGCGCGCGTTGGCGTGATCGTCGGCGAGGCGCTTGACGTGGTGGCGGAGCGCGTAGACGCCGCCGGCGGCGATGATGCCCGCCTGCCGCATGGCGCCGCCCATCTGCTGCTTGCAGCGCCACGCCTCGTCGATGAAGGCGCGGCTGCCCGCCAGCGCGGCGCCAACCGGGGCGCCGAGCCCCTTGGTGAAATCGATCCACGCCGAGTCGAACGGCGCCGCGTAGTCGCGCGCGGTCACGCCGCTGGCGACCACGGCGTTCATGAGGCGCGCGCCGTCCAGATGCGTGGCCAGGCCGTGGCGCCGCGCGACGGCCGTGACGGCCTCGATGCGAGCGAGCGGCCAGACGGAGCCGCCGCCGAGATTGCTCGTCTGCTCCACCCAGAGCAGGCGCGTGCGCGGGAAGTGGCGAAACGGCGGCCGCACGGCCGCCTCCACCGCCGCCGCGTCGAACTGGCCGCGCGGCCCGTCGATTGGGCGCATGTTGACGCCGGCGAGCGCGCCGGGTCCGCCGGTCTCGAAGTGGATCGGATGCGCGGTCGCATGGGCGATGACTTCCTCGCCCGGCCGCGCGTGCACGCGCAGCGCGATCTCGTTGCACATCGTTCCCGACGGCAGAAAGACCGCCGCCTCCTTGCCCAAGAGCTCGGCCACCATCTCGCAGAGCAAGTTGACGGTGGGATCCTCCATCTTCTGCTCGTCGCCCACCTCCGCCTCCGACATGAAGCGCCGCATGTCGGCGGTCGGCCGCGTGACGGTGTCGCTGTAGAGGTCGACGTCGATCTTCACGTCAGGCCTTCCGGCACAGCGTCTTCGCCGCGTCGGCCACGCTCTGCTCCGTCGGCACGGTGAGGTCCTCGAGCACCGGCGAGAACGGCACCGGCACGTCCATGGCGCCGATGCGCTTGACGGGCGCATCGAGGTGATAGAACGCCCCTTCGGCGATCACGGCGGCGATCTCCGCGGTCACGCCATAGCGCTCGTAGCCTTCGTCCACGACGATCGCACGGGACGTCTTCTTGGCCGAGTCGATCAGCGCCTGCTTGTCGAGCGGCCACGTCGTGCGCGGATCGATCACCTCGGCGCTGATGCCGGCCTCGTCGAGCAGCGTCGCGGCGCCCAGCGCGACGGCCACCATGCTGCTGGTCGCGACGATCGTGATGTCGCGCCCCTCGCGCTTGACGTCCGCGACGCCGAACGGAATCGTGTAGTCCTCCGCGGGCACGGGGCCCTTCACGCGGTACATCATCTTGTCCTCGAAGATCACCACGGGGCTGTCGTCGCGGATCGCCGTCTTCATGAGCCCCTTGGCCTCGTACGGCCCGGACGGCAGCGCGACCTTGAGGCCGGGAATGTGGCTGACCCACGCGTGCAGCGACTGCGAGTGCTGCGCGGCGGAGCGGCGCGTGGCGCCGAGCGTCGTGCGGAACACGATCGGCACCTTGATCTTGCCACCGGACATGTAGTGCGCCTTCGCCGCCTGGTTGACCATCTGATCCATCGTGAGCGTGATGAAGTCGCCGAACATCACGTCCACGATGGGCCGCATGCCGGTCATGGCCGCGCCGACGCCGATGCCCGCGTAGCCCGGCTCGGAGATCGGCGTGTCGATGATGCGCTCGGTGCCGAACTCCTGCACGAGGCCGACGAGCGTCTTGAACGGATGGCCCGCCTCGGCGACGTCCTCTCCGATCAGGAACACGCGCGGATCGCGGCGCATCTCCTCGGCGATCGCCTCGCGCACCGCCTCGCCGTACGTCAGCTCGCGCACCGCGGTCTCTGTGGTGGCCATGCCGATCTATCCTTTCAGGCCGAGCACGCGCCCGGTCTCCGTCGCGAACTTCTCGAGCGCCCCCGCGTCCATGTCCGGGCGTGGACGCAGAATGAGGCGATCGACCCCCGCCCCCGCGTAGGCCTCGAGCAGCGCCTTGTCCGGCACCTCGAAGCCCGGCGGGGTGATGCTGATCTCGAGCCGGCCCAGCTCCGCCGGCCGCCGCGACGCCTTCTGCGCGTCGCGCAGCGCGGCCACGGACTTCGTCGTCTCCGCCACGTCGAGCCCGAAACCGTACCAGCCGTGGCCGTGCATCACCGCGCGGCGATATGCCGGCGGCGTGCGCCCGCCCACCACGATCGGAATCGGATTCTGCACCGGCCGGGGCATCGCCTGCACGCCGTCGAACGACACGTACGGACCTGTATAGGAAGGCTTCGGCTGCGTCCACACCGCGCGCATCGCCGCGAGGTAGTCGTCGGCGACGCGGCCGCGTTCCGCGAATGGCGCGCCGACCGAGCGCATCTCCGGCTCGCACCAGCCGACGCCGATACCGAAGATGACCCGGCCGTTCGACAGCACATCCAGCGACGCGAGCTGTTTGGCGATCACGAGCGCCTGACGCTGCGGCAGGATGATGACACCCGTCGCGAGCTTCACGCGTGAGGTGTGCGCGGCGAGAAACGTCAGCGCGATCAGCGGATCGAGCAGCCGCATGTCCGGCGCCATCGGCCGCCCGGCCACCGGCGGATCCGGCAGCACCACGTGGTCGGCGGCCCACAGCGACTCGAAGCCCGCGGCCTCGGCGGCGCGGCCCAGGCGCGCGGCCGCGTCCGGGAACGCGCAGGTGTGCAGGTTGACCCCGTGCAGGCCGAACTTCATGGCGCCACCGCCAGCGCGCGCAGCGGTGAGCCGGTGCCGCCCTGGATCTTGAGCGGCGTGATCACGAGCGCGACCGTGTACGCCTTCGCCGCCGACAGCGGCTCGAGGTTCATGTTTTCGACGATGTAGATTCCGCTGTCGGTCAGCAGCATCATGTGCACGCTGAACAGCTCCTTGCCGTACGCGGCGGGGCGCTTCTCGAACGTCGCGGTGTCGTCGCCGGCCAGGCGCGCGCCCTTGGCGATGATCCATTTCGCGGCGTCCTGCCCCGGCCCCGGCGACTGCTCGCCGAGATACTTGGCGTTGTCCTTGCCGAAGTACTGTCCCCAGCCCGTGCGGATCAGCACGCTGTCGCCTTTCCGCACGTCGACGCCCTGCGCCTTGGCCGTGTCGTCCAGGTGCTTGGCCGTGATCTCGAAGCCCGGCGCCAGCGGATCGGCGCCGCCGTTGGCGACGTGACGCGCCACGTCCAGGAACACGCCGCGGTTGATCATCAGATCCACGGGAAAGTTGTCGATGCCGAGGTTGTTGCCGATCCCGCCCGGCGTCGACGTGGCGGCGACGGCATCCACGCCCCCGTGCAGCTTGAGATCGCGTCCGATGTGCCCGATGGCGTCGATCGTCGGCGCGCCGTGCTGGCCGCTGAAGTACATGATCTCCGACGCCCACGACACCCGGCTGCCCGGCACCTGGCCGAAGATCTCGTGCGTCATCTTGTGCGTGCGATTGAGCGCGAACGAGTACGGCGGATTGAGGCCGAGCACGGGCGACTGCTCGCTCCAGGTGAACGACAGGTCGAAGACGCGCGCCGACTTGAGCGCGGCCAGCAGCGATTCCGCCGAGCCCCCCTGCGCGCTCGCCACCGCAGGCGCGCGCATCTGTGTGCCGCCCGCGGCGGCTACGGCCGCCGCCCAGCCTGCTGCTCCCAGCCACCTCCGACGCGTCACCTCGCTCATGGCTGTCCCCCCGTGGGCTTGGAGGCTGCGTCAGCGCGCGCGCAGAGTCAAGCGAGCGTGTGACGCCGGCGCGGAATCGTTGACGCCGACGCCGCTACGTTCGGACCGCGCCCTCCTCGACCGGCTCGAGATCGAACGCCGCCGCCATCAGCGCTCGCGTATACGCCTGCTCCGGATGCTCGAAGATCCGCTCCGTCGGACCCTGCTCGACCACGCGGCCGTCACGCATGACGAGAATCTCGTCGCTCACGGCGCGGATCACCTTGAGGTCATGGCTGATGAACAGGTACGCCAGGCCGTGCCGCGCCTGCAGCTCGCGCAACAGGTCGACCACCTGCGCCTGCACCGACATGTCGAGCGCGGACGTCGGCTCGTCGAGCACGACGAAGCGCGGCTTCAGAACCATGGCGCGGGCGATGGCGATACGCTGGCGCTGGCCGCCCGAGAACTCGTGCGGATAGCGATCGCGCAGCGCGGGATCGAGCCCCACCTCGCGCAGTGCTCCGTCGATGAGCTCGCGTCGCTCCGCCTCCGTCCCGCCGATGCCGTGGACACCGAGGCCCTCACCGACGATCTGCGCCACGGACATGCGTGGCGACAGGGCGCCGAACGGATCCTGAAAGACGACCTGCATCGCACGGCGCAGCGGCCGTAGCTCACGCGCCCCGAGGGTGTCGAGCTCGAGGCCGTCGAAACGGATTCGGCCCTGGCACGACTGCAATCGCAGCAGGGCCAGGCCGAGCGTGGTCTTGCCCGAGCCGCTCTCGCCGACCACGCCGACGGTCTGGCCCTCGCGCACGGCGAGGCTGACGCCGTCGACCGCCTTGATGTGGCCCACCGTGCGCCGGAGCAGTCCGCGGCGAATGGGGAACCAGACGCGGATGTCCTGTGCCTCCATCACGACGGGCGCGTCGGAGCGCGGCGCGCGCGGCATGCGACGCGGCTCGGCGGCGAGCAGGCGCCGCGTGTAGGGGTGCTGCGGTGACTCGAAGATCTCGCGAGTCGCGCCGGCCTCGACGATCTCGCCCGCACTCATGACGCACACGCGGTCGACCATCTTGCGGACGATGCCCAGATCGTGCGTGATCAGGAGCAGCGCCATGCCGAACTTTGCCTTGAGCTCACCGAGCAGGGTCAGGATCTGCGCCTGGATGGTGACGTCGAGCGCGGTCGTCGGCTCGTCGGCGATGAGCAGATCGGGCTCGTTGGCCAGCGCCATCGCGATCATCACACGCTGCCGCTGACCACCCGACAGCTGGTGCGGATAGGCATCCAGCCGGCGCTCGGCCTCCGAAAGCCCGACCAGGCGCAGCAGCTCGAGCGTGCGCGCGCGGGCCGCGGCGCGCGACAGCCCCTTGTGCACGCGCAAGACCTCGTTGACCTGTTTCTCGATGGTGTGCAGCGGATTGAGCGAGGTCATCGGCTCCTGGAAGATCATCGCGATACGATCGCCGCGCACGCGCTGCATCGTGGCGTCGGTGGCGCCCAGCAGCTCCTCGTCCTGGAAGCGGATGCTGCCTGACGGATGGCGCGCCTTGGGATACGGCAAAAGCTGCATGATCGACAGCGCCGTGACCGATTTCCCGGAGCCGCTCTCCCCGACCAGCGCCAGCGAGGCGCCGCGCTCGATGTCGAAAGAGACGTGGCGCACGGCCTCCACCTCGGCGCCCTCGACGTCGAACGCCACGGAGAGATCGCGCACGGCGAGCAGCGGCATCAGCGAACTTTCCGCGGATCGAAGGCATCTCGAACCGCCTCGCCGATGAAGATCAGCAGCGTCAGCATGACCGCGAGAACCACGAAGCCGGTGAGCCCGAGCCAGGGCGCCTGGAGGTTCGCCTTGCCCTGGGCCAGGATTTCGCCGAGCGACGCCGAGCCCGGAGGCAGACCGAAGCCGAGGAAGTCGAGCGACGTGAGCGTCGTGATGGCGCCATTGAGGATGAACGGCAGGAACGTGAGCGTGGCGACCATCGCGTTCGGGAGCAGGTGGCGGGCCATGATCACGGTGTTGCGCACACCGAGCGCGCGCGCCGCCCGCACATAGTCGAGATTCCGTGCGCGCAGGAACTCCGCCCGCACCACGGCCACCAGCGACATCCACGAGAAGAGCAACATGAGCCCGAGCAGCCACCAGAAGCTCGGCTGCACGATGCTCGCGAGGATGATCAACAGATAGAGGACGGGCAGCCCCGACCACACCTCGATGAACCGCTGGAAGAGCAGGTCCGTCCAGCCGCCGAAGTATCCCTGCACCGCTCCCGCGGCAACGCCGATCACCGAGCTGGCGAGCGTCAGCACGAGACCGAAGAGGACGGAGATGCGGAAGCCGTAGACGAGCCGCGCCAGCAGGTCGCGCCCCTGGTCGTCGGTGCCGAGCCAGTGGCGGGTCGACGGAGGCGAGGGCACCGGACCGGCGAGCTGCCAGTCGATCGTGTCGGAGCGATACGCGACGAGCGGCCACACCATCCATCCGTGGGCCTCGATGAGTCGCCGCACGGCAGGATCCCGGTACGCCGCTTCCGTCGGAAGCTGGCCGCCGAACGCGGTCTCGGGATACGCGCGAACGATCGGGACGAAGAAGCGCCCGTCATAGCGCACCAGCAGCGGGCGGTCGTTGGCGAGGACGTCGGCGCCGAGCGAAAGCACGAACAGGACCAGGAAGATCCACAGCGACCAGTACCCGCGCCGGCTCCCGCGGAAGCTGGCCAGCCGGCGCCGCGTGAGAGGCGAGAGGCTCACGTCTCGCGCCGCTCGAAGTCGATCCGCGGATCGATGACCGTATAGGTGAGATCGGTCACGATGTTCAGCACGAGGCCGATCAGCGTATAGAGGTAGAGCGTGCCGAACATCACCGGGTAGTCGCGGTTCACCGCCGCCTCGAAGCCGAGCAGCCCGAGGCCGTTGAGCGAGAAGATCACCTCGATCAGCAGCTGGCCGGCGAAGAAGATCCCGATGAACGCCGCCGGGAAACCGGCGATCACGATGAGCATGGCGTTGCGGAACACGTGGCCGTAGAGCACACGGCGCCGGCTGAGCCCCTTGGCGCGGGCGGTGGCCACGTATTGCTTGTTGATCTCGTCGAGGAACGAGTTCTTGGTCAGCATGGCCAGACTGGCGAAGCCACCGACCACGAGGGCCGTCACCGGCAGCGCGATGTGCCAGAGATAGTCGGCAACGCGCTGCGGCCAGGACATCAGCGCCCATGTGTCGGACGTGAGCCCGCGCAGCGGAAACCAGTGCACGAACGAGCCGCCGGCGAGCAGCACGACCAGGAGGATCGCGAACAGGAACCCGGGGATGGCGTACCCGACGATCACCGCCGCGCTCGTCCACACGTCGAACGGCGTGCCGTCACGCACGGCCTTGGCGACACCGAGCGGGATCGAGATCAGATAGACGAGCACCGTCGTCCACAGGCCAAGCGTGATCGACACCGGCAGCTTCTCGAGCATGATGCCGAGCACGGGGCGATCACGGTAGAAGCTGGTGCCGAAGTCGAACACGAGATAGTTGCGCATCATGTGAACGAACCGCTGCCACGCCGGCTTGTCGAAGCCGAACTGCTTCTCGAGCTGACGCACCAGGTCGGGGTCGATGCCGCGGGAGGCGCGACTGACGGCCTCGTCGCCGGCGCCGGTCCCGGATCGGGCCGCGCCGCCAGCCACCTCGCCGCCACCCGTCCCGCTCACGCGCGCCGTGGCCTGGATCGTCGCGCCACGAATGCGCGCCAGCATGAGATCGACGGGCCCCCCGGGCGCGGCCTGCACGATGACGAAGTTGGCGAGCATGATGCCGAACAGCGTAGGAATCACGAACAGCAGGCGACGACCGAGGTAGGCCAGCACTAGCGGGCTCCGCTCAGACGCGGATCGACCCACCAGGTATCCAGGCCGAGCTCGTATTTCGGGGAGACGGCCGGACGCCCGAAGCGGTTCCAGTAGGCCACCCGGAACGCGCCGAGGTGATAGTGCGGCACGACGTAGTGGCCCCACAAGAGGACGCGGTCCAGCGCGCGCGTGCGCGCGACCAGGGCCGCGCGGTCCGGAGCGGCGATCAGCAGCTCGATGAGGCGGTCGACGACGGGATCGCGAATCCCGGCCACGTTGCGGCTGCCCGGCGTCGCGGCGGCCGCCGACGAAAAGTAATCGCTCTGCTCGTTGCCGGGCGAGAGCGACTGCGGCAGCAGCCCGACGATCATGTCGAAGTCGAATTGCTTCACACGATACTCGTACTGCGCGGCGTCCACCGTGCGGACCCGCGCGGTGACCCCGAGGCGCTCGAGGTTCTTCACGAAGGGCAAGGCGATGCGTTCGAAGGTGGGGGTGTCGAGAAGGATCTCGAAGGTCAGCGGTTGCCCGCTCTGCGTGTTCACCAGCTTCAAATCCCGCACGACCCAGCCCGCCTGGCCGAGCAGCGCGAGCGCGCGGACGAGGTTGGGCCGCACGCCGTCCGGACCCGTCGTCGGCGGCTGATACTCACGCGTGAAGACCTCGTCGGGCACGCGGCCGCGGAAGGGCTCGAGCACCGCCAGCTCGGCCGCGCTCGGCAGGCCGCGTGACGCGAGCTCGGAATTGGAGAAGTAGCTGCGCGTGCGGGTGTAGGCGCCGTAGAACAGGTGGACATTGCTCCACTCGAAGTCGAACGCCGCGGTGAGTGCGGCGCGGACGCGCGGGTCGGCGAACACCGCCCGGCGTGTGTTGAAGACGAACCCCTGCATGCCGGTCGGCACCTCGTTGGGGATCTGCTCCTTGCGGATGCGCCCGTCGCGCACGGCGGGGACGTCGTACGCTTTCGCCCAGTTCTTGGCCGACGCCTCCCACTGCCGGATGTCGTAGGCCCCACCCTTGAACGCTTCGAGCGCCACCGTGTCGTCGCGATAGTAGTCGTAGCGGATCGTGTCGAAGTTGAACCGGCCCACGCTGACCGGCAGCTCAGCGGCCCAGTAATCGGCAACGCGCCGATACGTGATCGAGCGGCCGGGCTCGAACGAGTCCACCCGGTACGGCCCGCTGCCGAGCGGCGGCTCCAGCGTCGTCTTTGCGAAATCGCGTCCATTCCAGTACGCCTTCGAGAGCACCGGGAGCTGGCCGAGGATCACCGGGAGCTCTCGGTTCTCCCCTCCCTTGAACGCGAAGCGCACGGTTCGCGGTCCCGTCTTCTCCACGCTCGCCACCGCCGCGTAATACGAGCGGTAGAGCGGATGGCCCTTCGTCCGCAACGTCTCGAATGTCCACATCACGTCCTCGACGGTGATGGGGCTGCCGTCGTGGAAGCGCGCGTTGCGGCGCAGCGTGAAGGCCACCCACGAGCGATCGGCCGGTGTCTCGATCGTCTCCGCGATCAGCCCGTACTCGGACGCGGGCTCGTCCGACGACTGGAAGGTGAGCGTGTCGAAGATCGTGCCGATCCCGGCTGCAGACACGCCCTTGAGGATGAACGGATTGAGGTTGTCGAAGGTGCCGGTGGCCGCCAACGTCACGCTGCCGCCCTTGGGCGCCCGCGGGTCGACGTAATCGAAGTGCCGGAAGCCGGGGCCGTACTTGAGGTCGCCGTGGATCGACAGCCCGTGAGTCGGCTGTGCCGCCGGCGCCGAGCGCGGCCAGGCGGGTGCCGCAGCGGCGATCAACGTCAAGGCGACGACGGCGGCCAGCGCTCTCATGCAGACAACGCTCTCATAGTACCCGGCGCTGGAATGCTGCGGAACGGTCGCCGCGTGGTAATGTGGCTCCCACCGCCGCGGAGGCGTCGCATGGCCCGAACGCGCATCACGCTGAACGACCCGAGCCGCTTCAAGGATCCCGCGAATCTCACGTGGGAGCGCTACGTCGCTCTGCAGGCGCGCGAGCGCGAGCGCTATCTGGCCGAGCGCGCCACCATTGCCGCCGATGCCATGGCGTACAAGACCGTGAGCCCCCGCTATCTCGAGCGCGCGGTGGACCAGTTCGCGAACAACTACTACTCGGAGCTGTCGGCCACGCACTACATCGCGACGGCGGCCGCCAACGCGCCGTTCGACGAGCTCAAGAAGTGCTGCCTGTTCCAGCTGGCCGACGAGCAGCGCCATCTGGAAATGGACCGCGAGGTGTTCGAGCACGCCGGCATCCCCGAGCGCGACTGGCTGCCGGCGTGGGAGGCACCGGGCACGACGTGCCGCTTTTTCCGTCATCTGCTGGAGCTCGAGGACACGATCGAGATCCTCGTGAAGGGCAACTTCGTGGCCGAGGGCGCGGCGGGGCCCGGCACGTTCGCCGTCCTCGCCGATGGCGCCGAGGAGCGCGGCGACGTGTTCTCGGCCGTCAACCACCGCGCGCGCGTTCGCGACGAGACGCGCCACATCAGCTTTGCGCGCGTGCTGGTGCGGGCGCTGATCGACGACGATCCGTCGAACCTCGACGTGATCCAGCGCTGGCAGGACGAGAGCCTGCA
>Ga0114129_10010975_pt1 | contig 12906 bp, 10 predicted proteins | sample RhiMetdeltSRZDD1_FD_80071 | JGI IMG/M metagenome (GOLD analysis project Ga0114129, IMG submission 80071) | Populus rhizosphere microbial communities from Tennessee, USA - Rhizosphere MetaG P. deltoides SRZDD1 (version 2) (version 2) | ecosystem: Host-associated > Plants > Roots > Rhizosphere >...
AAATCCCGAGGTTGATTGGGTTTAGCCAAAGTTGAAGTAAATTTTCCATTTTGATTCTCCTTTTCGAATTTCGGTGATTTTTCGTATCATATTGTCCAGTTGGATGAGCTGACATCACCCTACGTGGGTGAATAAGCGGGTGATTGCATTGGGATTTGAAAAGCCTGGAAATGTTCACGACACCATGCTTCGAAGGTACGCGGCGCATTGCCCGTCACTTGTTGCACAGTATCCGTAACAATGGCGCCTTCATTTTTGCGAAGTGAGGCAAGCATCTCCATCAAACCTTTGACAAGCTCCTTGTCCATGCCAGATTTGAGCATGAATAATTTCGCCGCGATGGGTGGAATATCCACGTATTGGATAGATTTTCCAAGCACTTGTGAAATAACTTGCACCATCTCACCAATCGTGAATAATTCCGATCCCGTCAATTCATAGGCTTGTCCGCTATGCCCTGCTTTGGTCAAGGCAAGTGCTGCGACCTTCGCAACGTCACGTGGGTCAACTGGCGCGACTTTGCCTTTTTTTCCGCCAGGGAAAAAAACACTGCCCTGACGCTTAATTGATTCTGACCACCATTCAATACTATTGCTCATGAACATGCCCGGACGGAGAAACGTCCAATCAAGACCCGAAGCACGGATCAATTCCTCGCGCTCGTAATGCCATTTGCCAACCTGGATCTTATGTTCAGTGGCCTCCAGCGTGGATAGTTTGACAATATGTTGAACTCCCACTCTTTTCGCCGCTTCGATCACATTGATATCTTGTTGTGCCTCAAACGTGACTAAAAAGACTCCCTCCACGTCCACCATCGCGCTGGTCAGAGTTTCGAGCTTATTCCAATCCCCTACCGCGCGTTCAATGCATGGATCGAGATGAGCCACCTTCTTTTCATCACGCACCAGAATGCGGATGGATTGTCCAGACTCATGCAAGAATGGAATAAGTTCTTTTCCAACGTGTCCCGTAGCACCAGTGATTAAAATCATGTGACATCTCCTTACGCTCAAGATGTGCAGATCATATCGTTCGATAGAGTGAAGAGACATCACCCCGCGCGGGTGATTGCAAGGGTGATTGCTTAAAACAAAAAGCCCCGCCTTTGCGGGGCAGCTATGAAATAGAGGACGAGATTTTATGGCACAATCACGATTCTTTTGCCCTGGAAATCAGTACGCTTCCAAACACTTTCGATATCTTTGAGTGGCACCCGCTCAATATCCATATGAAGCTTGTTCTCTTTCAGCCATTCCCATACTTGATTGGTACTCTCACCCATGGCTTCGGGAGTGATACCTGCAGCGCCGCCGCGAATCTCAAGCCCTGATGTTCGCAAGGAATCGGCGGAAAGAGAGATCGTTGTCCCAGCCTTTTCTCCAATTTGAACGAGTCGAACGGGCTTCGATAAACGTAATTCGTTTGGAATTAATGTTTTGATCAGCACCTCGGTTGGATGCCCCCACAAAAAATCGAGAATGACATCATAGCCTTCTCCCGCTTCTTTTTTGAAGTCATCAGTAAGCTCCTCATCCGACCTTTTGAGATCAATCACTGCATCTGCGCCAAATTCTCTGACCTGTTGCATCGACTCTTCGTTCCGCCCTGTGCCAACAACTCGTCCTGCACCGAGCAATTTCGCAATCTGGATTGCAAGTTTTCCCGAAACTCCCGTCGAGCCATTAATGAGAACCGTCTCACCTGGCTGAAGTTTTGCGCCCCATTTCAAAGGGAAGAGAGACGTGAGAGCCGAAGCTGGCAGAGCCGCTGCAGTCACCGCATCCACTCCATCAGGAACGGGAACATAATACCTTTCTGGTATAACGGTTTTTTCAGCCATCGCGCCATAGGGAGCTTTCACACCACCAAAGCCAACTAACCTCCCCTCCTCGAGCATCCCGATGCCATCAAAACCAACGATAGCAGGCAAGGTTGAAAGGAATTGCTGGCTGGCAAAATGTGACCCTTCGGCCATCATCTTGTCGACATTTTCCAGCGCGACAGCTTTTACGTGTACCAAGATTTGGCCCTCACTTGGAGTTGGATCAGGAAAATCTTCAAATCTGGGTGCCTCTCCAAATTTATGTAATACAGCCGCTTTCATCTTTAACTCTCCTTTTAATATGGTTTCCTGGAAACAATATAACACTGTAGCCTCTTGTTGTCAAGATTGTTTCCTGGAAACATTTTGGTCTATTTGATATACTTGAGGGAAATATTAACGGAGATATTGAAATGCCCCCTTCCCCAGATGGTCATATAGAGCCGATGATCGCTGAGATCATGTCTTTGCTTTCAGAAGTATCAGAGAAATTTGAACCGGAAAATATAGGGATGAAGCGATGGATCGTACAAAATTTCAACAATCCAAAGATCGCCGGACTTCTGCAAGATTCGACCTTCATGATGTTGCGTGTGCTGGATGCGATTGGTCGCTTAGAGCCAGTGAACGGGATTACGATTTCAAAACAATTCCGAATTCCAAAAGGCAGCGTCTCGAAAGCGACACGAAGGTTGATTGCGAAAAAACTGATTAAAACAGAGTCACTCCCAAACAATAAAAAAGAGATCCTGTATCGTACAACCGCCTTAGGCAAAGAACTATTTCAAGCTCATCGCGCCTTTGATGAGCAGATGGAGAAAAGTTTTGTTCAGTTCTTGCAAAAATATGATGAAGATGAATTGCGCTTTATCGTGCGCGTACTTCGGGATTTCACAGAGGTATCGTTCTTGAATCTAGAATCCCTGTCAACTTGAGGAAAAACCCGTTAATACACAGTTTACATAAGTAATGTATCCTTCTATCTCGCAGAAGGATTTTTTGATGAGCAAAATACTGGTTGTGGATGATGACCCTCATATTCTGGAATTAGTCAGAGTATTTTTGCGTAATGAAGGATTCGAGGTCGTGGAAGCTGTTGACGGAATGGAAGCCCTGTCCAGGCTCGATTCGATCAAAGTAGATTTAGCAGTTATTGATGTCATGATGCCAAACATGGATGGCTGGGAATTGTGTCAGGAATTGAAAGCGACCTTCGATATTCCCGTTCTGATGTTGACCGCTAAAGGCGAGACTAGCCAAAAGCTCAAGGGATTCCAGCTGGGCACGGACGATTATCTGGTCAAACCGTTTGAGCCGCTGGAATTAGTGGCAAGAGTCAAAGCCTTATTGAAACGTTATCATATTTCCGCATCTCAAAGGATTCAGATTGGGGAATTGACAATGGATGGAAAAACGTTTGAGGTAAAGGTAAATGGTGAAAGCTTAACCTTGCCCCTAAAAGAATTTGAGTTACTATTCAAGTTAGCCAGCTATCCAGGGCGAACATTTTCGCGCGAGCAATTGATTGAGGATATTTGGGGCTATGATTTTGTCGGTACCGATCGTACACTAGATGTGCATATCCATCGTCTGCGTGAACGCTTCCCTGAAGAAAAGCATTCGTTCAAGATCACTACTATACGCGGATTGGGGTATCGGCTAGAGATCAATCCATGAGAAGAAAAATTAATCTAAGGCTTCTTGGCGTTGCCTGGTTTATTTTTGTGTTGGTGTTTGTGAGTAGTATGGTCACTGCCGCTTTCTTCCTGACGAGTTATCTTTATAAAACGATCAATTGGCACCTTTCCCCCTTATTAACGCAGATTGTCAATACGCTGTTAGGCTTGCTGTTTACGGGAACGATGATCGGAACAGTAGCTAAGTTTGCCCAGTCAAGGGGCTGGATCCCGGAAAGGAACGTTTTCAGGCCAATCATCGAAGCCCTGGAAAAAATCGCCCAGGGAGACTTTAGCATTCGCCTGGAAAGCGAATTTCAACATAACCAAATCGTCGGGGAGCTGGCAAATACCGTGAATAAGATGGCGTTGGAATTAGATCAAATGGAAAATATGCGTCAGGAATTCATCTCCAATGTATCGCACGAAATCCAATCGCCTCTTACTTCGATTCGCGGGTTTGCTCGAGCATTGGAGAATGATGAACTCACCATTGAGGAGCGACATCACTATCTCAGCATTATTGAGAACGAAAGCACGCGTCTTTCGCGCATCACTGAGGACCTGCTCAAGCTGGCGACTTTGGAATCCGAGCAGGTTCACTTGGAGCCGAAACCCTATCGGCTGGACAAACAAATCCGCAGCCTGATCCTGGCTTGTGAACCGCAATGGATGGACAAAGAAATCGATATGCGGGTGTCCTTGGATGAAACAACGATCCATGCGGACGAGGACTTATTGAGTCAGGTATGGATCAATCTCATTTACAACAGCATCAAGTTCACTCCTCGCGGTGGCAAAGTTCATGTTGAGTTGAATCAACAGAATGGGCAAGCAAAATTCAAGATCACGGATACGGGCTCGGGCATCTCTGAAGAAGATCAAGCCCGTGTCTTTGAGAGATTCTACAAAGCGGACAAATCCCGCACGCGCTCGAATGGAGGCAGCGGACTCGGTCTCTCGATTGCGAAAAAGATCATCGATATGCACAGAGGGACAATTGCAGTGGAGAGTAAAATCGGTGGTGGCACGACCTTTACGGTTTCCTTGCCGACTCAATAGCGAGGAGTTTCTATGCGACGTTACTTGCCCGTTCTTACGCTTTTTATCTTGTCGCCGTGGGTGGCAGAAGTGCTCTTCGGGGCGACTCCACTCAGTCGCATCGGTGCCTTGCTAGTGGTTGCTCCCCTTTACGGTGGAGGCGCAATTCTGGTTCGTGAATTGGCGCGTCGCCGTGGACCCGGTTGGGGGCGGATTTTCCTATTGGGGGCGGCTTACGGGGTCATCGAAGAAGGATTAGCGATCCAATCCATATTCAATCCTAACTTGTTCAATGCCGGTTCAATTGGTGGACGAGCGCTTGATGTAAATTGGGTCTGGACGATGTGGACAATTGGTTATCACATTGTGTGGAGTATTGGGATTCCAATCCTTTTAGCGGAATTGTTATTTCCCGCGCGTCGGAATGAGCCGTGGCTTGGACGCGTTGGCATGATCATCGTTGGCGTGTTATACGTACTAGGCCTATTGGCAATTGCAGCCATTTATCGATTTGCGATCGCGCCGGACTTCAAGCCGCCTCTGCTGCCTAATCTTTTTGCCGCTCTGATCGCGATTCTATTGGTTGTGTCGGCGCTGACTCGACCTGCTCGAACTTTCGAGGAGCTTTCAAACAGACCTGCTGGGAAAGTCCCAAGCCCATGGATCATTAGCCTGCTTGGGTTTTTGATGGCTGCGTTCTGGTTCGGATTGCTCAATCTTCCTCAACCCTTACGCACAGGTGTCTGGGTGTTGGTTCCTATAGTATTGGACATTGCTCTCCTGATAGGCTTCGCTTCTCTGGTCCAGCGATGGTCAAGCGATGAAGCGTGGAACGATCTCCACCGCTTGGCACTCATTTTTGGACCATTGATAATGGTCATGTTATCGGGCTCCTTGTTCGTCACAGCTGGCAACCGGCTCGACCAACTGGGGGTAGGCATCTTTGGGATCGTCACCATTATCCTGTTATCGTTCTTTGCGCGGCGGTTGCAGCATCGGGTACTTGCGTCTAAATTCGTCTCTTAATTTGTCTTTTGGAAAATTTCTTGATGCAGCCTCGCTAAAGTCAAATAGCGAGGCGGTTTTTTTATTTGTTAAAACTGAGTTTACAAAGCTGCGTTATTTTTGGTGAGTATTTGTGATCCATTTCTAAGGAGAAAAGAAAATGAACATCAACAGCAATGCACGGACAAATATTGTGAAGATACTACTTACTTGCGGAGCAATTGCTGGCCCGCTATTCATCATCACATTTCTAATCGAGGGCGCCACTCGCCCCGACTATGACCCGTTGCGTCATCCTGTCAGTTCTCTAGCCCTGGGAAACTTTGGTTGGATGCAGAGCACCAACTTCGTTATCACAGGCTTACTCCTCCTTGCTTTCGCTATGGGGTTGCGGCGTACGCTTCGGCCCACCTTCTGGAGGCCGTTGCTGGTCGGGTCAGTTGGCATCAGTCTGATTGGTGCGGGCATCTTTATTACGGATCCGATTAATGGCTATCCTCCCGGCACGCCCCTGATGCTGACGGAATACAGCGATCACGGACGTCTTCACGATCTCTTTGGAATTCTGACATTCTTGGGCTTGCCGATTGCATGTCTCGTGTTTAGTTTTGGATTTATCAGGGAAAGAAAATATGGATGGGCAGCTTACTCAGCATTTAGTGGTATTGCCATGTTCGTGTTTTTCGCTCTCGCGAGCATGGGCTTTGCCCAGGTGCAGGATTACGCTCGCTTCTCTGGAGGATTTCAGCGTTTGTCTATCATCAGTGGGCTGGGCTGGATATACCTGCTTGCCATTAATTTGATGAGAGGTCTGTCAGAAAAAGCAAAACTCACTTAACAGAATGAGTCTAAATCAAATGAATTACGGACCAGACAACATACAAAAAGGCAGTGTAAAAATTTAATTTGATGAACTTTACTATAAGCGGGTGGATAGGGGCGCGAGATTCTCAAAGAGCACTATTTATATTGAGTTTACGTAGCACCTGTATGATGCCCTACAGATAACTCATAAAGGAGAAACTTTACCAATGGAAAATCGTTCAAACAGAAGCCGAGAGCGTCAAGCCTTACTTAATCAAAATGAACCTGCTATCTCATTCAAGGCCGTGAACTGGGGTCGCCTGTTCAGTTACTTGCAACCATATTGGGGACGGATGGGATTGGCAATCCTCGCGCTGCTACTCTCTGGTGGATTCGGACTTGCCTTTCCCTTAGTGATCGTGCGCTTGCTCGATTCGGTCACTCAAGCCCAAAACTTCGGCCCGTTAAATATGCTAGCCGGATTGTTGGTTGGCATCTTCCTGTTACAGGCAGCCTTCTCCGCTCTCCAGTCCTACCTACTGGCTTATGTTGGAGAACATATTGTGTATGATCTGCGTACTTCCTTATACGGCCATCTGCAAAAACTCTCCCTTGATTTTTATGCCAAGCGGCGCGTTGGAGATATTGTTTCAAGGCTGTCAAGCGATGTCACACAAATGCGCACCATGCTGACGACGAATCTGACGATGCTTCTTAGCCAGGTGTTAACTTTGATTGGTTCCATCGTCATCCTGCTCAACATGAATGCCAGATTTACTTTGTTCATTCTGGGGCTTGCGCCTGTGCTCATTCTGATTGCTTTTACCTTTGGAAAGCGCATCCATAAAGGCAGTATGAAGGTTCAAGACCAGTTGGCTGATTCAACCGTCGTAGCAGAGGAGGGATTACAAGGCATCCGCATCGTGAAAAGTTTTGGGCGCGAGGAGTACGAAACACAACGCTACCATACTGCAATGGGGAAAACATTTCAGGCGTCTTTGCGCATGGCAGTTTATAACTCTTTGTTCGGGGCTGTCATGATGTTCCTGGGCTTCAGTTCGATTGCTGCGATCATGTGGTATGGCGGACGTGAAGTCATCGCCGGGCATCTAACACTGGCGATGATCACTGGCTTCTTAATGTATGGGATTTCCATCGCTGCCAGCCTGGGCGGGCTGGGAGGACTTTACGCACAACTCAGTGCAGCACTGGGTGGAGTGCAGCGTGTTTTCGAAATTATGGATACGAGCCCAAGTATTCAGGATAAACCAAATGCAGTAGACATGCCCACAGCGCGCGGTCAGATCAGCTTCGAGAATGTTTCCTTCACCTACGATGGCGAGTCTCCTGTACTGAAGAACGTTTCTTTGGACATCCACGCTGGAGAAATCCTGGCATTAGTTGGACCCAGCGGCGCGGGCAAGAGCACGATCTTCAATCTGATCCCTCGCTTCTATGACCCAACCGAGGGCCTCATCCGCCTCGATGGGCATGATATACGCTCCGTCACTCAACAGAGTGTACGCGAGCAAATTGGAATCGTCCCACAGGAGACAATTTTATTCGGAGGCACAATCCGCGAAAACATTCTTTACGGGCGACTCGACGCGACCGAAGAGGAAATGATCGAAGCCGCAAAAGCCGCCAACGCGCATGAATTCATTATGGCTTTTCCCAAACAATATGAGACTGTGGTTGGTGAGCGCGGCATGAACTTAAGTGGAGGTCAACGTCAGCGCACCGCGATTGCACGTGCGATCCTCAAAGACCCCGCGATCCTTTTGCTCGATGAAGCAACCAGTTCTTTAGATAATGAATCTGAAGGATTAGTCCAGGAAGCGCTCGACCGCTTGATGCAGGGCCGAACGACGGTGATTGTGGCCCATCGCTTGAGCACCATCAAAGTTGCACATCGCATCGCTGTTTTGGATGAAGGTCGCATGATCGAATTGGGCACACATGAAGAATTAATGGAGCTCAACGGGTTATATGCACGCTTGTATTCCATGCAGTTCAGGGATCCCGAAGAAGAAATGGCGGGGTTACGCGCTTCAGCGCCATCTCGTAACTCCAACGGATACCATAACGGAACCAAATCGCCCGAGAAACCTACAGGTATCTTGAACGTAATTCTGGGACGGAGTTGATTAAACAACAAAATGGTTTTTAGATAAACTGCAATTAATGTGACATCCATGCTCATGAGCATGGATGTCACATTAATTATGTAGTGGAAGGTCTCTCTATCTTTCCCAGAACATAGTTGGGTGGCAAGGGCTCCACCTTTTGGTCCGTCACAAAAGTGACGTCCCCTCCCGATTTGAGATAGACCGATTTCGCTCCGTCGCCAATGCGCGCTTCCCAGTAGCCGCCAATATCCTTCACGCGCAAACGAGCGCTGAGCAAATCTGTAACGTGGAAGCGCAGGTCACTCCCTGCGCCAAAAGTGACATCAGCGCCAAGCATCGTCTGGCAATCAACATTCATCATTCGACCGGCAGAAGCATTTCCCAAACGATAAACGTTCTGTAAATTCAGGTTCAATCCGGAATAAGCATCCACCTGGCCCCGGATCCCCCGCACCTCAATATCCTTTCCAGCATATACTTTTAGGCTCGACGAAAGTGGGACAAATACCTCACCACTTCCACCCAGCTGTACCTCAATGACTTCATTTTCGGCTTTCTTCTCTCCAAGATTGGGAACTTTTATCCGCCAATCGAAAAGCACATGCTCGCCAATCGCTGCGCGTGCACGTCCAATTTGTGATTCACTACGTCGCTCAAGGGTCACTCCCCATGTGTCTTTGGTCTCTGCTACCACCGTGTCACTGTCATGCCCTTTCACAGTAACACTGGCCCCCACTTTGATAATAATCGTTTGATTTTTACCTGCAAGAATGGATCGTTCTGTCATTTTTTCATCCTAGTTTATGCGTTGATTGACCGCATTGTAGTATCTATCACATCTCTGCGCTTCACCCAACGCGGGTGATTAGGTGGGTGATTCCACTTTCCAATAGGAAAAGGTGGGGCGAGGTCAACTAAACCAGCTTCAGCTCGTGCGCGACTGAGCGCGCTTCTTCACGCGAATTCACATTCAGTTTTCGATAAATGCTTTTGACGTGAGTCTTGATCGTGTTGATAGAGACGATCAACTCTTGAGCGATATCCGCATTGGATAAGCCCGCCATAAGTAACCGCAGGACGCGCAACTCCTGTTGACTTAACGGCTCAATCTGAACCGTAGAGCTCGTCGCCGTTAAATGGGTGGTCATCTCAGAGCGGAAAGAATGTAGCAGAGTCGAGGCAAACAGACTCAATGATCGATTGGGAAGTGTGGAAAGCGTCGCTTGAAGTAAAGCAACCATGTGAGTCCCCTCATCCAAAAATATGCGACGGAATCCTTTGGCCTGTCCAAGAGTCAGAGCTTCGCTCAACAATCGTACAGCTTCCATCTGATTTGAATCCGTATAGGATGCCAACGCTTCAAGGCACAGTACTTCGACTTGACTGCGCAGGCGTCCATTCTCTATGGCATCTTGATACCACCATCTCAACCGATTGATCGCATCTTCAGTTTTGCCTTCTATTATTTGTAAACGTGCTAACGTAAATGCTTCGCGTTCCTTTTGCAAATGCATGGTGATTTGATTCTCAGTTGAAATCATTTTTACCCACCATTCGAGTGATGAAACATCATTCGCGCGAATTGAAAAAAGCACCTGCTCATCTTGAATATCGTGCAATAACGCTGGGTTTTGGATCTTCGCCTCAAGAGACTTGAGAAGTTCGCTGGTCCGTGACAAATTGTTGTTGGCTGAATGTATGCGGGCAAGCTGAAAAGTTGCTTGGACCTGAAGCATTTCATTTGCGCGTTGCTGGCCTAATTCCAGGGCACGCTTAGCGTGCTGCTCTGCTTGCTCTAAGTTATTTCGTTCATAAGCGATGTGAGCGAGACTTAACGAGGCAATTCCCTGATCATCCAGCATAGATTCATCACCCACAGCCTCGGCCAATATTTGTTGGTTCAATTGTTCGGCTTGTTCAAGTTCGCCCTGCCAGTAAAATATCTCACTTAAGATTTGGATGGCTGCCAACATGCCAAATATGTTTTGAGCGGCACCCAATAATGCCCGCGCTTCAAGAACATGATCCTGGGCATCCCGAATTCGACCGGCGTTCAATGCTTCGTAACTAATAATAAGCAGGCTGTTGCCGCGCCAGAATACATCATACTCTGGGAGTTCCTCCAATGATTGACGCGCGTATTCGAATGATTTTTGAAAATTGCCCTGCCACCAGAGGACAGTTCCACGGAATGAAAGCAATTGACCGAGTCTTTGGTGATCCCCCTTGGTCCGCCAGGCAAACTCTGCCGCGCTCAGGAATGGCTCGATGCGCGCTGCAGTAGCAGGAGCAAAACGATCCTTTGAATAAAGAATTACTTGTGCATAGGTGAAACAGATGGTGGGATGAAGCAAAATAGCCTGCTGTGGGATATTCTCAAGCCATCGCTCAAGTGTATTCATTTCACTCAAATCATGGATCTCGATGAACTTCTCTATCAAAGAGATGGCACGATCATAGAGTTTTGCATTGAGCGCAGTTTCAACCGCTTCATCGAATAGCCCATAATATTCATACCAGTTACTTGCGTTTTCGAATAATTTCGCAATATTGGCCTCGTCAAGTTGCTGCCTGGCAAGATATTGAATAGATTCTGCGAACATGGGATTGTAGCGATACCAGGTTTGATCACCACCACGCTCCTGCTGTGTAATAAACAAGTTATCACGCTCTAGTTGCTCCAGCATGGCTACACTGTTATCTGTCTCAGTGATTGCATCACACAAAGAACCTGTCAAACGATTGAAGAAACAGGTCTTCAACAAAAAAGATTGAACGCGTTCAGATTCACTCTTAAAAACTTCTTCGACCAGATAATCAGCAACATAGCGATCACGGCCAGAGAAGGAATTGATCAAATCATCGAAATCCCCATCCTTGCTTTTGTTGTGAAGAGATAAAGTTATCAAGCGCAAACCTGCAACCCAGCCCTCGGTTTTTTGTAATAACTGACTGATTGCTGAAGGTGAAAGGTCAACTTGCGTTGCGGTCTGGAGGAAGGCTTCGGTTTCTTTCTGATCAAAAAGCAGCTCACCGGCATTGATCTCGAGCATTTCGTCGCGCACACGCAAGCGAGGTAGAGGCAAGTCAGGCTCAGTCCGCGTAATGAGAAGTAAATGCAGAGAATCAGGAAGGTGTTGAATCAGAAATGCAAGGCCATCCATGATTTCCTTGGATGTAATAGTCTGAAAATCTTCCAGTACCAATACAGATGTTTCATTCAGTTGCGCCAGATCATTGATGAGAGGGGTGAGAAGAGTTTGAAACGAGGGCGGTTGAGATGCCATCAGCGTAGACAGAGTGGCTTTGCCAACAGTGGCATCTAAAGTCCGTAAGGCAGAAACAACATAGGTCCAGAAACGCGTAGAGTCATTGTCATTTTGATCGAGTGTGACCCATGCAGCCGCAAATTGGCGACTGCCAATCCACATGCTGACCAAGGTTGTCTTCCCAAAACCAGTTGGCGAGGTGACAAGTGTCAGTTTTTTACTCAAGCCGTAGTCAAGACGCGAAAGAAGATCGTCGCGGCGAATCACATTTGAATTGAGTCGGGGCTGCATCAGCTTGTTATGAAGCAATGGATTGCCGCCTGGCGAAAGTGACTTTTGCCTAGTGCTCATATATGTCTAACAATGATCGAATATCTCATGGTAATTCGAGAATTATACGATAGTTAGATAGAGATTAAATGTCTCAACCTTGGACTATAATCTCGCATACAGTTTGATTTTGTATTGATTTTAAAGGTATGTATGCCTAACAATCTAATTAATGAAAACTCCCCTTATCTTCTCCAACATGCCAATAACCCCGTGGACTGGTTTCCCTGGGGTGAAGAAGCGCTGAATAAAGCTCGCTCAGAAAACAAGCCCATCTTTCTTAGTATTGGATATGCAGCCTGCCATTGGTGTCATGTTATGGCTCATGAGTCTTTTGAGAATGAAGAAACAGCCGCATTTATGAATGAGCACTTCGTGAATATCAAAGTGGATCGTGAAGAGCGCCCTGATCTGGATGCTATTTACATGCAAGCCACGGTTGCCATGACTGGTTCTGGTGGATGGCCCATGTCTGTTTTTCTCACCCCTGAGCTTAAGCCTTTTTATACCGGAACTTATTTTCCGCCCGTACAACGTTACAACATGCCATCTTTCAAAGATGTTCTTGCTGGTATAGCCCGCGCCTGGAAGGAAGACCCGGACGAGATCACTCGTGTAAGCAGTCAGGTATCGAGTCATTTGCAACAGTCGTTAACCAGTGATCAAAAGAGTATTATGACTTTTACACAAGAGCATTTGAATGCTATAGTGAAGGCGCTGGGTGATGCATATGACTGGGGCTACGGTGGCTGGGGTGCTGCGCCAAAATTCCCTCAACCCATGACAATAGAATTCCTGCTTCGACGCCACTCCGGAGGTGATGAAGA
>Ga0114129_10010976_pt1 | contig 12906 bp, 6 predicted proteins | sample RhiMetdeltSRZDD1_FD_80071 | JGI IMG/M metagenome (GOLD analysis project Ga0114129, IMG submission 80071) | Populus rhizosphere microbial communities from Tennessee, USA - Rhizosphere MetaG P. deltoides SRZDD1 (version 2) (version 2) | ecosystem: Host-associated > Plants > Roots > Rhizosphere >...
CTTCGGCAACGCGGTCGAGCACCGGGACGCCGTGACGCTGATGGAAGGCCTGTACGCCGGCAACTACAACGACTTCAACATCAACCGCACCGGCCTCAGCTCGGAAGCCATCCAGGACACGGAAGTGAAGACGGGCGGCGTCGACGCCGCCTCGCCGATGGGTTACGGGCTCGTGATCAACATGATCAGCAAGAGCGGCGGCAACCAGTTCCACGGCACCGGCGTTGTCGCCCATCAGCCGTTCCGATGGAATGCCAACAACGTGACGTCCGGGACGCCTGCAACGCGCCAGGTCCATCAATACGACGCATCGTTCGGCGGGCCACTGAGACCGGACAGGACGTGGTTTTTCGGCGCCTTGCGCTACACCGACAACAAGAGCGGAACCGGACGCACGCCCGAGCAGCTCGGCTATCACCAGGCGTTCTTTCCCGATCGTCCGCTCGGCAACAACAGCATCACCGGGTATCAGCCCTGGGTGAAGGTGTCCGCGAAGCTGAACCCGAACCACGACCTCGCGCTCATCTATCAGGGCGACCGGCTGCTGCTCAACGTGGTCGGCGCCGAGGACTACGAGCAGATCGAGGTGCTCTCGACCGGCGGTCCGATGTACGGCGGCAAGCTCACGTCGGTCTGGAGCCAGCATCTCACCACGACCTTCTCGGCGAGTTACAACACCAAGGGCGGGAACGACGTGGACAGCTACGCGTTCGATCGGGAAGGACCGGTCGTCAGCATTCATCGTGAAGCCTTTCTCAATCAGGGAGTCCTGCAGGGATCGGGGCTGCTGCTCCAGGGCGGGCAATGGCAGTCGACGGCGTGCGACGCCTGCTACGATCTGGATACGTCCTCGATCACGATGGTTCGCGGAGACCTGACGTACTACAAGGAGGGCCGGGGCGGCTCGCACCAGATTCAAGCGGGCTTTCTCGCGATGCCGCGAAGTATCTACGATAAGAACGTCCGCTACTTGAACAACGGCTTCATCCTCGAAGAGCGGCGAATGGCGAATCCCGCCAATGCCGCCGCCGGTACGATTCCGTTCCACCGCCAGTACGTCATCGGCGACTTGAATCTGGATCAGTCGAACGGCCGCGACAAGGACATCGGCTTTTACGCGCAGGACAGCTGGCGCGCCGCCCGGCTGACGACCACGCTGGGGTTGCGCGTCGATCTGGTGCGGCGCTTCGACGTGTTGCGGAACCTTCGGCGACAATCCAGTGCGGAAGTCGCGCCGCGCCTGGGCTTCTCGTACGTCCTGACCGCGGACGCCAAGAACGTTCTACGCGGGACGTACGGCAAGTACCATCAGCAGCTGATGGGCACGCGCAATCCGGTCCCGTCTTTCGGCGGCAACGATGCGCAGGGCATGCGCCACGAATACGACCTGGATTCGAACGGCGTGTTCGAGACCGCGATCGTCCAGCCGCCGGTCGCGACGTCGGTCTCGACCCTGCAGTTCGATCCCAATCTCCATCAGCCGTATTTCGATGAATGGTCGATCGGCTATCGCCGGCAGTTCCCGGGCGAGATCGCCATGGACGTCGCCGGCATCGTGAAGGTGAACCACGATCAGTACGCGCAGGTCGACATCAACGGCGTCTATCCCGACGGGCCCGGGAAGCCGTTCGGCGGCTTCGGCCGCGTCGATCCGAACCAGGGCCTGCTGTACCGGCTGACGAACAACTCGTGGAGCACGACGCATTACCGCGCGCTGCAGGCCACGATCACCAAGAACATGACGCACGGGTTCCAGATGCTGTTCACCGCGCAGCGCCAGTGGCAGCACCTCGAGGGAACGTGGAATCCATCGGATCCGGCGAGGTTCATCCAGCCTGACGCGTTTCCCAACAACAAGAACATCTGGCGCACCGACGGAGTGCAGGACCAGAACAGCCTCGCGACCGGGAATTCGCTCGTGAACAACCCGATGTGGAACCCGTATTCGGTGCGGATGGCCGGCACATGGCACGCGCCCTGGGACCTCGTCACGTCGGGAAGTTACACGATCGTGGCCGGCAACTGGACGGGGCCGGTGATCGATCAGCTGCCGGCGAACAGTCCGTTGCTTGCCCCCTTCGGGCCGTCGACGGTCGTCTCGTCGACCGGCGTGCGGCAATCGAATCCGCTGGCCACGCGCATCCGCTTTTACTATCCGACGCGCGGCGAGGGTCAGCCGAGAGCGCCCGACGTGCACATCGTGGGCGTCAAGGTCGGGAAGCGCATCGCGCTCGGCCGCGGCTCGAACGTGGAGGTGGCGGCGGAAGTGTTCAACCTGCTGAACGGCGGACTCTTCACCGAGTTCAGCCGCCAGGGCGCGAACCGTATCTACAACCCGCAGACGTTCAGGACGTACACGAACCCGCAGACCCCGCGCGCGATGACGTTTCAGACGATCGTCCGGTTCTGAAGCATTCGGTTCAGGAGCTCGCCATGACACCAACCAGGAAGTGGATCGTTTGCTCGGCCGGGGCTGCCGCGCTCGCGGCGGCGCTCGGAGCCGCGCAGAGCGGGCAGCCGCGACCGGCGGATTCGCTGTCCGACGGGGCCCAGAACGTGAAGCTGGTCGGCTACAACGACCTCCAGGGCCGCGAGGCGCTCGTGGTGACGACGAAGTCCGACCCGGCGAATGGAAGCTGGGTGTACGTCGGGCATCACGAGAGCTACTGGGACGACAAACCGAAGCTGAATCCCCTGACACGAAAGATGGAGTGGAACGGGACGTCGATCCTGAACGTGGCCGATCCGGCGAAACCGAAGTATGTCTGGCACATTCCCAACGACTCGAACCGGAACTCGCGCGGCGTCACGGTCGTGTACGACTACAAGTTCGATTCGTCGGGCAGGGACTATCTGCTGCGCAACTCGGAGGCGCTGACCCAGGGCGAGACCGGCACCGATCTGAAGTTCCAGATTTTCGATATCACGTCGCGGAGCACCGACCCGTCCAGGATCGCGCTGGTGTCGGAGATCACGGGGACTCCGCCGAACTCTTGCGGTCAGGGCTGCGGCGGCAAGTTCCTCTTTCGCGCGCACAAGGGCTGGTGGTCGCAGGACAGCGGGTACTTCTATTCGGCTGCGGGCGAGCCGGGGTTCAGGAACGTCATCATCCAGATCTTCGATCTGAAAAACCCGAAGGATCCGAAGTTCGTCGGCCGCATGTGGATCCCCGGGCAGAAGAACGACGAGCCCGAACAGGCCTACGAAGGCCAGTATGCGCACCACCCTGTCGTCGACGAGGAGAACAAGCGGCTGTACGTGGGCTATCGGAACGCCGGTCACGCGGCGGCGTTCGACATCTCCAATCCCGCACAGCCGAAGCTGGTCTGGGTGATCGACATGAACCCGCCGCACCGCGGGCCGCACACGGTGTCGCCGATCGTGTACAACGACGTGCCGAACTTCGGGAAGACGGCGCTGCCGCGGAAGTACGCGTTCATCGTGGACGAGGCCGGCGGCGCTGCCGACATGGCCCCGTGTCCCGGCGGCGTGCGAACCGGATCGTACATGCTCGATATCACGACGGAATCGAAGCCGTTTCCGGTGTCGGTGTGGCAGGTGCCGGTCGCCAACTTCTGCGAGAAAGGCGGCCGCTTCGGACCGCATCAATCGGCCGAAACCGTCAACGGCACGATCAACCGGTTCGAGGACAAGCTCGCCTGGATTGCGTACTTCAATGCCGGCGTGCGCGTGGTCGATCTGTCCAATCCGTACGCCCTGCGGGAAGTGGGCTACTACATCCCGAAAACGAACAAGAACTCGCACCCGATCGAGAAGAACCAGAAGATCGCGATCCAGATGAACGACGTCGACATCGATCATCGCGGTCTCGCGTACGCGTCGGATCGCGTGGGAACCGGTCTCTTCATCCTCGAATACACAAGGACCAGACGCGGGACGACATCATCCGCGGCCGGCCGCTAGGTGGACCGCACAACTTCAGCGCGCCGAAAGGTGTCTGGCGAACTGAACACGCGGCGAGCGTGACGTCACTGGGTCTTGCCGGCGCGTCCGCGTTCAGCGTTGCGGCGGCGGACGAAAATTCCTGGCGAGATAGCGGAGGGCGGCCTCGAACTCCTTGTCGGAGAGCGGCGCGCCTTCGTTCAGCATGGCCTGAAGAATCTCGGCCCATCCTTCCGCGCTCAGCCGCTCGCGCCGCACGCGCTGGAGATCGTGGCACTGCGTGCAGATGTTCAGCAGCACCTCCTTGCCGGCACCGTCCGGCAGCGGGCCGTGATACTTGACGAGATACTCGACGAGCACCGGCACGTCGTCGTCTTTGACCTTCGCGCCTCTGGCGATTTCCGCCTTCACGACCTTCGCCCAACCCGCTTCGTCGAGCGCCTGCGTGTCGACGGCGCGGTGGTCATGGCACGCCAGGCACGCCGCGTTCAGGATCTGTTCGCCGGCCTCTGTTTTCGGCGTGTCCTGACCGCGCGCAGCGGCCGACACAACGAACGCGGTCAACAGGATCGCCGCAGCGATCTGGGCGAGGCGTCTCATCGCGGCGACTCTAGCTCCGCTCGAAGAGGTCGCGGATCGGCTTTCCCTTGCCGTCCTTGGTCACGTATACCGGTCGCTTTTCGACGAGGTAGGACGTGGTCGCCGGAATGCCGAGCGCGTGATAGATCGTCGCGTGGAGATCCTCGACGGGCACTGGATTCTCAATCGTCGTGCACGGGCGCTCGTCCGCCGTCTTCCCGTAGACCGTTCCTTTCCTGATGCCTCCGCCGAACAGCACGATCGATCCGGCCGCGGTGAAGTGGCGGTGCATGCCGTAGTGCTCGGGCGCGCTCATCACGGCAGGCGTGTTCGCCTGATCCCGGACCTCCTTGCCGACTTTCCCTTCGGTGATGGCATCCCGTCCGAATTCGCTCGCGAGGATCACGAGCGTGCGATTGAGGAGCCCTCGCTCCTCGAGATCGAGAATCAGCTGCGCGACGGGCGCGTCGATCTGCTCTTTCATCCCCTTCGCCCGCTCGTGGCCGCGCTCGTGGGTATCCCAGTACCGGAACGGAATGTACTCCGTCGTCACCTCCACGTAGCGAGCGCCGGCCTCGACGAGACGACGGGCCAGGAGGCAGCCCTGACCGAACCGGCCCGTGTTGTACGTGTCGTACACGCGACGCGGCTCGAGCGACAGATTGAATGCCTTCGCCGACGGCGACGTAAGCAGCCGATCGGCGGATTCGAGCGATCGAATCAGCGACTCGCGCTGAAAGTCGCCCGCGTACTGATAAGCCGGCTCTTTCGCCAGCAGTCTCTCGTAGAGCTGCCGACGGCTCAGGAAACGCTTTTCGCCGAGCTCGGCGGGAGGCCGAACGGCCGTCGCGGCATCCTGCGGGTTCGTGATGAGAAACGGTCCGTGCTCCGATCCGAGGAAGCCGGCCGTGTGAAAGGCCTTCACGGCGGCGCTCTCACCGCCGATCTCCATGTTCTGCCCGATGGAGATGAACGCGGGCACGGTTGGATTCTTCGACCCGAGCGTCCGGGAGACGACCGAACCGATGTGCGGCATCGCAACGGTTTGCGGCGGCACGTAACCGGTGTGCCAGTGATATTGGTGGCGCGAGTGCAGGATGTATCCGAGATCCGGCGCCTGGAAGCTCCTGATGATGGCGCCGCGATCCATCACACGGGCGACGCGTTCGAGCCCCTGGGAGATCTTGATCGTGTCCACCGCCGTGTCGATGCTCGGAAACGTGCTCAGCACCTGCTCCGTACGAACGCCGGGTGCGAACGGCGTGTACCGCTTCGGGTCCCAGGTCTCGGTCTGAGCCATGCCGCCGGCCATCCACAGCACGATGACGGCATCGGCGGTTGCTGCCGGACGACTCTCCTGCGCCTGCAGCGCCCGCGGCTCACGGCCGACGAGCGCCGCGAGCGTGGCGCCGGCGGTTGCGCCGATGAACGCCCGGCGGCCGACCAGTCGAGAGACCACGATCTGTTCTTCGGTGGTGAGGTTCACGTCTTCCATAGCCAAAGCACCGCTTCAGAAAATCAGCTGGAACTCGGGTTTCATCATCACGGCCCACAACAAGTCCGCCAGCCCCTCAGCGGACATTCGGCCCGGGCGTTTCGGGTCCGCCAACGCGTCGAGCGCGATCGCATGTTCGTCGGCGGATGGCGCTCGTCCCAGAGCGTACCAGTACACCCGATCGACGACCTGTGCCGCCGTGCTCAACCGTGGTCCGGGAGGCAGCGGCGTTCCGGGCGCCGGCGGAACCAGGCGATCCATGTCGGGCTCCGTCCCGAAGATCAGGAAGCGTCCGAGGATCGTCTCCCCCTGGGCGAGGTTCGATGTGTTCTCGAGCCCGACCTCTCCGCGAAGCCGCGCAAACCCGCGACCGGAAATGTCGTACACGAGGCGCGACGGCGTCTTGACGCGAATGACCGGCGAGAACGTCGTGGCGTCGAGAACCGCAGGTCCCGACGCCGCCCGTAAAACCGACTCGTCGAGCGGCCTGAGATCGCTCAGCGGAGTGACGGCCCCGTTTGCGCCGACGAGCTCTCCGCGCGCCCACACCGCTTCCGCCTTGTCGACGGCCGTCGAATTCGCATCCTGCACGATGAGCCAGACGCGCGCCGCCCGGGACACGTCGACGTCGAACGCGGCGGGAGCTGTTCGCGATGCCGGCGGCTCCCCCGCCCGCGCGCCGCGCGAGTTGATCGGCGCGACGAACAACGCGGTCGGAGGCGGCGGCAATTCTCCCAGCATGTTTCGCGCGCCCCGTAGCAGCCAGCTCGCCAACCGCTCGCCGTTGACGAGCTCCAGCGCTTGAAGCATCGTCGCCGTCGTGTTGCGCGCGGAGAAGACCTGGTCGCGGATCGGCCGACCGAGCGCGCGCGCCAGCGAGCTGGCGGGCGTCTGCCACTCGCGAGTGTAGCGTCCGGGCGGCGGCCCGGCAGCGACGTTGCCGCTCCGCGGTTGGCTCGGCGGTTGATAGACCTGCCAGTCGCCCGTGATCGCGCCGATGGCGTCGCCGAACTGCTCCGCCGTCAGCCGCCTGACCTCCGGACCGCGGAACACGTACTCGCGCGGCTGGTCGCCGACGCGCGGGACGGCGCGCATCTGGTACGCCTTCGACGACACGATCGTCGCCATCAGCCGCTTGAGATCGTACTCTCCAGCCACGAAGTCGCTCGCGAGCCAGTCGAGCAGGCCGGGACTCCATGGCACGCCATCCATGTCGTCGGGGTTCTCGACGATGCCGCGGCCCAGCAGGCGATGCCACAACCGATTGACCATCGTCCGGGGCAAACGGCCGTTGCGCGGATCCGTGAAGATGGCGGCCGCCGTGCTTCTTCGATCGCGCAGCGAGCCCGACGGCGGGACGCGGTTCAGCTCGGGAAACAGGAACGCCGGCGTCGCATAGTCCTCCTGCGCGACGTCGCAGCGATAGAGACGCAGGCGCGCGTCCTCCGAGAAGAAGCTCGCGAGACCGTACGCGTCCTTCAACCGCCACTTGCTGATGAAGCTGTCGTGACACGAGTTGCACTTCAGGTTGACGCCGATGAAGATCTGCGCGCTGTTCTGCGCCGCCTGCATCGCGGGTATCTGGCTCGCATTCACTTCGCCGCGCCAGTTCACGCCGATCAGGAATCCATCCGGATCGTCCGGCGCCGATGGATTCAGGAGCTGCTCGACCAACCGGTTGTACGGAACGTTCCGCCTCAGCGCTGACAGCAGCCAGCCGCTGATGCTCTTGCGCGACGATGTCTCGGAGTAGTAGTTGACGCCTTCGTCGTTTCGAAGGAGATCGTTCCAGAACGAGATCCAGTGCTCGGCGTACTGCTCGTTGTCTGCGAGGAGACGTTGGACCAGCGCGGGCCGCTTGTTCGCGCTCCGGTCCGCGGCAAATGCCTGCAGATCTTCTGGCGGAGGCAGCAGACCCCAGATGTCGAGATACGCCCGCCGGGCGAATGTGGCGTCGCCAATCAGCTCCGGAGCGGCACCGCCATGTGCGCTGAGGTACGTTGCGACGAACCGATCGACCGGCGTCGTCCAATCGCGCCAGATGACAGCAGGGACTGTTGGAGGATCGAGCGCCAGCGGCGCTTCCCATTTCGGCGTCGCCACGGGCGACGTGATCGTTTCCCGTGCGCCCTCGTCGATCCACGCGCGGATGGTGGCAATCTCGCCGGCAGAGAGCGCCGGTTTTCCCAGCGGCATCGACGGCGGGTCGCTGCCCGTGATGCGCCGGACGAGCAGACTCCCCGAAGAGTCGCCCGGACGAACGGCCGCCCCGCTGCGGCCCCCGTCGAGCGTGTCGGCGTACGCCGCGAGCGACAGTCCACCCGAACGCCGCTCGGCGCTGTGGCAGCTCAGACACCTCGCCGCCAGGATTGTGTGAACCTGCTGCTGATAATCGATCGTCGCTGTCGGGCTTCGGTTGGCCTGTCCGGTCACGTTCTGCGCGTGGATGGCGACCCAGACGGAACCGATCCACAGGCCAGTCGCCAGCGCAGGAACGAGCGGCTTCACGGTTGTAGTCTACCGCTCTGCGTCGACGGGCCGATGCCGACGATCCGGACGATGCTGTAGGATCCAGCCGCATGGCCAAGTTACGTCGGACGGCGGCCCAGGCTCACTCGCCGGCGCCACGAAACGGCGACGTCGCCTCACAGACGGCGCGGGCGCTCATTCGCGTGCGTGAAATGCTCCTTCGGGGGGACGTCGCGCGCGGTGAACGGCTCTCGGAGCTGCCGCTCGTCGCGCGCCTGGGCATGTCGCGCACGCCCATTCGACTTGCGCTCGAGCGGCTCGCGCACATCGGCCTACTCGAGACGACGGCCGGCGGCGGCTTCGCCGTCCGCGAATTCACGCTGGCCGAAGTGCGCGACGCGATCGAGGTGCGAGGGGTCCTGGAAGGAACGGCCGCGCGACTTGCCGCCGAACGGCTGGCGGATTCGGGAGAGCTCGAGCTCGTGCGGCGATACAGCCTGCAAATGGAATCGATCGACCAGCTGACCGAAGAGTCGTTCGCGCAGTACATGGACGCCAACGAGGTGTTCCACTCGGCGATCGTCGATCTTGCGAAAAGCGCGATGCTCCGGCGCACGCTCGACCTGACGACGTCGCTCCCGTTCGCCTCGCCAAGCGCGATGGTCTTTCCCAGGTCGGTCCTGCCCGAATCGGAGGGGACACTCGCCATCGCGCAGGAGCATCACCGCTCGATTGTCGAAGCGATCGCAAAGCGTCAAGGCACGCGGGCCGAGTCACTCGCCCGGGAACATGCGCTCCTCGCCCGGCGCGTACTCGACCTGGCGCTGTCCCACCGCGACGCGCTGAGGCGCGTCCCGGGCGGCCCGCTCATCAACGTCTCGGCGAGGTGAAAAGCGGTCATTTACATTGACTTTTCAGCGATCGGCTGCGTATTCTTCGACCGCTGCATGCAGGTTCTGACTTTATGCATACAGCGCGTCGACACGTGGTTGGCCGGTGACCTTCTTCTCGGGTCTGGAGGGAACAGCTCCTATGCGAACCGCGGCGAAGTGTTTGACGATGCTCGGCCTCCTCCTCCTCCCAGTTCCTGCCCTCGCCCAGGCGTCGCTGACCGGCACCGTGCGCGACGCGTCGGGCGCGGTTCTGCCCGGCGTCACCGTCGAGGCGTCGAGCCCCGCGCTCATCGAGAAAACGCGTTCGGCCGTGACGGATGGAACAGGACAGTACCGCATCATCGATCTCCGTCCTGGCATCTACACCGTGACGGCCACGCTGACGGGGTTCGCGACGTTCAAGCGCGAGAACATCGAGCTCGCGGGCACGCAGACCATCACCATTCCGATCGAAATGCGCGTCGGCGCCATCGAGGAGAGCGTCGTCGTCACGGGCGAGTCGCCGGTCGTCGACGTGCAGAACGCGAAACGCGAAATCGTGATGAACAGCGACATCATCCGGGCGCTGCCGGTGGCGCGCGCCGCGGGAGCGCTGCTCAACGCGACCCCCGGGCTGTTCGTCGACACCAACGGGCCCGCGCTGTCGCCCACGATGACGTTCTTCAACTCGCGTTCGAGCACGGCGAATTCGAACTCGGTCGCCGGCGAAGGGCGCATGACGATCAACGGCATGACGGTGGCGGCCGCCCGGAGCGGCGGCGTCTCCTCGTACGTCTACGACACGCCGAACGCGGAGGAAGTCGCCATCACCGTCGGCGGCGGGCTCGGCGAAAGCGACGTCGGCGGCCCGGTGATGAACCTGGTGCCGAAGTCGGGCGGCAACACGTTCGCCGGCAGCATGTTCTTCAACGCGGCTGGCGGCTGGTCGCGCGGCAACAACCTGAGCGACGATCTCCAGACGCTGAACCCGAATCTGACGCAGACTCCCGGCATCCTTCGAGCCTACGACGCCAGCGGTTCGTACGGCGGTCCGATCAAGAAGGACCGGCTGTGGTTCTACGGGAGCTATCGCAACCTCGACACGCAGACCGCGATGGAAGGCATTACCGCCAACGCGAACGCCGGCAACCCGTCGCGCTGGGACTGGGTGGGGTCGCCGATCAACGCCCGTCTCGTGCAGGACCGCCAGATGATCATCGGCCGTGTGACGGCCCAGCTCGGAAAGAGCCGCATCACGTTCAATTCCGAGTACCAGCACCGGTGCGAGGGCACGCCGCTGAAGGTCGAGACCGGCGGCTGCCACCAGCGCGGCGCCGACTGGATCGGGCTCGGCAACAACGCCACGCCGTTCCAGTCGCCGGAAGCGACGTCGACCGCCGCGCGCGGCTACTTCGACGCGCCGTTCTACGTGAACCAGCCGTTCTGGACGATGCCGCTGACCAACCGGCTGCTGCTGGAGGCCGGCTACACGGCGTTTCGCTACAACCCGATCTTCGGCTTTCCGCCGCCGGACGGCATCACCGACCTGATCACCGTCACGGAGCAGTCGAACGCGATCAATCCGGCGACGGGCCAGCGCTACGCGCCGCAGCCGAACTACGCCTATCGCGCCGTGGAGTCGTGGGGATGGGCGGTCGGCAAGACCGACGGGTGGAGAGCGTCGGCGTCGTACGTGACGGGCGCGCACAACGTGAAGATCGGCTACCAGGGCAACCGGCTGGATCAGCTCGATCAGACGATCGCGAATCAGCCGCAGCTCGGCTACCGCTTCAACCAGGGCGTGGCGAACGCCGTGAGCTACTACCTGCCCGACTTCGGGCGCCGAACGATCACGAAGCTCCAGGGGTTCTTCGTCCAGGACAGCTGGACGCTGCGGAAGCTGACCGTGCAGGGCGCGCTGCGCTACGACCGGGCGTCGAGCTACGCGCCAGTCGAACAGAACGGCACGACGAAGACGTCGTTCCTGAATCCCACGCCGATCACGATCGCGCAGACCGCGGGCGTCGATGCCTACAACGACATCACACCGCGCGTCGGCATCTCGTATGACGTGTTCGGCAACGGCAAGACGGCCGTCAAGTTCAACTGGGGCCGCTACCTCGCGTACGCGGCGAACGATCCGCCGTACACGTCGACCAACCCCGGCTTCACCGTCGTGCGGTCGGTCACGAACCGCGGCTGGACCGACTCGAACCGGAACTACCTCGTCGACTGCGACCTGCTCAATCCGGCCGCGCAGGATCGATCGGCGACCGGCGGCGATGTGTGCGCCGCCGCCACCGGAAACTCCGTCAATTTTGGACGGCTCGGCGCGGCAACGATTGCCAATCCGGACGTGCTGCACGGCTGGGGCGTGCGGCCGAACGACTACCAGTCGACGTTCACGGTGCAGCACGAGATCATCCCGCGCTTCTCGGCCGAGGTGAGCTACACGCGCCGGACCTTCCACGGGTTCTTCGTGACCGACGACCTCAATCGGCCGGTGGCCGGATCGTACGAAACCTACGCGCTGACGGCGCCCTCCGATTCACGCCTCGCAAACGGCGGCGGCTATCCGGTCACGGTGTACGTGCCGACGGCAGCCGCGAATGCGATTGCCCCGAAGACATACCTCACGAACGAAACGGATTTCGGCCCCGAGCGCGACAGCCACTGGGACGGCGTCGATTTCTCGCTCAACGCGCGCCTGCGGAGCGGCCTGGTCGCGTCAATCGGGACGACCACCGGGCGGTCGTTCGTCGACACCTGCCAGACCGTGACGAAGTTCAACAACGTCCAGGCGAACGGGACGGTCAGCGGACCGGATCCGCGCGGCTGTCACAACGTCGAACCGTTCCAGACGACGCTCCGGGGTCTCGCGACGTACAGGATCCCGAAGGTGGACGTGCTGGTCAGCGCGACGCTCCGCTCGCAGCCGCCGGTGCAGCTGAGCGGCGTCGCGGTGTTGAGCGGCAACACCTCCGCTCAGTGGCAGGTGCCGAACTCGGCGATCGCGGCGGCGCTCGGCCACCTGCCGCCGGGCGCGACGGCCGCGGGCAACACGACGATCCCGCTCGCGGACAACGACCATCGCGTGTACGCCGACAACAGGCGGACGCAGATCGACATGCGGTTCGCGAAGGTCGTGCGCTTCCACCGCACGCGGTCGGACGTCGGCATCGATCTCAACAATCTGCTGAACACGAACTACGCGACCGGCTACAACACGACGTACATCTACAGCACGGACAACACGCCGCGCGCCGGCGGATGGGATACACCGACGTCCATCTACACGCCGCGGTTCGTGCGGGTGAACTACACGCTGAACTTCTAGGAGCATTGACCTTCACAACGAGGAAATGAGGGCGAATCGTTACCTGGGTGAATGTTTACGCACCCGAGTACATCCTCGCGCACCGAATCAGTTCGGCCGCGTACTTCGGCACCGGATTGTCCGGCGTCGACAGTTCAAGCGATACGTACCCGCGATACCCGGCGTTCGCGAGGATGCCGAATAGTTTCGCCCAATCCGCCGGCTCCCGTTGCCCGTCCGGCGTGGACATCTGCGGTTTGACATGAGTCGAC
>Ga0114129_10010978_pt1 | contig 12905 bp, 9 predicted proteins | sample RhiMetdeltSRZDD1_FD_80071 | JGI IMG/M metagenome (GOLD analysis project Ga0114129, IMG submission 80071) | Populus rhizosphere microbial communities from Tennessee, USA - Rhizosphere MetaG P. deltoides SRZDD1 (version 2) (version 2) | ecosystem: Host-associated > Plants > Roots > Rhizosphere >...
AGTTCGCCGGCGACCTGCCCGCGCACCGCGAGCGCCGGTTCCAGGCCTGGGTGCAGATCTCCATGGGCTGCAACTCCGTCTGCTCGTACTGCATCGTCCCGGCCGTGCGCGGCCGCGAGCAGAGCCGCGGGCCCGGCGACATCGTCGCCGAGGTCACGCGCCTGGCCGCCGACGGGGTGCGCGAGGTCACGCTCCTGGGCCAGAACGTGAACTCCTGGGGCCGCGACCTCCTGCCCGACGTCAAGACGGAGTTCGGCGAGCTCCTTCGCGCCGTGGACGCCGTGCCGGGCATCGAGCGGATTCGCTTCACCAGCCCGCACCCGAAGGACTTCCGCGAGCCCGTCATCCGCGCTATGGCCGACTGCGCCGCGGTCTGCGAGCACACACACCTGCCGCTCCAGTCCGGCTCGAGCCGGCTGCTGAAGCTGATGCGGCGCACGTACGGGCGCCAGCGCTACCTCCAGCTGGTCGACCGCATGCGCGCGGCCGTGCCCGACCTCGCGCTCACGACGGACATCATCGTCGGATTCCCCGGCGAGACGGAGGACGACTTCCGCGAGACCCTCGAGGTGGTCGAGGAGGTGCGCTACGACGGCGCCTTCACGTTCGTCTTCAGCCCGCGCCGCGGGACGGAGGCCGCGACGATGCCCGACCACGTGCCGGACGAGGTCAAGCGCGAGCGCATCGAGCGGCTGATCGACGTCGTCCAGCGCATCGCGCGCGAGCGGAACGAGGAGCGCGTCGGCGGCGTGGAGGAGGTCCTCGTCGAGGGCCCCAGCCGCACGGACCCCGGCATCCTCCGCGGCCGCACCCGCCGGAACACCACCGTCAACTTCGCGGGCCACGCGGCCGCGGGAGAGCTTGTCCCCGTGCGGATCGAGGGGGCGACGTCCACGACGCTGCGCGGGACAGAGACCGCCCTCGCCGCGGCGTAGCCGTCACACTTCCGTCGCAGATGCGCGAACCAGGCGTGCGCCCATGAGCGATACGCTCGAAGTGGGGGTCCCCCAGGGCCTCTTGGCCGCTTAGGGCATGGCGGACAAGGGCGGCTTCGTCTTGGCGATCTTCGGGCCGACGGCCTCCGGGAAGAGCGCCGTCGCCGAGGCGATCGCCGACCGCGTGCCGGCCGAGGTCGTCTCCGCCGATGCGATGCAGGCGTATCGCGGCCTGCCGATCATCACGAACCAGCCCGAGCGGCCGGCGCGGCTGGTCGCGATCTGGCCGCTCGACCACGAGGGCTCCGTGGCCGAGTACGCCGAGCTCGCGCACGCCGCGGTCGACGACGTCCTCGCCGCCCGGAAGCTCCCGATCGTCGCCGGGGGCACGGGGCTCTACCTCCGCGCGGCGCTCGCCGAGCTCGACGTCCCCCCGGCGCCGCCGCCCGGGGCACGCGAGCGGTGGGCGGCGCTCTACGACGAGGGTGGGGCGGAGGCCGCGCACCGGGCTCTCGCGGCCGTGGATCCCGGAGCCGCCGCGGCCGTGCACCCGAACGATCGCCGTCGTGTCGTCCGTGCGCTCGAGCTGGCCCAGGCCGGGGCGTCGCTGCGACCACCGAAAAGCCGGCTCTGGACGGAAGACGCGCGGCACCCGACGCTGATCGTCGGCCTCGACGTGCCGGCCGAGACGCTCGCCGCGCGGATCGACGAGCGCACGCGGGCGATGGCGGAGCGGGGGGCCGCCGACGAGGCGCACGAGGCGCTCGCCGGCCCGCTCTCGACGACGGCGCGCAAGGTGATGGGGCTCGAGGAGTTCGGAACGCTCCCTCCTGACGAGGCGATCGAGGCCGTCGCCCGCCGCACGCGGCAGTACGCGGCGTACCAGCGCAAGTGGCTCCGTCGCATCCCCGGCGTTGTTAGCGTTCGGGCCGATCGTCCTCCGGACGCGGTCGCCGATGAGATTCTCGAAATGGCACGGGCTCGCCAACGATTACCTGCTCGTCGAGCGGGCTGACGTCGGCCATCCCCTCGAGCCGGCGCTCGTCCGGCGCCTGTGCGACTACCACCTCGGCGTCGGCTCCGACGGCATCCTCGAGGTGCTCTCCACCGAGGGCACGCGGGCCGAGATTGTGATCTGGAATCCCGACGGCTCGACGGCGGAGCTCTCCGGGAACGGGACGCGGATCGCCGCGCGGTGGCTCGCCCGGCGCAGCGGCGAGCCCGAGGTCGTCGTCGCCGTGGGGCCGCGCGAGGTCGTGGCGCGCATGCGCGACGGGCTCGAGGTCGAGACCGAGATGGGGCTCGTCGAGGTCGGGCCGCCCGAGCTGCTGGCCGTGAACGATTCCGAGGTCGAGTTCACGCCCGTGTCGGTGGGGAACCCGCATGCGGTCATCCGCCGCGACCCGGATCGCGCTGAGCTCCTCCGACTCGGCCCGCTCGTCGAGAACCACCCGCGGTTCCCCGAGCGCACGAACGTCCAGTTCGTCCACGTCGACTCGGACCGTGAGGCGACGGTCGGCGTCTGGGAGCGGGGCGCGGGGGAGACGCTCTCGTCCGGGACGAGCGCGGTCGCCGTCGCGGGCGCCTCCGTCGCCAACGGCTGGTGCGAGAGCCCGGTCACCATTCACCTGGCCGGCGGAGACATGCAGGTCGAGTTCGACTCGGGCTTCAACGCGCGCCTGACCGGCGCGGCGCAGGAGATCTGCGTGGGCGAGGTCTCGCCCGAGCTCCTCGAGGACGTGCGCGGATGAGGTTCGCGTCCCGCCTCGACCAGGTGCCGCCCTACCTTTTCGCCGAGATCGAGCGGAAGATCGCCGCGATGCGCGCCGAGGGGACGGACGTCATCTCGCTGGGCATCGGCGATCCCGACCTGCCGACGCCTCCGGCCGTGATCGAGGCGCTCCAGCGGGCCGCGGCTTCGCCCGAGACGCACCAGTACCCCTCCAACCGCGGCATCGGCGCCTTCCGCGGGGCGGTGGCGGGGTTCTACGGCGACCGCTTCGGCGTCGAGATCGACCCGGAGACCGAGATCATCCCGGTGCTCGGGGGGAAGGAGGGCGTCGCCCACGTCGCGCTCGCCTGCCTCGACCCCGGCGACGTCTGCCTCTCGCCGGACCCGGGCTACCCGCCGTACACGTCCGGCCCCGTGTTCGCCGGCGCGGAGGTGCACTACCTCCCGCTCGCCGAGAAGAACGCGTTCATGCCCGACCTCGCGTCGATCCCGGAGGAGATCGTCGCGAGGGCGAACCTGCTCTTCTTCAACTACCCGAACAACCCGACCGGCGCGGTCGTCGCGGAAGGGTTCTTCGAGCGCGCCGTCGCGTTCGCGCGCGACCACGACCTGATCGCGATCCACGATTCCTCGTACACGGAGGTCGCCTTCGACGGCTACCGGCCGCCGAGCTTTCTCGCCACGCCCGGCGCGAAGGACGTCGGCGCCGAGATCTTCTCGCTCTCCAAGGGCTGGAACATGACGGGCTGGAGGATCGGCTGGATCGCCGGCAACGCGCAGGTCGTCGAGCACTACCGGCAGCTGAAGACGAACCTGGACTCCGGCATGTTCGACGCGCTCCAGCACGCCGGCGTGGCGGCGCTGACCGAGGCGCGTGGCTTCCCTCAGGAGATGTCCGAGGTCTACCGGCGCCGGCGCGACCTGATGGTGGACGCGCTCGGGGCGATCGGGATCCCGGCCGAGCCGCCGCTCGCGACCCCGTACATCTGGGTGCGAGTCCCGCCCGGGCACGACTCGGCGAGCTTCACCGACCTCGTGCTCACGCAGGCCGCCGTGATCGTGTCGCCGGGGCCCTCGTTCGGCCCTTCCGGCGAGGGGTTCGTCCGCATCTCCTTGACGGTCGCAGACGAGCGGCTGGAGGAGGCCGCCGGCCGAATCGCGTCCTCGCTCCGCGTCGAATCGCGGGCATAATCGCTTTGTGAGTCACCACCACCCGGACCCCGCGCCCGGGGCAGAGCCCGAGCGCGGTTTCGTCGCCGCCGTGTTGGCGCCCGGAGTGGACGAGGAACAGGAGCTCGGAGAGCTGCGCGAGCTGCTGCGCACGGCCGGCGTCGAGCCGGTCGGCGAGCTCGTCCAGCGCCGGCCTGCGCCCGACCCGCGCACCTACGTCGGCAAGGGCAAGCTCGAGGAGCTGAAGGAGCTCGTCAAGAACTCCGGCGCCGAGTCGCTCATCGTCGACGACGAGCTCGACCCGAGCCAGCAGCGCCGGCTCGAGGACGCGCTGACCGCGCGTGTGATCGACCGGACGCAGCTGATCCTCGACATCTTCGCCCAGCACGCGCGCAGCGCCGAGGGCAAGCTCCAGGTGGAGCTCGCCCAGCTCGAGTACAACCTCCCGCGCATGCGCGGCATGTGGCAGCACCTCGAGCGCCTCGGCGGCGGCATCGGCACTCGAGGCCCGGGCGAGTCCCAGCTCGAGACCGACCGCCGGATCGCCCGGCGGCGCATCGGCCTCCTCAAGCGCAAGCTGCGCGAGCTCGAGAAGCGCCGGGCGCTGCAGCGCAAGGCACGTGAGCAGAGCGTCGTCCCGGTGGTCGCCCTCGCGGGCTACACGAACGCCGGCAAGTCCACGCTCCTGAACGCCCTCACCGAAGCCGAGGCCTCGGTCGACGACAGGCTCTTCGAGACGCTCGACCCGACGACGCGCGGCTTCGTCCACGACGGCCGCCGGTACCTCGTGACGGACACGGTCGGCTTCATCAGGCGCCTGCCGCACCAGCTCGTCGAGGGCTTCGCGGCCACCCTGGAGGAGACGCTGCTGTCCGACCTCGTCCTACATGTCGTGGATGCGTCCGAGGAGGACGAGCGCATGGAGGAGACGATCGCCGCGGTGGATGCGGTGCTCTCCGAGATCGGCGCCCGGGAGCTGCCCGTCGAGCTCGTCCTGAACAAGATCGACCTGGTCGACCCGCTCCGGCGCCGGCGCCTCGGCAACCGGTTTCCCGACGCGCTCCAGATCTCCGCGGCCGGAGGCGAGGGGCTGGAGGAGCTGCGCGCCTACATCGCGGAGCGGTTCGCCGACCGGTTCCGCCCCGTGAAGCTCCTCGTCCCGCACGGCAGTGGCCGCGTCCTGGCCGAGCTGTACGACCTCGGCGCGCCCATCGAGGAGCGCGTCGACCGGCCCGACGGCGTCCTCGTCCATGCCCGCCTGCCCGAGCGGGAGATCGTCCGCTTCGCCCCGTATCTGATCGCGGACGCCGACCTGGACGACGAGGCGCCGGCGACCGGGGCGCGGAAAGCGTGATCGAGCTTCCGATCCGGCGCCTGCACGAGGAGGCGACGCTCCCGGAGCGCGCGTACCCGGGCGACGCGGGCCTCGACCTCGCCGCGTGCGAGCGCGTCGAGCTGGGCCCGGGGGAGCGCGCGACCGTGCCGACCGGGCTCGCGGTGGCGATCCCGGAGGGCTACGCCGGGTTCGTGCAGCCGCGCTCCGGCCTCGCGGCGCGCCAGGGGATCAGCGTCGTCAACTCGCCCGGGCTGATCGACTCCGGGTACCGCGGCGAGATCCGCGTCGTGTTGCTCAACACCGACGCGGAGCACACGTTCGTCGCGGAGCCGGGCGACCGCATCGCCCAGCTCGTCGTGCTGCCGATTCCCGAGCTCGAGCTCGTCGAGGTGGACGACCTGCCCGAGACCGAGCGCGGCGTCCGCGGCTTCGGGTCGTCCAGGACGACGTGACGCCATGGAGCCGCGCATCCGTGTCTCCGCAATCCTGCGGCGCGAGAGCCGCATTCTCCTCGTCCGCCACGAGAAGGCCGGACGCGAGTACTGGCTCCTGCCCGGCGGCGGGGTGAGCGCGGGGGAGACGCTCCTCCAGGCGATGAGGCGGGAGCTGGCGGAGGAGGTCGGGCTCGACTCCGACCTGCCGCTCGAGGGCCCTGTCGCGCTCGCGGACTCGATCTCCCCGGCCGGCTGGCCCGCGAAGCACGTCGTGCACATCGTCTTCGCCGGGCACCTGGGCGACCGGTCGCTCGAGCGGGTCACGTCGCAGGACGAGGCGGTCTGGAACCACCGGCTCTTCGACGTCGACGAGCTCGCCGGCCTCGCCCTGCACCCGCCGATCCAGCGCTTCCTCGCCCGCTGGCAGCCGGGCGATCCCACGGTCTATCTCGGCTCGCTCTGGGCACCGTGACGGCACATTCGGCGCGCCATTCGCGCGCCTTTCCGTCGTAGCATCGAAATCGGGGGGACCCCCGGGCGGCCGGGGTCAGTAGCGGCCGCCGCGCGAGCGCGCACGCCCCGCGGAGACCTTCTGGGCCTCGGCCTCGAGCTCGTCTCCGAGCGGCTCGAGCCCGGGAGCCTCGCCGCGATGCGCCAGCGCCTGCGTCAGGAGCCAGTCGGCGAACCACGGGTTCCGCGGGAGGAGCGGCCCGTGGAGGTACGTCCCGACCGCGCGGCCGACGCGGCAGCCCTCGAAGCCGCTCTCGCCATCGTTCCCGAAGCCCGCCACGACGCGGCCGAGAGCCTCGGCGCCCGGATCGAGCACCGTGCGCCCGGCATGGTTCTCGAAGCCGGCCAGGAGCCTGCGCTCGCCCGGCTCGAGCTCGCACTCGAGGAGCACGTCGCCGATCATCCGGCGCTCGCCCGCCACCGTCTCGTGCGGAAAGAGGCCGACGCCCGGCAGCACCTCACCGTCGCGCCCGCGGTAGGAGCGGCCGAGCAGCTGGTAGCCGCCGCACACCGCCAGGATCGCCGTGCCGCCTGCGGCCGCCTCCTTCAGGGCCTCGCCCTTCTCGACCAGGTCGACCGCCACCAGCGCCTGCTCGCGGTCCTGGCCGCCACCGACATAGAGGAGGTCGAGCTCGCCCGGCACGACCGGTTCCCCGAGGCCGATCGCCCTGTGCTCGAAGCCGATGCCGCGCCAGGCGGCGCGGCGCTCCAGGACGGCGATGTTGCCGCGGTCCGCGTAGATGTTGAGGTAGTCCGGATAGAGGTGGCCGACGACGACCTTCAGGCCTTTCACGCCGCCGCTCCTTCCCAGTACGGCCGCACGAGGCCGCGCTCGGCGACGATCCGTCGCAGCTCGAGCATCGCCGTGTACGTCGGAAGCACGACGAGCTCCCCGCCCGCCGGCGTGAGCTCGAGGCCCCGGTCGAGCGCCTGCTCGAGGCGGGGCACGACCTCGATCGCATCCGGGTCGAGGCCGCCGTACTTGAAGCGGAGCGCCAGCTCCTGGGCCCTCAAGCCCGTCGCCACCAGGCGTTCCAGGCCGTCCAGGAGCGGCTCGAAGTCGACGTCCCAGATCCACGAGACGTCGCGGCCGTCCGCGATGGCGTCGTTGAGCGCCGCGACGACCACGCGAGGCGGGCCGCCGGCCGTCAGCGTGCGGACGACCTCGTTCGCGCCCGCCGGGTTCTTCACGAGCAGGAGGAGAACGGTCCGGTCGCCGGCCGGGATGCGCTCGAAGCGGCCGAAGGCGGGCCGGAAACGCCCGATGCCCTCGGCGACCTCGTCGAGCGTCGCGCCCAGGACGAGCGAGAGCGACGCTGCCGCGACCGCGTTGTAGACGTTGTAGAGGCCGGGGAGGGCGAGGTCGATCCGCCGCGTGCCCTGCGGCGTCACGAGGTCGAACGAGAGACGCTCGAGCCCTTCGAGCGCGATCTCGCGCGCGACCACGTCGAGAGCCGGCCGAGCCAGCCCGCAGGTCGGGCACGACCACGCGCCGAGATGCCCGACGTACGCCGCCTCGTACGCGTACGGGCTCGCGCACACGCTGCAGTACTTCGAGTCCGCGGCGTGGGGGAGGCGCTCGCGCGCGACCCTGGGGTCGTCGAGCCCGAAGCGGAACGCGTTCCGGCGCTCGCGGGCGATGTCGGCCACGAGCGGGTCGTCGCCGTTCGCCACGACCCAGGCGTCCTCCGGCAGCGCCCGCAGGCTCTCGCGCCAGCGCTCGGCGATCAGCTCGAGCTCGCCGTAGCGGTCGAGCTGGTCACGGAAGAGGTTCCCCAGCAGCACGGCCTGCGGCCCGACACGCCGCGCGATCTCCGGGAAAGCGCCCTCGTCCACCTCGAAGAGGCCCAGCTCGGCGTCCGGATGCGCCAGGAGCGCCGACGTGACGCCGGAGACGAGGTTCGCACCCGCCCGGTTGTGCGCCAGCCTGACCTTCGACCCGAGTATCTCGGCGACCATCCCGGCGGTCGTCGTCTTGCCGTTCGTGGCCGAGACGAGCGCCGATCCGAGCGGCAGCCTGCCTGCCAGGCTCCCGAGCGCACCCGGGTCGATCGTGGCCAGGATCTTTCCGGGCAGCGTCGTGCCGCCGCCCCGGCCCGCAAGCTGCGAAAGACGCCCGGCAGCGCGCGCGACAGCGATCTCCAGCCCCAGGCGCACGCGCTCCAGTCTATTCATCACTCGATCGAGTGAATCGCGGTCGAATCCCCAAAGGGGGGAGGTACGAAGCCCGCTTCGTCCCTAGCGTCGGGTGTGGGAAAGAACTGCGGCCCGCGCCTGGCGCGCGGAGAGAGGAACGAGAAAGTACTTATGCGGCTCAACGGCTCGTCGAACGGGAGCACCCGGTCGAGCGCGCTCTGGGGGAAGCCCTCCAAGGGAGAAACGCGCTCGAGTGCCCTGTGGGGCAAGGGAGGCCGTGGCTTCGTCGTCGCGCTCGTCATCGTCTTCACCATGGCGATGCCGCTCGCGGCGGTTGCCGGCATCTCGAAATACAGGCACGACACCTCGATCAAGGCGTACCTGTCGCCCGGGCTTCTCGACGCCGTGAAGGCGCGCCCGAATGCGACGTACGACGTCATCGTCCAGGCCAAGCGCGGCGACACGAGCGCTCAGGTGGCGACCGACGTCACCTCCGTCAGGAAGAGCGACCCCGGCAAGGGCCTGGGCCTCCGCCGGAGCTTCCGCTCGCTGAACGGCGTGGCGGCCCAGCTCACGGGCGTCCAGATCCTCAAGCTCGCCAAGCGCACCGACGTCGCCGCGATCACGCGGGATGCCCCGGTCGTCTTGTCGAGCTACAGCCTGCAGCGCTGGCCGTACGCGGCGAACCTGCACGGGCTCTGGAACACGCCTGCGACGGCGAACGCTCCGGCGATCGCGATCGTCGACTCCGGCATCGCGGCCGGTCGCTACGACTTCGGAACCCGCATCGCCGCGAACGTGAACATGACGTCCCTCCCGGGCAACTCCGCCGGCGACGGGCGCGGTCACGGCACGTTCGTGGCGGGCATCGCGGCGGGGAACGCGAGCCGCTACGCGGGCGCCTCGCCCGGATCCAGGATCGTCTCCCTCGACGTGATGGACGACCAGGGCATGGCCATGACGCGCGACGTCATCGCCGCGGCCGACTGGATCCTCGCGAACAAGGCCAAGTACAACATCCGCGTCGCGAACTTCTCGCTGCACAGCGCGAGCCCCGCGAGCGTCTTCTACGACCCGCTCGACCGGGCCGTGGAGCGGCTCTGGTTCAACGGCGTCGTCGTCGTCACCGCGGCGGGCAACTACGGCCTCGACGGCCGCCCGAGCGGCGTGACCTTCGCTCCCGGCAACGATCCCTTCGTGATCACCGTCGGCGCGCAGGACATCAACCACACCGTCACGACCCGCGACGACACCGCGGCACCGTGGTCGGCCTTCGGGTACACGCTCGACGGCTTCTCCAAGCCCGAGATGGGCGCTCCCGGCCGTTACATCGTCGGCCCGGCGCCCAACCTCTCGACGCTCATGCTCGAGCGGCCTGAGAACAAGCGGGCCAGCGGGTACATGGAGCTGTCCGGCACGTCGTTCGCGGCTCCGGTCGTGGCCGGCGCGGCGGCCCAGATCCTGGCCCGCCATCCCGAGTGGACGCCGGACCAGGTCAAGGGTGCGCTCATGCTGACCGCGCGGCACACGCCGAACGCGGCGCCCGGATCGCTCGGCGTCGGGGTGATCGACGCCTACGCGGCCTCGCGGGTGAGCAACCCGCCGAACCCGAACGCGCACCTGAACCCGTTCGTGCGCCAGAGCTCCGACGGCTCCGGCCTGGTGTTCGACACCGCCAGCTGGGCGAACGTCGCGATGGCCGACGCCTCCTGGGCGCAGGCCTCCTGGGCGCAGGCCTCGTGGGCCAACGCCTCCTGGGCCAACGCGTCCTGGGCGAACGCCTCCTGGGCGAACGCTTCCTGGGCCTCGGCCTCGTGGGCGCAGGCCTCCTGGGCGCAGGCCTCGTGGGCGAGCGCGTCCTGGGCCAACGCGTCCTGGGCCTCCGCCTCCTGGGCGAACGCCTCCTGGGCCTCGGTGGCTCAGGCGGACAACGCCGAGGGCGACGCGAGCGGCACCGGCGACTACATCGCCGACGAGGAGCTCGCAGAGCTCGGCATCCAGCTCGGCGAATAGCCCCGATCGACACTCGAGCCCCGGGCTTCGGCCCGGGGCTCAGGTTTTCGGGTATGAATGGCGGGCCGTCCCTCGAACGGGGGAGGCTCGCCGCCTGCGTCGAGCCTACGTTTGGGATATGGCTCTGCGGCCGTACCGCGCGTCGGCGTGGGCGAAAGCCCTGACGGCGACCTTCGACCCGGTGATCGGGCGATGAGCGCCGTCCCGAACGTGTCGCCCGCCGGCGACCACACGCAAGCGCCGCTCTCGCCCCGCGCGAAGGCCTATCTCTACGCGGTCGGGGTCCTGGCGGTCGCGGCGGCGGTGGTTCCGTTCTCGCACCTCTCGCCGAGCACGGACGGCTGGCTGACGTTCCTCGTCCTCGCCGTCTCGGCGGCCGTGGCACAGCTCTTCGTCGTGGTCACCCCGCGCGACCAGAGCTACCACACGACCCTCGTCTTCCTCATCCCCGGCGTGCTGCTCCTGCCGCCGGAGCTGATCGCGCTGCTCGGGATCGTCTACGGCATCCCCGAGTGGCTCAAGGTTCGCTACGCCTGGTACATCCAGGGTTTCAACATCGCCAACCACACGCTGAACGGCCTGGCGGCATGGGGGGCGGTCGAGCTCGTGCGGAACGCAGGCCTCGGGCCCGAGCTCGAGTTCGCGCTCTCCGGCCTCGTGGCCGCAGTCGTCTTCGTAGGGATGAACCACTTCCTGCTCGCCACGATGCTCCACCTCGCGCGCGGGCACTCGCTGCGCGGCACGGGCCTCTTCTCGGTCGAGAGCCTCTCCACGGACTTCGTCCTCGCCATGCTCGGCGTCGCCTTCGCCGCGCTCTGGGACCTCAACCCGCTCCTGCTTCCGACCGCGGTTGCTCCGCTCCTGCTGATCCACCGCTCGCTGAGCGTCCCGGCACTGCAGGAGGAGGCGCGCGTCGACCCCAAGACCGGGCTCTTCAACGCGCGGCACTTCACCGGCGCCCTCCGGGAGGAGCTCGCACGCTCGGAGCGCTCCGGCGCGACGCTCGCAGTGATCATGGCCGACCTCGATCTGCTCCGGGACATCAACAACGCGTACGGCCACCTCGCGGGCGACGCAGTCCTCAAGGGAATCGCCGACGTCTTCCACGGCCATCTGCGCCACTCGGACATCCCCGCTCGCTTCGGCGGCGAGGAGTTCGCCATCCTCCTTCCGGAGACCTCGCCGCAGCAGGCGCTCGACATCGCCGAGCGGATCCGGCGCGCGGTCGCCGCCCAGCGCTTCGAGGTGGAGACGTCCAGCGAGCCCATCCGCGCCACCATCTCCATCGGCGTCTCCGTCTACCCGGACGACGGCGCGGACCCCAACGAGATCATCCATCAGGCAGACCTCGCCGTGTACCGCGCGAAGCTCCAGGGGCGCAACCGCGTGCTACCAGCCAGCTCCGAGCCGGTTCTCCTCTCGCCTGACCGCAAGGCGCGACTCGCGGCGGTGCCCGCCGAGAACGGCTTCGCCCCCACGGAGCCGATCGAGGTGGACGTCCCCGCGATCGAGCACCCCGTCCGCACGCCGGAGCCGTCGCAGCAGCGGCCGCACACTCCCGCCGGGCCCCGCTTCGTCACGCTTTCGCCGGCGCTCCTCTCGCTCGTCGTCTCGGTGAGCCTGGGCGGCTTCATGGCCGGCGTGATCGGCTTCGCCTACGGCGGCTCGGAGGATCTCATCGGGCTCCTCGCGGTGATCGCGCTCGTCGCCGGCGGACAGGCCCTCTCCCTCGAGCTCGACGGCGGCACCATCTCGGTCAGCGCGGTCGGCGCCCTGGCCGGGGCCGCGCTCTTCGGGTTCCAGGCGGCACTGCCGCTCGCGATCGCGATCGCCGCCGTCGACTGGAGCGCCCGGCGCACGCCCGCCTACCAGCTCCTCTTCAACGTCGGCGCCCTCTCGCTCGCCTCGCTCGCGGCCGCGGCCGTGTTCCACGGCGGGGGAGACGGCGGCACGATCGACACGCTGGTGACCGCTGCGGCAGGGCTCGCCGCCGGCGGCATCTACTTCGTCGTCAACACCGGCCTGCTCGCGGGCGCCATGGCGCTCGAGGGCCATGACAGCTGGCGCCGCGTCTGGACGGAGCGCTTCTCGTGGCTACTGCCGCACTATGTCGCCTTCGGCGCGGTCGGCGGGGCCATCGCGCTCGCCTACGACGCGATCGGCCTCATCGGCCTTGCCGTCTTCGTCCTTCCGCTCCTCCTCATGCGCAAGACGATGGCCGCCTATCTCGGCCACACGGAGAAGTCCACGAAGAAGCTCCGCGAGGCGGCGGAGACGATCCACAACCAGAACGTCGATCTCGAACAGGCCAACCGGCTCCTCAAGGAGCGCTCGACGGCGGCCATGCAGAGCCTCTCGGCGACCGTCGACGCGCGCGACGCCTACACCGCGGGCCATTCGCGGCGCGTCCAGCAGCTAGCCCTGGCGATCGGCCGCGAGCTGGGCCTCTCGCAGGCCGAGCTCGACCTTCTCGGGCACGCGGCGCTCTTCCACGACATCGGCAAGCTCGCAATTCCCGACTCGATCCTCCTCAAGCCGTCGCCGCTTTCGAGCGACGAGTGGTCGCTCATGCAGCGTCACGCAGAGGAGGGAGCACGGATCATCGACCGCCTCGGCTTCCTCGGCGACGCCGTGCCGGC
>Ga0114129_10010979_pt1 | contig 12904 bp, 9 predicted proteins | sample RhiMetdeltSRZDD1_FD_80071 | JGI IMG/M metagenome (GOLD analysis project Ga0114129, IMG submission 80071) | Populus rhizosphere microbial communities from Tennessee, USA - Rhizosphere MetaG P. deltoides SRZDD1 (version 2) (version 2) | ecosystem: Host-associated > Plants > Roots > Rhizosphere >...
CCGGTCGCCTGATCGCTGAACTCCTGCCACCAGTCGTAGTTGACGCCCGTGACGGCCGAGTCGGCGGCGAGGCTGTCGCCGAGATGCTGATCCAGCATCGTGCGCAGCCCGAGCGCGAGCGGCAGGCTGACGAGGATGGTCAACACCCAGACGCCGGCGAGGATGGCTGGCGCGCGCGTCACGCGCCGCATGCCGTCGCGCCAGGCTTGCAGCGCCGTCATACGAGCGCCGCCCACGACAGCAGCAGGTCTTCCATCCAGACGATCCACTTCGCGGCCCATTTCGTCGCCGCCTGACCCCCTCGCGGCTCCAGCGTGCGCGAGTTGTTGGTGGGGTGGATGTCGAGCAGCAGCACGCGCGCCGGATCGACCTCGGCCGACACGGCCTGTGTCGATCGATCAAAGGTGTACGACGTCCAGCGGTCGTGTCCCTCCCAGCGCTCTCTCGCGACGTCCCCGTTCTTGAACCGGACGACGACGTCGACCGGGAATTCCGCTTCGCCGTACCGCCGGACGACGACCGACGTCTGGTAGCGGTCGCCTTCCCGCGTGCTCCGCAGCGACTGCACGCCGTAGTCGAAGACGTTCGAGCCGCGGTACGTCTGATCGAAGAACCAGCCGATGTCGCGGCCGGCGACCTCCGTCACGACGTCGAAGAAGTCGTCCGGCTTCGGGTGCTTGAACCGCCAGCGCTCGAAATAGGTCGACAGGATTCGCTGCAGCGTCGGCCAGCCGAGCCGCCGCTCGATCGTGTTCAGCCACAGCGCCGTCTTCGCGTACGTGATTCCGTTGCCCGACGTCGGAAAGTACCGATAGCTGGGAGTCGACTGCACATCCTGCGTCGCGACCGCGCGATAGACCCGCAGGTTGTTGCCGTCGGTCTCGCGCCTGAGGACGATGTCCCTGAACACGTACGGGATGAAGCCGCCGAAGTAGCGCTGCGAGTAGTAATTCGGATCGTAGACCTGCCACACCGCGCGCGCCGTGGAGAACGTGTTGAACCCTTCGTCCATCCACGCGTCCTCGAACTCGTTGTTGCCGACGATGCCGTACCAGAACTGGTGGCCGGCTTCGTGCACGGTGACGCCCTCCGGCTGCGTCACGCTGCGCGGCGCGATCCAGCGCGATCCAGCAGTGAAGAGGGTCGGGTATTCCATCCCGCCGGCGCCGCTTTGGTACGCGGGATCGACGATCGTGATGTGCCCGTACGGATAGGCGCCGTACCACTCGCCGTAGTACTTCAGGGCCGTTCGGGTCGCCGCGAAGTGCCGTTCCGCCTGGCCGGTGTGCTCGGGCTGGAGCAGCAGCCGCATGTCGACGTGCGGTAGCGACTGATGATCGAACCCGGCGCGCCGCTCGACGTAATCCGGGCTCGTCGTCCACGCGAAGTCGTGCACGTCATCCTGGTGAAACCGATGAGTGGTCGTGCCGTCGGAGCCCTGGCGCGCGTCGACCTCCACACCCGTCGCGCCGACGACCCAGTCTTTCGGCGTCGTGAGCGTCACGTCGTACGTCCCGTAGTCCGAGAAGAACTCGGTGCTCGAGTGGAACTGATGGCAGTTCCACCCATCGTCCTGCAGGACGCCCAGCTTCGGAAACCATTGCGCGATGAAGAAGTAGTTGCCGACCGCGCCGGTGCGCGCGAAGGTGCGCGGCACGTGCGCCTGCCATTTGACGACGATGCTCACGGTTCCGCCCGGCGGCACCGGGTCGGGGAGCGCCACGGCCAACACCGTCTGGTCGTCGGCATTGCTGTCGTCCGGCGCGATGAAGCGCTTCGAGCTGGTGAGATCGGCGGTCACGCGTTCGAGCGTCCCGAGCGCGATGGAGGTGACGTCGATTCGCGCCCAATCCTCGGCCCGCGGAACCGGAAGACTTCGTCCCGCCCCCAGCGCCGCCTCGCGACGCCATGTCGATCGATTGTCACGCCACGCGTTCCAGTAGAGATGAAACGGCAGTCCCGTGGCCGTCTTGGTGGCGATGTTGCGCCAGCTGATCACCTCGGTCCCCGTGATCGTCCGCGTCGCCGGGTCGAGGCGCGCCTCGATGGTGTAGCTCGCGTTGCGCGGCGAGAGCGGCGGCGAGATGATGCCGGTGGCGGGTTGCGCGCCTGCGACCGACGCCAGCAGCAGGGCCGGCCACGCGAGGCAGGCGGCGCGGTTCATCCGGCGAGCATCCTACATCAGCCGCCCTGCCGGCGGAACGCCGCTGGCGTCGGCCCGCCAGGCGCATATAATCCCCGGCATGTTCCTGCTGATCTTCGCCTGGACGATGCTCGCGGCCGCGGCGCCGGCGGTTCGCGTCGTCCGCGACATCCCGTACGTCGCGGCGCATTATGCGGACGACAAGGACAAGCTCGATCTCTATGTTCCCGACGGCGCGTCGAACGCGCCCGTGATCGTCTACTACTACGGCGGCGCGCTGCAGGAAGGCGATAAGAGCAAGGAGATTGGAATCGGGCAGCGGTTCGCTGCCGCCGGGATCGTGACCGCCGTCGTCAACTATCGACTGTCGCCGAGCGTGTCGCACCCGGCCCACATCGAAGACGCCGCGGCGTCGTTCGCGTGGGTGAAGCGGCACATCGCGGAGTACGGCGGCGATCCCGATGGGGTGTTCGTCGTCGGCCACTCGGCCGGCGCGTACCTGGCGGCGCTTCTCGCGACGGACGAACGCTACCTCGCCGCGCACAAGCTGTCGCTCCGCGACATTCGCGGCGCCGCGCCGATCAGCGCGTTCTTCTACGTGGAACGGCCGGGCGTCGCGCCCGATCGACCGAAGACCGTGTGGGGCACCGACGAGCGGGTCTGGGTCGACGCCTCGCCCGCCCATCATCTTCGCGCGGGCCTGCCGCCGGTGCTGCTGCTGTACGCGGACGGCGACGAGCCGTGGCGCCGCCAGCAGAACGTCGACATGGCGAAGGCGCTCGAGCAGGCGGGGAGTCCCGCCGCCGACGTCGTGAAGATTCCCGATCGCACCCACTCGTCGATCGCGCGGCGCCTGTCGGAGGCCGGGGATCCCACCGCGGAGCGCATCATCGCGTTCGTGAAGCGTGGAGGCCGGTGACGATCGCGCCGGGCACGCGCCTCGGAGCGTACGAAATCGTCGCGGTTCTCGGCGCCGGTGGGATGGGCCAGGTCTACCGAGCCCGCGATTCGCGGCTGCGCCGCGACGTCGCGCTGAAAACCCTGCCGACGACCGATCCCGAGCGCCGCCAGCGTTTCGAGCGCGAAGCGCTTGCCATCGCCGCCCTCAACCATCCGAACATCGTCACGATCTACTCGGTCGAGGAGGCCGACGGGACCGCGTTTCTGACGATGGAACTCGTGGAGGGGATGTCGCTGACCGACGCGATTCCCGCCAGCGGGCTCCCGCTCGACAGGCTCCTGTCGATCGCCATTCCGCTCGCGGATGCGTTGAGCGCCGCGCACGCCAAAGGGATCACTCACCGCGATCTGAAACCGGCAAACGTGATGCTTGCCGCCGATGGGCGCGTGAAGGTACTCGATTTCGGCCTCGCGAAAACGACGATGCCGTCGGTGGCCGACGCGGCGACGGCGCTCGTGGCCGATCACATCACCGGCGAAGGACGCATCGTCGGCACGGTCGCCTACATGTCGCCCGAGCAGGCGCAGGGCAAGCCGATCGATCCGCGATCGGATCTGTTCTCGCTCGGCGTGCTCCTGTACGAGATGGCGACCGGCGCGCGACCGTTCAAGGGCGACGGCAGCGTGTCGACGCTGGCCGCCATTCTCAAGGAAACGCCGAAGCCGATCGTGGATCTGCGGCCCGATCTGCCGCGCGATCTCGGGCGGATCGTGCGCCGCGCGCTCGCGAAGGATCCCGAGCAGCGGTATCAGACCGCGAAAGATCTGCGGAACGACCTGCAGACGCTGAAGGACGATCTGACCTCCGGCGATCTCGCGGTCGCGGCGGTGTCGCCTCTTCGAGCGCAGCCCGCGTCGTCGTCCACCGTCACCTGGATCGCGGTGGCGATTGCCGTTCTTGCAGCGGCGGCCGCCGCATACTTCGCGCTCGTCCGCCGAAGCACGCCGCCACCGGCCGACACGATGGCCATCACGCGACTGACGGCAACCGGCAAGGCCTCGGCGGTCGCGATCTCGCCCGACGGAAAGTATGTCGTGCACGTCGTGTCTGATCGCGGCTACAGCTTGTGGGCGCGGCAAGTCGCGACGTCGAGCAATGTGCAGATCGTCGCGCCGGGACCGCAGCGGTTCATCGGCCTGACATTCTCGCCCGACGGCAACTACGTGTACTTCACGCGGTTCGCGGGTCCTACCGACGCGAACCTGTATCGCATTCCCGTCCTCGGCGGCCCGCCCGAGACCGTCGTCCGCGACGTGGACTCGGCGGTGGCGCTTGCGGCCGACGGATCGCGGCTCGCTTTTCTGCGCGGGGTTCCGAGCCGCGGCGAGATTCGACTGCTCGTCGCAGGCGCGCCTGGCGGCGACGAGCCGGTCGTGCTCGCCCGGCGGCCGCTGAGCGACGCGTTTCCCTTTTACGCGCGGCTCGCGTGGTCGCCGGACGGACGTTCGATCGCCGTGCCCGTGGGCGGCGACGTGTTGATTGGCGGCGGCGCGGGCGCGATGCTCGAGGTCGTCGACGTCTCGACGGGCAAAGAGCGCGCCGTCACGTCGCGGCGCTGGGACACCATCGCCGCGGTCGCATGGCTGTCCGACGCAACCGTGCTCGTCAGCGGCACCGAAGCGGGCCGGCCAAACGCGCAGATCTGGCGCGTGTCGATCGCCACGGGCGAGGCTCGCCGCGTCACCAACGATCTCAACACCTACGCCGACGTGTCGGTCGCCGCCGGTCCGAAGATCGTGGCCACGGTGCTCGGCGACGCGTCGTCGACGCTGTCGGTCAGTTCCGCGGCGACCCCCGATCAGTTGATGCCGGTCACGTCGGGGAACGGTCGGTACGACGGACAGCTCGGCCTCGCCTGGACGCCGGACGGGCGCATCGTGGCGACGTCGGCCGCCGGCGGGCAGACCGACTTGTGGATCATGGATGCCGATGGCCGCAACGCCCGCCAGCTCACGTCCGACGTGGACGTCGAGAGCCATCCGTCCGTATGTCCCGACGGTCGATCGATCGTCTTCGTCTCGCGCGGGGCGCGGCCGGGTGTGTGGCGGCTGAATGTCGAGACCGGCGCGCGCTCGCGCCTCACGAACGACGCCTCGGATTCGCTGCCGCATTGTCTCGCCGGCGATCCGTCGCTCGTGTTCACGCGACTCTCGACCCAGCCGACGATACAGACGATGTCGGTCGACGGCGGACCGGTGAAGTCGCTGGGCTTCGGGTTTTCCGAAGCCGTGTCGCCCGACGGCCGCGTGATCGCGGCGTGCACGAGAGACCGCGAGAGCCGGTGGCGCGCCGGACTCCTCCCGGCGGCGGGTGGTCCGCTGGGCGCGACCTTCGACATCATCAACGTTCCGATCGTGCTCGACTGGTCGCCGCGCGACAACGCCCTCAGCTTCCTGGAGTCGCGCCGCGAGACGCAGAGCCTCTGGAACCAGCCGATCGCCGGCGGCGCGCCGCGGCTCCTGCTCGATCTGCACGGCGAGCGCATCTTCAGCTTCGCGTGGTCGCGCGACGGCCGGCTGGCCGTTGCGCACGGACCGATGCCGACCGACGTCGTCGTGCTGTCGGGCATTCAGTAGTCGGTATAATTTCCGCTATGTCCGCACCCATTCGTGTCATGCATTTCGGCCTGGGGCCCATCGGCGCCGCGGTGGCCAAGCAGGTGGCGTCCCGTTCGGGATTCAAGATTGTCGGCGGCATCGACATCGATCCGGCCAAGGCGGGACGCGACGTCGGCGACGTCGTCGGCCTGCCGAGGCGGCTCGGCGTGAAGGTGTCGGCCGACGCCGGCAAGGCGCTCAGGGCGGCGAAGCCCGACGTCGTCATCCTGTGCACGAGCTCGTCGATCAAGAAGGTGCTGCCGCAGATCGAGACGGTGCTGAAAGCGAAAGTCCCGATCGTGTCGACGACCGAGGAGCTGTCGTATCCCGGCTATACCCACATCCGGCAGGCGCGCCAGATTCACGCGCTGGCGAAGAAAGCGCGCGTTGCCGTGCTCGGCACCGGCGTCAATCCCGGCTTCGCGATGGACGCGCTGCCGATCGCGCTCACCGCCGTGTGCGAGCGCGTCGATCGCGTGACCGTGAACCGCATCCAGGACGCGAGAAGCCGCCGGCTGCCGTTTCAGCAGAAGATCGGCGCGGGCCTGACGACGGAGCAGTTCCAGAAGAAAGTCGACGACGGCAGCGTGCGGCACGTGGGGCTGACGGAATCGATCGCGATGATCGCCGACGCCCTCGGCTGGACGCTCGATCGGATCAGCGACGACATCGAGCCGAAGCTCGCCGCGGTGACCATCTCGAGCGAATTTCTGGCGGTCGATCCCGGCTACGTGTGCGGCATCGTTCAGGACGGCGTCGGCTATCGCAAAGGCGAGACGGTAATCCGCCTGCACATGGAAGCCTATCTCGGCGCGCCCGAGTCGTACGATTCGGTCGACATCGACGGTTCGCCCCGGCTGACGATGAAGATCGCCGGCGGGATCCACGGCGACGTCGCGACGGCGTCGATTGTGGTGAACTCGATCCCCCACGTGATCAACGCAGCGCCCGGATTGCACACGATGCGCGATTTGCCGCTGCCATCGTTCTTCGCGGGACGATAAGGCGGACTTTAGGCGGACCGCGCTCGTCTTACTTGATGATGCGCAGGGCCTGGCTGATCGTCGCGGTCGCGGCGGCGCTCGCGGGTATCCCGTCCGCCGAGGGTCCTCGACTGCGAGACCCGCTGCTCGTCGCGCTGGTGTCGGAAACCGGCGCGGCGCCGCCCGAATTCGCCGCCGACGTCCTGACGCGGCTCGCGACATCGGATCGCATCGCCGATCCGGAGTGGAAGCGCGAGCTGCTCGAGCTGGCGTTCGACCGCGCGGCGATCGCGCACGAGCCGTTCCGCCGCAGCGCCGGGGCAGTGCCGCCCGATTCGCGCACGGCCGCGCTGCTCCAGGCGTACGACATCCGCCTCGACCGCGTGTCGCTGCAGGCGCGCGTCGCGGTCGGGATGCTGCCCGTCGACGCAGAACGGGCGCATGAGATGTTCGACTGGATCGATCCGCATTTTGGTCCGACGAGCTGCGACGATCTGCTCGTCGCGAACGCGGACGAGTACTACGGGGCCCTCACGCGCCTGGCGCTTGGCGCGTCGCGGCTCAGCGCCTACGGCCGCGCCAGCGCCATCAGCTATCTCGGCTTCTATCTCGGTCGCGCGCGTCTGCCGAGCGAGATGCCCGCGCTCGTGCGATCGGTTCGCGCGGTCAAGCCCAGCGCGATGGAGCTCGCGTATCTCGACGGCGTGCTGCGCTTCGCGCTCGATCACGCCGTCAAGGATGTCCGCGGCTTCGAGACGACGAGCCTCGAACTGCTCGATCACGTCGGCCGCCTCGCCGACGAGGAAAGCCAGGCTCATTTCTCGCCGTCGGCGCTGGTCTACGTCGTGCGCCGCTATCTCGTCGAGCAGCTCAAGTCGGCGCGCTGCGCCGACAGTGTCGCTGAGGCGCCGATCGTCGCGACGTTCAACGCGCTGCGATCGCGTCCGTCAGTCGACCATCCGCCGGACGCGATCACAGCGAAAGACATGGCGATCGTCGGCGTATCGGGCGCCGCGCGGATCCAGCCGTACTGGCGAAGCGTCGACGCGCGCAGGCTGCACGACGACCTCATCGAGCTGCGCGGATCGGATCGCCAGCCGGTACCGGAAAGCGTCCGGCGCACGATCGAGTGGGAGCGGAAAGCGGACGCCTTCCTCGGCGACGTCGACCGATGGGCCGACGGATCTGGTGAGACAGCGGCCGACTATTTCTATCAGAAGAGCGTGCTGCTCGCGCTGCTCCTCGACGCGGCGCCGCAGGCGCCGCTGCGCGACCGCGCCGCGCGCCTGCTCGTCGAGCACCTGCGCCACTCGCTGGTGATGCAGGATCGGCCGGCGCTCTGGTTCCTGCCGGTCGCGCGCCTGCTGCAGGACGCCCGTCCCGAGGCTCGGCGCGACCTCGTGAGCGCGATGGAGCGGTCGGGGCACCCGGTGCTCGCGCTCTACGCGCACGCCGAACGACGCATGCCGCCCCCGCGCCGCGATCAGCAGCCGCGCGCGCCCGTGCGGCGTCCCTGAGAGATGGACGTCGCGACAAGAGCCCTGCGTGTCATCGCGGATTCCGAAGCAGCTGCTGGAGTCGCGCGCCCTCCGTCGCCGGAAGCACCTGGTCTTTCGACGCGGCCGTGTACACGTTGCCGCCCGAGTCGGGGTCGCGCGTGGACGGCTTGTCGAGGATGAACGTGCCGGACTGGCCGACGCGGAACTTCGGCGCATCCTTCCAGACGACGTCGTTCGACGCCGGGAACCGCACGACGATCGTCTGGTTGGGCGACGCGCCCTTGATGGCCGACGACACGCGAATGGACGCGTCCTTCCACTGCGGATCGTGCTCGGTGATCCGCGGCGGCGTCGCGGCGGCGCGCTCGGGCGCGGGCGCGCTGCGGACCGCCGTCACGCGGCCGACGACGACCGCCTGCGCGCGCTGCATGCGCGCCGCAAGCTGCCGGTCGGCAACCTCCCGGCGCTGCTGCGCCGTGACAGGCCCCGGCGGCGTCGGTTCGGTGTCGACCGGCTCGCGTCCGATCTCGCGCAGCGCGAGCTTGCCTTCTGCCCCCGCGATCCAGTTCGCGGCGAAAAACCGCGCCCGCTCGCCCACCCGCGCCGACGCGCCTTCGCGGAGCTGCAGCGTGATCCGGTCGCCCTCTTTGAAGAGCGACATCGCGCGCGGCTTCATCATCACGGCCTCGACCTTCACGATGACCGTGCGGTTCGACACCGGCACGTCGGTAAACGTCGCGGCGCCGACCTGCTCGACGGTGCCGACGAACACGATCTTCGCGTCGGCGAGGTCCTGCGCGACCGCCGGCGCGCTCGACAGGGCCGCCGCTGCCAGCATCATCGTTAGTCCTCGGATTGCACTCTGGCGAGTCATCGTTCCTCTCTTCCGCGTCAGTGGATGACCGGCGCGCTCACGTAGAACGGATCGATCGAGACCGGAACCGTTCCGCCGCTGCCGTCGAGCAGCTGCTTCGTCGCGAGATTGTGCTTACGTTGAAAGACGACGCCCTGCGGGAAATTGGCGGGATCCGGTCTGTTGCTCGCCGAAAAGATGCCGCGGAATTCCTGCCCGCTCGCGAGCAGCAGGATGTAGTCGCCGAGGTACGGCTGGAACTGCGGCGCCGGGGTCTTCGCCGACGTCGTCGTCAGCACCAGCGTGGGTGGTGCCGTCTGGAAGCCGTTGCGCGTCTGCTCGAGACGCGTAATCCAGCGCGGCGCGGCCGACGTCCCGCCGAGTTGCTGGTACAAGAGACCCACCGTGCCATTGTCGGCCACCGCCAATGCCACGTTGACGGCGTTCCTGAACGTGCGCAGATCGGATGACCACGTCGCGCCGCGGTCGGTGCTGCGGCGCACGTGAATCGTGTAGATTTCGCTGCCGACGCGATCGCCCCAGGCCACGTACACCGTGCCGCTCGCGTTCGGATCGACGGCAATCGAGAGCGTCGATCCGATCCGCTGCTGGCCGAGCGCGGCCGCGTTGACCCACGGGATCCGCACGTCCTTCGCGACGACGCGTCCGGGCTTCTGATCCGTATCCTTCAAATCCTGGAAGCCGTTCGGCGACACGGCGCCGTGATCGTCGCGCACGACGACGACGTCCGTGCGCGCGATCGATCCGGTGAAGTCGCGCCATGCCAGAAACGCGGCGTACGCGGTGCCGTCCTTCGCGACGGCCGGCCGCACCGACGGTCCGTCCTGCTGCGCGGTCGCGCGTCCCTCGACGCGATGCGACGTATACGCGGCGCCGGCGTTCGTCGAAACGTCGACGGTCGCCGTGCGTCCGCCCGGCGCGCCGAAGTCGTTGTTGCCGATGTACACGCGGTTGTTGGCGACGACGACGAACGGCTGATCGACCTGGTTGCGCTGCGTCTGCACGCTGCTCAGCGTCGACGCGGTGACGTCGGCCGCCATCAGCGCCTTGTACATCGTGTCGTTCGGCGGAAACGGCAGCGACAGGATCCCCGCGAACCAGTTCGTCCCGCCGCCATCGGCGAACGCGTGCGTGATGTCGCCGGTCGCGCCGTCGCTCGGCACGATGCTGTTGAGCACCCAGCTGGTGCCGCTGTCGCGCGACACGAAGATCGGCGCCGTCCCCGGCATCCCGCCCGGATCGGACGTGAACGCGGAGGCCGCCATCACTGCCGGATTCGTCGGGTTGACGGCGAGGAACGGCTCGCTGTCCTGATCGGCTTCCCCGCTGAACTGCGCGGGGATGATGTCGACGACGCGCACGCCCGGCGTCGGCGGCGCGGTGAATACGGCGGCGCCGAACACGAGCGTCAGTACCGAAACCAGTGGAACAAGGCTTCGCATGGACCGTCCCTCCCGCTTACAACCACACGGCGGCGTTGTACAGGAGATAACGCACGGGAGGCGGCTTCCGTACGGCGCGTCCTGTCTGACTTCTCTTTGTCGTTTGTGTCAGTTAGCAGGCGGCGCGATTCTCTGTGCGATCCCGGCGAGCGCCTCCGCGGAGGAGATCGATGATCTCGTCGAACTGACGCGGCGGCGGCGGACCGAACGTCGGGCGTACTGCGGGCTCGGCCTTCGCCTGCAGCGCCACCGCCAGCGCGTCCTGGCCCGACTCGTTGCGTGCGCTGATCGCCGCGCCCGCCGCGAGCAGCAGGCGGACGGTTTCGGCGCGGCCGCCGCGCGCGGCGGCCATCAGCGCGGTCTCGCCGACGGGTCCCGCGAGGTTCGGGTTCGCCTTCGCCTCGAGCAGCGCCGCGACGACGTCCGGCTCGAACCAGCGCGCCGCGATCTGCAGCGGCGTCCGGCCGATCGTATCCGGCAGATCGACCATCGCGCCGGCGGCGACGAGCTGCCTGACGATGGAGGCGCGCCGCGCCACGCCCAGCACCGGCGGCATGCCGCCGTTCGGATCCGCGCCGGCGGCGAGCAGCGCCGCGACCGCGTCGGCGTCGCCGCGCTCGACCGCCTCGCGCAGAAATTTCAGGCCCTCGGCGCCGGCCGCGTTCCAGCCCTCGCGCTCCATCGCGCGGACGGTGTCCGCGTCGACCGACACCCACCGGATCGATCCGGCGACCTCGTCGATTCGCCGCTCCAGCGCCTTGAGCGGCTCGGGCGCGCCGTAATAGTTCACGACCTGCTTGAACCGCGTCCCGATCCGGATCGACGTCGTCGTCGTCGGCAGATCGGTGATCATCGCCGTGTATCGGTCCTTGAGATCGAAGTAGCCGATGCGCTCGAACTCGCGCACGAGCTCCTGCACGGCCTCGGGCGAGATGGCGGCGCTCGCCTTGCCGACGACGCGCACGAAGCGGCGGCCTTCGTACTCGACCTTCCCCGTTTTCCCGTCGCTGGTGATCCGCAGGGTGTAGGCGGGGCAGGTGCCGTAGCACGGCGTCCGCTCGAGCGTGATGACGACCGGCTCGGGCGCCTGCGCGCCGGCGCTCGCGATCACGACGAGAAGGGCAGCCGCAACAGCGGCGTACCGGAGCATATTTCGATCTTACCGAAAGCCGACCACTAGACGGTCTTCTGAACGCCGGCGAACCAAACGGCGCCCGCAGCCGTTCAATGTGCCAGAACCGGGCAAAAACGGCCGGGCTTTTAGGTAGATGGTCTAGTGGAGTATGCTGTCAGCTATGCCGAAACGGGGAACGCCGCCGCTCCAGGGAGAGCTGCTGCAAGGCACGCTCGACCTGCTGATTCTCAAGACGCTCGCGATCGGTCCGGCGCACGGCCACACGATCGCCTATGCGATCGAGCGCCGCTCGGACGAAGTGCTGCAGGTCGAGCACGGGTCGCTGTATCCCGCGCTGCACCGCCTCGAGGATCGCGGCTGGATCTCGTCGTTCTGGGGGACGTCGGAAAACAACCGGCGCGCGCGCTACTACCGGCTGACGCCCGCCGGCCGCAAACAGCTGGCCGAGCAGACGAGTCGCTGGGACGCGCTCGTCCGCGCGATCAACAGCGTGCTCCGTCCCGCGTAGCGCGAGGCTTCAGCCGAGCCGCCTTCGCGCTTCGGCGCCCAAGGCTATGTCACTGATGCGTTTCTTCCGCCGATCCAAGTGGGACGAGGAGCGCGCTCGCGAGCTCGACGCCTATCTCGCGCAGGAGACCGGCGACAACATCGCGCGCGGGATGACGCCCGACGAGGCGCGCTACGCCGCGCGGCGGAAGCTCGGCAACGCGACGCTGATTCGCGAGGAGATCTACCGGATGAACACGATGGCGTTCGTCGAGCACGCGTGGCGCGATGTGCGCTACGGCCTGCGCCTGCTTCGCCTGAACCCGGGCTTCGCGCTGGTCGCGATCGTCTCGCTCGCGCTCGGCGTCGGCGCGAACACCGCCATCTTCCAGCTCCTCGACGGCGTCCGGCTGCGCAGCCTGCCGGTCGCGCGTCCGTGGGAGCTCGCCGAAGTCCGCATCGCGGACCAGAGCGCCGGCCGGACCGGCAGCTTCTCCGGCCGGCGGCCGATGCTCACCAATCCGCTGTGGGAGCAGATCCGCGACCGCCAGCAGGGCTTCGCGTCGATCTTCGCGTGGGCGACGGGCATGTTCGATCTGACGAGCGGCGGCGAGTCGCGTTCCGCGTTCGGCCTCTGGGTCAGCGGCGACTTCTTCCGGACGCTCGAGGTGCAGCCGGCCGCCGGCCGCCTGCTGACCGCCGATGACGACCGGCGCGGCTGCCCGGGGCGCGCCGTTCTCGGCTACGCGTTCTGGCAGCGCGAGTACGGCGGCGATCCGCAAGC
>Ga0114129_10010981_pt1 | contig 12902 bp, 10 predicted proteins | sample RhiMetdeltSRZDD1_FD_80071 | JGI IMG/M metagenome (GOLD analysis project Ga0114129, IMG submission 80071) | Populus rhizosphere microbial communities from Tennessee, USA - Rhizosphere MetaG P. deltoides SRZDD1 (version 2) (version 2) | ecosystem: Host-associated > Plants > Roots > Rhizosphere >...
ACGACCCGCTGCACCGCCGCCAGGTTCGAGAGGATCGCGATCACCCAGAGGACCGCGCACATGTTGTTGAGCAGCGCGCCCAGGATCAGGGAGACGATGCGCTCCGGCCGCTCCATGAAGCCGACCGTGCACTTGGGGATGATGCTCTCCGCCCGCGCCCGCGCGTACGAGGTCATGAAGCTGCCGAAGGCGGCCACCCAGACGAGCACCATGTGGTACGTCTTGTCCATGCGGGCGTACAAGATCATGAGGCCCATGTAGAGCAGCATGTCCGAGTAGCGGTCCATGGTGGAGTCGAGAAAGGCGCCGAACTTCGACTCGCGCCCGCGCATGCGAGCGACCCGGCCGTCGAGCATGTCGAAGATGGCCGCGGCCAGGGTGATGACGCCACCGATGCGCAGCAGGTTCGGGTAGGTGTCGTACGTCCCCGTCATGTAGTCCTTGCCGCCGGAAAGGGCGAACACCGCGCAGGCGATCCCGTTCCCGACCAGGCCGATGATCGTGAGGACGTTGGGGCTGATGTGGGCCACCAGGCGCGCGATGGCGTTGATGGGCCGGGAGAGCGTCGCTTCTATCTGGGAGGGGAGCATCGGTTCGGTTCGAGGCGGAAACGGCAGTCTACCACCATCCTTTCTATAATGAAGAACGCTGCCGGCGACGGTTTCCCGCCCGGTCGTGGCGCCATGCCCATCACGCTCAAGGAGAAGCTCGAGACGATCCCGGTGCGGCCCGGCGTGTACCTGTTCAAGGACCGCGAGGGGACGATCGTCTACGTCGGCAAGGCCCGCTCGCTGCGGGACCGCGTGCGGTCGTACTTCCAGGCCGGGCGTCCGATCGACCCTCGGAAGGGGTCGATGGTGGAGGAGATCGCCGACCTCGATCTCGTCCTCACCGACAGCGAGATGGAGGCGCTCGCCCTCGAGAACAACCTCATCAAGCGCCACCGGCCGCGCTTCAACGTCCTGCTGCGCGACGACAAGAACCATCCGTACCTGAAGCTGACGCTGGCCGAGGAGTACCCGCGGCTGCACATCGTCCGGCGGCCGGGCGACGACGGGAACGCGTACGGCGGGCCGTACATCCCGGCGAGCCTCTCGCGGCGCACGTCGGCGGTGGTGCATCGCGTCTTCGGCGTGCGTTCCTGCCGCGAGGTACTGAACGGCCGCCGGCCGCGGGCCTGCCTTCAGTACCAGATCAAGCGCTGCATCGCGCCCTGCGTGGCCGAGATCTGCACCGTCGAGCGCTACCGGCGGGCGAGCGAAGATGCCGCCCTGTTCCTCGAAGGCAAGACGGACGAGGTGCTCGCGCGCCTGGAGGCGCAGATGGCAGAGGCGGCGCGGGAGGAGCGCTACGAGGAGGCGGGCACGCTGCGCGACCAGATCCGCAGCCTGGAGCGGCTGGGTACGCCGCAGAAGATCACGACCACCGAGCTCGAGGAGCGCGATCTCTTCGGCGCCCACGTCGAAGGTGAACGGGCGGCGCTGCAGGTCTTCGCCGTGCGCGACGGCAAGGTCGTCGCGCGCGAGGGCTTCCTGCTCGACCGGCTGACGGAGCCCGATCGGCTGTTGTCTCAGGCCGTGCAGCAGTACTACGCCGACGGACGCTACGTGCCGCGCGAGGTGCTGGTCCCGTCGGAGATCCAGGACTGCGATCTCCTGGAGGCCTGGCTGTCGGCGCGCCGCGGCACCGCCGTGAAGGTGCGTGTCCCCAAACGCGGCGAGAAGGTGCGGCTGCTCGATCTCGTCGTACGGAACGCGCGGTTGGCCTTCGAGCTGGAGTGGAAACATCCGCGCCAGCAGTCGCAGGAGATCCTGCGCGCGCTGCGCGACCTCCTTGACCTCGAGATCGAGCCGCGCCGGATCGAATGCTTCGACATCTCGAACATCCAGGGCTCCGACATCGTGGCCTCGATGGTCTGCTTCGAGGAGGGGCTGCCCAAGAAGTCGGAGTACCGGAAGTTCAAGATCCGCACGGTCAGCGGCGCCCCGGACGACTTCGCCTCGATGCGCGAGGTCGTGTCGCGCCGCTATCGGCGCGTCCTCGAGGAAGGGGGCGAGCTGCCCGACCTCGTCCTGATCGACGGGGGCAAGGGCCAGCTCGGCATGGCCGTGGAGGCGCTGGCCGAGCTCGGCCTCGGCGAGCAGGCGGTGGCCAGCCTGGCCAAGCGCGAGGAGGAGATCTTCGTCCCCGGCCGAGAAGAATCGATCCGCCTCCCGCGGGCCTCGCCCGTCCTCCAGCTCGTGCAGCGTCTCCGCGACGAGGCCCACCGCTTCGCCATCGGCTACCATCGCCAGGCGCGCACGATGCGAACGCTGCGGTCCGAGGTCGACGACATCCCGGGCGTGGGGCCGATCACGCGGCGCAAGCTCCTGTCGCGCTTCGGGTCCGTGCGCGGCGTGCGCAGCGCCACGCCGCAGGAGCTGGAGGCGGTGGTGGGGCCGAAGGTGGCGGCGAAGATCCGCGCGCATTTCGACGGCGAGCCCGTGCGATGAGCACGCGCGCGCTCGTCCTTGCCCTTGTGGTTACGGTCGCCGCTACCCGCACAGGGACCGCCGCCAGTGCCGCCGCGACCGGCACCGCAACCGCCGCAGCCGCCGCCGGCACCGCCACCACCGTCCCGCCGCGTCCGCGAGGGGTCTCTCCGCGCCGGCAAGCGGCCCCGGCTCGTCTGGAAGACGGCGTCATCCGCATCCCGCTCCCAGTGGAGTACCTGCCGATCGCCGTCGAGACCGCGTTCGAGGTGAAGACGCTGCCCATGGGCGATCAGCCCGCGGCGGTTGCGCTGGCCGATCTCGTCGCCCGTTCGTCGCCCGTGCGGGAACCGGACCTCGCCGCCGCCGAGCTGCTGTTCAGCCGCCAGCGCAGTATCGGCGTCTGCCGCCGCCTCCTGCGCGCCGTGCACCTCCGCGCCGCCGAGCAGGCCCGCGCGGCCTATCAGCTCCCCGCCGTCCTCGTTCATCTGCGCCGCGTGGCGACGATCGCCCCCGAGCCCGCCATCGACACCGACATCGTCGTCGTTCTGCTGGAGCAGGGGCGCTGGGCCGAGGCGGAGGGCGAAGCGGAGGCCCTCGTCGCGCAGCGGCCCGACGATGTCGGCGGCCATCTGGCCCTGGCCTTCGCGCGCCTGCGCCAGGACCGCGCCGCCGACGCCTTGCCGCCCGTGCAGGCCGCCCTCGTTCTCGAGGACTCGAAGCGCGTGCGCCTGCTGCTCGCGCTGGTCGAACGTGCGCTGGCGAGCGAGCAGGGGCTGAACGAGGCGCGCCACTGGCACTTCCACGTGCTCTACGAAGGGGCGCCGAACCCCGACCTCGGCCGCGCGCTCACGGAGCGCCTCGAGTCGCACTACTCCACGCTCGTGGGCCTGTTCGAGTACGAGCCGGGACAGACCATCCCCGTCATCCTCTTCACGAAGGCGCGCTACTACGCCGTCACCGGGGCGCCGCACTGGTCGGGGGGTGCGTACAACGCACTGGACGGCCGCATCCGTGTGCCCGTCGGCGGCCTCACCACCGCCGCCCTCGGCGAGATCGACGGCACCCTCCTCCACGAGCTCACCCACGTGTTCGTCGCGCAGCGAACCGGCGGGGCGGCGCCGCGGTTCCTGCACGAGGCGCTGGCCCAGTACGTCGAAGGCGACCGAGTGGTCGCCAAGCTCGACCTCGACGCGATGAGCGCTCTCACCGACGGTCGTCTCGAGGGCGTCGGCGGCTTCTACGCGGAGGCCCTGTCCTTCGCGGAGTATCTGATGCAGCAGGCCGGCCAGCGCGGCATCAACGACGTCCTGGCCGATATGGGCGAGACGGGCAGCGTCGACGCGAGCTTCCGCCGCGTGTACGGCCGCGACTACGAGGGCACCCGCACCGCCTGGCGCGAATGGGCGCGCACGAGCTATCGGTAGGTCGCCGGCCGCGCTGCCTGGACCGACTGGCGCTGGCCGCTACAGCCGGTTCGCCGCCCCCCTACGGACGCCCGATCACGGGCTCGGGCTCCCTCCGGACGGCGCCACGGTCGAGCCACCCACAGAATGGGCTGCTCCGACCGGGCCAGGACGTGGGGCGATTCCGACCCGACCCGCCGCCACGCAACTGGCCCCGGAGCCAGTTCGCGCCGAGCGCCACGGATCGACACCGGCGGCCACCTGTCGGTGGAGCCACTCCTCCTCGGACCGCCGCACTTTGATCGACCGCAGCTCCCATTCGTACCGGTTGTGACGTCGGCACCGCAGCTCGATGTTGGCGGCCGTCGATGGCCCACCTTCCGCATAGGGGTGCACGTGGTGGAACTCGAGGAAGGCCCGCGCCTCACATCGGTGTCCGCCCTTGCCCACGAAGGCGCACCGGCCCAGGTCTCGAACCCACACGACACGTTTGACCTCGGCCGGCACGTGCCTTGAGCCCTTCTCGCCCCCGCTCTTCCGTTTGCCGCGCGCACGTTGCGGCCGGTCGGTAGCGCCGAACTTCGTCTTCGCCAGATCCGTGAGCAGCAAGGTCAGCGCCCGGTCGATGATCTGCGACTCGTCCCCGGAAGGGACGGCGTGCCGGATCATGTCTTTCGCCAAGCGGAGCTTCTCGAGCGTGTCGCCGCCGATTGTGAGTTGCAACTTATAGCGATCGGGCGAGAGGGCGTTGACAACGGCCGCGGCGGTTTGGCGCTGCGTGGGCAGCGTCGGGCCGGTGGGAGCGGTCGGCAGCGCATCGGCGGGCGTGATCGGCGGCAGTGCGTTGCCGACTAGAGCCGGTGCCGTGGACAATGACAGAGCGGCGTCCGTCGACGTGGCCGCCGGTGCCGCCTGAGGCCCAGCCGACGCGGCGGGCTCAACCGGCGACGAAGACCGTGCCTCCACCTTCCGCACCGACGTGGCCACGTCCGGCACCGGCGCCAGCCGGGCGACGATCTCCTCGACCTCCGGCCGGCTCCGGCCGCGTGCCGATTCCAGCGCCTCCACGTGGTTCTCCATCGTCAGGTGCGGCGCCAGCAGCTTCACCGTGGTGAGGCTCACCGCGCCCTCGATCAACCGATCGAGGATGACGGGGAAGCGCTGCACCGCGCGGGCGGCCTGGATGCGCTTGTAGGTGGCGGACTCGGAGAGCAGGAGGGCGCCGCGGCAGTACGTGAACAGCGAGCCGTAGCCCAGTTCGAGATACAACTCGCGCGCGTCGACCTCGGCGAGATGGGCGATGAGCTCGGCCGTCGCGCCGCGCTCCTGGGCGGCGAGGCGCTCGACACGCGCGAGCAGCGCGTCGTCGGTGAGAGTGCGTGCGGTTTGGATGTGAGCATTCATGGGCTATGAGTATCACCGAATTTGACAGGGTGGGACCAGTCAATGGCGTCGTAGTGAGAATTAGTAAATTATCAACTGTCGGCACTCGCACGCGAATCGATGGCCGTGCCGTCCGACGGGAACCGCGCCCGGCCGAAGACTCCGCCCGGCCGAAGACTGCGATGGACTGAGACTGCGATCGACCGGAGGGTGCGCTCGACGGAGGCGGCGAGCGATGGGAGGGCTGGCCGCCGTCTACTTGAGGACGTCGGAGAGCTGCAGGACTTTCGGGTCCAGATCCATGCCGGCGGCGCGGCTGGCGCGCAAGTTGACCACCATCTGCGGCCGGTTCTTGCGGGCGACCACGGCAATGGCCAGGCCCTGCTCCACGTACCCTCGCACCGGGGTGAGGGTGACGACCCGCTTGTCCGCCACCACGGCGCGGATGTCGGCCAGATCGGCATCGAAGCCGGCGGTCACGTAGATCACGTCGATCTCGTTGTCGTCGATCCAGGCACTCAGGTGCTTGCCGTCCCGGTAGCCGTGCGAGGCCAGGCGCGAGGGCAGATCCTGGATCGTCTTCTCGAGGGCGTCGAAGGCCGCGAAGATGAGATGCCGCGCGTGCTTGGACTCTTCGTTCGAGGGCTGGAACAGGATCCCGATGGTGACCGTCTTCCCGACGCGTGGCTTGAGTGCGCGGTCGAACGCCAGCACCCGGGAGAAGATGGCCGCCTGCAGGTCGGGGGGTACGGCGGCAGCGGGAGGCGCCGCCCCGCTTTCGGCGACGAAAGCCGCGAGGCAGACGGCGGCCGTCGTTAGTCGGCGGCACAGCCGTTCGCGAGTTCCACTCATGGGCAGCGTCCCGGCGGGCGGGGTAGTGTACTCCACACCTGGCGGTTGCTTGCCCCGCCGGCTTCGTCATAATCAAGCGATTGCGGAATAGCGCCATCGCCGTCGTGATCGCCAGCCTGTCGGTCGGGCGTCCGGCGGCCGCCGAACCGGATCCCGCCGCGCCTTACGGCAAGATGTCTCTCGAAGAACTTCTCGATACTCGTATCGAGGTCGGCTCGCTCCAGACCGAGACCATCTTCAACACGCCGTCCACCGTCTCCGTGATCTCGCGGGAGACGATCCTCCGGTACGGCTTCCTGACCCTGGCCGAGGCGCTGCGCACGCTGGCCGGGATCGACATCGGCCGCACCCACTTGAAGCGCGACGTGCCGACCTCGCGCGGCATCCTGCAGGAGCACTACTCGAACAAGGTCCTGGTCATGATGAACGGCGTCCCCGCCTGGAACGCCGTCACCGGCGAGGCGAGCCTCGAGCGCATCGACGTGCGCGACGTCGAGCGCGTGGAGGTGCTGAAGGGGCCGGCCTCGGTGCTGTACGGCACCAACGCCTATGCCGGCGCGATCAACGTGATCCTGCGGGCCCCCGACTCCGATGCCGGGCTCGACGTCCACGGCGGCGCCGGCGACAAGGGCGCGTTCCAGGCCGGCGGCCGCTACACGTACGGTGACACGCGCACGCGTGTCTTCCTCGCCGCCGGCTCCCGCGACGAGGACGGGCACGACCTGCTCTTCACCGACGAGCGTGGCGAGCGCGGCCATATGCGAGAGTACCGCACTGCGAGCCATTACACGGCCTACGTGGAGCGCGGTCCCCATGCCCTGCTCGTGAACGGGTTCGTCTCCCACGAGAGCTTCCTGGGCATCGCCGCGGATTTCGACCTCGGCGCCGGGCACGACCACGTCGCCCGCGGCTACCTGGCCAGCTATGCGTTCTCGAAGAAGGCCGGCTCGCGCCTGCGGCTCCGCGCCGGGGGCAGCCTCGACTGGCAGCAACGCGACTTCTCGCGCTCGCGCGGGGACATGCTGCGCTCCAACGTGGAAGGCTATCGCGCGTCCGGATTCGCCACCGCGCGCATCGATGCTGGTGAGGCGCTGGCCTTCGAGCTGGGCGCCGACTACGACCATCGCTGCAGCGTGGAGTACACCAACTACGAAGTGCGGCGCGACGTGGTGATGGCGAACAACAACATGAAGGACCGGCAGGTCCGCGCGCTGTCCGGGTTCGGGCAGATGCGCATCCATCGCGGCCGCTTCCAGCTCCTGCTCGGCTCGCGGCTCACGCACAACGAGCTCTTCGGCGCCAACGTCTCCGCGCGCGGCACCCTCGTCTTCAGCCTCAACGACACCAACAGCCTCAAGCTGATCGCGGGGCAGTCCTATCGCGCCCCCTCGTTCTTCGAGCTGTACTTCCAGACGCTGCAGAACACCGTCTACGGCAATCCCGACCTGGAGCCGGAGACGAGCGACTCCATCGAGCTCGCCTACGTGACGTCCTTCAAGAAGCTGTTCCTGCAGGCGCTGCTGTACCACGCCCGCTACGAGGACAAGATCTTCCGCGTGCGGAACCGTCCCCAGGATCCGAACGACCGCTCGCTCGTGTACGTGAACGGCCGCCCGTTCTCCGCCAACGGCGTCGAGATCGAGCTCAAGTACCAGTCGCCCGCCGCCGACGTCTTCGCCAACTACAACTTCGTCGACGGGGACCGGGGCGACGAGATCGGCGGGAACGGCCACTACAACTTCCGCTACGTGCCGAACCACGTGTTGTCCGTCGGGCTGGCGCGCGCGGTGCGTCGTTTCCAGCTGGCGGCGGTGCTCAACCTGCAGTCGGGTGTCGACGGCCCCCAGCGCCGCATCGACGGCTGGCGGAGCGTCGATCTCAATCTCTCCTACGGGCACGAGGTCGGCTCGCTGTCCCTCCGCCACACCCTGTCCGCCAAGAACGTGGGCAACGATCCGGAGCCGGTGCCCGAGTTCGTCCGCCGCATCCTGAACGACATCCCTTCCGGCAACGACCGCCGCCTCGTGTTCACGATCGCGGTGCGGCCGGGCGCGCAGGACTAGGGCCGTCCGTGACCGGCAAGGTCCTCGTCCTCGACGCCGACGACGCCGTCCTCGTCGCCACGCGCACTGCGCTCGAGGCGGCGGGCTACGAGGTGCCGATCCTGCGCACGCCCTTCCTGCTGTTCGAGGCGCTCCACGAGGAGAAGCCGGACGTGCTGCTCCTCGAGATCGATATCCCGCAGATCCGCGGCGACAAGGTCCTGGAGGTGCTGAACGGCTTCGGCGCCGTCGAGCAGGTCACCGTCCTCTTCCACTCGACGCTGCCGGAGGCGGAAGGGCTGACTTTCGCACGCTCGTGCGGAGGCTTCGGGTACGTGCCGAAGTCCGAAGGCGGTACACGTCTGGTGGAGCGGGTGCGGGACGCCATCCAGCGCGCGAACGCCGAGCGGCTGCGCGGGCAGATGGTCTAGGTCTAGAGCCGCGAGCGCACGCCCGTCATCCACACCTTCACGAGGCCGTCGAGCGTCATCTCCAGCCGGCGCACGTTGAAGTCCGAGGCCTCGCGCCCCGAGATCGCGCGGCGGGCACGGGTCACGAGGCGCTTGCACGCCTGGAACAGCACGTCGTCCGTCTTGCCCGCCGCCTTCAGATACAGGAAGTCGTGGCCGAGGCGAACGATGACGTTCTCGATGTCGAGGACGAGGCGCCGCATCTCGTCGTCGAGGGGATAGACGACGGTCTCGAGGGCATGGCCGTGCGCGTCCAGGGCTTGCGCCGGCGCCGGCGGCGCTGTCGCCGCCTGGATGCCGCTGCGCTCCTCCTCGCGGGCCTCGCTCAGGGCGCGGGCGGCGAGGACGGGGTACAGCGTGCGGTATTCGTCGAAAGCCTGCCGCGCGGCGTCGGGCCCCATGCTCGTGCGCTCGCGGATCACGGTGCGGATGAGCAGGAGCTGGCGCTCCTCGTGCGACTCGATGGTGTGCCGCGCGGCGGCGAGCAGCTCCTGCATCTTCATCTTCACGGTCAGGTTGTACTCGACGGTGCGCACGTCGGCGAGATCGTGGTCGCGGCCGTACACGATCCGCGCCCGCGGCGTGCCGTAGTTCGCGTAGAGGATCATGTTGAGGCGCCGCACCTCGGCGCCGGAGACCCGGTCTTTCACCGGGCCCAGGTCCTCGATCTGGATGTGGTACGGCGTGCCCGTGCTGGAGACGTGGTTCTGGTTGACGCCTCCGATGCGGCAGAGGTCGCGCCTCAGGGGGAGGGGCATCTCGTATTCGTATGCTAACCCGTACAGTTCCCGAACCGTCACAGGCCAGATACGCGGCGGGCCGGAGCTTAAGGTACCTTCCTTTATTAATGGTGCTTTTGGCGGCGGCGGTCCTGTTGGCCGGGCTTCCCGCCGTACAGGACGGCGACCTCATCTTCCACACCTCCCGCTCGCGCCAGAGCCTGGCCGTGCAGCGCGCCACCCGGTCGCAGTACAGCCACATGGGGATCGTCCTGGTTCGAAACGGCAAGCCGTTCGTGTTCGAGGCCATTGGCACCGTGTCCTACACGCCGCTGGCCCAATGGATCGGCCGCGGCGACGGCCGCCGGTTCGTCGTCAAGCGGCTGGTGGATGCCGACCGGGTTCTCACGAAGGACGCCGTCGCGCGCCTTCGCTCCGCGGCGCGGCCGTACGTCGGCAAACGCTACGACCTCACCTTCGAATGGTCCGACGACCGCATGTACTGCAGCGAGCTCGTGTGGAAGCTCTACCGCGATGCCCTCGACGTGAAGATCGGCGAGCTGCAGAAGCTCGGCGAGATGGATCTCGACGATCCCGTGGTGCGGGCGAAGCTGCGCGAGCGTTACGGCAAGAAGGTCCCGTTGGACGAGCCGGTCATCACCCCGCGGGCCATGTTCGATTCGCCTCTGCTGGAAGTCCCCGCCGCTTCACCCCGCTGACCGTTACTCTCCGCCCGTCCAAGGTGCTACCATCCAGGGTTTCGTCTGCGACACGATATTCCGTTGGTGACCTGATATGGCCCGAATACTCTCCGGCATGCGCCCCACGGGCCCGCTGCACCTGGGCAACTTCATGGGCGCCCTCGACAACTGGGTCCGGCTCCAGTCGCAGCACGAGTGTTTCTTCTCCATCGTCGACTGGCACTCGCTCACCACCGACTATGCCGATCCCTCGGGCATCCGCGAGAACATCGTCGAGGTCGCCACCGACTGGCTGGCCGCCGGCCTCGATCCCGCGCGTTCGACGCTCTTCATCCAGAGCCTGGTGCCCGAGCACGCCGAGCTGCACCTGCTGCTCTCGATGATCGTGCCGGTGCCGCTGCTGGAGCGCGTGCCGACGTACAAGGAGCAGCAGCAGCAGCTCAGCGAGAAGGACCTCTCGACGTACGGCTTCCTCGGCTACCCGCTGCTGCAGACGGCGGACATCATCATCTATAAGGCCGACATGGTCCCCGTGGGCGAGGACCAGGTGCCGCACATCGAGCTGGCGCGGGAGGTGGTGCGCAAGTTCAACAACCTCTACGGGCCGGTTTTCCCCGAGCCGCAGAACCTGCTCACCGCCGTGCCGCGCATCCCGGGCACCGACGGCCGGAAGATGTCGAAGTCCTACGGCAACGCCGTCTACCTCAAGGACGCGCCCGACGTCGTGAAGCAGAAGCTCAAGCCGATGGTGACCGACCCCGCGCGCAAGCGGCGCACCGATCCCGGCGATCCGAACGTGTGCCCGGTGTTCGATCTGCACAAGGCGTTCTCGCCGAAGGAGACGCAGGACTGGGCGGCGGCGGGGTGCAAGAGCGCGGGCATCGGCTGTCTCGACTGCAAGGGCAAGCTCATCGAGCACCTGCTCACGCGCCTCGAAGAGATCCACGCGCGCCGGCCGGAATTCGCGTCGCGCCCCGACACCGTCTGGGACATCCTGCGCGAGGGATCGAAGAAGGCGCGGCAGGTGGCGCAAGCTACGATGGAAGACGTGCGGGCGGCCATGAAGATCGCGTACAAACCGTGAGCGACACTCCCGAAGATCCGAAGGAGCCGGTGGTGGTACCGGACGCGGCCGCGGTGCCCGAAGCGGCTGCGGTGCCCGGTGCGTCGGCCGCACCCACGCCCGACGCGGCGGTGAAGGTCGAGACCGAGCTCGAGTCGACGCTGCCGTCGGACGTACCGCGGATCTGCCTGCCGATCTTCGAAGGCCCCCTCGACCTGCTGCTGTACCTGCTCCGCAAGGAGAAGGTCGACATCCACGACATCCCCATCGCCCCCATCACCCGCCAGTACATGGAGTACCTGGACGTGATGAAGGAGCTGAACCTCGAGCTCGCCGGCGAGTTCATGGTGATGGCGGCGACCCTCATCCACATCAAGTCGAAGATGCTGGTGCCGATCGAGCCCACGGAGGCGCAGGACGAGGACTACGTCGACCCGCGCGAGGAGCTGGTGCAGCGCCTGCTCGAGTTCCAGAAGTACAAGGAGGCGGCCGGCCTGCTGCATCAGAAGCGTGAGATCCGCGCCGCCACCTGGATGCGGCCCGACACCGTGATCCCGAAGTTCGAGGACACCGGCGAGGAGATGGTCGAGGCCAGCCTCTTCGACCTCATCGGCGCCTTCAAGGAGCTGCTGGAGCGGCGCAAGGTGCTGCTCGCTCACGAGGTCGAGCCCGAAGGCAAGACCGTCGAGGAGCGCATCGAGGAGATCCTCTTGATGGTGAAGGAAGGCGATTCCCTCGACTTCATGGACCTCTTCGAAACGCAGAAGACTAAAATGGATATGATCGTGACCTTCCTCGCCGTGCTGGAGCTGATCCGGTTGAAGCGGGTGAAGGTCTACCAGAAGGGTAATTTCGGTCCGATCCGGATCTTCCGTCCGGTGGGGCCGACCGAGGCGGGCGCCCCGGCGCCGGCGGTTTAGGGCATGGATTCCGAGAACGAGAAGACCGACGTCGTCGACGTGGAAGGCGGCGCACAACACGCCGCGCCGGACGTCGAGCCCGCGGCCGGTTCGCCCGCGCCCGCCGCCCAGGCCGACGGCTCCCCCGAGCTGCCGGCGGAGGTGCCGGTGGCGGCGGCCGAGGAAGTCCCGATCCTTCCGCCCCAGGAGATTCGCGCCGTGCTGGAGGCGCTGATCTTCGCCTCGCCGCAGCCGATCACGTCGCGCGAGATCACGCAGGTGCTGGAGGGCGTGCCGAAGTCGGCGTGGCTGGAGGCGCTCGAAGAGATCAAGACCGACTACGCCCGCGACGGGCGCGGGCTGCAGGTGGTCGAGGTCGCGCAGGGCTACCAGATCACGACACGGCCCGAGTACAACGACTGGGTGCGCCAGCTTCTCGATCCCAAGCCGAGCGCAAGGCTGTCGATACAGGCGCTGGAGACCCTGGCCGTCATCGCCTACAAGCAGCCGGTGACGCAGCCCGAGGTCATCGAGCTGCGCGGCGTCAAGTCCGGCGGCGTGGTGAAGACGCTCCTGGAGAAGCGGCTCATCAAGATCGTCGGCCGCAAGGAGGTCGTCGGCCGTCCCATCCTGTACGGCACGACCAAATACTTCCTCCTGCACTTCGGCCTGAAGGATCTCACCGAGCTCCCGAAGATCGAGGAGTTCGCCGAGGTGCTGGGCGAGGAGGTCGACGTCGCCGGCCTCAAGAAGGCCATCGAGGCGCCGCGCCCGGTGGACGTGCCGCTCACCGAGGAGGAGGCCGCGGAGACCGCGGCCGAGGGGCCGGCCGGCGCCGCCGCGGAGGCGGAAACGGAGGCGGAAGGCAGCGAGGCCGAGGCCGAGGCCGAGGCGAA